>ERZ791621.219-NODE-219-length-36660-cov-5.47152_pt1 | contig 36660 bp, 33 predicted proteins | sample MGYA00510270_ERZ791621 | MGnify/ENA primary metagenome ERZ791621 (study PRJEB30046, sample SAMN00715189) | human gut metagenome | study: EMG produced TPA metagenomics assembly of the A metagenome-wide association study of gut microbiota in type 2...
ATGGAAAACTTATGAAAGCATATTATGCAAAGCAGGATGCAGAAAAATTATCGGGGAAAGGCGATACTTCACAGAAGCTTACACTGATGAAAACAAGTGCGGATTCCCTGAAAAAATCAGCAGATGCACTAAACGATGCGTCACTCTGGGAAAAAAAGAAAATAAAAAAGAAGGATGAAAAGACCGGGGAAGAAACAGAGGTAGAGGATTATGACTGGGATGCAATTACCAAAAAAGTGAAATCTTTTATTGATGATTATAATGATGTTGTTAAGGAGGCAGGAGAATCCAATACAAAAGATGTCCTTAGAAATGCTTCATGGATGACAGGCATGACAGACAAAACCAGTCATTTACTTTCTAAAATAGGTATTACCATAGGAAAGGGTAACAAGCTGGAGCTGGATGAAGATGAATTGAAGAAAGCAGATATCAGTTCATTGAAAACGGTTTTTACAGGTTACAATTCCTTTGCAGGCAAAACAGCCCAGAAAGCAACTGGTATATCAAATGCTGCGAACCGCGCAAGTGCGACTTATACAAACAATGGTACATATTCTAAAAAGGATTCCTCTCTAACGTCAAGTAAGATAGATAAGGAAGTATAGTATGTTAAGCCTAAATGACAAGAAGAAAAATCTTTTGTATTAATTTGTCGGGAAGGAGGAACCAGATGAGTTTTACAGTCAATTTATCCGGTGGAGGTTTACTGATAAATAGATTTAATAGTTCTAATATGTTGAAAAGTACACAGGAAAAATTGCAGCGACAGCAGGAACGGGATAATAAGGTGGCTTTTTTTGAAGCACAAAAAGAAAATTTGAAAAACCGAAAGGCTGACAGTTTGGAAGAAATCTCTGAAAAGCTGGAAATGTTTCATAATTATGAGGATGAAATTGCGGCAGCAAATCAGGAGTATAATAATTCACAGATGTTTCATGTCATGGACGAGGCAGAAGAACATGGCGAAAAGATTGCGGAAGCTGCTGAGAGGAATAAGCCTAAAACAGAAGAAGAACGAAAGGAAGAAATGGTGGATGAAGCTCTTGGAACAGAGGAAAACAAGGGCATGATGTCTGAAATCATGGACGAACTTTCGGAGACAACCGAAGAAATGACAGAGCAGATGACGGAAAAAACTGTGGAGAATATGGAAGAACTTCCAGACGAGGTTTTGCAGGAGCAGCTTGCTACAGATAGTTTAGAGGCAGCAGAAATGGTACAAACAGACACAATTAAAAGGTATGTGCCGATTGATATTAGAGTCTGATGGTATTTATCTGGGAAGGAAACAGCTATGAAGATTTACAATAATACAAATATTACATATTCTGCAATCGAACATAACAGCAGGAAAAATACAAAGCAAAATGTTCCGGCAGATTTAGAAAAGAAAATGACACAGTATACAGATACACTTTCCATTTCCAAAACAGGGCAGGAGAGCTTTCGACATTTATCTTCTGTCAGTTCTATGGATTATCAGAACCGTTTTGAGAAGGAAGTGACGGATATATTTGTCAAAGAAGATACAGAGAGTGTAAAAACTGATTCCTTTGAACATCATGTAAACAGAATGGCAGAAGCATATAACAAAATGAAAAACAGCATTGAAGAAAAATATGCGGAACAAGATTATGAGCCGGAGTATTATGTGACAGAATCGGGCAAAATTGAGGAATTAACCAAAGAAAAAGAAATGGATATGCTGAATCAGGCATATGAAAATCACAGTAATTTTATGGCAACTTCAACAGAAATCTGGTCAGAATTACAGGATTTTACCCCATCGGTAGTTTACCATAAAGGAAGTGAACAGACAGCAAATGAACAGAACATAGGTGAGAACCAGGAGAATACTGCTAAATCTAAAGAAAAGGGGGTTATCCAAAATTCGGCATATCAGGCATTTTTATCCGCCATCCAGTCGGATAACCAGAAATTATCGCAGCAGTATTCGGGTGATTGGAAAGATTTAAGGCTAAATCTGAATGTATCAGATGGTGATCGGAAAATGCTTAATGGTATTTGGGATTATTATGCTAATAAAAGGTAATGAAAGCTTTGTAATACGAAAGGAGATGTTAGTATGGCAGTTACAGGTGTAAACAATTACTCTAATATTTACACAAATGCTTATACCGGTAATATACAGAAAAATAATGCTAAGGAAACCACAGAAAAGCAGGTTGTGGAGCAAACAGAAGATGTAAAGACAGGGACAACCCGAAAAACTGCAGCGGATGAACTTTCCTATCTTTCTAAAAAAAATTGATAATTATAGTTTTGTATCAGCAAATTATAGTTCGGGGATGAAATATGGTAAATCAACTACCACGAATGTAGCGATTCCTCCTCAGTTTTTAACAAAAATGGCAAATGATTCAGACTTAGAAGATGAGTACATAAAAGAAATTGGTAACATGAAAAAACTAGATGAGCAGTTTGCAAAGCAACAAGCAGATATTGGATGGAGAGTTGAACAGGGATGGGCAATAGATAAAGATGGAAATATTAGTTCATGGGCAATAGGACATAAAGATTCAAAAGTAAAATCCTTTCTCCAGAATATGAGTGAAAAAGCCGAAGAAATCCTACAGAAGCAGTTGGAAAAAGCAAAGGATACAAAGGAAGAAAAAGAAGTATTCTCGATGAAAAAGCATAAAGAAGTTATAAAAAAGAACAAGGTTGATTTGAAGGTGTAAATAATCAGATTCGAAGTATTATGCAGAAAAAATGCATAGCATTGAGGGAGCCTTGCGTATGTCAGATGAAATCAATGCCCAGTTCGGATTTGAAAGAGTATTCGGTAAGACTAACGGCAATGCAGATACTGATACAAAAATTACAAAATTTGGCATCTCTTTTAATAGTGACGGAACTACAACATTCTATGCAGAGTTAGAAAAATCATCAGCCAGTCAGAAAGAATATCTTGAAAAAATTCAGGAAAAGAAAGCTGCTGAGAAGAAAGAGATAAAGAAAAAGGAACAATCCAAGCAAATCGAAGTAAGAAAAACTACGGTTCAGGCAAATTCAAAAGAAGAACTTTTGGATAAGATCAAAAACGTTGACTGGGATTCCATCAAGTCGGAGGAGAATAAAATCGGCGGAAGATTTGATTTTTCAGTTTAGTTTATTCAGATGAGAATAGAAGCAATTTCATAAAATCTTACATACACACTTGACAATATTCCGCCGAGCGCGGCGTCGGTGAAGGGGTTCGCACCTGTGGTGTGCCAACAGAGGTATCGCGGATGCACTCATGGAAAAAATGACACCTTTAATAATGAAGAATAGTGTACAGAAATAGCAAATGCTGTGAAATCAATGGTGTAAATATCAGAAATAAGGAAGCTAAAAGTTGGGCGGCAGATTAGTTAATAATTTGCCGCCTATATACATTTCTCTCCTTTATACCGATACATCAATAGAATTATGAACGAGTCTGTTACCATTTTGGACAAGTGTAGCTTCTACGGATTCTCTTGTGACATTATCAAGAATGCTTGCATCAAATGCTTGTCCGGGCTTCCAATTTGGATTGGCTGATTTTACTGCCGCATACATAGCAGCTCTATACTGTCCTTCATATTGTTCTAAAGTCCATGTACCACTTAAACGCTTATCTTTGCTGACGCTCAACTGATAATCTTTGAAAATATCGGAACGCTTTGTTGTGTCACCATTTGAAAGACCTTTTTCCTGAATAAATTCCCACTTCACATTATCAAACATTTTTTGACGATGCTCTTCGGATACATTTGTAAGCTTCTGCCATGATGTACCTTTTCCAGTAACATCCATACCTGCAACACCATTTGAATTTAATAAATCTCCGTCCGAATCAAACTGCTTCATCAGATTTTTAATAATCGTATCCCTTCCACCGAATATTTCATATATCATCTTTTCTTCCGGAGACATCATGGATTCATTTGCAATTACTCCAGATAACCAGCCTTTTTCTTTCAATGTCTTATACTGTTTACTATTTGTATTGATACTATTATAGGTATTACCTAAACCGTTAATATTCATTGACATATAAAAGCCTCCCTGCAAATAAATTCAAAATCCGTTTAGAATCAGTACTATATAATATATCGTCGCAAATTCCAGAAAATTAATAACACAGTATATAATATAAAATGCTTTTCCCGATATAATTAGGTAAGATTTATGATTGGAAATGAGGAAAAGCATGAACATATGACTTTATAGAATGTGCGTATAATCATAAAAAATATGGTTATAATACTTGCGTATAATCAAAAAACAATTTACAATATGCGTATAATCATAAAATATAGAACAAATATATATGCGCATAATCTGGAGGAGCTATGATATTAAAAAGAAAAATATATAAAAAACTACTGGAATGGAAAAAGGAGTGTCAGGGGAAAAAAGCTTTACTGATAGAAGGCGCCAGACGTATTGGAAAGTCTACCATCTGCGAAGAATTTGGAAAAAGCGAATACAAAAGTTTTCTTCTTATTGACTTTGCTAAAAAAGATAAGGAAGTTGAGGGGTATTTTGAGAAATATCTGAATGATCTGGATACATTTTTTATGTTATTACAGACACATTTTGGAACAAAACTGACAGAGAGAAACTCTCTTATTATTTTTGATGAGGTGCAGATGTTTCCACAGGCAAGAGCAGCGATAAAATATTTAGTGGCAGATGGAAGATATGATTATATCGAAACTGGTTCATTGATATCTATCAGAGAAAATGTAAAGAACATCGTCATACCGTCAGAAGAAAGACATATCAATATGTATCCATTGGATTTTGAAGAATTTGCAATAGCATTAGAAGAAGATTTGCTGGTTGAATATATAAAAAAATGCTTTGAAAAAAGAGAACCTTTGGAAAGAAGTATGCATAATCAGGCAATGCTTTTGTTTCATCAGTATATGCTTGTTGGTGGGATGCCTATGCCTGTAGTAACATTTATTGAAAGCAAAAAAGATTTTACAGAAGCGGATAGAGAAAAAAGGGACATTCTTAAATTGTATCGGGAAGATATTATGAAAATAGATGCAAAGTATCGAAGTAAGGTACTTGCAATTTATGATCAGATTCCGGGATTTCTTTCACAGCATGAAAAAAGAGTTGTATTCAAAAAGCTGCAGGATGGTAGTTACGCAGACCAGTACGAAGAAACTTTTTTCTGGCTGTCGGATTCTATGATATCCAATGAGTGCTTTTTGTGTAATGATCCGAATGTTGGCTTATCATTAAATGAGACAAGAAGCTATGTAAAGTGTTATATGGGTGATACCGGACTTTTGGTAAGCCATGCATTTGATGAAAATGAATTACTTGAAGATGAAGTATATAAACAGATATTGGCAGGCAAATTACAGATTAATGAAGGAATGCTTTATGAAAATGCAATAGCTCAGATGCTGGTGGCAAATGGACATAAATTATATTTTTATACACACTATAATGAAAATAAGCATCGAAATGATATGGAAATAGATTTTATCATTTCCAATAACAGCAGATTAAAATATAAGATGTTTCCGATTGAAGTGAAGTCAGGAAAGCAATACAAAACGACCTCATTAAATAATTTCAGAGAAAAATACAAGGAGCGCATAGGGGAAAGTTATATTATTCATCCAAGAAATTTAATTGTAAAAGATGGAATTATATGCATTCCCCCATATATGACGATGAATATATAAAAATCTGACATACACACCAAGTTTTGGAGAGGATGGCATTATCAGTAAAAGATTCCAGAATGGCAAGGAACTGGAATTCGCAGGCTCGAAAGATTTCTGGAAAAAATTTTTAAATGAATCATAATAATTTACGGATCTTTGACGGCGGCATCCCAAACCGTTTTTTAAACAGCTTGCTGAAATGATAGACATCATCATAGCCGACTTCGGCTGCAACTTCCTGGATGCTGCCGTCAAAGCCGTTTTCCAACAATTCTTTTGCTTTTTCAAGGCGGATATTGATCAGGTGGCGGATCGGTGTATCTCCTGTCTCACTTTTAAAAATACGTGAGATATAAAAAGGACTTAAGTACATATTTTCTGCAATCTGATCTAAAGAAATCTTTTCACTGTAATGATCCTCAAAATAATTTACGATCTGGTCAACTACATATTTTTTGCTGGTAGATTCAAAAGAGCAGCCGGTATTGATTTTTACCGGTTCACTCTGTTCCCGCAGCAGCAGGATCAGCATCTGCATCAGATAACTTTTCAACATGATATAACGTCCGCTGCGGCAGACGTCATTTTCTGCGCTCATGGCTGTGCAGATCTTAAACAGCTTCTGGCGCAGTTCACCGGAGGTATGTAAAATAGGAGATTGTGTGGCTGAATCGGATGTCAGATCTTTTAAATGCAGCGGCAGATAATTTTCCGGGAAAGCCCCAAAACGGACGTCACATAATCCAACAAAAAATTCCGTAGCCGGATTGGAAGGGTCTGTGCAGAGTGCCTGATGCTTCTGCCCCGGATTTAAAATAATGATATCGCCCTCGGAGATATCATACAAGGAGCCATTGATCCGGTATCTTCCGTGACCGGACAAAATAAAAGCCATCTCGATGAAATCATGGCTGTGATAGAGTTCCTCGTCTTTCAGACGGGTGCCTTTCCAGGTAAATAAAAAAGTAGGATTCAGTTGGTCAAGCAGTTCTTCCCGATTGTCACAGCACATAGTAATCTCCATTTCTTTGTATAAGTCTGAAAAATTATTTTGTCAATCATGTCATAGTATATCACATCCCCCATCAGAAACCATCCCCTCCGGTGCAAAAAATAACATGAACGGTGCAAGATAGTACATTCCTTTTTACCCCAGAAGTACTATACTGAAAATCCGAAAGAAAAACAAAAAGGGAGTAGGAGGGTTATTATGACACCAATGAAATGGTTCTTTTCATTTCTGAAAAAGTACCGGGGACTGATGATAATTGGTATTTTACTGACCACAGCGGTATCTGTGTTATCGGTGGTCAATCCGTACATATCCGGGCAGATCGTGGATCAGGTCATAAGCGGGGGCAGATATGATAAGCTGATGCCGTTTATCGGCTGTCTGATCGGCGTTACGGTCGTGATGGGGATCTTACGTTTTCTGTTTCAGGTAGCATTTGAGACAGCGTCGCAGGGTGTTTTGTACGATATGAGGGATAAGGTTTATCGAAAACTTTTGGAAGAGGATTTTGCATTTTATAACAAGAAGCGTACCGGGGATCTGATGAGCCGGCAGACCGGAGATATGGATGCGATCCGTCATTTTGTGGCGTATGTGGTCTACATGGTTTATCAGAGTGTGCTGATGTTTGTGTTTGCGCTGCTTATGATCTTTACCGTCAATACAAAACTGGCACTTGCCATGCTTGTGGTACTGCCGTTTACTGCATTTGCAACTTATCGTCAGACAAAAGAGGTACGTCCGGCATTCAAGCGCAACCGTGACTGTTTTTCTTCACTCAATGCGTTTGTGCAGGAAAATGTCAGTGGAAACCGCGTGGTAAAAGCATTTGCAAAAGAGGATTTTGAGATTGAAAAATTTAATAAGGAAAATGATAAATTCCGTGCGGCACAGATTGATGCGTCAAAGATCTGGATGAAATATGTGCCGGTATTTGAGGTGCTTTCGTATGCACTGACGATCATTCTGATCCTATATGGCGGCTATATGGTGATTCAGGGAGAAATCACGTTAGGGCAGCTTGTCACCGTAAACGGATATTTATGGATGTTAAACAACCCGCTGCGTCAGGCAGGATGGCTGGTCAATGATATCAGCAATTTCACAACTTCCGTGGAGAAAATCTATGCGACCTACAGTGAGGAACCGCATGTAAAAACACCGGTATCCGGAGTGGTAAAGAAGCATTTGAAAGGTGAGATCGAGTTTAAAAATGTATCTTACCGTGCAGATGATGAAGACATTGTCATGGATGTCAATTTTAAGGTAAAACCGGGGCAGACCGTCGGTATTATCGGTTCTACCGGAGCCGGAAAATCAACGATCATGAATCTGCTCTGCCGGTTTTATGACACGACTTCGGGAGAGGTACTTGTGGATGGTGTGAATGTCCGCGACATGGATCTTTATAACCTGCGGGATAATATCGGTATGGCAATGCAGGATGTATTCCTTTTTTCGGACACGATCGAAGGGAATATTGCATACGGAAGGCCATCCTGCTCCTTTGATGAGGTAAAACAGGCTGCGATCATGGCGGATGCCAATCATTTTATCGGGGCACTTCCGGATGGTTACGAAACAATTGTAGGTGAGCGTGGTGTCGGACTTTCCGGCGGACAGAAACAGCGTATTTCGCTTGCAAGGGCGTTGTTAAAAGATCCGTCAATTCTGATCCTGGATGATACGACGTCAGCGGTGGATATGGAGACGGAGAGTTATATCCAGAGCCAGTTGAAAAAACTGGATAACAAATGCACAATCTTTGTCATAGCATACCGTATTTCTTCCATCAAAGATGCAGATCTGATCCTTGTCATGGATAACGGACGTATCATTGAACAGGGAACCCATGAGGAATTGGTGGCAGCAGGCGGTTATTATGCGACAGCTTTCCATAACCAGTATGGTGAGATCCCACAGGAGATTTTAAGCGGAAAGGGGGAAAAATGAGATGGCAAGAAACAGATATGATATGGATGAAATATTAGAGGACAGCTTTGATGTAAACCAGCTCAAACGTCTGGCAGGCTATATTGCCCCATACAAAAAGAAGATGGCAGGCGTTATACTTTTAATGCTTTCTTCCTCGGCGCTTACCATGGCAATCCCGATCTTTTTTCAGAATGTCATGGATAACAGTATTCCGCAGGAAGATATGAGCTCCATTATCTTTTACAGCGCTGCAACGTTGCTGATCGCACTTTATTCCGGTCTTTCCCTGCGGATCAAGATCAAGACCATGAGTGTGATCGGACAGGACATTGTGCATGATATCCGTTACGATATTTTCTGTCATCTGCAGGAACTCCCGTTTTCCTATTATGATGACAGACCACACGGAAAGATACAGGTGCGCGTGGTTAATTACGTGAACAGTTTAAGTGATCTTTTAAGTAATGGTATTGTCAATACATTTACAGATCTGTGCAATCTGATCTTCATTCTGATCTTCATGTTTGCATTAGATGTACGGCTGACATTAGTCTGCCTGTGCGGACTGCCGGTGCTTGTATTTGTGATCATCCTGATCAAGAAAAAACAGCGCAGGGCATGGCAGATCCAGAGCAATAAACAGTCAAACCTGAATGCTTATATTGCGGAAAGCATCAACGGAATCCGTGTGACACAGTCTTTTGTGAGGGAAAATGAAAATACAGGTATCTTCAACAACTTAAGTAAAAATTACCGGAAATCCTGGATGCGTGCGGTAATGTTTAATTTTACAATGGGACCGAGTGTTGATATTATCTCTACATTTACGACGGCACTGATCTATGTGCTGGGTGTCCGATGGATCTTAGCACCGGATATGACACTGACGGTCGGTGTGCTGATCTCATTTACCGCATATATCGGGCGTTTCTGGGCACCGATCAACACGCTGGCAGGATTTTATAATTCACTTTTGACAGCAATCTCTTATCTGGAGAGGATTTTTGAGACGATCGATGAGCCGGTTGGTGTCAAGGATGCACCGGATGCAATTCCGATGCCGGAAGTGGTGGGAGAAGTGAAATTTTCCCATGTGTCTTTTGGGTATGAACCGGGGCAGAAGATTCTGGAAGATATTAATTTTACGGCAGAACCGGGTGAAACTTATGCGATCGTCGGTCCGACCGGGGCAGGAAAATCCACGATCGTGAACCTCATCAGCCGTTTTTATAATGTAGATTCCGGAGTGATCACGATCGATGGCATTGATATCTCGAAGGTGACATTGCACTCCTTAAGAACCCAGATGGGGATCATGATGCAGGACAGCTTTATTTTTGCAGGAACGATCATGGATAATATCCGCTATGGCAACCGCAGTGCAACGGATGAGGAAGTGATCCGGGCAGCAAAAACAGTCTGTGCACATGATTTTATCATGGAGATGGAAAACGGTTATGAGACAGAAGTGAATGAAAGAGGAAGCAGGCTTTCTGCCGGTCAGCGACAGCTTATTTCCTTTGCAAGGGCACTGCTTGCAGATCCGAAGATCCTGATCTTAGATGAGGCGACTTCGAGCATTGATACCGAGACGGAACTGCTTTTGCAGAAAGGATTGAACGAACTTTTGAAGGGACGGACTTCTTTTATCATTGCACACAGACTTTCTACGATCAAAAATGCAGACTGCATCTTATATGTGGATAAAGGCGATATTTTAGAGCGTGGAAATCATGACGAACTGATGGAACAGAAGGGTGAGTATTATAAACTTTATATGTCACAGTATGATTTCTTAAAATGACAGGCAATGCGGTGCCATTTGCCAATCGAAAAACTTAAAGCCAGCGTTTGACACTCGGATCTTAAAAATAAAAACTGCCGCCTCACGGTGATATGCCACCCTTTTTCTGAACTTACAGAGAAAGGGGGACATCTATTCACCCATAGGGCGGCAGTTTTTATGAAAATTTATTCATTTTTATGTTCTTTCCGGTATTCTGCCGGACTTTTTCCAACATATTTTTTGAATTTGATATGGAAATAATCGACATTCCGGTAGCCGACTTTTTCTGCGATCGCATAAACTTTTAACTCTGAGGAACAGAGGAGCTCCATCGAGTGTTTGATGCGGACATGGTCGACATAGGAGTTAAAGTTTTCGCCCATCTTTTTGCGGAAGATCTTTCCGAGATACGAGCTGTTGTAACCAAACAGCGGTGCAATATTTTCCAATGTGATATTGCTTGCATAATTGTGGTTGATGTAATGTAAGATATCATCCAGCACGCTTTCACGGGAAGAATTGCCGATCGAGGACATGATCATTTCAAACTGTTCCGTGAAGAAAAGGATGATCTCATAGAGATAATATTTTTCTTCAATCAGCCGGATGATGTCTGCATTGCTTGGAAATGGGATATTTGCGCCATTATAAAGGCGGTTTGTCTGTTCTTTGATCTGCAGATAAAGGTCTGTCAGAAAAAGCCGTATGGAATCGATCGTATCGGCAGCATGGTAAAGCTCATTGGTAAGCTGTGTTAAGTTTTCCGCTAACATGTTGCGGTTGAATGCCTGAAGATATTCAAACAAACTGGTGGCATAACGGTTTAAAAAAGCATCGTTTAAGATCAGTTTTAAACTGTCTGGTTCCGGCAGCTCATCATAGCCGATGGTATGTTGTTCCTGTTCGCAGAAGAAGCGGCGCTCTAAGAGCTGTTTTGCCTGCATATAAGAAGTATGGACTTCTGAAAGCTCTGACACGCATGCACCGTATGTAATAAAAAGACTGTCGAGCGGCGAGTTCTCCTGAGGGCGGCTTTCCCTCTGGTAACGCTCTAAAAAATCATTAAATTTCTGGATCGCAAAAGTTCCTTTCAGCAAAATAACTTCCTGATACTGCAAGGTGATATTATCATAGGAATTATTATCCTGATTGGTCACACGTAAAAGATCTGAAAAGCGGTAGGAGGCATCTGCAGTGTTATGACTGTATTTCTCATAGATCACAACCTGGTAAGTATCTGCTGTCAGATGCAGATCTGCAGCATTTACGTGGGAGAGATCGATTTCATTCGTTAAAAGATCCCGGATGATGGTTTCCCTTGCTTTTTCACGGTAATGCTCCCTTGTATTTGCAGTTGCAGTGTCTTTGTCTAAAGTTTCTTTGATCGAGCAAAGAATCTCTTCTAGTTCATCCTCGTCAATAGGCTTTGTCAGATAATACTGCACGCCATAACGGATGGCCTCCTGCGCATATTTGAAATCAGAATAGCCGCTTAAGATAATGACTTTTCCGGTAAAACCCTGTGCCCTTGCTTCACGGATGACATCAAGTCCGAGCATTCCCGGCATGCGGATATCTAAAAGAACAACATCCGGCTGTAAGGCAAGGAGCTGTTGATAAGCAGCCTCACCGTTAGCAGCTTCACCGGCGATCGTATAGCCGAGAGCCTCCCAGTCAAACAGACATTTGATACCTTCACGAATAATGGATTCGTCATCTGCGATTAAAACCCGATACATACTATAACCTTCCTGTTCCAGTGATAAAATAACTAAAAGTAAGTATAAATGTGAATGTTTTGTTTGTCAAATTTACGGAGTGTTTTATGTATAATTTAGAGGGTATTTTTTGTGGGGCAGGTATAGTAAGATGAGATAAAATGAGAAAACTACAGGGAGGATTTATCATATGAAATTCAGTAACGGATGCTGGCTGCAGAAAGAGCGTTGTGAGTGCTTTTCTCCGGCAGAGGTATATTTTTCAAAGATTGAGAAGGATCAGGTAACGATCTGTGCACCGACAAGCAAGATCACGCAGCGTGGAGATACGCTTGGAGGAATTAATCTTACCATCGTGATCTCAGCTCCGTATGAGGAGGTTTTAAGAGTTCAGACTTATCATCATATGGGTGTGCAGAAGAAAGCACCATCCTTTGAGATCGCACCGGCAGAGAGCGGACATTTAAAGGCGGAAGAGACAGCAGACAAATTGATTATTTCAAGCGGATCACTGCGTCTGGAGGTGCAGAAAGAGAATGGGGCACTGACTTTCTACCGCGGTGAGGAGAAAATCACAGCAAGCGGCTGGAGAGACCTTGCATATATGAAAACCGACTGGAAAGGTTTTGCTTATGACAAAGGACCGGAAGACGCTTATATGAGAGAGCAGTTATCTCTTTCCGTGGGTGAGCTGATCTATGGTCTTGGTGAACGTTTTTCCGCATTTGTAAAAAATGGACAGAGTGTGGATATCTGGAATGAAGATGGCGGTACTTCCACAGAACAGTCTTATAAGAATATTCCGTTTTATATTTCAAACAAAGGATATGGTGTATTCGTAAATCATCCGGAGTGCGTCTCTTTTGAGGTTGCAACAGAGATGGTGACAAAAGTAGAGTTTTCCGTACCAGGCGAAAATCTTGATTACTTCCTGATCAACGGACCTACGATGAAAGAAGTGCTGATGCGTTATACAGATATCACCGGAAAACCATCGCTTCCGGCACCGTGGACTTTTGGACTCTGGCTGTCCACATCTTTTACGACCAACTATGATGAAAAGACAGTCAACAGTTTTGTCGATGGAATGTTTGACCGCAAGATTCCGTTATCCGTATTTCATTTTGACTGTTTCTGGATGAAGGATTTTAACTGGTGTGATTTTACCTGGGATTCAAGAGTTTTCCCGGATCCGGAGGGAATGCTAAAACGACTGAAAGCAAAAGGTTTAAAGATCTGTGTATGGATCAACAGCTATGTGGGACAAGAGTCCTCCATGTTCCAAGAAGGCGTTGAGGGTGGTTACTTCTTAAAACGTCCAAACGGTGATGTATGGCAGTGGGATATGTGGCAGCCTGGACTTGCCATCGTTGACTTTACAAATCCTGCGGCATGTGAGTGGTATGGAAAAAAATTAGAGGTACTGCTTGATATGGGTGTGGACTGCTTCAAGACCGACTTTGGTGAGAGAATACCGACGGATGCAGTATATTATGACGGATCTGATCCGGTTAAGATGCATAACTACTATACATACCTTTACAATAAGGTGGTATTTGATGTATTAAAGAAGAAAAAAGGCGAAAAAGAGGCAATTCTTTTTGCACGTTCTGCAACTGCGGGCGGACAGAAGTTCCCGGTTCACTGGGGCGGTGACTGCTGGTCTGATTATGAATCCATGGAGGAAAGTCTTCGCGGCGGTCTGTCACTGACAAGTTCCGGTTTTGGATACTGGAGTCATGATATCGGAGGATTTGAGAGTACTTCCACACCGGATGTATACAAGAGATGGTGTGCGTTTGGACTTCTTTCTTCCCATTCAAGGCTGCATGGATCTACTTCTTACCGTGTGCCGTGGGCATATGATGAAGAAGCAGTGGATGTGGTACGCTGCTTTGCACAGCTTAAGGCATCTTTGATGCCATATCTGTACCGCAATGCGATCGAGACGTCCAAAACAGGTATTCCTATGATGCGCAGCATGGTACTTGAATTTACCGAAGATAAAAACTGTGCATATTTAGCAACACAGTACATGTTAGGTGATTCCCTGCTCGTTGCACCGATCTTCCGCGAGGACAGTATCGCAGAATATTACCTGCCGGAAGGAACATGGACATCCTTACTGACCGGAGAAGTCAAAGAAGGCGGTAAATGGTACAAAGAAAAACATGGTTATTTAAGCATTCCTCTCTATGTCAAAGAGGGCAGTATTGTGGCTATGGGAGCAAGAAATGATAATGCAGTTTATGACTATGCAGATGGTGTGACATTCCGTGCATATGCATTAAAAGATGGCATCAAGGCAGAAACTGTCGTATATGGAACGGAAAATAAAAAAGAAGCATCTGTAAATGTTGTAAAGAACGGATCTTCTTATCAGATCGCGGTAGAGAGTAATAAGGCATCCAAAGTGGCATTGATGAACGTTGGCACTCCAAAGCAGGTAACCGGTGCATCCTATACACAGGATGGGGAAAATGTCATCGTAGCATTTGACGGTAACGGCAAGGCAGAGGTTGTATTTTAATGCAGGAAACATATATTGAACAGATTTTAAATGAACTGACTTTAGAAGAAAAGATCGGCATGATCCACGGTGCGGGGTTATTCCGCACCGAAGGGGTAAAGCGGCTTTCCATACCGCCGCTTTACATGTCAGATGGTCCAATGGGGGTGCGGGCAGAATTTGCAGACAATGAATGGCGCAATATTGGAACGACGGAAGATTATGTGACCTATCTTCCATGTAACAGCGCCATCGCATCCACGTGGAACCGCAATCTGGCGAAAAAAGCAGGCAGGGTTTTAGGCGAAGAGGCAAGAGGCAGGGGTAAGGATGTGATCTTAGCTCCAGGTATTAATATCAAACGAAGCCCGCTCTGTGGAAGAAATTTTGAATATATGAGTGAAGATCCAAGACTCATCGAAGAACTGGTGGTTCCGATGATCGAGGGAATCCAGGAAAATGATGTGGCAGCATGTGTAAAACATTTTGCAGCAAATTCGCAGGAAACAGAAAGACTCTGGGTTGATACGATCGTTGATGAGGCTGCACTGGAAGAAATTTATTTTCCGGGATTTAAAGCAGCAGTACAAAAAGGACACACGCTTGCACTGATGGGAGCTTATAATCTGTTAAACGGCGAGCACTGCTGTATGAGTAAGTCCCTGCTTAATGAGAAGCTGCGAAAAGACTGGAAATTTGATGGAGTCGTGATCTCCGACTGGGGAGCGGTACACGATACGAAAATGGCAGCAGAATCCGGTCTGGATATTGAGATGGATGTCAAATATCAGTTCCATGAGCAGTACATGGCAGATCCGCTCTTAAAAGCTGTGAGAGATGGAGACATTGAGGAATCAATGGTTGATGAAAAGGTGCGTAATATTCTTCGGATGATGCTGCGTCTTAAGATGATCGGACCAGAGAAAAAGAACCGTAAAACCGGTGCATATAATACGGAAGAACACCGCAGGGCAGTGCTTGATGTGGCACGTGAGTCAATGATCCTGCTGAAAAATAAAGATCATGTACTGCCTCTTTGCACAGAATCCGGCTGCAGGGTTGCCGTGATCGGTGCAAATGCCGCAGCAATCCATTCGAATGGAGGCGGAAGTGCAGAGATCAAGGCATTGTATGAGATTTCGCCGCTCATGGGAATCAAAAAGCTGCTCGGCGGAAATGTCAATGTTTCCTACGCACCGGGATATGTGATCCCGGACAAAGAGGAAGCGTCTGAGATCAACTGGCAGGCGGCAAGTACAGAGAATGCCGGGGATACGGAAAATGAATGTACTGTAAGTGGAAGTACGCAGGGAAAACAGCAGAAAGCCACAGCGGATGCATATCACAAAAAACAGAAAGAAGCCTTAGAGGAAGCAGTTGCACTTGCAAAGGCGAGTGATATTGTTATTTTTGTGGGCGGATTGAATCACGATTTTGATGTGGAGGGACTCGACCGCACAGACATGAAGCTGCCTTACGGGCAGGATGCGGTGATAGAGGCTCTGTTAAAGGCTGCACCGGATATGGCAGTCTGCATGTATGCAGGGTCACCGGTTGAGATGCCATGGGCAGAAAATGCAAAAGCAATTCTCTGGAGTTATTATGCAGGTATGGAAGGCGGAACTGCGATAGCAGAGACTTTGTTTGGAAAGGTAAATCCGTCCGGAAAACTTGCAGAAACGTTTATCCGAGATGCGACACAATGTCCGGCACATACGATCGGAACTTTTGGAAAGAAAGACCGTGTGGAATACCGGGAAGGGGTAATGGTTGGCTACCGTTATTATAATACAGAAAAAACAGATGTATTGTTTCCGTTTGGACACGGACTTTCCTATACAGATTTCGTTTATGATGATCTTAAAATCGCACAGCAGGAGAGTGAAAAACAGACTGTTAAGGTTTCATGTACTGTGAAAAATAAAGGTGTCCGGGAGGGTAAAGAAACTGTTCAGATTTATGTTGCACGGGAGCAGGAAAAAAACAGAATATTTCAGGAATTAAAAGCATTTGAAAAAGTGGAACTGGCTGCTGGTGAGGAAAAACAGATCTGTTTTACTTTGGATAAACAGGATTTTTCACATCATGATGTGCAAAAAAAGATGTTTTTGCCGGTGAGTGGGACTTATGAAATTCAGGTTGGAGCCTCATCGGCAGATATCCGTCTCAGTAAAAAAATCAATGTTATTTTTGAATAAGGATAAATTATGTCTATTGAAAAGAAACTCTGACTTTGCTATGATAAAGTCAGGGTTTTTTTGTGGATTTTTATGTGGCAGATAGGTGAGAGTATGGCTGAAAAGGGTAAGGTATTAATTGTAGATGACAAGCAGATCGAACGTGTCATGTTGAAAAAGATTCTGAGTGACACATACGAGGTTGTTGAAGCAGAGAATGGCAAAAAAGCATTTGAGATCCTTTATGAACGAAGCGAGGAGATAACTGCGGTGCTTTTGGATATCGTTATGCCGGAGTATGATGGTTATTATTTCTTAGAGCGATATCATAAAGCACAGATGTATCAGGCAATTCCTGTGGTCGTGCTGACGATGGAGATTGATATTGAAACAGAAGTCAGATGTCTTAGCATGGGGGCATGGGATTTTATACGGAAACCGTATAATGTGGATGTTGTCAGGTTTCGTTTGAAGAACGTGATCGGCAGCAGCAGTAAAAACATCAGCAAAGCGTTAAAGTACCGTGCGGAATATGATATTCTTACCGGCATCTACAATAAAACGAATATGTTTCAGGCAACATCTGCCATGTTAGAGCGATATCCGGACAGACATTTTGCATTTGTGCGGATGGATATTGAAAAGTTCCAGCTGATCAATTCATTCTTTGGAATGAGTGCCGGGGACGAGCTGTTAAAATATATTGCAGATCTTCTGATACGCGCAGTAAAAAACCGCAATGACATCACTTTCGGCAGGATGGATGCGGACATCTTCTGTTTTTGCATGTCCTATGAAAATACAAAAGAACTGGTGGAAAGTTTTAATAAGATGAGGGATATCTTGAGCAGATATCCGCTTGATTTTGATATTGTACCGATATTTGGTGTTTATCTGATCGCGGGGAAGAAAATAACACCAAACCATATGTATGACAGGGCAAACCTTGCGGCAAAACACTGTAAGGGTAATTATATCCGCAATTATGCATTTTATACACGGCAAATGAGTCAGGAGATCGAAAAGGAACAGCGTATCGTAAACAGTATGAAAAGCGCACTTGAAAATCATGAGTTTGTTGTTTATTACCAGCCGAAATACGGACTTAGCGATAATCAGATTGCAGGTGCAGAGGCGCTGGTGCGCTGGAAACATCCGGAACGGGGGATGATCTCGCCGGGAGAGTTTATACCGGTATTTGAACGGAACGGTTTTATCACAAAACTGGATTATTATGTGTGGGAACAGACCTGTATCCAGCTCAGAAGGTGGTTAGACGAGGGAAAACAGCCGCTTCCGATATCGGTAAATCTTTCAAGGATTAGTCTATATAATAAAGAAGTAGTGGAAGTGATCTGCGATCTAGTAGACAAATATCAGATTCCGCGCAGCCTTTTTCAGGTAGAGCTGACAGAGAGTGCGTACAATACCAATCCAAAAGCGGTGCAGGAAATGATGCAGCGATTGCGGGAAGAGGGATTTTATATTCTGATGGACGATTTTGGAAGCGGATATTCTTCTTTAAATGTTTTAAAGGATATAGTGGTAGATGTTTTAAAGATGGATATGAAATTCTTTTCCGGGGATGATAAGGAAGGACGCGGAGAAAATATCATGGCTGCCGTGATACGTATGGCAAAATGGCTGAATATGCCGGTTGTGGTAGAAGGTGTCGAACGGATCGAGCAGGTGGAGTTTTTAAGAAGCATAGGATGTGAGTATGTACAGGGATATTATTTTGCAAAACCTATGCCGGTGGAAGAGTATGAAAAGCTGCAGTTTGACAGACCGCATTCACAGAGGGAGAAAGATACAGAACGGTTAGTTGATATAGATAGCCTGTGGATGCCGGCATCCCAGCTTGAAACCCTCTTTTTAAATGCAAAACAGGGGGTGGCTGTCTATGAGTACAGCAAAGATCAGATTGAGACCATTCGCGTAAATAATGCATATTATGAAATGTTTGGATATCAGGATATCAGCCAGAAAAAAGATATTTTCCAGGAAATTCCCAAACGGTATCATAAACGTGTTCTGGATGCATTTTCTCATACAGCAGATACCGGACATGAAACACAATGTGAGTTCTCAAAGAAAAATGAGGCAGGGGAAGAATTTTATATTTTTTTAAAACTATATGATGTTGGGATCGTAGGAAATAAACATATCATATATGGTGTATTTTTGAATGTGACAGAACCAAAACAACTGGAATGGGAATTAGAAAAATACAGACTGCTGTTATCCGGAAAGCGTAAATCCGGGGAGAGGGAACAGACAAAAGAACAATCGGAGGAATGATAGAAAATGAATGAGGTATTGGAAGGATTAAATGCGTGGGGATGCGACTTAGAAGGAGCTTTAGAGCGTTTTTTAGGGGATGAAAAATTATATCAAAGCTGTCTTCCGATGGTGGTAGAGGACGAGTCTTTTGATGGTTTGAAAGAGGCACTTGCAGCAGATGAGAGAAAAAAGGCATTTGACTGCGCACATACATTAAAGGGTGTATTTGCAAATATGGGTATTACCCCGATGTTTGAGACGGTTGTAAAAATCGTAGAGCCGCTTCGTGCTGGGAAAAATGATGGACTGATGCCGGTGTATGAGGAATTGCTGGATGAAAGGGAACATCTTAGAAGCATTATCCAGACAAAGGGAGAATAAGATACGTGAAGATTTATATGACAGATACGCTTCCATTGGAGGATGAAAAGATATTTTCGCAGATGCTGCCCTTTATTACAGAAGACCGGAAAAATAAAATCGTTCAATTAAAGAAAAAAGAAGACCGGTGCAGATCACTGGCAGCAGGGATACTGTTAGAGTATGCGTTGCGGGAATATGGAATCAGTCTGTTACCTGGGAAAATGCAGCAAATGGTTCTTACATTCGGAGAGAATGGAAAGCCGGTATTAAAAGAAAATATCGGCATATATTTCAACCTGTCACATTCGGGAAGATATGTGGCAGGTGTTTTTTCGGACAGTGAAGTGGGAATTGATGTGGAACAGATCCGGAAAGGACAGATGAAAGTGGCAGAACATTTTTTCTGTCCGGAGGAATATCTGGCATTACAAAAGGGAAAAATGAAAAAAGCAGACTGTTATTTTACAGAGTTATGGACAAGAAAAGAAAGTTATATCAAAGCGGTTGGAAAAGGGATAGCATTGGATCTTGCATCGTTTTGTGTACTGCAGGATCAGGTTAAATTTTTAAAAGCGGGGCAGACGGGAGAATGGTATCTGCAAAGCTATGATCCCGCAAGTGGATATATATTGTCAGTATGTGCGAAAAAATGTACAAAATGCGAAATTCAATGGATCAGTAAAGAGATGTTTACACAGAAATTTATTTGACGGAAAACTGGAAAGAATTTATAATAATCGCTGAAATGACAAGTAAGGAGGAAGATTCATGTACGACGAATTGACCGAACAGGATATAAAAAAGATGGAAGAGGAGATTGAGTACCGAAAACTTGTGGTGCGCAAAGAGGCCTTAGAGGCAGTGAAGGAGGCAAGAGCGCAGGGAGACTTAAGTGAGAATTTCGAGTACCATGCGGCAAAGAAAGATAAGAACCAGAATGAGAGCCGTATCCGCTATTTAGAGAGAATGATCAAAACAGCAAAAGTGATTTCAACGGATTCTGCAGAGGATGAAGTTGGTATGAATAATACGGTGACGGTTTATTTTGAGGAGGACGACGAGGAAGAGGTTTATAAGATCGTGACAACAGTCCGCGGTAATTCTTTAAAAAATTTAATCAGCAATGAGTCACCGCTTGGAAAGGCATTGCTTGGACATAAGGTTGGTGACCGCGTGGAAGTGGCTGTCAATGAGAATTATTCTTATTATGTCGTAATACGGAAGATCGAGAATACCGTGGATGACGGTTCCGATAAAATAAGACGCTTTTAGCAGAAAGAGGGATTTATGAGACTTACAGAATTATTAAATACAGAGAATGTAACGATTTCCTGTGAACTGTTCCCGCCGAAACAGGGTGCACAGTTAGACAACTACAAAAAGATTGTCGGAGATATGGCAGCATTGAAACCGGCATATATGAGTGTTACTTATGGTGCAACCGGCGGAACTTCTGATTATACGGTAGAACTTGCAAATGAAGTGCGAAATGTGAATCATATTCCGGCACTGGCACATCTCACCTGTGCATCTTCGACTAAGGAGAAAGTTGCCTCTGTGATTCAGGAGTTAAAAGAAAAGCAGATTGAAAATGTACTTGCACTGCGCGGAGATATCCCGCAGAACGCGGATTTCCCGCTGCCAAATCAGTATAAACATGCAAGTGAGCTGATCTATGATATCAAATCACAGGGAGATTTCTGTATCGGCGGAGCCTGCTATCCGGAAGGACATCCTGAGTCACAGACATTAGAGGAAGATCTGATCCATCTGAAAGAAAAAGTGGATGCCGGATGTGAGTTCCTCACAACACAGATGTTTTTTGACAATAATATTCTTTATAACTTTATGTACAAAGCACTAAAACATGGAATCGATGTACCTGTTGTGGCAGGAATCATGCCGATCACTAACGCAAATCAGGTAAAACGGAGCATTGCATTGTCGGGAAGTTTGGTGCCACGCCGTTTCCTTGCAATCGTCGACCGCTTTGGCAGTGACCCGGCTGCTATGAAACAGGCAGGTATCGCCTATGCGACAGACCAGATCATCGATCTGATCGCAAACGGTGTCAACCATGTACATATTTATACGATGAACAAACCGGATGTTGCAGGAGCGATTCTTGAGAACCTTTCGGATATTTATGTGAGGGACTAGTACGGCTATTTGTTTCCGGGCAAAATATATGGCTTTTATGAAAAAAATAATATCATTAGCTGCTTAGAAATGGAGATTAATATGAAAAAACAGGAAGAAATTTTCCATGAGATTCAGGATATGATGGGAGAGACAAAAGAGGGAAGAATCCGCTGGAGTGTAGAGGTTCAGACTACGGAGGCAAATCCGGTAGAAGAAAAACCCGTTGAGCATGAAGATGGATTGGATTGGACGATTGATGAGTGTTATGTTTCTTATTATTGCAAATACAAAGGAAAAGATTTCTGTCTGATCACTTATGAAATGTTAAAGACTGCAAACAGCAGCACAGGAGAGCAGAAAGTAAAATCCAGCAATATGGTATTTTTACCACCACTTGGGATGCGTTTTTTTGATATTCATGCGCTGCTGCCATACAGCATAGAGGTATCGAATGTATTACTTGATGCAATACACCGTCTCTGGGTAATGCTGCTTGATATGTATAAAGTGGACAAGGGCAGTATCTATTTGAATGTAAGACCTGGAACACTCACGATCGAGGATGAAAAGAATTGACAGGAACGACTTTTACGTCATGATCATTTAGGGGAGAAGAGGTAATATCTGTTGAAAAGACAAACCAGAACAAAAACAGCAATGAAACTGTCTGCTATGATTGTGTCTGCATTTATGATGCTGGCGGCCTGCACAGAAACAGTGCAGAAACAAAAGATACCTGGTGCAACATATATGGGAGGGAACAATACGATTACTGAGATCTGTAAAGAACTTGACTCTGCGGGAGCTGCTCATGTAGATATATTTCGGGAATGGGCGGTTGATTTTGCAGATTCCGCAGGAAAAAATGCGAAGCTGGAAGATACATGGTCAGATCCTGGGAAAATGAAAGCGGATATCGGTAAATGTATGGATGGCTGGGAACAGAATCATGAGTATTCAGATGCGGACTGTAGAATGACAGCTTTTCTCCTGTTAGATGGGGTGATCCACTCAGAATTAACGGAAGATCATTATGAGGGAACCTATCTGATGTTTGACACAGAAGCGATAGATAATGTGGACAGATATGAAATCATAAAAGAGAACAAAGACATGTTTACCACACTTTATGGTGAAAAGAGTGTTACGGATGACAGACATCCGGAATCTGCATTTTGCGACAGCTGGAAAGAATATGGATTTCAAATAGATAATGACAGAATATCACTTCTTAGTATCGTAATATATGATCCATATTCGGATGCAGTTTTTGTAGGTCATACTGGTATCCTGATAAAGTATAGTGATTATTATTTGTTTGTAGAAAAGATTGCATTTGAACAGCCATATCAGGCAACTAAGGTGCAGACGATTGATGAACTGCTCGATATCTTGTCCTTAAGACCGGAATATTTTGGAGAAGAGGGAGAACCCGGACCATTTGTTTATCATAATGGAGATTATATTGGAACGTTAAAGAGAACGACTTAAGAAAGCATAAGGAGAATTCAGATAAAAAGAAAGCTATACCGGTAATGTGAGAGACTTTCAGATACCTGCCGGGAGGTATCTGAAAGTCCGGGAGTGAATGAAAATAGAACCGTTGGGTATGATGTGCCGGTTATGTACAAAAGAGTATCATAAAAGGGTTATTTATTTGAGCTGTCTGCATCGATTACAGATTGGATCTGTTTCATCAGAGTATCATAGTTATCCTGATTATCGATTCCACCGAGCATCGGATCACCCACGATGTTACCATTTCTGTCGACGAGTATTGTGGTAGGAAATGCCATGATATTGGAGGCATATTTGCCTGCATCTGAAGATGAATCAATAGAAAGATTGCGGTATTTAGCACCTTGGCTTTCAAGAACAGAGGCAGCTTCTTTGATAGCCGATTCATTTCCATCGAAGGTTTCTGTGTTGATGCCGACTACTTCTCCTCCCATTGCCCTGACTGCATCATTTAATTCATTCAGTTTGGATAACTCAGCAACACAAGGCTTGCAGCCGGTAAACCAGAAATTGATGACAGTTACTGCATTTTCGGAAAAAAGACTTTCGTCAACAGAATTACCATCGAAATCCTGACCTGAGAAATTTTTGAATGGTGATGCATCTTCAGAATTAGTATTCTGCCCATTTTTATCGGATTCTGTAGTTTCTTTTTCAATTTCTGCGATCTGTTCTTCGATTTTTCGTATGGTTTCAATATCATCAGTAAGTGTTTTGAATTCGTCATCAGTAAAAGAATCTTTGTTTGATTCAGCGGTATCAGCCAGATAATCAGCATAATTTCCGTTTGAATCTGCAGTGTTTTTATTCATCAGACCAAATAATTTGTCCCATATATCTTTATGCTCTGCAAAGATCCGGTTCTCCTGCTGATATAAATCATCCAGCTTTGTGTTGGAATTGTCCGCTGATGCCGTGCTGTCTTCAGCCGTGGTATTCTGTGGTTCTGTGGTGCTTACAGTTCCTTTTCCGCTGCAGGATGTAAGCAGCAGTGCGATGCTGAGTGTGACAACTGAAATAAATGTAATTTTTGTTTTCATGGATAATTGCTCCTTTTTTAAATTGTAATAAGATTGATAGTTACTGGTTTATGACTGCTGGTTACTGTTGTTCTTTTTTTTACATGATTTCCCCATAAACTGGTAGTGGATCGCATCTTTAGGACAGGCTTTTATACAGGCTCCGCATCGTATGCATTCCGGATGATCTGGAGTTTTACACACATCCACATCCATTTTACATGCCTTTTGGCATTGCCCGCATCCGATGCATCTGCTGTTCTCAATTTTAATAGAAAGAAAGCTGACTTTATTAAATAATGAGTAGATTGCTCCAAGAGGACAGATCCATTTACAGAATGGTCTGTAAAACAAAATACTTAACACAATAACTGTGATTAAAATAAGGCATTTAAAAGAAAAAAGTTTTCCTAGTGCAGAACGTATAGCGGCATTTCCAAGTGCGAGAGGGATAGCTCCTTCCAGGACACCCTGAGGACAAATATATTTACAGAAGAAAGGATCTCCCATTCCGATAGAGTTCGTTACCAGCATCGGAAGAAGTATAACAAAAATGATCAGGATGATGTATTTTAAATAGCGCAGCGGTTTGAGCCGGGCTGTAGAAAATTTTTTCCCAGGTATTTTATGAAGTAAATCCTGAAACCATCCAAACGGACACAGAAAACCACATATAAATCTTCCGAGTGTTACACCGAGTAAAATAAAAAATCCGGTTATGTAGTATGAAAATTTAAATCCTGATGAACCAACAACCGCCTGAAAAGCGCCAATTGGGCATGCTCCTGTTGCCGCCGGACAGGAGTAACAATTTAATCCTGGTACACATACGTTTTTTACGCTGCCCTGATATATTTTTCCTTTCCATAAATTAGGAATATGGATATTCGTGAGCAGTGTGGCAGCTGCCTGTATCCATCCGCGTAGTACAGCTATTTTTTTTGATAGAAAATTCTTTTTTTTATCCAATTCCGACACACTCCAGACATAATTTTATTGCTTTACCGAGCACGACAGCTGCTTCTCCTCTGACCGCACCGTAACTTATCATGGTGATACCTGAGATGAGCAGGATCGACTGATAGATTTTTTTGCACTTCAAGATATTTTACTCCTTTCATTTGTTGTATTTATTGACCAGCTGATGTTAGTATTATACAATAGCTGTTGTAAAATTTGTGTTAAGAAGCGGGTGAATGAATTTTGAGATTATTGATAGTTGAAGATGAGAAACAAATGTGTGACATGGTTGCAAAACGGCTGTATGATGCAGGGTACGAGGTGGATACCTGTTATGATGGGGAAGAGGCTTTTGAAAGTGTCCTGACGGAGAATTATGATCTGATCGTTCTGGATCTGAATCTGCCCGGTATGGATGGAATGGAGATCTTAAAGGAACTCAGACAGAGAAATGAGGAGACAAAGGTTCTTATATTATCTGCAAGAGGGCAGATTGCGGATAAGGTTGAAGGACTGGATGCAGGGGCAAATGACTATATGGAAAAACCATTTCATCTGCAGGAACTTGAGGCGCGTATCAGAAGTCTGACAAGAAGAAAATTTGTGCAGAAAGATGTGTGTCTGGAAAGTGGTGGGATAAAGTTCGATACGGTAAGACGTGAGGCATATGCAAAAGGGAAAATGATTTCCCTGACAAGAAAAGAAAATGGCATTTTGGAATATTTACTTCTGAATCCTGGAAGACCGGTAAGTCAGGAGGAATTGATGGAACATGTCTGGGATGCATCCGTGGATAGCTTTAGTGGTGCCATCAGAGTACACATGTCTTCGCTTAGGAAAAAGCTTAAGGCTGAACTTGGATATGATCCGATTTTAAACAAGGTGGGAGAGGGATATAAAATACGGGAGGAGTCTGAACGATGAAAAGAATATCACTGCAGTGGAGGCTTACCTGTATCATTACAGTATATATTGCAGTTATATGTGGATGTCTGACGATGTTTGTCTATAAAAATGGCGTGTATTATATCGATTCCCTGCAGGAGACTGTGGATGCCCAGGGAGAGGATAACGGGGAGGATACGGATGAAATATATATCAGCATTCCAGATGATAAGTGGGATGAGTTTGCCAATGATTTTTCTATCCAGGCATATAATAATAAGGAAGATTACAAAAAAAACAGTCTGCTGATATCAGCCATATTGGCTCTTATTGGCGGGGTAGTTACATATTTTATAAGTGGGCATGCACTCAGACCAATCCGTGAATTTTCTGATAAAATTGAAGAAGTACAGGCGCAAAATCTGGCAGCTTCACGAATAGAAGAAAATAAAGTTAAAGAATTGAACCAGCTTAGCGTTTCGTATAATAAGATGCTTGAACGTCTCTCGGACGCATTTGAGATACAGAGGCAATTTACCGCAAATGCAGCACATGAACTGCGGACGCCATTATCTTTGATGCAGGTACAGCTTGATCTTTATAATTCTACACGGCATCCGGATAATGATGCTGATACATTGCAGACAATAAAGATGGTTACCGAGCAGAATGGAAGACTCAGTAAAATGGTAAAAACGCTCCTTGATATGAGTGAACTCGGGACTGTGGGACGGGATGATGAAATTATGGTTGACGCGCTTGTTGATGAAGTGTTAGCAGATCTGGATCCTCTTGCACAGGAAAAAAACATAAAACTTACTGGAAAATGTAAAAATATAACGATGGTTGGAAGTGACATTCTTATTTACAGGCTGGTATACAATCTTGTTGAGAATGCCATAAAATATAATCATTCGGGCGGACAGGTTACAGTAACTGCATACCGGAAGGAAAAACATGTTTATCTGTCCGTGGAGGATACGGGAAACGGAATCCCTGAGGAACTCAGGGAACGCGTGTTTGAACCATTCTTTCGTGTGGATAAATCCAGAAGCCGGGAACTTGGCGGTGTAGGACTTGGACTTGCGCTTGTCCGTGAAATCGTGAGAGTGCATGATGGCAGTATTGCAGTCAGATCAAATCCGTCTGGAGGAACGGTTTTTGACGTAATATTACCACTGTGATCGATCATAACTTATTAGTTACATCTGGCTGTCTCGTGCCTGGGGTATTTAATTCTTTTCTATTGAATTATGCGGATATCTGGTTGTTTTTGTAGTGTCGAATGTATTGCTGAAAGTTTTGATGCAAATGAAAGAGAAAGTCCTTAATCATGAGGAAATGTTAAATCATTATCTGATACGCGGATTTATGGAACTGGTCATATTCCGCGTGGAAAGGCAGTTTCCGAATGAGATCATGATGGCACTGGAAAAGGTGAATCTTTCCTGCCCGGTTCGTGATTCTGCCAGGGGACTTTTGAGAAACTGATGAAGTAAGATCCATATTTTGCGGAACTCTATATGGCTCAGGATAAAAACCTTGCATTTTGAGAACAGGCGTGTATAATCTCATTTTTGACAGTTGATTAGTTAATAAAGTGCCACAATCCCTGTAAATACAAGGGGTGTGGCACTTTTATCTGCATACACGAAATATAGTAATGTTTTATCTCCGCTTACTTTTTTTCTGAATTCCTTTTATTTTCCGTTTTGTTATGAATTGATAGTCCGTTCTGAATCCGCAGGTTTCATGGAGATCGTCAGTGATTTCCTGACGCTCATATACCGGCATGAAGCCCTGTTCTTCTATATCCGTAAATTTTATGTCTTTTAAAGTGTGAAGTAATTGTTCTGTGGTATAAGTCCCTTTCAAGGAGCGGTTTAATAACCGGAAATGTAACAGAGCAAGAAAACAGGTAAGAAAATGAGCCTTAATTCGGTCTTCACGGTTTAAGTAAACGGGTCTGGCTTCAAAGTCTGTTTTCATAGTTCTGAAACAGTCTTCAATCTGCCATCTTCCTTCACTGACTTTTAAGATATCTGCAACGTTATCATCAAGCAGGTCTGTACATACCGCATAAAGCCCGTCATACATTTCTTCTTCAGCAATCTTATCCGTATCGAGATAATAGTGGATCTTAGCTTTTTCTCCTTCGTTGGTTACAGCTGCCTTATTTACAAATCTTGCAGGATCATTTGGATTTTTGCGCTGTTTTTTTAGAGAGCCATTTGCAACCATTTTTTCTGCCCGACAGATCTGCTCCGCACGGATGGATTTCTGATAAGCGGCATATTTAGGGGAGTAGGTTATGATCAATCTTTGATCCAGTTTTTTTGTTGTAAATGGTTCGTCTTTATAATAAAGCTGGTTCTTGTCATCATCTGTCAGTTTTGTGAGGTCAACAGGTTTATCATCTGAGAGACGTTTAAAGCCCGTTTTCTTTAAAGCCCATGCCCGGTCTTCAGCAGGCAGCTTTTTGATGGACTGAGTGACAATATTTGACAAAAAAATAAGCCTATTTCAAGGCTTTGCGGTACTTTTTTGCATTTCAATGTGTCAAACTCCCGATAAAGGCAGTATCTATCTGAACGTGAGACCTGGAACGCTTACGATCGAGGATGAAAAATAAAACTGGTTATACCACAAGAAATAAATGGCACTTTTTGGTTCAAAAGGACGAAAAAGTGCCATTTTTGCAGAAAAACATAAATTATATTGAAACTTTATAAAATTAATGTTAAAATTATAACAATGTCTGGTATGACCAGATAAAACTAATCTATATAAGGGAGGAATGTATATGTTTACATTTCATGAAGGCCCTTCAGGATTTACCGCAGCGGGAAATGGATTTTCGAATCTTACGGTAATTCTGATCTGGGTAGCAGTATTTGCAGCTTTGGTTCTGCTTAATGAAGTATCAAGAAGATGGAAGTGGAGCGGTTTCTTTTTCTGGTTCATACTTCCGGTCATTGGAACAGTTACATGGTTTACGGTATTAAAAGGTATTGCCTATACCGACTGGTTCCACCTTGCAAAGTATTATTCATCCACCGCAGGCTGTATTTTCTTCTGGTGTTTCCGTTATGTCAAGGGAACAAGAAAAGACGGTACGACCTGGGAACTGAAAAACAACAAGATCTTCATGCTTTTAATTCCGGCAATCCTTGCTATCAATATTTTCGAGGCTTGTTCCCGTGATTTCCAGGTTGCAATGCAGTACTGGGGCAATATCACAGAACTCGCCGATGAGCCGGGCATGTTCGTACTTGGCGGACCATGGAATATTATGAATGGTATCGCAGGTATTTTAAATGCGGTTACGATCGCAGGCTGGTTTGGTGTATGTGTACGTAAAAAGAGCGACAAAGACAGTTCACGCGATATGATCTGGCCGGATATGATGTGGTTCTGGATCGTTGCATATGATTTATGGAACTTTGCTTATACATATAACTGTCTGCCGAGCCACGCATGGTACTGCGGACTTGCATTACTGTTAGCTCCGACAACAGCAGCATTTCTTATCAACAAGGGTGCATGGCTTGAGAACCGTGCCAGAACACTTTCCATCTGGTGCTTCTTCGCGCAGTGCTGGCCGATGTTCCAGGATGAGGTAGTTGTTGTAAACTCTACCTACAATCCGGTAATCTACAACATCGTAAGTGCTTTAGCATTGATCGCTAACGTTACAGTATTTGTATTTATGATCTACAAATCTGTCCAGAAGAAAAAGAATCCATGGACAAACAGCATCTATGATGACATGGATGGATATAAGAAGATCGCAGAGCAGGCTGAGGCATAGGGACATAATTGCTATGCTGCTGATGCAGGAATGCCTGTGATAATAAAAAATTGAAAAATAAAGAGAAGCCTGTCGCAGCGGATGCGGTAGGCTTTTTCTTTATTTTGTGTTATTATTTTACAGTGGATTTTTTGAAAAGCAGTGACTGGTCAGAATGAGAAAGGGGTTGCAGATGAATTATATTTTACTGGTAGAAGATGATACTATGATCGCATCGGGAATTATATATGCACTGGAAATGGAAGGCTATGAAGTCTGTCATGCTGTGACCGTTGCGGATGCGTGTGGTTTCATCGAAAAAAGATATTTTGATCTTGCAATTTTAGATATGCAGCTGCCGGACGGACTGGGGGCTGATATAGGCAATAAATTAAAAAATACAGATACATCCGTCATTTTTCTGACTGTAGTTGATGATGAAAATACGATTGTCAGGGCTTTTGATGAAGGTGCAGCAGATTATGTCGTAAAGCCTTTCCGGATCAGGGAACTGCTTGCGAGAGTAAGGCGTGTGTTATCGGTTCAGAATAAGCAGACGGGAAAGAATCATATCATTTGCATAGGACAGGTCAAGATCAATACGGATGAGGCAAAAGTTTATGTGGATGACAGGATTGTTGATCTTACTGCGTTAGAATACAGACTGCTTCTTATTTTTGCTAATAATCAGAGAGTCTTATTATCCCGACAGCAGATTTTAGATAAAATCTGGGATATAGATGGTAATTTTGTGGAGGATAATACACTCACTGTTTACGTGAAAAGACTGCGTGAAAAACTCGGGGCGGCATTACAGATCGAGACTGTGAGAGGAATGGGATATCGTGTGGATTAAGAAAAAAGAAGTAGAAAAATTGTCTGAGTTTGTAAAAGGCTATATTTCCGGTGAGAAATTTGATATCCGTGATAACAGAGAGGGTGCATTTCAGATTTTAAAAAATGACATCTATGCTCTGGTTAACAGGAAAAATGAACAGATCAAGGTGATCGAATCGGAAAGAGACATTCTTTCTGACTATATGGCAGATATTTCTCATCAGCTTAAAACACCTATCACTTCCATGATGATCATGGCAGATTTATTAGAAGATGCAGAACCGGAAAAACAGGCGGAATTTATTCATAACATCAGAGTTTCTTTAAACAAGATGGAGTGGCTTGTAGGCGCACTGCTTAAGATGGCAAAGATTGATGCACATGCCATTGAGTTTATAAAAAAAGATATAAAGACATCAGAATTGCTTGAAGCTGTAAATCCTTCGGTTGCGATACTTTTAGATATTAATAATCAGAAACTTATACTGAAAAATGACAGCGTTATCAGTTGTGATAAGCAATGGACGGTGGAGGCACTTACGAATCTTGTAAAAAATGCGATCGAGTATTCTCCGAAAGATAGTGAAATCGAAATAGACAGCGGTGGAAATCCGTTGTATAGCTGGATCTCGGTAAAGGATAGCGGTGCAGGAATGAGTAGAGAGCAGTACGCAGCCCTTTTTAAAAGATTTGAATATTCCACAAATGAAAATGGCTTTGGGATTGGGATGCCGCTTGCGTTATCAATTGTCAAAGGACAGGGCGGAGATATAGATATTGATTTTGGAAACTATGGATGCGGTACGACGTTTATCATAAAATTTTTTAAGTGACAGAATTGTCATAATTGATTTTGGTTTTGTCACGGAACAGTCATTTTACATTGTTAAGATCAGTAGTGAAAAGGGAGGATAATGCGATGGCTGTTTTAGAAGTAAGAGAGCTGACAAAGAAATATGGTCAGGGAGAAGCGGAAGTGACCGCACTTGATCATGTTTCTTTTTCTGTTGAAAGAGGAGAATTTGTTGCGATTGTCGGAGCTTCCGGTTCAGGAAAATCTACCCTTATGAACATGATCGGAGGACTTGATCATCCAACCAGTGGTTCTGTCGTGATCGAGGAAAATGATATTGCTGCAATGAACGAGGATGAACTTGCTATTTTTCGAAGAAGAAATCTGGGAATTATTTATCAGTTTTACAATCTGATTCCTACGCTTACTGCAGAGGAAAATATTATGCTGCCATGGAAACTGGATGGAAGAAAAGAAAATAAAAAACGATTAACAGAAATGATGCAGCTGCTTGGGCTTTTGGAACGGGCAAAACATCTTCCGGGACAGATGTCCGGTGGACAGCAGCAGAGAGTATCAATCGGAAGGGCACTGATCAATGAGCCGGCTTTTATACTGGCGGATGAACCGACTGGAAACCTTGACAGTAAGACGGGCAGAGAGATTATGGATATTTTAAAGCTTGCCAATCAAAAGTATAAGCAGACGATTCTTTTAGTTACGCATGATGAAAAAATTGCCTTGCAGGCGAGCCGGATCATTACGATCGGAGACGGGAAAATTGTAAAAGATGAGGTGATGAAATCATGAAAATTACATCACAGCTCGCACTCAGTCAGCTAAAATTAAATAAAAAAAGAACAATGGCAGGGATTTCTGCTATTTCACTGGCAACAGCACTTGTTACGGCAGTTATGTGTTTTGTAACCAGTGGCAACAGGATGCTTACGGTTTTTTTAGAACCGGGATATGGAGACTATAGCAGTGTGTATTTTCTTTTGATTTTCGTTCCGGTTTTAATTTTAGGGATATTGATCGCTCTTATGTCGGTAACGGTGATATCAAATATTTTTGTGGCAAGTGCCAATAAAAGGATTCAGGAATTTGGTATTTTAAAATGTGTAGGTGGAACCGGAAAACAGATCAGAGCATGTGTTATCTGTGAAAGTTTGTGGCTTTGTGTGGTTGGTATTCCGCTTGGACTTATGGCAGGAACTTTGCTTGGATATATTGGTATAAAAATCACAGGATATTTTGTTTCGAATATCGATCAACTTTCAAAAAGTATTATTATGAGACCGTTTTCCTTTTCTTTGTCATTTCATATTTCGGTATGGACATATCTGTTTGCTTCCTTTTTTTCATTTTTGATTGTTCTTAGATCTGCGTACAAGCCTGCAAAAACTGTTGGAAGGCTTACTGCAATACAGTGTGTAAAAGGTATAACGACAGACATAAATCTAAAAGAGCTTGCTGTAAAAGGTGGATTGGCTGGAAAAATTTTTGGATGTGAAGGAGAGATTGCATGGAAAAATATTAAAAGGAATCAATCAGGATACAAAGCAACAGTACGGGCATTATCACTTGCAATTTTACTGTTTTTGATGACAGGTGGACTGGCAGAACAAGCGAAAGAGTTTCAGGAATGGATGACGCCGGATTCAAAAGAGATGGATGTGGATTATTGTTCAATTCGCAATATAGAGGTGAATAAACGAACCGGACGTACCGAAGAAAAGATCGTATCACCAATATCCTCTATAACTTATAACGAAATAACAAAAAGATTAGCTGAATATGGTAATATAGAAGTATATGGAGTAGGAAATGATGCATGTACATATCAGGCAATCCTGGATAAGAATTTCCTGTCTAAGGATATGTCAGAGGCTCCAGACATTTTTGATGAGAATGCAGAAGCAGGGGTTTCTCTCATATCGGTGGATGAAAAATTATATCAGAAGCTGTGTGACAGAGCAGGAGCTCCTTACGGCAGTAATCTTTTGATAAACAGTTACCAGTATAATGATAATGGGAGAACAAAGAGCATAAAACCCTTTGGAGAAACGGTTACGGAAATCACTTTGATAAATGCAGCCGAAGAGAAGAAAAGGATTGAAATTGGAGGTTTTTTATATCAGGAAGATCTGAAAGAACCGGGATTTCGTGATATGTCTCCTGATCCGGTAAGGATTGTTGTGCCGGATGTTACTGCCAGATATTTCGACTGGTTTTGTACACCGGATGATGAACAGGCATTTGCAGAATATGCCAGAAAAATCATGGATGAATATTATCCGGTACTTACAGAGGATTCCTATGTGGATCAGGGATATACGGTGAGAATAAGCCGCATGGATACGATGGCAAAAATGTTAAATATCGCAATTATCCTTGCGGAAATTATTCTATATGGATTTGTTATTCTGTTGATTTTTATGGGATTTGCAAGTGTGATCAACACGCTTGCGGCAAATATCAGGATCAGAGGACGAGAGTTTGCAATTTTAAAAAGTGTTGGAATGACAAATGCTTCCATTCAAAAAATGCTTTACTGTGAAAGCCTGATATGCATTATAAAAGCACTGATACCAGGAACTGTACTCGGAATTGCAATACCATTTGCAATGAATCTGTCTATACGAAAAGCGTTTCCGGTGTTATATCATATTCCATGGGGAATATTAATAGCAGGAGTGGTCGTCTTGACTGTGGTAGTGATGATTATCACATGGGCTGAAACAACTAAGCAAAAGGATAAGAGTATCATTGATGAGATCAGAATGGATGTCATGTGATGTAATGGAGATTTGCATTTATATGGAAGAAAGAAATAAATATGGGATATATATATGGTGATGGCGTGAGTGTTCAGATCAAAAATTGACAAAACAGTTAGTTTGTGCTAACATATCTTGTATTATGGAAGATGAGCGCAGAAAACAGACAGAACAAAAACTGATCAGATCCGGCAGGGCAGAGTTTCTAAAAAAGGGTTATGTAAAAGCCAGTCTCCGGGATATCTGCAAAGCAGCCGGTGTCACGACTGGAGCATTTTATTTCTCATTTGAGAGTAAAGAAGCGTTAATGACAGCCATTTTAGATCCGGTGATCGCTGATTATGAGCATATGTGCGCCGAACTGGCGCAAAGGGAAGAAGAGGATCCCGGTACAGCGGATGATAATGAACGGCAGATCATGGAATATTTATCGGAGCACCGGGCGGAGGCAATCATTCTGATGGAAAGATCAGAGGGCAGCCGTTATGAGGGCTTCCGGCAAAAAGTATACAGCCAGATGCAGGCGGCATTTACCAGCTATTTTTCAAAGTTTATGGGAAGTGAGCCGGATTCGGAAATGATCCGGATTTTGGTTGCAATGCGGCTTCGCGGATACATGGAACTGATAGAAGGAGATTATACCGTGGAAGAAAGACTAAAGCTTGCGAGGGAGATAGGCATACATGCCGACGCAGGATCGATGGCATTAATTCAATATTTAAAAGAACAAAGAGAAGTCTATCGCAGATGATGCGGTAGGCTTTTTCTATTGCAAAACATAACAGATCAGAAAAATTGTTATGCGCTCGCAAAACAAGGAGGAAAAAGGAGGATTTCATCATGAAAGAAAAAACAAATTATGGAAACTGGGTGCCGGAGAAGGCTCTGTATCTGCTGTTTGGACTGGCGGGGGTATTTCTTGTGGTCACGGTGCTGCTTGGAGTTATGGTACAGATGCCGGTTATCACGGTGATCGCGGGAGTGGTTTGTGCGCTGACATTTGCGATGGCGGTCTATATGCTGGTCTGCCATGAAGCGTTTGCATTTGGAAAGGGAAATATGATGGCAGGTGTGCATAAACATCTGGTAGAGCATCTTGACTGGGATGGAGAAGGGAAAATGCTCGATATCGGATGTGGTGCTGCTGCACTTACGGTCCGGTGCGCGAAGGCTTTCCCGAAAGCGCAGATCACGGCGATGGATTACTGGGGAGCAGAGTGGAGTTACGCAAAGGAGCAGTGTGAGAGAAATGTAAGACTAGAGAGTGTTGCAGACCGTGTGTCATTTCAAAAAGGAGACGCAGCAAAGCTGGATTTTGCGGATGAAACATTTGATGCGGCAGTGAGCAATTTTGTGTTTCATGAAGTACGGTCGACGAAAGATAAGCGGAATGTGGTGAGAGAGGCACTCCGGGTGGTAAAAAAAGGAGGGGTATTTTCATTTCAGGATATGTTTTCACAGAAAGCGTTGTACGGAGATATGGATGCATTTGTTGAGGTATTAAAAGCCGAAGGAATCTCTGAGATACACTATATCGGTGATCTGGAAAAGAAACTTGATTTTATTCCGGGATTTGTGACGACGCCGTGGATGATCAGTGGGATGGGGATATTATATGGAAAGAAATAAATGTGATAAAATAAAATCTGAAATTTACAGGTGAAACGCGGATGGAATGTATGTAATTTTAGTAAAGAAAAAGTCTTGTGATTGGAATGGATTGCAGTTTTTCGCATCATTATGGTAAGATAAAAATACATGATACAGAATCGAGGTGAATTCATGATGAAATTTGTTCGAGGTAACTACTCAGTACAGTTGAAATGATCTGTTAGCAGATTGTACTGAGGTTAATTCATAATCATAGAATGTTCGCGGAGCGTGCATTCTATAATATTAATATGCTGACAGTCACAACTGTACTGTTTCGTAGGTAAAAAATATGCGATAAAAGGAGTACAGTTATGCGTTACATAAAAGAAATACTAAAGAAAAATTTATTGGTTACATCTGGCTATCTCGTGATTGGGGTATTTAATTCCTTTCTTTTGAACTATAAGGCAGATTATTTTCAGAAAATCATTGACGGACTTTCCGGTGGAACCCTGACGATCATTGGGATTGCCGCATATGGGATCATTTTGCTTACCGGTTACATTTTGGAGTATGTGGACGAATATCCGGCAAAAAAACTGGAACATGGGATTTATCTGGACTTTAAGCTGTTAGCGCTTCAAAAAATCAGTATCATAGAGTATCTGGAATATGTGAAGCTGGGAACAGGAAAACTTGTCCAGAAAATTGAAAATGGTTCAACAGCGGGACGGGATGTGATATTTAATTTCTGGCTGGTTTTGATTCGCCAGTTATTGCCGTCCATACTATTCAGTATGTATTTTATTGCAAAAATCAAACATCGGTGTACAAGGGGTACAAACAAGATAAAATAGAAATGAGGGGCGATAG
>ERZ791621.223-NODE-223-length-36104-cov-2.49913_pt1 | contig 36104 bp, 38 predicted proteins | sample MGYA00510270_ERZ791621 | MGnify/ENA primary metagenome ERZ791621 (study PRJEB30046, sample SAMN00715189) | human gut metagenome | study: EMG produced TPA metagenomics assembly of the A metagenome-wide association study of gut microbiota in type 2...
ATTGGGATGGATGTAAAACGGTATCTGGAACGATTCCGGGAATATCTTGCATCAAATTTACAGACAAATGTGGTGATGCTGGCAGGAAAAAAAGTGCAGGATATCAGCAGCATAGCAAAGTCTTACGGCAATACCTGTATGCTTCGTTCTTTTCAGGGGTTTCGGACAAAGAAGGATATCTATTTCTATGAGGAGGAGGTCCAGGTATCTCCGGAAGGACTGATCCTGTGTAAGCAGAGCCTGGATGGCCTGCTGAAGGCAATCGAACAGAACAATCATCTGGAAATCCGGGAGGCGGTGGCTTTCTTTTATGAAGAAATGTGTAAACGCGGTATTTGCGGGGAGACGATGATCCTGAATATTAATTATCTGTTGTTTCAGCTGATCCACTTAGCCTGTGAACAGGATGATGACGTGAACCAGGAGGAAATCTTAAGGGTCATCAGTGAGAGCAGCTTTGAGACCGGGGTAAAGCGCGGAAGTAAGGCACATCTGACCAGATTTGCCTGCGAATATGCGGATTATCTGTCACAGCTGCGGAAGAATGTATCCAGAGGAATTCTGGGTATGGTGGAAAAAGAGATCCGGGAAAATTACGCTTCAAATATTACACTGAAAAGCCTGAGTGAGAAATATTATGTCAACAGTGCTTATCTGGGTCAGCTTTTCCGGAAAAAGTACGGACAATCCTTTAAAGACTACCTGAACAATTACCGGATGGAGCAGGCTGCGGATGCCTTGTTGCGTACCGATAAAAAGATCGTTCAGATCGCAGAAGATGTGGGCTACCATGATCTGGATTATTTTACGAACCGTTTTATTCAGATCAAGGGCTGCACTCCCGCAAGATTCCGTAAAAAGATGCAACAGGGAGAGTAAGAGAATAAAAGACAGGGGAAATTACAGAACCACCTATAATTTCCCCTGTCTTTTGCTATAGTTCCTCTGATTGTTAGTTCCTCTCAAAAAGGTAAAATAGATTTATCGAAAGGGAGGTAGTTACAATATGAACAAAAAGAGACTTGTAAGCATGTTACTTGTGTCAGCAATGACAGCGGCACTGTTCACCGGATGTGGCAGTGACGGCAACCAGACACCATCCGGAGATGGTACAACGAGCGCAGGAACCAACAGTACCACAGAAGAAGCAGGTATCAAAGAGTTCACCGCATTTTTTGGGGTAGCGGGATCTGAGATCAATGACGACAATGAAGTGCAGCAGCTGATCGCAGAGAAGGTAGGCGCCAAAGTAAAAGAGACCTGGCTGACCGGACAGACTGCAGATGAAGCTGTGGGTACCATGATCGCCGGTGGTGAGTATCCGGACTTCATTGAGGGACAGACTGGAACCACACAGCTGTATGAGGCAGGAGCATTGGTAGCACTGGATGATTATCTGGATGATTATCCTAATATCAAGAATCTGTTTACTGATCTGGAGTGGGAGAAGCTTCGTCAGGAAGACGGCCACATTTACTGGATCCCGCAGTTCAGCTGCATCAAGAACGAAGAGAAGGTATGTGCACATAATGATGAAGCATTTTGGATTCAGGCAAGAGTTCTGAAATGGGCAGACTATCCCGAGATCCGGACCATGGATCAGTATTTTGATCTGATCGAAGCGTATAATGCAGCAAATCCTACTATGGAAGACGGAACAGCCAATATTCCTTATACCATTCTCTGTGATGATTGGAGATACTTCTGCCTGGAGAACGCACCTCAGTTCTTGGATGGTTATCCCAATGACGGAAGCTGTATGGTAGATCCTGAGACGCTGACGGTACTGGATTACAACACTTCCGATACCGCAGTAAAGTATTTTAGAAAATTAAATGAAGAATACAAGAAAGGCATTGTAGACCCCGAGTCCTTTACCCAGTCTTATGATGAGTATATTTCCAAGCTTTCTACAGGACGTGTCCTGGGTATGATCGATCAGTGGTGGGATTTCGCTTACACAGCAGGCGATGCCATCAAGCAGGCAGGACTGGATGCACAGGGATGCGACTATATTCCACTGCCTATAACAATTGATGAAAGTGTAAAAAACCAGTGGCATAATGCCGGTGGTGCATTCAATTCCGGAAGCGGACTTGCAATTACTGTAAGCTGTAAGGATGTTCCCGGCGCACTGAAGCTGATCAATGATCTGCTGGATCAGGATATCCATAACCTTCGTTTCTGGGGTGTGGAAGGTGTTGACTATGAAGTAGATGAGAACGGTGAATTCTACAGAACACCGGAGCAGAGAATGCAGGCTTCCGATACAGAGTATAAGGCATCCCATATGTGCTCTTATTCCTATTTCCCTCAGTACAACGGAACCAGTGATGATGGTATCAATGCAAACAAGCCAGATGGCCAGGCGAGGGAATTCTTCGATGGATTAAACGACGATGTGAAAGAAGCATTCCAGGCATATGGCGTCGAGACTTATGTGGAAATGCTGGGCACTAACGAAGCCCCCGGTGAATGGTATCCTATGTGGTCCTTCTCCAACAACTTCAATACCAGCACACCCGGTGGTATGGCATGGACCAAGATCGGTGAAGTAAAGCATGAGCAGCTTCCTCAGGTAGTTATGGCAGCTGATTTCGACAAAGCATGGGCAGATTATATGGATGCATATAATGCCTGCAAGCCGGAAGATTTTATCAGTGAATTACAGGCAGAACTGGACAGCAGAATGGAACTGGCAGCAAAGTTCAAATAAAAACATATAAATGAAATTTGAGAATGGGCAGATGCAGGTAAAATTTCATCTGCCCGTTTTTTAAGGAGCGAGGATATGTCGTTAACGAGAACAAAATCGAAGCAAAAAGTAAAACAAACCAGAACACCTATCACATGGAAAGAAATCAAAAGGCAAAAAGTTCTGCTTTTCTGGGCAGGAGTAATGATAATCTATGGAGTGATTTTTTACTATCTTCCCTTAGCCGGATGGGCGATGGCATTTCAGAATTATAAGCCGCAGCTGGGAATCCTGCACTCCGAATTCGTGGGACTTCAGAAGTTTCGGATGTTATTCTCGGATGTGACATTCCTTCGGGTCATTCGTAACACATTGGCCATGGGTGTGATCAACCTTGTGGCAACTTTCGTTACCGCAATTGTATTTGCTATTCTATTGAATGAGATCAAGAGTAGGGGCGGAAAAAAGACAGTGCAGACGATATCTTATCTTCCACATTTCCTTTCCTGGATCATCGTAACCGGTATCCTGCATGATATGTTGTCCGGTACCGGAATTGAAAATGAAGTATTGGTAAATCTGCATGTGATCAGCCAGCCGATCAATTTCTTTGCCCATCCCGGGTATTTCTGGCCGATCGTAGCATTTGCAAATGTCTGGAAGGAGACAGGATGGAATGCCATTATCTATCTGGCGGCCATCACATCCATTGATCCTTCCCTGTATGAAGCTGCTGCCATTGATGGCGCAGGAAGATGGAATAAAATCAAATACGTTACCCTTCCGGGAATCAAACCGACCATCGTAATTTTACTGCTGATGAATGTGGGGAATGTATTAAATGCAGGATTTGAAATTCAGTATCTGTTAGGAAACGGATTGGTACAGAAGTTCTCCCAGACGATTGATATTTATGTATTGAAATGGGGTATCAGCCAGGGAGATTATGCAATAGGTACAGCCGCAGGTATCTTCAAGAGCCTGGTAAGTATCATCCTGATCGTTCTGGCCAATCAGATTGCAAAACATAATGGTGAAGAGCAGTTATTCTAAAACAGAAAGAGATGGTAATTACAATGATAGATACACAGTATAAGATCAAGCCCAAAAAATTCGACATTTTTCCGTTCATAAACAGTGTCATCATGATCCTGTTTGTGATCATAACATTATATCCGGTGCTGAATACCTTGGCAATCTCTTTGAATGACGGTACGGATGCCCTGCGGGGAGGAATCTACCTGTGGCCGAGAAAATTCACCTGGAAAAACTATACGACGGTTTTACATAAAGATAATCTGATCACAGGCGCTTATATCACAGTTGCCAGAACACTGATCGGAACCCTGCTGTCTCTGGCAGCCAATGCGATCCTTGCTTTTATTGTCAGCCGCAAAAGATTCCTGTTCCAGAGAGAGGTTTCCCTGTTCTGGGTCATCACCATGTATGTAAACGGTGGACTGATCCCGACATTCCTCTTATATAAGGGGCTGGGGCTTACCAACAGCTTCTGGGTATATGTGATCCCCGGAATGGTAAGTGCGTTTAATATGCTGGTGATCCGTACTTATATGAACGGAATTCCTGACAGCCTGGAAGAATCCGCACAGCTGGACGGTGCCGGTTACAGCACTATTTTTCTTAAGATATATTCTCCGCTGTGTAAGCCGGTTTATGCCACAGTAGCCCTGTTTGTGGCGGTAGGCCAGTGGAACTCTTGGTTTGATGCCATGCTTTACAATCGCATGAGCAGTAATCTGACCACATTGCAGTATGAATTGATGAAGCTGTTATCCTCCGTAACCAATCAGGGAACTTCAGCGGAGGCAATGAAGAATGCCGCAGGAACCGTAACACCGACTTCCGTGCGTGCAGCGGCAACGATCATTACCATGCTGCCCATTATCTGTATTTATCCTTTCTTACAGAAGTACTTTGTAGCAGGACTTACTTTGGGTGGCGTCAAAGAATAAAAATCGGAGAACGAGCAAATGGCAGGAGCATATCAGACTGGTATTTATCGAAATGTATTGAAAGAGTGCGGATATGAAGAGACCGCTATTACAGAAAGACTGGAACAGACCTTTGAAACCATATTTTACGGAACGGAGGCAGAACGTTTTTATCATGAGGCAGGCGGTGATATGGCGTATCTGGAGGATACCGGCAATCATGATGTACGCACTGAGGGAATGTCCTACGGCATGATGGTCTGTGTCCAGATGGATAAGAAGGCAGAATTCGACCGCCTTTGGAAGTGGGTGCGGACTTATATGTATATTCCGGCAGGACCCTGCCGCAACTATTTTGCCTGGTCCTGCAGCACGGATGGAACGCACAATGCAGAGGGACCGGCACCGGACGGAGAAGAGTATTTTGCCATGGCATTGTTTTTCGCCTCCGCCCGTTGGGGGGATGGAGAAGGTATTTTTGCTTACAGCAAAGAGGCAAAAGCAATCCTGCGGGAATGTATCCACAAAGGGGAGCCTGGACATCCGGGAGAACCTATGTGGGAGCCTTCCAATCATCTGATCAAATTTGTCACAAACATGGATTTTTCTGATCCCTCGTATCATCTGCCACATTTTTATGAACTGTTCGCAGAAAATGCGGAGGAAGGAGACCGGGAATTCTGGAGACAGGCTGCGGCAGCCAGCAGAGAATATCTGCATAAGGCATGTCATCCACAAACCGGTCTCAGCGCAGAATACGCAGACTATGACGGGACACCCCATGCTGGGCATCAGGAGATCTTCGGAAAGCATGACTGGTACTACAGTGATGCATACCGCACCATAGCCAACATTGCTATGGATCATCTCTGGTATGACAAAGATCCGTGGCAGACGGAGATCGCAAACCGGCTGCAGAGATTTTACTGTGAAGAGCAGAGAGAACACTGGGACGGTGTGTTCCTGATTGATGGAACAAGACTGGAAGAGAAGGCACTGCATCCGGTTGCCATTGTAGCAGTCAATGCACAGGCATCACTGGCAGCAGACGGTCCTCATATAAAGGAATGCGTAGACCGCTTCTGGAATACTCCGCTCCGCACCGGGGACAGACGATATTATGATAATTTCCTGTACCTGTTTGCCATGCTGGCACTTTCGGGAAATTACAGAATTTACAAATAAAGAGAGTGGCACATGATTAGCACGGACCGCAGCGGAGAAGTGGGAGTGCGTACCACGGAGCAAGTAAAGCTGTCCGTGGAACATGCCGATGTGGCAGTAATGTGCCTTGGACTGGATGCAACCATAGAGGGAGAACAGGGCGATGCCGGGAATGAATATGCCAGGAAGCGCCATAGATCTGCCAGGGGCGGAACACACCCCGAATGTGAAAGCCATCGTGGATTGTTGGTATCCGGGAGCCAGAGGTGGTAAGGTAATTGCCGAAATGCTGTTTGGAGAATTTTCCCCCTCCGGGAAACTACCGGTGAGATTTTATCATGGAACAGAAAATCTTCCGGTGTGGAATATTAGGGATGACTATGAAAGAAGAGAAGATATACCGGCAGGAAGCAGTGGTGCCGGATCGGGGACTGCCCTTTAAGCTATTCCGTTTCGAAGGTGCAGACGGAAAATATATATGTGAGGCGCATCAACATAGCAGTGTTGAAATATTTGCCTTGCGGGAGGGAAAGGTAGATTTTTATCTCGGCGATAAAAAATATGTCCTTCCGGCAGGAAAGTTTATAATTGTGAACAGCAATGAAGTGCATTCCATTCATACATCGGGACGAAATGAGGCAATTGTTTTACAGATCCCAATGGAAAAACAGATAATGCGGTTTTCCGGTGAAAAAAAGGAAGAGGATGGAAAACTTTTTGCATTACTTGAGAAAATGTACAGACAGCAGATCAGAAAAGAGTACGGCTATGAACTGTTGATGCAGAGTATCTTTTATCAGCTGAAATATCTTCTGGTAACCGCTTATCGGATACCTGAGGAAAAGAAGGATTATTATTCGGGGAATACTCATTCAGGACATCTTGAAAGAATTACTGGATACCTTCGGGAACATTATGCAGAAGAAATTTCACTGGAAACCCTGGCAGCAACATTTGGATATTGCCCTACTTACTTGTCGAAAATGTTCCGTCAGTATGGCAGAATCAACTATAAAGATTATCTGCGGAGCATCCGGTTTGAACATGCATTGCGGGAACTGGAGGAAACGGATCTGACCATAGGCGAAATTGCATTAAAGAACGGTTTCCCCAACAGTCAGGCTTTTTCCAGACTGTTCCGGGAGAAATACGGTATTCTGCCAACAGAGTATCAGAGAAGACAAAAAGAAAATGACAGCGCAGCTTTTCTAATGATTCAGATCCAAGCAGAAAGTTCCTTACTCGGCAGATTATGATACCTGTGTGGCAGAGGCAAGATTATTAAGCCTATATAGCTAATAATCAGAGAAAAAATTTTATGGAGGAATTTATGAACAGACAAGACGCAGTCAGACGAGCTACTGAATTGGTGGAGCAGATGAGCGTAGAGGAACTGGCTTCACAGCTGCGCTTTGACGCAGATGAAATTCCACATCTGGATATTCCGGAGTATAACTGGTGGAATGAAGGCCTGCATGGTGTTGCAAGAGCGGGTACAGCAACTGTTTTTCCACAGGCAATCGGGCTTGGAGCAACTTTTGATGAAGAACTGCTGGAGCGGGTAGGAGTTGCCGTTTCTACGGAGGCGAGAGCCAAATATAATGAAAATGAAAAACATGAAGACCGTGATATTTATAAAGGAATTACACTTTGGTCGCCCAATGTCAATCTCTTCCGGGATCCCCGCTGGGGGCGTGGACATGAGACTTATGGAGAAGACCCGACACTGATTGCAATACTGGGTGTTGCATTTATCAAAGGTCTGCAGGGAGAGGGAGAATACCTGCGCACGGCAGCGTGTGCCAAGCATTTTGCAGTACATTCCGGCCCTGAGGAAAAACGTCACTATTTTGATGCAAAGGTTAGCATGAAAGAACTTTGGGAAACGTATCTTCCGCAGTTTGAGGCCTGTGTCAGGGAAGGAAAAGTCGAAGCGGTTATGGGCGCATACAACAGAACCAATGGTGAACCATGCTGTGCTCATAGTTATCTGATGGTGGAGGTTTTGAGAAAACAGTGGGGATTTCAGGGACATTATGTTTCAGACTGCTGGGCTATCCGTGATTTTCATGAACACCATAAGGTGACAGACAGACCGGAGGAAAGCGTCAGACTGGCTCTGGAGATGGGCTGCGATGTTAATTGCGGATGTACTTATCAGAAAATCCTGAATGCCTATGAAGAGGGGCTTATTTCCAAAGAACTACTGCAGAAATCAGCCATTCGTTTATTTACGACCAGATTCTTGCTGGGAATGTTTGATGAGACAGAATATGATCATATTCCGTATGAAGTTGTTGAATGTAGGGAACATATTGAGCTTTCCATAGAGGCAGCATGCAAGAGTGTCGTATTGTTAAAAAATGATGGTATTTTACCCTTAAATAAAAAGAAACTTAAAACAATCGGAGTCATTGGTCCCAATGCCAATTCCAGAGAAGCCCTGATCGGCAATTATCATGGGACGGCTTCAAGGTATGTTACTGTACTGGAAGGTATTCAGGACTATGTAGGCGATGATGTCAGGGTACTTTATTCAGAAGGCTGCCATTTGTTTTTAGATCAGGTAGAAAAACTGGCAAGAGAGGATGACCGTATCTCTGAGGCAATGACAGTTGCAGAACATTCGGATCTTGTTATTCTGTGTCTGGGACTGGACGAAAGTCTTGAAGGAGAAGAGGGCGATACAGGAAATGCATATGCATCCGGAGACAAGCAGGGGCTGATGCTTCCACCTTCACAGCAGAGGCTTTTGGAAACCGTGGCAGAAATGGGAGTTCCGTTTATTGTATGTATGATGGCAGGAAGTGCTATGGATTTGAACCTGGCAGATGACAGGGCGAATGCAGTTCTTCAGACATGGTATCCGGGAGCAAGAGGTGGAAAGGCAGTTGCAGATATACTCTTTGGAGAAATATCACCTTCGGGTAAATTGCCGGTTACCATTTACCGCAATTTACAGGGGATGCCGGATTTTGATGACTATTCCATGAAGAACAGGACATATCGCTTTGTGGAAAAAGCTCCACTTTATCCATTCGGTTATGGGCTGAATTATGCTGATACACTAGTTATGAGGGCGGAATTGACGGAAGATGTGGTATATGCACAGACGGAAGAACAGAGTGTAGGTGTTGAAGTAACCGTTGCAAATCACGGAGATGTTTTTACAGAGGATGTATTGCAGGTCTATGTACAGGTTGAGGATATCAACGAAGTGCCCAATCCTAAACTTGTCGTGTTTAAGCGCGTACAGCTTGCACCGGGAGAAGAAAAGATGGTGACACTGGAAATTCCGAGGAGGGCATTTACCGTTGTAGATGAAGAAGGTAAATTTGTACATACCGGTAGGGGAGCAGATATTTATGTTGGCTTTGGACAGCCGGATGAACGGACGAAGGAACTGACCGGCAAGAAGTGTCTGAAGATTCATATATAATGATTGTAATGATATGTAGCGTTCTCATTTCGGTCAACATTTGATTAGAGGTATGTATGAAAAAATGAGTCTGTGTGACGATTAAAAATGTCATCACAGACTCATTTTTGCGATTAAGGAATTTAATATTTCTTCCAACAGGACGGCAGCAGGATCACGAGCATGGGGAAGAGTTCCAGTCGTCCGGCCAGCATATCGAACATCAGCACGCATTTGGACAGAGGACTGAACAATGCGAAGTTCTGGGTGGGACCGACTAACTCCAGGCCGGGACCGATATTGTTCAGGGTGGCCAGTACTGCGGTAAAGTTTGTGCTCAGGTCATATTCGTCCAGACAGACGATCAGCAGGGAAACGAAGAGTACGATAAAATAAGCCGTCATATAGACATTGGTGGAACGAAGCGTCTCGTGGGACAGATTGTGTCCGTCCATCTTGATCTTTTTCACCATCCGGGGATGGATCATCATGGACAGCTCCTTGCGGATCGCCTTGAAGAGGATCAGCACACGGGATACCTTTATACCGCCACCGGTACTGCCAGCACAGGCTCCGATCATCATCAGAAGCAGAAGGATCGTCTTCGACAATTGCGGCCACATATTGAAATCCGTGGTGGCAAATCCGGTGGTGGTGATGATCGTTCCTACCTGGAAAAAGGAGTGCCGCAGTGTCTCTCCCAAAGTTGCATAGAGCGGGCGGATATTCCAGGCGATCGTCAGAGCACTGGCGAAAATGATCAAAAAATACCAACGAACTTCTTCGATGGAAAAAGCTTCCTTAAACTGCCTGCTTAACAGACAGAAATATACCGTATAATTGACACCGCTTAAGATCATAAGTATCGTTACTGCATTCTGTATCAGTGGAGAGTAACCGCCGATACTGCTGTTCTTGACACCGAAACCACCGGTGCCGACACTGCCGAAGGTCGTACACAGGGAATCAAACAACGGCATACCGCACAGGCATAGCATGATCACGCCCAGAACAGTGATCGCCATATAAAGTCCATAGAGGATTTTCGCAGTATCCCGTACTCTCGGTACCAGCTTGCTGACGGAAGGACCGGGGCTCTCCGCACGCATCAGGTTCATGGTGGAGCCACCCATCATCGGCAGGATCGCCATAATAAATACAAATACGCCCATACCGCCGATCCAGTGAGTGAAGCTGCGCCAGAACAGGCTGGCATAGCTGAGTGCTTCCACATCGGACAGGATACTGGAACCTGTGGTCGTAAAGCCGGAGATCGTCTCGAAGAGAGCATCAATATAAAAAGGAATCTCTCCGGTGAGAACGAAGGGAATAGCACCGAAAACAGACATGACAAACCATCCCAGGGCAACGGCAGTGAAGCCTTCCCTGACGTACAATTCCTTAAAACGTCCTGTGTGCCTGAAACTTAACAATTTTCCTAAAATGAAACAAACAGCTGCGGTCACCAGATAGATCAGTGCCACATGATATTCTCCGTAGATCATACCCACGATCCAGGGAAGCAGTAAGAATAAAGCTTCAAATTGTAAAATAAATCCGATAATAAAACTCAATATCGCAAAATTCATGATAGTGTCCTTCTACAAAATTACCCTTCAATAATATCTTTAATATCATTCAGCCGTGCATGTGTCAGTACTACGACCACATAATCGCCTACATGAAGCTCGTCCTGACCACTGGGAATAATAGCCTGCCCTCCTCGGACGATGGAACAGACCAGGATATTTTTCCGGATGTGCAGACGGTTCAGAGGTATATTGGTAACGGCAGAATCCTCTTTGATGTAGAATTCCAGTGCCTCTGCATGACCGTCTTCCAGCTTATACAGATTCTCCACATTACTGTTGAGAGATTCATTCATGGATCGTGCATATTTAATGATCATATCTGCAGTTACCAGGCGCGGATAGGAGATCGTATCCAGCTTGATATCACTTAAGACACCACTGAAGTTGATACGGTTGATCTTGGTGACTACCTTTGCGCGGGAAGTCCGTTTCGCATACAGTGACAGGAGGATATTTTCCTCATCCAGTCCGGTCAGTGCAGCAAAAGCATCCACGTTCTCCAGCCCCTCCTGTATCAGAAGACGTTCATCCGTACCGTCACCGCAGATGATGGAAGCCTTGGGCAGCAGTTCACTCAAATGCTCGCAGCGGGCGGGATCCTGATCGATGATCTTGGTATGGATGCCGACTTCTAAAAGTCTTCTTGCCAGATAATAAGCAATGGTTCCGCCACCGACGATCATGGCAGTACGTGCCCTGCCGGCGCCGATACCGATCTTTTTGAAGAAATCATTAGCCTTGGGAGGAGTGGACACAATAGCTACCACATCGCCTTCCCGGAAGACAAAATCACCCCGGGGAATCCGTGCTCTGGTGACCATACATACCAGTACATCGCATTTTAAGGTGGTACGGATGTGGATCAGTTCATAATTATTTAAGAGACAGTCATGGGTCACGCGGAAATGCAGAAGCTCGATCCTTCCCTTGGAAAAAGTATCGATCTTAACTGCAGAAGGAAACTGGAAGATCCGGGCAATCTCGGCGGCACTGGACAGCTCCTTTTTCGCAATGACACAGCACAGAAGATTCTGCTCATCGGATCCGGTCACGGCGATCAGCAGATCCGCATGGTCAATGCCGGCCTCAGACAGTGTCTGGAAGCTGACACCATTGCCCACGATGCCCATGGCATCCAGATCATCCGTGATGGAATTCACCTTTTCCTCATTGGTATCGATCACGGTGATATTGTGATTCTCACCGCCTAATTGCTCTACCAGGGTGTAGCCAACCTTGCCGCAGCCCACAATGATTATGTTCATAAAAACCTCCAAAACAAAAGTCATAAAAACAGTTATCGCTTATTATACCACACTATAGAAAAAAAGAGAAGATTGGAAGGAATATCCTGTCCACGGAGACATATATTGTAACTATTCAGAGCATTAAATATCAGCTAAGTCTTGATGAATGCCTGCATTCGCAAAGGAGAAGTTCCGAAGGAACGATTTTGCGCATGAGGTTCTGAATAGTTACGGGAGGAGAAACATGGACAGCCTGCTTCGTATTTTTCCGCAAAAGAGAAGAGCATTCTGGCAGAAGACAGCGGATAATGGGGAAAAAATCTGCGAGATCCGTCTACGTGTGGACAGGCCGGTGATCGTGGAAACATCGAGAGGAGATTATTTCTTAAATAACGGCGGGGAATGGCAGGAGCATCCTTACGGAGCGCATCTGGTGACGGAAGCGGAGATACGGGAGTTGATCGCCTGGCTGTGTCAGGATTCGGTGTATGCTTATGCCGATGAGATCAGACAGGGCTTTTTGACTGTGGAAGGCGGACACCGGATCGGATTGTGCGGACAGGCTGTGTTGGAAAATGAAACAGTGATCCGCACTCTGAAAAATATTGCGTTTATCAATATCCGGGTCGCCCATGAGATCCGGGGAGCAGCTGACGGTATCCTGCCAAAATTATATAAGAAAGGAAAATTTCAGAATACCCTGATTGTATCGCCTCCGGGATTCGGCAAAACCACTCTGCTCAGGGATCTGATCCGCCAGATTTCCGATGGTAATACGTATGGTGCGGGACTTCGGGTGGGAGTGGTGGACGAGCGCTCGGAGCTGGCGGGAAGCTATCTGGGAAGACCTCAGAATGATCTGGGGATGCGGACGGATGTGCTTGATGGCTGTCCCAAGGCCCAGGGGATGTTATTACTTTTGCGTTCCATGTCACCTCAAGTCATTGCAGTGGATGAACTGGGGGAGGAAACGGACAGGGGAACGGACGAGACGGACGCAGCAAAGCGCCTGGGTGAATCCTGCCTGCGACAGATATTTGACCGCATAGTGATCTTAAAAGGAAGGGGACGGATGGAATGCAGATGCTCGGAGGATTTCTGATTCTGTTTGGATGCTTTGGAATGGGACTGTGGTATCGGCAGCAATTCTTAGGAAGATTATATACGATCCGGGAACTCATCCGCATTCTGGAACAGTGGATCAGTGAGATCCGGTACAACGGGTCAACACTTTCCGGAATGCTGCCGACAGACCGGCAGACAACGGAAAGACAGGCTGGGAGAGATCTGCACCGAAGTATACCGTGAATATGCGGAGACGGAGGATGCTGGTTTTCTGGAACTGGCGGAGAAAAGCTTTCGCAGACAGCTGAGGATGCTTCCTCTGAAAAAAGAAGACATTGAAGAGTTTTTGCGTTTTGCGGAAAAAGAGGGCTATGTGGATGAAACGATGCAGATAAAAAGTATCGAATTGTCCAGACAGGGACTGGAACATACGGCGGATATGCAGCAGCGGGAAATTACACAGAAATGCAGGCTCTCCGTAGGACTGGGAGCCATGAGCGGTCTGCTGATACTGTTATTGTTAGTCTGATGCCGGTTCCGGAGACCACAGAGAGAAGAGAAAAGGACGGGGAAAGATGGGAATAGGACTGATCTTTAAAATAGCTGCGGTAGGAATCCTTGTAACGATACTCAGCCAGGTCTTAAAACACAGCGGCAGGGAGGAACATGCTTTTCTCGTCAGCCTTGCGGGACTGATCCTGGTTCTTAGCTGGATCGTTCCGTATATCTATGATCTGTTTGATACTGTACAGACTCTGTTTTCGTTTTAATAGGAGGAAATATGTCCGAGATCGTTAAGATTGCATTGCTTGGAATTACCGGAGTTCTTTTTGCCATACAATTTAGGCAACAGCGGCCGGAATATGCGCTGCTGATCGGATTTGCCCTGAGTGTGCTGGTATTTTCCTATGTGCTGGGGCTGACGGGACAGTTGCTGGAGGAGTTTGCGGGATTACAGCAGTACCTCGGGGATGCAAAAGGGTATCTCGGTATTTTGATGAAAGTGGTGGGGATCACCTACCTGTGTGAATTCAGCGCCGGAATCTGCAAGGATGCCGGATTCGCAGCGGTATCGGATCAGATCGAGATTCTGGGAAAACTTTCGGTACTGTTTGCGGGACTGCCGATTCTGCTTACGGTGATCCGACAGATCTATTGTATTTTATAAGAGTGAGGGAGCAATGGATGCAATGTGGCAGGAATATGGCATGGAAGAACTGGAAAAAGGGATGCAGAAGCTGTTTCCGGCCTCACGGATCTCCGTGGCGGAATTGATGGGACAGCTGCTGCAGGGAGATGTGCTGGGGGCAGCGGGAACCCTGTTGCAGGAAGTGATACAGGGAATGGAAGCATCTGCTGCGGGCAGGAAAAATATTCTGATCTGGCTGATCGTACTGGGAATCCTTTCTGCACTGCTGATTCATTTCGTGGAGGTTTTCGACAAACATCAGATTGCGGATTTAAGCTTTTACTTTATCTATCTGCTCATGGGAGTGATCCTGCTGCAATGTTTTTCCGGGATTCTGGGAACCGCAAGAGAGACGGTGGAAAATATCGTGTTGTTTGTAAGGCTGATGGTACCTACGTATCTTCTTGCGGTGGGAGTGGCCTCGGGGCCGGCTACAGGGCTGGGAGCCGGGTATCAGCTGATGCTGCTTCTGATCTATGGTACGGAAAAAATACTGTTGGGTGTGGTACTACCACTGATTTACTGCTATGGCCTGTTGACCATGATCAACGGGATCTGGGTGGAGGAAAAGCTGACACTTTTGACGGAACTTCTGGAAAAGGCGGTGGGCTGGATTCTCAAGGCTTCTCTGGGAGTGGTCACGGGGATCAGCGTGTTCCAGTCATTGATCACACCGGTATTGGATTCCGTGAAGACCTCCGCCGTGGAAAAGGCACTTTCGGCACTGCCGGGGATCGGAAATGCGGCAGACGGGCTTCTGGAGCTGGCGGTGGGGTCAGCCGTTGTCATCCGCAACAGCATCGGCGTACTTTTGCTGTTACTGCTTCTGGCGGCGTGTGCGGCTCCGCTTCTGGAGATTTTGTTTACTGCGTTTTTGATCAAGTGTGCGGCAGCTTTTATGGGGATCGTCAGCGATAAAAGAGTGACCAACTGTACGGATCATATGGGAAATGCAGGGATGCTTCTGTTTCGTACTGCGGGCACAGCCATGCTGTTGTTTCTGATCACATTGGCACTATTAGCTATCGGAAGCAGGGGGAGGTAAGAGGATGCAATGGTTATACCGGGTGATCGGACAGGCCGGGATCTTTCTGATCTGTGCACAGACCGTAGTGCATTTCAGACCGAAGGAGTCCTACGATAAATATTTGAAACTGTTATTATCCGTTATGCTGTTGCTGCAGTTGTTACAGCCTGTTCTGACCATGTTCGGCGGCGGAGACGGCTGGAATGCAGAAGAACAGGTGACAGGATTTACGCAAGAATTGCAGGCCGTGCTGACCCGGGCCTCCGAACAGGCAGAACAGTCGCAGGAAGAGATCGGGAATACGGCAGCTGCTGTGGCGCAGGAAGCCGGGGAAGGATATGACCCGGCAAATGTGTGGGAGCAAGATTCTGCACAGGGAGCTGTTATAGGAGAAAACGGTGGGGAAGTATCGGATCAGAAGGAAATAGATAGGGAAAATGCAGAAACGGAGGGGATCCATGTGGAAATTGCACCGATCCGGCTGGAATGATGGAGAAGTCTGCCGGAGAGTTAAGGAAAATAACGGTAGAAAAACCGGAGCCAGGGAAGAAAAAGAGGTGAGAAGCAATGGGTGAATTCTGGGAAAGGATCACAGGCAGCATTGGTACAGGTAACGGTGCAGGCGGTTCCGGCCCTCCGAAATGGTTCCGTCGGGACAACCTTCTGATTCTGGTATTGTTGGGTGTCCTGTTGTTTATCATCGCTCTGCCGGTGAAGAAGGAGGATCCTCAGGCAGCTTCCGTTGGCACAGAGACTGCAGAGCAGTACAATGCCGGAATTCTCACTTCCTCTGCGCAAGAAAACGGAGATCCGGAGACGGCGGTGGATACCGGAACCGGGGCGGTGACCGCGGGAAGCGCGGAGGAATATACCGCCTATCTGGAGGGGAAATTGAAGAAAATGCTGGAATCCGTCCGGGGACTGGGAGGGGTGGAAGTCATGATCACACTGGAATCCTCTGAGGAAAGAATTGTGGAAAAAGACATGACCGCGGATCGTTCCCAGACAGAAGAACAGGACGCCGCCGGAGGAAGCCGTACTGTGAGTTCTTCCAATACCGGATACCAGACCGTCTATCAGGACGGCAGTCAGGGCACACCGTTTGTGGTGAAGACGATCACACCCAAAGTGGAGGGGGTGCTGGTGGTACGGCGGAAGGAGCCGGAAAAGGCAATATGACCAGTGAAATCACGCAGATCGCACAGGCACTTTTCGGTGTGGAAGCCCACAAAATCAAGGTGTTGGAAAAATGAGTCACAGGAAACATATCCGCACAGACGGGTACATACAATAGAGTATAAAATCAAGAAGGCAGATACAGGCCTTTGGAAAAGGGGAACGCAGTGAAAAACTTAATTAAGAAGAATCAGCTTATGATTACCGCACTTGCCATCATGATAGCCATTGCAGGTTATCTGCAGTTTGCGGGGACCAACCTGGAAAAGGAGTATCTGGCGTCGGATAATACAGAAGATCTCAGTGCAGTGGATTCCACAGACATTGTCACAGATATGGAAAGCTGCTGGATTCGGATGTGGAGATCGTCATGGAAGATTATCTGGATGAAGATATGCAGGTGGCAGAGGCTACGCCGGACGAAGGGGAGATTCCCGGGGAAGCAGTGTTGACCGGAACGAACGGTGTGGAGGTACTGTCTGCTGCAAGACTTTCCAAGGAGCAGACCAGAGCCCGGAATAAAGAGACCTTATTGGAGATTATCAACAGTACTGAGCTCAGCGATGCCCAGAAACAGGAAGCGGTGGACAGCATGGTGCGCATGACTGATATCGCGGAAAAGGAAGCGGCGGCCGAGGTGCTTTTGCAGGCGAAAGGTTTCAGTGAAGCTGTGGTCAGCATCAATGGAGATGCCGTGGATGTGGTGGTCAATGCCGCAGAACTGACGGATGTGCAGCGGGCACAGATCGAAGATATCGTAAAAAGAAAGACGGATATTGCGGCGGAAAATATCGTCATCAGCACCATTGCACAGTGATATTTTTGTGTACATAGGGGAAAAATTATGTTATGATACCAAGGGTCGAGAGACGACGGTGCGATGCAAGCTCGCTTGCGGGAGCATCCGGAGATTCGAGAGCCGTACCACATGAGTAAGGAGCCATTTTTCGCGGAAAAATGAGCGGATTACGAATGCGGTCCAGATTGTGAGAGTGCGAAGCACGGAACAATCTGGATGGTATCATAACTTAACCTGGAAAACTTGACAAAAGGAAGAAACAATGAAGAGAGTCTTTTTAATTGTATTGGACAGCTTCGGTATCGGACAGATGCCGGATGCCGCAGCTTACGGTGACATCAATGTAAATACACTGGGGAGCGTGTCAAAGAGCCCTTTTTTTCATATGGAAAATATGAAAAACATGGGTTTGTTTAATATTGACGGCGTGGAAGTGGGAGAGAAAACAGACCATCCCACCGCAGCTTACGCCCGCATGACGGAGCGTTCCCGCGGAAAGGATACGACCATCGGGCACTGGGAGATCGCAGGTATCTATTCTCCCAAGCCACTGCCTACCTATCCGGACGGCTTCCCCGAGGATGTGCTGGAAGAGTTCCGGATCCGCACCGGCAGAGATGTGCTGTGCAATAAGCCGTACTCCGGCACACAGGTCATTGCGGATTACGGGGACGAGCATGTGCGCACCGGTAAACTGATCGTATATACTTCCGCAGATAGTGTGTTTCAGATCGCTGCCCATGAGGATGTGGTTCCTGTGGAGCAGTTATATGATTATTGCCGTATCGCCAGACAGATTTTACAGGGAGAACACGGCGTGGGCCGTGTCATTGCGAGACCTTTTATCGGTGAGAGCGGACATTATACCCGTACTCCCAGAAGACACGATTTTTCCCTGCTGCCTCCCGCAGTGACCATGCTGGATCAGCTGAAGGCTGCCGGTAAGGATGTCATTGCTGTGGGTAAGATCCAGGATATTTTCGTAGGCAGGGGCATTACCGAGCATGTATACACTTCCGGCAATGCGGAAGGCATTGAGCGGACACTGGAATATCTGGACAAGGATTTCGAAGGACTCTGCTTTATCAATCTGGTGGATGATATGACATGCTCTACGGCCATAGAAGAGATGTGGACGGCTATGCGAAGGCACTGGCTTATTTTGATGAAAAGCTGCCGGAAATCCAGGCACACATGAAGCCGGAAGATATTCTGATGATCACGGCAGATCATGGCTGTGATCCCGCATATACGGCTACCACGGATCACACCAGAGAATATACTCCGTTTCTTATGTACGGTGCGCCTGTGACGCCGGGAAATCGCGGAACCAGACCGACTTTTTCCGATATCGGAGCTACGGTATTGGATTATTTCGGAATCCAACCGGAGTTTGAAGGAAGCTCTGTTTTAAAGGCAGATCCATCATAGATAGCAGATCCCGAAGAACTGTGAAAATAGATTTTTAGAGATATAAGAGATATATTTGGAGGACTATAGTAGTGAGTAATAATTATACAGAAGAGATCAACCGCCGCCGGACGTTTGCCATTATTTCCCACCCGGATGCCGGCAAGACGACCCTGACCGAGAAGTTCCTGCTCTACGGAGGAGCCATCAACCTGGCAGGAAGCGTAAAGGGTAAGGCAACGGCCAGACATGCGGTATCCGACTGGATGCAGATTGAGAAAGACAGAGGTATTTCCGTTACCTCTTCCGTATTGCAGTTTGAATATGACGGTTACTGCATCAATATTCTGGATACCCCGGGACATCAGGATTTCTCTGAGGATACCTACCGTACCCTGATGGCAGCGGACTCCGCAGTTATGGTCATCGATGCTTCCAAGGGTGTCGAGGCCCAGACGAGAAAGCTGTTCAAGGTCTGCGTGATGCGCAAGATCCCTATTTTCACCTTCATCAACAAGATGGACCGTGAGGCAAGAGATACCTTTGAACTGTTGGATGATATCGAGAAGGAGCTTGGCATTGCCACCTGCCCCATCAACTGGCCCATCGGTTCCGGTAAGGAATTCCAGGGTGTCTACGACCGTGAGAAAAAGTGTGTGATCGCATATTCCGATACGGAGAAGGGAACGAAGGAAGGAACTTCCACCGAGATCCCCATTCAGGACGAAGAACATCTGAAGGAACTGATCGGAGAGGATGCAGCGGACAAGCTGCTTGGCGAGGTGGAACTGTTGGACGGTGCCAGCGCAGAGTTTGATCTGGAGGAAGTGCAGAAGGGTAACCTGACCCCGGTATGCTTCGGATCTGCTTTGACCAACTTCGGTGTGGAGATCTTCTTAAAGCATTTCCTGAATATGACTACCACGCCGCTGCCAAGAAAAGCAGACATCGGCATGATCAACCCGACGGAGCATGAGTTCAGTGCCTTTGTTTTCAAAATCCAGGCTAACATGAACAAGGCTCACAGAGACCGTATCGCATTCATGCGTATCTGCTCCGGTAAATTCGATGCCAACATGGAAGTGCGTCATGTGCAGGGCAATAAGGTTATGAGATTATCCCAGCCCCAGCAGATCATGGCGGATGAACGTAAGATCTTAAACGAGGCTTATGCGGGTGATATTATCGGTGTCTTCGATCCCGGCATTTTCTCCATCGGAGATACACTGTGCATGCCCAGGGAGAAGTTCCAGTATGAAGGTATTCCGACCTTCGCACCGGAGCATTTTGCCAGAGTGCGCCAGGTGGATACCATGAAGAGAAAACAGTTCGTCAAGGGCGTAGAGCAGATCGCTCAGGAAGGTGCCATCCAGATCTTTCAGGAGTTCAATACCGGTCTGGAAGAGATCATCGTCGGTGTGGTAGGTGTGCTGCAGTTCGATGTACTGAAATACCGTCTGGAGAACGAATATAACGTGGAGATCCGTCTGGAGAACCTGCCTTATGAGCATATCCGCTGGATCGAGAATAAGGATGAGATCGACCTGGCCAAGCTGTCCGGTACTTCCGATATGAAGAAGGTCAAGGACATGAAGGGTAATCCTTTATTGCTGTTTGTGAATTCCTGGAGCATCGGCATGACTCTGGACCGTAATAAGGGACTGGTGCTGACGGAGTTCGGACGCAATTAGTAATTATATGGAAACAAAAAGTGTGTAGGGGGATAGAATGCGGAATAAGAAAAAGTTATGTGCCGGAATTCTGATGTTACTGCTTTTGACAGGATGCTCCTCACAGGAGGTTCTGCAGGAAGTACCCCAGACCATCGTGCTGCCCGAGTCACAGATAGATACCATGCCTGTGCAGGAGACGGCGGCTGCGGAAAATGACAATACAGAGAGCTTTTCCCTTTTAGAGGAGGGAGGCTCTCGTTTTGCATATGAGAGTCTGGATGCGCAGGAACAGATCTGGTATCAGGAGATCGAGCAGGCGATTGGGTCTATGGATGACACGATCAAACTGTCCACGGAACCGTTGGAACAGGGAATGGATGAACAGGACATTGACAAAGTATTTCAGTGCGTGCTGATAGATCATCCGGAGATTTTTTACACCACAGGATATACTTATACCAAATATTCCAGAGGGGAGAAAACCGTAGGAATCGACTTCGCAGGCACTTACGATCAGACGAAGGAAGAGGCCGTAGCGCGGGCGGAGGCCATTCGCAGTGTGACGGCGGAATGGCTGTCCGGTATGGAAGAGGCGGCTTCTGAGTACGATAAGGTAAAAGCGGTGTATGAGGCGGTCATCTTTTCCACAAATTATGATCTGAGTGCGGCGGATAATCAGAACATTGCCTCGGTATTCTTAGGAGGAGCTTCTGTCTGCCAGGGATATGCCAAAGCCACCCAGTATCTGTTGAATCATCTGGGGGTGATGTGCACCCTGGTGCAGGGAACGGTGGATACCGGAGAAGCTCATGCCTGGAATCTGGTACAGGTGGACGGGGACTATTATTATGTAGATACCACCTGGGGAGATGCCTCTTACCGCATGGAGAATGGCAGCGAGCAGAGGAGCCTGCCGGAGATCAATTATGATTATCTGTGCGTGACTACAGAGGATCTGCTACGGACGCATCGCATCGAATCGGTGATCCCCATGCCGGAATGTACGGCGACGGAAGCAAATTATTATGTGCGGGAAGGTTCCTACTTTACTTCCTATGACCATGAACAGATGCAGGCGGTCTTCGACAGAGCCATAGAGGGCGGCAGAACGGAAGTGACGATAAAATGTGCAGATGAACTCTGTTATCAGGAAATCTGTCATGCATTGATCGATGAGCAGGAGATTTTTTCCTATATGCAGATACAGGGGAACAGCAATACCGTCACTTATGCCCAGAACGGGAAACAATTATCCTTGACTTTTTGGGTGACAAATGAATAAGGATTTGGTATACTGTAACTAATTAGTTATTATTAGGAGGATCAGCTATCATGGAAAAAGAAATAGATAAGAAGAACCTGGTATTAAGGGAAGACGAGAGCATCGGTACCGTACAGATCGCCGATGATGTAGTGGCTATGATCGCATCTTTAGCAGCTACCGAGGTAGACGGTGTCAGCGCCATGGCTGGTAATGTTACCAACGAACTCATGAGCAAGGTAGGCGTTAAGAGCCTGACCAAGGGTGTCAAAGTAGAGGTGCTGGACAAGAATGTGACCGTGGATCTGACTGTGACCATGGAGTACGGTTACAATATTCCCGCTACCTGTCAGGCAGTACAGCAGAAGGTGAAAAATGCCATTGAGAATATGACAGGACTGACCTGCTCTGATGTGAACATCCGTATTGCCGGTGTGAACATGAAGAAGGATAAATAAGAGGAATTACAGGAAGATATTATGGGAAGACACGAGCAGAGAGAACAGGTTTTCAAACTTTTATACCGCGTGGAGTTTCATGCACCGGAGGATATGCCAGAACAGATCGCATTGTTCCGCGAGAATAATGAGGAAGTTCCTTCCTGGCAGGATGCAGATGCCATTGCGGCCCGCTTTGAAAAGATCAGGGAGAAAATCCCCGAGCTTGACAGGCTGTTGAATGAGAATACCGAAGGCTGGGATACCACCCGTATGGGAAAGGTGGAGCTTGCAGTACTGCGCCTTGGTGCATATGAGCTGCGCTATGATGACGATATCCCGAATGGCGTTGCTATTAATGAGGCAATCGAGATTGCCAAAAAGTACGGACAGGAAAGCTCTGGCGGATTCGTCAATGCGATCCTTGCCAAGATCATGAAATCCGGTGAGTAGGATACAGAACGTAATCAGCGTACGACAACTGAATACTTATATCAAAAATATGTTCACGCAGGATTACTTTTTACAGATGGTATCTGTAAAGGGTGAGGTAAGCAACTGTAAATACCATCCCTCTGGACATATTTATTTTACGTTAAAGGATTCTGCCAGTGCCCTGAACTGCATTATGTTCGCCGGAGACCGGAGAGGTCTGGGATTCCGGCTGACGGAAGGGCAGCAGGTAATTGCGAAGGGCAGTGTGAGTGTATTTGAGCGTGACGGCAGATATCAGCTGTATGTGAAGGAAGTGACGCAGGACGGCGCCGGAGCCCTCTATGAAAAATACGAACAGCTAAAACGGGAACTGGCGGAAGAGGGTATGTTTGCTCCGGAGTACAAGCAGCAGATTCCGAAGTATATCCATACCCTTGGGGTAGTCACGGCAGATACCGGCGCTGCTGTCCGGGATATCATACAGATCGCCTCCAGACGGAATCCTTATGTGCAGATTATTTTGTATCCGGCGCTGGTACAGGGGGCTTCGGCGGCTCCTTCCATTGTGAACGGAATCCATGCACTGGAGAGAGGCACAGGCAGTATTCGACTGCTCTGTTCCCATTATTTCGGCGGTTGGACACGAGACGGATACCACGATCATTGATTATGTGGCGGATCTGCGGGCACCGACCCCGTCGGCAGCGGCAGAACTGGCAGTGACACAGGTCAGTGATATTGAGAATGAGATTCTGGACAGACAGGACAGGCTGTATCAGCGGATGGGACGAGTGCTTCTGCATTATAGCATTGAGAGAATGAAAGCGGTCTCTCCTTTGGAAAAGTTAAACAGTGGTTTTTCCTATGTGGAGGATACCGATGGGAAAAATATCCGTTCCGTGACCCAGGTGGAAGCAGGGGAGCGCCTGCGGATCCGGGTGAGTGACGGCGTGATCGATACCCGGGTGGAACAGATACAGAAGGAAGAAAGACTTCCCGGATAGCATTTACCGGTATCCGGGGGGGATGCAGATAGATGCGGGCAGCAGACGGAGGTGCTATTTTGGCAGGAAAAAAGAAAACGGAAGCACAGGAACCACAGAGCCTGGAAGAGAATTTTTCCGCAGTGGAAGAACTGATCGGACAGCTGGAAGCAGAGGATATTTCTCTGGAGGAAGCTTTTACGGCGTACAGCAAGGGCATGAAGCTGCTGAAACAGTGCAGCGAACAGATCGACCGGGTGGAAAAACAGGTCATGAAGCTGAACGAAGAGGGCGGACTGGAACCGCTGGATCCCCAGTAAGCATACAAGTATACCGGCAGGTAGAGGAAGGTTGGCATCAGACATGGAAGAAACATTATTCAGACAGGAATTGCAGAAGAGAACGGCAGCAATCGAAGAATTGCTTAAGGAATATCTTCCGGCGGAGGAAGGATACCAGAAGACCGTTATTGAAGCTATGAATTACAGCCTTATGGCAGGCGGAAAGCGTCTGCGTCCCATGCTGATGCAGGAGACCTATAAGATGTTCGGCGGCGACGGTGATATTATAGAGCCTTTTATGGTGGCGATCGAGATGATCCATACATATTCTCTGGTACACGATGATCTGCCGGCCATGGATAATGACGAGTACCGCAGAGGCCGCAAGACCACCTGGTCTGTGTACGGAGACGGAATGGGAGTTCTGGCAGGAGACGGACTGCTCAATTATGCCTTTGAGACTGCATTTCGTGCTTTTCCGGCATGCACATCGGGAGAACCGGTAGATCCGAATTACCCGAGAGTGGCGGCGGCACTGAATATTTTAGCCCGCAAAGCAGGAATCTATGGGATGATCGGCGGCCAGAACGCAGACATTGAAGCGGAGAAACAGGCAGAACCTCTGACCACAGAACAGATCCTGTTCATCCATGAAGCCAACAAGACGGCAGCCCTGATCCAGTCGGCCATGACTATCGGAGCTACGCTGGCAGGGGCAACCGATGAAGAGATTGCGGCATTGGAACTGTGTGCCTACAATGTCGGCATTGCATTCCAGATCCAGGATGACATTCTGGATGTGATAGGGGACAGCAAGGAGCTGGGAAAAGCTACCGGAAGTGATGCACAGAATCATAAGCAGACCTATGTGACTTTACACGGACTGGAGGAATCCGTCAGAGAAGTGGAACGGCTGACCGGGGAAGCGGTAGCGATTCTGGACAGCTTTTCGGGAGAACATGAATTCCTGAAGGAGCTGTTGCTGCACCTGGTCCATAGAACGAAATAGCAGAGGAAAAGCCAATGTTACTGGATAAGATCGAGAAAGCAAACGATATCAAAAAAATAGATAAATCAGACTATGGGGAACTGGCGGAGGAGATTCGGCAGTTCCTGATCGAAAAGATCAGTGTGACCGGGGGACATCTGGGTTCGAACCTGGGAGCGGTGGAACTGACCATGGCACTTCATCTTGCTCTGAATCTCCCGGAGGACAAGATCATCTGGGATGTAGGTCATCAGTCTTATACCCACAAAATATTAACGGGCCGCAAGGACGGTTTCGATGTCTTACGCCAGTTCCATGGCATGAGTGGGTTCCCCAAGAGAAAAGAAAGTGATTATGACGCATTTGATACCGGACACAGTTCTACCTCCATATCCGCAGGACTGGGACTGGTGAAGGCAAGAGATCTCAAAGGGGAGAAGACCACCATTGTATCCGTGATCGGAGACGGCTCTCTGACAGGAGGCATGGCTTACGAGGCCTTGAACAATGCAGCCAAACTGGAGACGAACTTTATTGTGGTATTAAACGACAACAATATGTCCATCTCCGAAAATGTGGGCGGTGTTTCCAAATATCTGAACAATATCCGTACGGCGACCGGCTATCTGGATCTGAAAGAGGGCATATACAACGCTCTCAAGAGAAAACCCGGTGGCGACGGTATTGTCAACAGTATCCGCCGGGCCAAGAGCAGCTTCAAACAGCTGGTGATCCCCGGGATGTTTTTTGAGGATATGGGAGTGACTTACTTAGGCCCGGTAGACGGACATGATATCGAAGGCCTGATCAAGGTCATTGAGGAAGCCAAGAGAGTCAAGGGAGCTGTGCTGGTGCATGTGATTACCCAGAAGGGCAAGGGCTATGGACCGGCGGAGAAACATCCCGCCAGATTCCACGGGGCAGAGCCTTTTGACATCGAGACGGGAATTCCTTCCCATCCCCGCACCGTGGCCAATTATACGGATGTGTTTTCCACTGTTATGTGCAAGCTGGGCCAGCGGGACGAACGGGTAGTGGCAATTACGGCAGCCACGCCGCACCTTTTGATGTGGGAATTGCGGAGGAACATGCGGTGACCTTCGCAGCAGGACTGGCAGCGGGAGGCATGAAGCCTATTGTTGCGGTGTATTCTTCATTTTTACAGAGAGCCTACGATCAGATCCTGCATGATGTGTGTATTCAGAATCTGCCGGTAGTGTTTGCTATAGATCGTGCAGGGCTGGTGGGGAGTGACGGTGAGACCCATCAGGGTATTTTTGATTATACCTATCTGTCGGGAATTCCCAATATGCATATCTGTGCGCCGAAGAACAAATGGGAATTATCGGATATGATGAAGTTTGCCGTGGCACTGGATGCGCCCATTGCGGTGCGATATCCCAGAGGAACGGCTTATGCCGGACTTGCCGAACACCGTGCCCCCATTGAACTGGGCAAGGCGGAGTGGATCGCAAGAGAGGGCGGTATCGCATTGTTTGCCGTAGGCAGTATGGTAAAGACAGCGGAGGAAGTCCAGAAGCTTCTGCATGAAAAGGGTTACAAGGCAAGTATCATCAATGCCAGATTTATCAAGCCCATTGACGAAGAGGCAGTACTTTCGGCCTGTGAAGATCATGAGATGATCGTGACCATGGAAGAAAATGTCCAAAGCGGAGGATTCGGAGAAAAGGTGTTGGATTGTCTGAATGACCACGAGAAACGGATCAAATGTGTCATGGCAGCTATTCCCGATGCTTATGTGGAACATGGAAATGTAGAGCTTTTGAAAAAGGAGATCGGATTGGATGCGGAAAGCATCACGGAGAAAATTCTGGAAAGATTATAAATAATTAGGAGACGAAGATGAAAGAACGACTGGATGTGATTCTGGTAGAGCAGGGGTATGCTCCTTCCAGAGAAAAGGCAAAAGCCATCATAATGTCCGGCAATGTCTATGTCAACGGACAGAAGGAAGACAAGGCCGGCACCGGATTTGATGTCAGCAAGATCAAACTGGAAGTCAGAAATCATACCATGAAATATGTCAGCCGCGGAGGCCTGAAGCTGGAAAAGGCAATGGAACAGTGGGGATTTCTGCTGGACGGCATGATCTGCATGGATATAGGTGCATCTACCGGAGGCTTCACGGACTGCATGCTCCAGAACGGAGCCACGAAGGTGTATTCCGTGGACGTGGGACAGGGGCAGTTAGCCTGGAAACTGCGGAATGATGAGCGGGTGGTATGCATGGAACAGACCAATTTCCGTTATGTGACCCCGGAGGATATCCCGGATGCTCTGGATTTCGCCAGCGTGGATGTGTCCTTTATTTCCCTGACCAAGATTTTGATCCCGGCGAGAAATCTGCTAAAGACCGGCGGACAGATGGTGTGTCTGATCAAGCCCCAGTTCGAGGCCGGCAGAGGCAAGGTGGGCAAGAACGGTGTGGTGAGAGAATCTCAGATCCACGAGGAAGTGATCCGCAAGATCATCGACTATGCGGACAGCAATATTGGTTTCGAAGTACTGCATCTGGAATATTCCCCCATCAAGGGACCGGAGGGCAATATCGAATATCTGCTGCATATCCGTAAGCCGGAGGAGATCTCCGAAGAAAAGCTGGCGCTGACCGAGCATGAAGCGGAGAGCACCTTACAGACTATTATAGAGGAAAAGACCGGACTGTCCTATACCCCTGAATGGGATGCCGTAATCAAAGGTATCGTAGACAATTCTCATACCCTGTAACAGACAAGGAGTGCGAAGCTATGAAGCATTTTCTGATATATACCAACAAGCATAAGGATCAGGAGCTTGCGACCACGAAACGGATCCAGAATTATCTGGGAACCAAAGGCTGTACGGTGAAATTAAAGGTCAAGGAATCCGACTGGAAGGAAGAAGCGGATTCCGTGGCGGAAGAGGAAGCAACGGACATTCCGTTAGATGTGGACTGCATGATCGTATTGGGCGGCGACGGCACGGTGCTGCAGGCAGCCAGAGAGACGAAGAAGATCCTTGTCCCCATCATCGGAGTGAATCTGGGAACCGTTCTAGGTTATATGACGGAGATCGAACTGTCTGGATTAGAGGAATCCCTGGACCGCCTGATCCGGGATGATTTTAAGAAAGAACGCAGAATGATGTTAAACGGTAAAGTCTGCTGTGCGGATGGAACCGTGTCGGAAGGCTGGGCTTTGAATGACATCGTCATTTCCCGAAGCGGATCCCTGCAGATCATAGAATTCAACATCTATGTCAACGGACAGCTTCTGAATCATTACAAGGCAGATGGAATGATCGTGACTACACCGACAGGATCCACGGGATATAATCTGTCGGCGGGCGGGCCGCTGGGGGAGCCCAAGGGGAAACTTCGGAGCCCAAGGCGAAACTGATCACCCTGACACCGATCTGCCCCCACAGCCTGAACCAGAGAAGCATTATCCTGTCCCCGGAAGATGAGATCGTTATAGAGATTCCCGGTGGCAGAGAGGGCAAAAGCCAGACCGTGGAAGCCAATTATGACGGCAGCCACAAAGTGACCATGTGTACCGGAGACCGGATCCGTATTGTGCAGTCGGAGAAGATCACCGAGTTTATTCAGCTGAATCAGGTAAGCTTCCTGGATGTATTGCATCGGAAAATGAGAGATTCCTGACGAATTGTTGTGAGAAAGGCATGAGGTCAAGATGAAGAAAACAAGACATCGCAAGATCGTGGAAATTATAGAAAAAAGAGATGTGGAGACCCAGGAGGAACTGGCGGGCTATCTGAAGGAAGCCGGTTTCGCTGTGACACAGGCTACCGTATCCAGAGATATCAGAGAACTGAAGCTGTCCAAAGTACCCACCGGTGGCGGCAAACAGAAATACGTCATTTTAAAACAGGATGACAGTCATATGGGAGATAAATACATCCGCGTCCTCAGAGACGGTTTTATCTCCATGGACATGGCACAGAATATTCTGGTGATCAAGACCGTATCCGGCATGGCCATGGCAGTGGCGGCGGCACTGGATGCCCTGAAATTCTCCGAAGTGGTGGGATGTATCGCCGGAGATGATACGATCATGGTGGCAGTGCGGACCGTGGAAGATACCCAGATCCTTATGGACAAGATCCATCTGATGATAGAAAGGTAAGACAGGGGGAAATACATGCTTCGTAGTTTACGCGTGAAAAATCTGGCTCTTATCCGGGAGACAGAGGTAGAGTTCGGAGAAGGACTGAATATACTGACCGGTGAGACCGGTGCCGGTAAATCATTACTCATTGGATCAGTGAATCTGGCCCTGGGAGGAAAGTTCGAGAAAGACATGCTCAGACGGGGAGAAGAGAACGGTCTGGTGGAACTGGTCTTCGACTGCGAGGAAGAAAGGCTGGCGGAAAAATTAAAGAGCATGGATCTGGAACCTTCGGAAGACGGAACCGTGATCCTGAGCCGAAAACTTTCCTCCGGGAAAAGCATCTGCCGTATCAATGGAGAGACCGTGACGGCAAAGCAGGTGAAGGAACTTTCGGAGCTGCTGATCGATATTCACGGACAACATGAGCACCAGTCTCTGCTAAACAAGAAAAAACATATGGAGATCCTGGATGCCTATGCGGGAGCGGAATTTGCAGAATGCGCAGGGCGGGTGGCTGCACTTTATCATGAATGTACTGCCCTGGAGAAAAAGATCACAGAGGAAACTCTGGATGATAGCTCCAGAAGCAGAGAACAGTCTCTGGCGGAATTTGAACAAAAGGAGATCGCGGATGCTTCCCTGCAGCCCGGAGAAGATGAGGAACTGGAACAGGCGTACCGCAAAATGTCCAACAGCCGAAAAATTGCGGAAAGCCTGGCGGAGAGCTATCAACTCAGTGGCAATGACGCGGAAGACGGTGCCGGGAATTCTTTGAGCAGGGCACTGCGGGCATTGCGTAGTGTGACCATGTATGATCCTGCACTGGAACAGATGGAGGAACAGCTGGCAGAGGTGGAAAGTCTTTTGTCAGATTACAATCATGATGTCTCCGAATATATGTCGGATCTGGAATTTGATGAAGAGGATTTTCGCAGTACAGAGGATCGCCTGAATACCATCAATCACCTCAAGGGAAAATACGGCAACACGATCGAAGAGATCCTGCGGTACAAAGAGGAAAAAGAAGCTTATCTGGAAAAACTGGCGGATTATGATGCCTATATGCAGAAATTGAACGCCGAGTGGGAGGAAAAACAGGCGTTACTGAAGAAAGCCTGTGAAGAACTGTCTGAGATCCGCAGAAAAAATGCAGCGGTACTGACGCAGAAATTGAAAGATGCGCTGATAGGTCTCAATTTCCTGACGGTGGAATTTGACATCGCAGTCAGACCCGGTCAGGCCATTACAGCAAAAGGCTATGATGATGTGGAATTCCTGATTTCCACCAATCCCGGAGAAAGTCTGAAACCTTTGAACCAGGTGGCCAGTGGCGGTGAACTGTCCCGGGTGATGCTGGCGATCAAAACGGTACTGGCAGGGAAAGATGCCATTGATACATTGATCTTTGATGAGATCGATACCGGTATCAGCGGCAGAACCGCATGGAAAGTAGCGGAGCAGCTGAGTATTCTGGCAGGAGCCCATCAGGTCATCTGTATCACTCATCTGCCTCAGATCGCAGCCATGGCGGATGTGCATTTCATTATTGAAAAGAGCAGTACCGATGATATGACCATTACGGACATTCACAAGGTGGCAGAAGAGGAAAGCCTGGCGGAGCTGGCAAGACTGTTAGGCAGTGATGCACTGACGGAAGCGGCGCTTTCCAATGCAAAGGAAATGAAAGAACAGGCAAACGGGTTTAAAGAAGCCAGATAAGGGAAATGCTATAGTGAAAGAAACATTGAAAAAGGATGAAGAAATACTTCATCCTTTTATTTTGTGCAAATTCAACCAAAATAAAGCACCATATTTGTGAATTAAATTGATTGATTTTGACTGAATGTGAAGATATAATAACATCATAAGAACAAGAAAGATGACAGACAGGAGGGATAGAAATGATTTGTACCGTGACCTTCAATCCGTCACTGGATTACATCGTGTCCGTGGATGACTTTCAGCTGGGGATGACGAACAGAACCTCATCAGAGCTGATTCTCCCGGGAGGAAAGGGAATCAATGTATCTATCGTACTGAAGAATCTGGGACTGGATTCCACAGCCCTGGGATATGCGGCGGGATTCACCGGAGAGGAACTGATCCGAAGATTGAACGAGTTTGGCGTAAATGCTGATTTCATCAAAATCGATCACGGAATGACCAGAATCAATCTGAAGCTGAAAAGTATTGACGGAACAGAGATCAATGGCTGTGGCCCGGATATTGATGCAAAAGCTTTGGAACAGCTGATGGAAAAGATTGACAGACTGGGAGACGGAGATGTCCTGGTATTGGCAGGAAGTATTCCTTATACCATGCCGGATGACATTTATCAGAGAATTCTGGAGAGAATTCAGGGAAGAGGTGTTCTCACCGTAGTGGATGCCACCAGAGACCTGCTGGTAAAGGTATTGCCGTATCATCCTTTTCTGGTAAAACCAAACAATCATGAATTGGGGGATATCTTCGGTGTGAAGCTCTCCACAAGGGAAGAGGTGGTTCCATACGGCAGGAAACTGCAGGAGATGGGAGCACAGAATGTACTGATCTCCATGGCAGGCGAAGGAGCAGTATTGATCGCAGCGGACGGACAGAGCATGGGAGCTCCGGCACCGAAGGGAACACTGGTCAATGGTGTGGGTGCAGGCGATTCCATGGTGGCAGGTTTCCTGACAGGATGGATGGAAAAGAAAGATTATGTACATGCGTTCCATATGGGAATTGCTGCAGGAAGCGCCAGTGCATTTTCCGAGAATCTGGCCACCAGAGAAGAAGTCTTGCAGGTATTACAGCAGGTAGAACAATAACAATGATAAATATAAAAAGAGAGGATGGGTCACAACATGAGAATTACAGATCTTTTGGACAAAAATAGTATTTCCCTGAATGCGGCACCGGCTGACAAAAAGGAAACATTGGATCTGGCAGTGGAACTGATGGCAAAAAGCGGAAAGCTGTCTGATGTGGAGAAGTATCGTGAACAGGTCTATGCAAGAGAGGAAGAGAGTACCACGGGAATCGGAGAGGGAATTGCGATCCCTCACGGAAAATGTGATGCGGTAAAAGCCCCCGGATTGGCAGCCATGGTGATCAAAAACGGTGTGGAGTATGAATCTCTGGACGGGGAACCGGTGACACTGCTGTTCCTGATTGCAGCACCGAATACAAAGGATAATGTACATCTGGATGTGCTGAGCAAACTGTCCGTGATGCTGATGGATGAAAATTTTACCACTTCCCTGAGAAACGCAAAAAGCGTAGATGAGTTTTTACAGATCATTGATGCAGCAGATGAAAGTGCCAAGAGCATTGATGACAGATTAAGTGATACCGGTATTACCACCGAGGAGAAGAAAGGCTTTAAGCTGTTGGCAGTGACCTCCTGTCCGACCGGAATCGCTCATACCTATATGGCAGCGGAAGCTCTGGAAAAGGCAGCAAAAGCAGCAGGATGCCAGATCAAGATCGAGACCAGAGGCTCTGCAGGAGCGAAAAATGTATTGACTGCAGAAGAGATTGCTGCAGCGGACTGCATCATTGTGGCAGCGGATGCGAAGGTTCCCATGGATCGTTTCGATGGTAAAAAGGTTATCAGCTGTCAGGTGTCCGACGGTATCGGCAAGGCAGAACGGCTGGTAGAACAGGCAGTAAACGGTAATGTGGAAGTCTTCCACGGTGAGAACGGAGAGGCAAAGGCAGCCGTAACCGGTAAGGAAAGCGCAGCTCATTAAGGAAAGCGCAGCTCATAAGATCTATACCCAGCTGATGAACGGCGTATCCCATATGCTTCCTTTCGTAGTCGGCGGAGGTATTCTGATCGCCATTGCCTTCCTGATCGACGGACTGAACGTTGATATCAATGCACTTCCCGCAGATCAGAGAAGTAACTTTGGTACGATTACTCCCATAGCCGCAATGTTCAAGAATATCGGCGGCGTGGCATTCGGTCTGATGCTTCCGGTACTGGCGGGGGTTCACTTCATCGGTATGGCAATCGGCGACAGACCGGCGCTGGCGCTTGGCTTTGTAGGTGGCATGATGGCAGCCAACGGAAAGTCCGGATTCCTGGGTGCACTGGTAGCAGGTTTCCTGGCAGGCTATCTGATCCTGGGACTTCGCAAGATCTGCGATAAGCTTCCCGATGCCATTGAAAAGCTGGCACCGGTACTGATCTACCCGGTAGTGGGTATCCTGATCATGGGACTGGCAATGAACTTCGTGGTAGAACCGATCATGGGTGGCATCAATACAGGACTGAATAATTTCCTGAGTGGTATGGGTGATTCCAGTCGGATCGTACTGGGACTGATCCTGGGCGGCATGATGGCTATCGATATGGGGGGCCCCTTCAACAAGGCAGCTTATGTATTCGGAACCGCAGCAATTACCGCAGGCAACTACGACATCATGGCAGCTGTTATGATCGGAGGTATGACTCCTCCCTGTGCCATTGCACTGGCAACCCCGGTATTCAAGAATAACCCTGCATCATCGGTTCGGCACTGGCAGGCGCCCTGTCCATGGCATTCCACTGCACACTGATGGCACCTCACGGCGGAATTTTCGTATTCCCTGTAGTAGGTAACGCAGTGATGTATCTGGTGGCACTGGTGGCAGGTACGGTAGTGTCCGCACTGCTGTTGGGTGTATTGAAGAAAAAAGTAACCACATGAGCAAAAGGGAAACTCTGAAAGAGCGGTTTTGCGAATGCGGGTGCTGAATAGTTATCGTAATATAAAAAATCAGAAGAGGAGATAAGAAAATGAAAGAATTTAAATATGTTATCACAGATCCCGAAGGTATCCATGCTCGCCCCGCAGGAGAACTGGTAAAGGCAGCAAAGGAATTCCAGAGTGTCATCACTCTGACCAAGGACGGCAAGACCGGAGACTGCAAGAGAATCTTCGGCATCATGGGTCTGGCTGTTAAGGCCGGCAACGAGATCACCCTGACCTTCGACGGTGAGGATGAGGAAGCAGCTTATGCAGCTGTTACGGAATTTGTGAAAGCAAACCTCTAAGTAATCATAATATTATCGTCAGGAGAGGAGAAAAGTCATGGAAGTCTACCAGGGAAAAAGTGTATTCGGCGGAATTGCCATTGGCAGGATCAGTGGTCACTTCATAAGAAGGATGAGCAGCAGGTAAAGCGTGTGAAGATCGAGAATCCCGACCGGGAGATCGCCCGTTACAGACAGGCCAGACAAACCGCCATGGAGCAGCTGCAGAATCTGTACCAGAAAGCCTTGAAAGAAGTGGGAGAAGCCAATGCAGCTATTTTCGAGATTCATCAGATGATGCTGGAGGATGATGATTACAATGAGTCCATTGAGAACATCATTCATATGCAGCAGGTGAATGCAGAGTATGCGGTGGCTTCCACCGGAGACAATTTTGCACAGATGTTTGCCTCTATGGAGGATGACTACATGAGAGCCAGATCTGCGGATGTCAAAGACATTTCCGAGCGCGTATTAAGCGTGCTGGGTGGCAGAACGGCAGGCATGGCAGCATCGGAAGAACCCGTGATCATTGTGGCAGACGACCTGGCACCCTCCGAGACGGTACAGTTGAACAAGGATCTGGTATTATCCTTTGTAACGGTACATGGATCTGTGAATTCCCATACGGCGATCCTGGCCCGCACCATGAGTATTCCGGCACTGATCGGCACCGATATCCCTCTGACCGATGCCATAGACGGAAAACTTGGTATCGTGGACGGACGAAACGGCTGCATCTATGTGGATCCCGATGAAGATACTCTGTCGAAAATGCAGCAGCTAAAGCAGGAGGAGCAGGAGAAGAAAGAACTGCTCCAGACCTTAAAGGGACGTGAAAATATCACTATTGACGGTAAGAAGATCATGCTCTATGCTAATATAGGTAACAGCAAGGATCTGGCGGCCGTATTGCAGAACGATGCCGGCGGTATAGGCCTGTTCCGCAGTGAGTTTTTATATCTGGAGAGAGAAACCTTCCCTACCGAGGAAGAACAGTTTCAGATCTACCGCACTGTGGCGGAGACCATGGCGGGAAAGCCTGTGATCATCCGTACACTGGACATCGGTGCAGACAAGAAGTGCGATTACTTCGAAATGGAGCCGGAGGAAAATCCGGCCATGGGATGCCGTGCCATCCGTATCTGTCTGACCAGACCGGAGATCTTCAAGACACAGCTCCGTGCATTGTTCCGTGCCAGTGCATTTGGTAATATCTCCATTATGTATCCTATGATTATAAGTGTGGAGGAAGTACATCAGATCAAGGAAATCGTGGCAGAGGTAAAGCAGGAACTGACAGAACAGGGTGTGGCTTTCGGAGAACCGAAGCAGGGTATTATGATCGAGACACCGGCTGCTGTCATGATGAGTGCAGAGCTGGCGAAGGAAGTGGATTTCTTCAGTATCGGTACTAACGATCTGACCCAGTACACACTGGCCATCGACAGGCAGAATCCGAAGCTGGATGCATTTTATGATCCATATCATCCCGCAGTGCTGCGTATGATACAGATGGTCGTGGAAAATGCGCATAAGGCCGGAATCTGGGCAGGTATCTGCGGAGAACTGGGTGCAGATACATCGTTGACCAGACGTTTTCTGGCTATGGGTGTTGATGAATTATCCATGTCTCCCGGAAGTATTCTTCCCGTGCGTAAGATCATACTGGAGACAGATGTGACAAAGGAAAGAGAAAATAACAATTTATGCTGACAGAACAACGTTATGAGATCATTCTGAAATTATTGGAAGAAAAAAACAGCATTACGGTGGCCGAGGTAAAAGATCTGTTAAATACGTCGGAATCCACGGTACGCCGGGACATCACAGCATTGCATAATGCCGGGAAGCTGGTAAAGGTCTTTGGAGGTGCTGTGGCATGTGACCGGACGGTGATAACACATGAACCCACGGTGGAACAGAAGGCAGAAGTCAATGTGGAAGCCAAACAGCTGGTGGCTGCCAAGGCGGCAGCACTGATCCAGCCGGAGGATTTCGTCTATCTGGATGCCGGAACCACCACGGCATGCATGCTTTCTTTTCTGACGGATAAAAGTGCCATTTTCGTGACCAATGCAGTAGCTCACGCCAAGTCGCTGGCAGCAGCGGGATTCCGCGTGTATCTGGTCGGCGGAGAATTGAAGGGCTCTACTGAGGCTGTGGTAGGCAATCAGGGC
>ERZ791621.252-NODE-252-length-33196-cov-7.38047_pt1 | contig 33196 bp, 32 predicted proteins | sample MGYA00510270_ERZ791621 | MGnify/ENA primary metagenome ERZ791621 (study PRJEB30046, sample SAMN00715189) | human gut metagenome | study: EMG produced TPA metagenomics assembly of the A metagenome-wide association study of gut microbiota in type 2...
TCTTCAAGCTGAACGATACCTTCGGCTTCCCCCTCGACCTGACCAAGGAGATCGCTGCGGAGCAGGGCATCGAGATCGACGAGGATGGCTTCCACGCCGAGATGACCAAGCAGAAGGAGCGCGCCCGTGCAGAGCGCCTCAAGAAGAACATCTCCGGTTGGAGCGAAGACCTGTTCGGCACTCTGACCGCTGAGCCCACCGAGTTCGTCGGCTACGACAGCCTCAAGAGCGACAGCGTCGTTGTGGCGCTGAGCGATGAGGAGACTCTGACCGACGCCATCGCCACCGACGAGCAGGCCAAGGAAGGCGTGCTGGTCGTTCTCGATAAGACCCCGTTCTACGCTGAGATGGGCGGTCAGGCCGCAGACCATGGCGTCATCACCGGCGCTGAGTGCGTGCTGCGTGTGCAGGACGTCAAGAAGACCCCCAAGGGCTACTATGTCCACACCTGCACCCTCGAGAGCGGCATCGTCCATGTCGGCGACCATCTGACCGCCCGCGTGGATAAGGAATACCGCATGGCCATCGCCCGCAACCACACCGCTACCCACCTGCTGCAGGCAGCTCTGCGCGAGGTCCTGGGCGACCACGTCCATCAGGCAGGCTCCTATCAGGACGCTTCCATCACCCACTTCGACTTCACCCACTTCAGCGCTGTCACTCCCGAGGAGCTGATCCGTGTGCAGAAGATCGTCAACGACAAGATCTTCGAGTCGATGAACGTCACCGTCAAGGAGATGCCCATCGAAGAGGCCAAGAAGCTGGGCGCTATGGCTCTGTTCGGCGAGAAGTACGGCAAGGTCGTCCGTGTTGTTGATATTGAGGGCTGGTCCACCGAGTTCTGCGGCGGCACCCACGTCAAGAACACCGCTCAGATCGGCGGCTTCAAGATCGTCAGCGAGTCCTCTGTTGCTGCTGGCATCCGCCGTATCGAGGCTGTCACCGGCCGCAATCTGCTGATTCGTGCCAATATGCAGGAAGCTATGCTGCACACTGTGGCTAACACCCTGAAGGCAAACAACGTCGCCGCTCTGCCCGCTCGTGCTGAGGCTGTCATGGCTGAGAACAAGGCTATGAGCAAGGAGCTGGAGGACATCAAGGCAAAGGTCGCTGCTTCCAAGGTCACCAGCCTGTTTGACAACGCTGAGACCGTCGGCGACGTCAAGATCGCTTCCGCTTACTTCACCGGTACCTCCGGCGACACCCTGCGCGGCATGTGCGACACCATCCGTGACAATGCCAAAGCTGCTGCTGTGGCTGTTCTGGTGGGCAAGTCTGACGACAAGATCACCATGGCCGTTACCGTGACCAAGGACGCTCAGGCAAAGGGTCTGAAGGCCGGCAATCTCGTCAAGGAGATCTCTGCCATCGCAGGCGGCAAGGGCGGCGGCAAGCCCGATTTCGCTATGGCTGGTCTGAAGGATGAGACCAAGATCGACGAGGCTCTGGCCGCTGTCAAGAGCATCGTGGAGAAGCAGCTGGGCTGATTCTGGAATAAACCTCTCCGTCACGCCTGACGGACAGGCAGAATGATAAAAAATCTGGAAGGAGCGATTCCCATGGAAGATTGTCTGTTTTGCAAAATTGCAGCGGGGGACATCCCCTCGAAGAAGCTCTATGAGGACGAGCAGGTGGTGGCATTCTATGACATCGCCCCGCAGGCCAAGGTGCATTTCCTGGTCATCCCCAAAAAGCACATCCCCTCGGCCGCTGCGCTGACCGAGGAAGACGGCGCTCTGCTGGGCCATGTCTTTGCGGTCATCGCAAAGCTCGCCAAGGAGCAGGGCCTCGACAACGGCTACCGCGTCATCTCCAATGTGGGCGAGGACGCCGGCCAGACCGTCAAGCATCTGCACTTCCATGTTCTGGGCGGCGAGAAGCTGCCTGTCTGATTCCGAAAAAGTAAGGGAGATCGTTGAATATGGCTAAGACTTATACGCTGAATGTCGCGGGCCTGACCCGTGAGCTGACCATCTGCAAGGTGAACGACCACATGGACATTGCGGCCTTCATCATGCTGGGCGACGCCGAGCTGACGGTGGCTGCTGCCGCTGAGCTGCTCAAGAAATGCCCGGATTTTGACATCCTGCTGACCGCTGAGGCCAAGGGCATCCCGCTGGCTCATGAGATGAGCCGCCAGAGCGGCAAGCCCTACGTCTGCGCACGCAAGGGCGTCAAGCTGTATATGCCCGACCCTGTTGTCGTCGAGGACCAGTCCATCACCACTGCTGGCAAGCAGAAGCTGGTCATCGACCGCAAGGAACTGGACAAGATGAGCGGCAAGCGGGTGCTGGTCGTGGATGATGTCATCTCCACCGGCGGCTCTCTCAAGGCTCTGGACGAGCTGGCCGAGCAGACCCAGTGTACCATCGTGGGTCAGGCCGCCGTTCTGGCCGAGGGTGATGCTGCCCAGCGCAAGGACATCATCTTCCTCGAGCCGCTGCCTCTGTTCTTCCACTAAACCGATATGCGACGCCCGCTCTGCGCGTTCTGCCTGAGTGCGCTGGGTGTATTAGCGTTATGCTCATTTTTGCCGCAGATGGGGCTTTTGCTGCCGTCTGCGGCAATTTTTGTTGTCTTCTGCCTGCTGGTCTGGTGGAAAGGCGGGGCCGCGAGAGGGTATGCGGTCTGTCTGTTGTTGGGCGCAGTGCTGGGCGTCGGCATCATGGAGATGACCGGCGCACGGCTGGCAAAGATACAGGATGCTTACGCCGGAAAAGAAGTGACCCTCACCGCCGGAGTGGAGAGCACAGGCCGCGCTTACACAGCGGGCCGGGTGAGTGCTGTGCTGATGGTGGAGACGGTGGATGGGGAGACTGTCCGTTTTCGGGTGGAGTGTGCCAGTCTGCCCAAATGTGAGGCCGGAGGCTGCATCCGGGGCCGCTTTGCACTGGATGTGCCGGATGCTACCCAGCGTCTGGACGACTACGCCGACGGCATTGTCCTCAGCGCGGAATATCTGTCCGGGATGCTTCGTCTTGGGCAGAGCGAGAGCTTCCGCGCCCGGACGGCTCGGCTCCAGGCGGCGCTGAGCCGCGCCCTGCGAAAAGGCATGGCCGAAAACACCGGCGGCGTTCTGGCCGCGATGGTGGTGGGCGACCGGAGCCATCTGACTTCGATTCTTCGCAGTGTCTACCGGGGCGCGGGGCTTTCCCATGTGCTGGTGGTGAGCGGCCTCCACGTCACCATCTTCTGCGGCCTGCTGGATGCTCTGCCCCACAAGGAGCGGGAGCGGAGCCGGGCTTACCGGCGGGCGAGGTCGCTGCTCCGGGCCGGAACGGCCCTTCTGCTGGTGGGCATCACCGGCGCGACGCCCTCTGTCCTCCGGGCGGCGGTGGCGGTCTGGGTCAGCTCCCTCGGCGTCTGGGTGGGAGGCCCGGCGGACACGCTCACCTCGCTGGGCGCGGCAGGCGTCCTCATGTGTCTGGGCAACGGGTACGCGGTCTATGACGTGGGCTTCGAGCTGTCGTTTGCGGCGGTGATGGGAACACTGGCCGGTGCTGAGTGCGCAGGGCGTGGGCGGGAGCGCTATTACGACAGAAAGAAGAAACGGAAAAGCCGCCGGGAGAAACCATCCCGCGCAGTGCTCCTCTTCCGGCGCTTTGCGGGCGGCGTGTGGGACTCGCTCTGCGTCTCCCTCTGTGCCTCGGCGGCGACCTTCCCGGTGCTGGTGCTGCGGGGGATGAGCACGACGGTCTGGGCTGTGGCGTCGGGCGTGGCCGTCCTCTGGCTGGTGGGGCCGATGCTGAGCTTCGGCCTCGGTGCAGCTCTGCTGGGTCTGGCCGCGGAGGGCTTGCCTTTGTTTGAGATCATCCGCCGCCCGGCGGCCTTCTGTGCCGAAGGGCTGGCATGGCTGATGAACGAGTGGGCTTTCCGGGTGTCCGTTCTGCCGGGAGCATCCCTCTGGTTTGATGGGACCTATGCCGCACTGGTGTGTCTTGCGCTGATCCTGCTCTGCGTAATGGCAATGCGGCGGCACATCCGACTCCGGGTAGCTCTGCCGACGGTCATTCTGCTGGCGGCGCTGGCTATCGGGCTGGAAACGGCTCTGAACTGGAACGTGGTGAACATCGAACTGGTGGGGACCCGGGCTGCGCCTGCCGTCGTCATCACCCAGAGGGAGAAGGCAGTCGTCCTCTTCCGGGGCAGCAGCATCACCCAGCGGGCGGTGGAAAATCAGCTGGAAAAGCGGGGCGTGAGGACGGTGGAACTTCTGGTTGACCTGCGGATGCAGCCGAAAGAACCCTGCCGTATCGAGGCCCAAAAGCGCATCAATGCCGCTGCTCTGGCCGAGAACACCACCCGCCGTGCTTCCTACGGCGAAGTAGACTTGGAACTTTTCCGCACCCGGCAGGGCTGCATTCTGCGGATGCGTGTCGGCGGGCAGAGGTTCATCACCCTCAGCGGCACGGTCCGGCCTGCAAAGCCCATCCGGGCCGAGTGGCTGCTGGCCTCGTCGGCAAGGCCGGACAATATCCGGTACACCGACTGCCTGACCCTGAGCAGCAAATACCGCTGGATGGAAGAGGACGCAGAGCCCGTCTCGCGGCTGCGCCTCCGTTTCGAGGGGGGAACGCTTTTCAAAGCGGGCAGAGTATGATAAAATAAAATAATCCAAATACAAAGGAGCCGATCATTTGGCAACGGAAACGAAACTCCGGCAGCTGGCCCAGGGTGGCTGTCCGGTCTACTATTTTTATTCCAGCGAGCGCTATCTTGTCCGGCAGGCTGTGGCCCGGGCGGCAAAGCTTCTGGCCGAGGGCGAGGACGAAGAAACGACCGTTCTGGAAGGTGCTGCGCCCGAAATCGAGCAGCTCATCATGGCGGCAGGCACCATCTCCTTCTTCGGGACGCGGCGCGTGGTGCTTCTGCCCGAGGTGGACCCCGCCGCCTACAGCGACAAAGACCTCGACGAGCTGTGCGCCACGCTGGCCAGCCTCGAGAATGCCGTGGTGGTGCTGGGCAGCGTGTTCGAGATGGAGCGCAATAAGCTCAAGCTGGGCAAGCGGGCGCAGAAGCTCATCGCCCAGTGTACTAAGGTCGGCTTTGCCGAAGAGCTGGCCAAGCCCAAGCCCTACGAGCTGAAGGTCATGGTGATGGACCGCGCCAAGGCGCAGGACACCACCCTCTCCGAGGGTACGGCGACAGCCCTGCTGGAACGCTGCGGCGAAGACCCGTTCCTTCTCGAGAACGAGGTGGACAAGCTCTGCGCCCTCTCCGGCTACCAGACCGTGACCACGGCCATGGTGGCCGAGATGGGTACTGTGAGTCTCGAGGCCGACGTCTTCGAGATGATACGGATGATCACGGCGAAAAACGCCACCGGTGCCTGCAAAAAGCTGCAAACGCTTCTCCGCCTGCAGCAGGAGCCCATCCCCATCACGGCGGCCATGATCGGCAGCTATGTGGATCTCTATCGGGTCAAACTGGGCGCAGCCAAGCGGAAGAGCTACAGCACCGTGTTCAAGGATTTCGGCTACAAGGGCAGCGACTACCGGCTCAAGCGCTCTGCCGAGACAGCCAGCCACTACACGCTGCCCCAGCTGGAAGCCTGTATGCAGATCTTGCTTGAGCTGGACAAGAGCCTGAAAAGCCAGCCCGTGAGCGCGCAGACCCTGCTGGAAACGGCGCTCTGCCGTCTGGCGATGGCGGGAGGAAGAAGATGAGTGAGAAACTGGAACTGCTGCACACCGACCGTGTGCTCATCGTGGAGGGCAAATACGATGCGGCCCGTCTCTCTCATCTGACCGACGCCATGATCCTGCTGACGGACGGCTTCGGCATCTATAAGGATAAGAAGCGTCAGCAGCTCTTCAAACAGCTGGCCCACAAAAACGGCCTTATCCTCCTGACGGACTCCGACGCGGCGGGCTTCCGCATCCGCACCTACATCACGAATCTGGTGGGAGAGAAGAACGTGGTGCAAGCCTACGTTCCGGCCATCCACGGCAAGGAAAAGCGGAAGGCTCAGCCCGGCAAAGAGGGGCTTCTGGGGGTCGAGGGCGTGGACGATGCCCTCGTTTTGCAGGCGCTCCGGGACGCTCTGGGCGAAGAAGCAGGCATTTCCCCTGCAAAGCCGGAGGGGCGGCAAATTACTTATACCGACCTCTATGAGTGGGGGCTTTCGGGTACGGCGGGTTCGGCTGAGCGGAAAACAAAGCTGCTCTGCGCTCTCGGTCTGCCGCCCCGGCTCTCGAAAAAAGAGCTGGTGGAAGCCCTCAACCGCCTTTACAGCTACGAGCAGTTGGACGAAATGCAGTCGGAACTGCTCAAAACATGAAAATACAGCAAACTCTCCTAAGAAAAACATGAAAAAGATTCAAGCAAGACTTCTGGGAAATTTGCCGTAAGCTGTGATATAATCAATATACTGTGCGCCCGTCGTGGACGAAACGACGGGCGCAGATTTTTGCAAGGTGCAATAAAGGAGACAATCAATGGAACGCGAAAAACTCAAATCGAGACTCGGGTTCATCCTCCTTTCCGCCGGCTGCGCGATCGGCATCGGAAATGTGTGGAAGTTCCCTTACATGGCAGGTCAGGGCGGCGGCGGCGCTTTCGTGCTGTTCTACCTGCTGTTCCTCGTCATTCTGGGCCTGCCCATCATGACCATGGAGTTCTCCGTGGGCCGTGCCAGCCACAAGAGCCCGGTGCGCGCCTATCAGGCCCTCGAAAAGCCCGGCCAGAAGTGGCACATCCACGGCTACTTCACCCTCATCGGCTGCTACCTGCTGATGATGTTCTACACCACGGTGGCCGGCTGGATGCTCCACTACTTCTACATGACCGCTGCCGGTAAGCTGGTGGGCCTTGACGCCGACCAGGTGGCTGGCAAGTTCACCGAGATGCTGGCAAGCCCGCTGACCATGGGCTTCTGGATGGTGGTCGTTGTGGCCATCGGTATCTTCGTCTGCGCCCGCGGCCTGCAGAACGGCCTCGAGAAAGTCACGAAAGTCATGATGATCGCCCTGCTGGTCATCATGGTGGTGCTGGCAGTCAACAGTATGTTCATGCCCGGCGCAAAGGAGGGCCTGACATTCTTCCTCGTACCCGACTTTGAGCGGATGAAGGAAGTGGGCATCGTCAACACCTTGGTGGGTGCAATGAATCAGGCGTTCTTCACCCTGAGCCTCGGCATCGGTGCAATGGCCATCTTCGGCAGCTACATCGGCAAAGAGCACGCCCTGCTGGGCGAGAGCGTCCGCGTCGTGGTGCTGGATACCTTCGTCGCCATCACCGCCGGCCTCATCATCTTCCCGGCCTGCTTCACTTACGGTGTGGACCAGACCAGCGGCCCCAGCCTCATCTTCATCACCCTGCCCAACATCTTCGCAAATATGGCGATGGGCCGTCTGTGGGGCAGCCTGTTCTTCCTGTTCATGGCCTTTGCGGCACTTTCCACCGTGCTGGCCGTCTTCGAGAACATCATTTGCTGCGGCATGGAGCTGACCGGCTGGAACCGTCAGAAGTCCAGCCTCGTCAACTTCTTCCTCATCATCGCCCTCTCTCTGCCCTGTGTGCTGGGCTACAACGTCTGGGCTTGGGACGGCTTCGCCATCTTCGGCGGTGCGGTGCTGGATGTGGAGGATTTTCTCGTCAGCAACCTCTTCCTGCCGCTGGGCTCCCTCGTCTACCTGCTGTTCTGCGTCACCCGCTACGGCTGGGGCTGGGACAACTACAAGAAGGAAGTCAACACCGGCGACGGCCTCAAGATGCACGACTGGATGCGCGGCTACCTGACCTATGGCCTGCCCCTCATTGTCCTGTTCATCTTCGTGTTCGGCCTGTACGATAAGTTCATCGCCTGATAAAACAAAAATACGGGATGCTGCATTTTACAGCATCCCGTATTTTTTATCGCTTTATTTCACATACCGGCCTTCGCAGATATTCTTGCAGCAGGCGCTGATGGGGAACCAGCAGCAGTCGCGGCAGATGTCGGCGAGGATCTCTGGCGTGGCTTTGGCGTCGATCTCGCGAATGAGGTCCTGGTAGACGTAATCCTTTTCCTCGAGACCGAAGTATTCCACCGTCTTTGCATCGTAGCGCTTGACCTTTTCCTGCGTGTCGCAGAGGTCAGTCCCCAGCTTGTTGGGGCAGCAGGAGCAGAGGGTGTCAGTGGAGAAGGTGAGGTGGATGGTGGTGCCGGGAACATCCCGCAGCTGATGCACCACGTCGGTCATGTGGGCCACGAAATCGTTGTCATAGCCTTTGCCGGAGTAGCCCTGCGTGCAGAGCAGATGATGGGGACGAAGTACGATGCTCATGCTTTCAGCCCCGGAATGCGCTTCCGCAGATTCAGGCCGATGGCGCAGGCCAGAACTGCCTTGATGATGGCAGTGGGGATGAAGGGCAGGACGCAGGCGGTGATACCCACGGCGATGGTGCTGTGGGCGACGACCACGAACATTGCAACGCCCACCACATAGTTGACCACCGTGCCGACGATGACAGCGGTGACGAAAGCACCCTTGAAGGCGTCACGGTGCTCCACGCCGAGGCCGATGATGTAGGCCATCAGGGGGAAAGAGATGAGGAAGCCGCCGGTGGGGCCGACGAACTTATCGAAACCGCCGGAGAAGTTTGCCAGCACCGGCACGCCCACAGCGCCCAGTGCCAGGTACACCAGCGAAGCGATGGCGGAAAGCTTGGAACCCAGCACCACAGCAGCCAGCGTGATGGCGAAGGTCTGCATGGTCATGGGGACGCCCAGAGGCATCGGGATGGAGATCTGGGCCATGACGGCAATGACGGCGGCGAACAGACCTGCATAGCAGATGTCCCGCACAGAGAACTTGGACTTGGTGGCCGCAGCGGCCTGGGTGTTCTGACTCATAAGAATTGTTCCTCCTATACATTCTGGCCCAAAACGGCCATACTCCCAGTATGGCAGACTGCAAACGCTGCGTCAACTTTGGATTCGCGAAAAGGTTTACAATTCGAAACGAAAAACAAAACAGAAAAATACACAAAAGATGTCGCTTTTGGTTGTGAAATGTGCTATACTAAATCTTAGCTATAAGAAGCACACCAGTGATATATAGAGAGGAGAACATCATGCAGCATGAAACCGTGATCGTGCTGGACTTTGGCGGCCAGTACAATCAGCTCATCGCGCGCCGCGTCCGCGAGAATAATGTCTACTGTGAGATCTATTCCTATAAGACGGACCTGTCCGTCATCAAGGCGAAGAACCCCAAGGGCATCATCTTCACCGGCGGCCCCAACAGCGTCTATCTGGAGGATTCGCCCACCGTCGACCCCGAGATCTTCAGCTGGGGCGTGCCTGTGCTGGGCATCTGCTACGGCAGTCAGCTCATGATGCATCTGTTGGGCGGCCGTGTCTGCCGCGCCCCGGAGCGCGAGTACGGCAAGACCGAGGTCTTCGTGGACAACAGCAGCAAGATGTTCACCGATGTGCAGCCCTCCACCGTCTGCTGGATGAGCCACAACGACTATATTGAGCAGGCTGCGCCCGGCTTCAAAATCACTGCCCACACCGTCAACTGCCCGGTGGCCGCAGCTGAGAACGAGGAAAAGGGGCTGTACGCCGTTCAGTTCCACCCCGAGGTGCTCCACACCGCTGAGGGTAAGAAGATGCTGCACAACTTCGTGTACAACGTCTGCGGCTGCACCGGCGACTGGAAGATGGACTCCTTCGTGGAGAACAACGTCGAGGCCCTGCGGAAGCGCATCGGCAGCGGCAAGGTGCTCTGCGCCCTGTCCGGCGGCGTCGATTCCTCCGTGCTGGCTGCTATGCTGGCCAAGGCCATCGGCAAGCAGCTGACCTGCGTCTTTGTTGACCACGGCCTGCTGCGCAAGAACGAGAAGGAAGAGGTCTGCTCTGTCTTCGGCCCCGGCAACGCCAACGGCTTTGACATCAACTTCATCTGTGTGGACGCCCGTGACCGCTACTTTGCAAAGCTGGCCGGTGTCACCGAGCCGGAGCGCAAGCGCAAGATCATCGGCGAGGAGTTCATCCGCGTCTTTGAGGAACAGGCAAAGCAGATCGGCAAGGTCGATTTCCTCGCACAGGGTACCATTTACCCCGATGTCGTCGAGAGCGGTCTGGGCGGTGAGTCCACCGTCATCAAGAGCCACCACAACGTCGGCGGCCTGCCTGACACCGTGGACTTCAAGGAGCTGGTCGAGCCGCTGCGCAACCTGTTCAAGGACGAAGTCCGTCAGGCTGGCCGTGAGCTGGGTCTGCCCGAGTATCTGGTCAGCCGCCAGCCTTTCCCCGGCCCCGGTCTGGGCATCCGCATCATCGGCGAAGTGACCCCCGAGAAGGTCGCTATCGTGCAGGACGCCGACGCCATCTGGCGTGAGGAGATCGCCAAGGCGGGCCTTGATAAGGAGATCAGCCAGTATTACGCCGCTCTGACCAATATGCACAGCGTCGGCGTTATGGGCGACGAGCGCACCTATGACTATGCCGTGGCCCTGCGCGCCGTCACCACCACTGACTTCATGACCGCCGAGAGCTACAATATGCCCTGGGATGTGCTGGGTACTGTCACCAGCCGCATCGTCAATGAGGTCAAGCATGTCAACCGCGTGTTCTACGACTGCACCGGTAAGCCGCCGGCCACGATCGAGCTCGAGTAATCTGCAAACCCTGAAAAGTATTGATGCAATGCAATATTTTGAGAGCCAAAAGGCTCTGTGATACTGCTTTGATACTATCAGGCGATTATTCATAAAGAGAGACATGAGAATGCCCTCTGAGAAACGGTAAGTTTTTCAGAGGGCATTTTTGTGTCTTTTATTCTTTACGCCACTTTTTCTTCGGCTCGTAGCGTCCGCAGCCGTCGGCAGTCTGAGGCCAGTTGAGCTTCCATTCCAGATACTCTTCCTTGGTAATCTCACCCTCCCGGAGCTGCTTCTTGCGAAGCTGCCACTCCTTTAAGAAATCATCCAGCAGACGATACCGGAAACTGACTGCCATGTGCTTTTCCGGGAGATCCGGGTCGGTGGTGTCTGTGACCTCATAGAGTCGGGTGCCGGGATAGTGCTCATCCAGTTCGAACAGAGTGTACATCACATCCTCTGCGGCGTACAGGGTCGGCTCATAGAGAGACCGATAGTTCACGTCCAGCACCTCCGCAATCTTGCGGAGCAGCTCTTCCTTGGGTGTGCGGGTGTTGCTTTCGTATTGTGCGATACGGATGTCTGCACTCTTCTCCTCAAACCCGATGGCAATGCCCAATTCTTTCTGGGTCATACCTCGGAGGTTGCGGGCACGTTTGATGCGGTCACCGACTGCCATGCGATTGCCTCCTGACTTAAACATATTTGTTGAACCCAGTATAGCACAGAAAAATAGGAGACGCAATAGAAAATAAACAAAAAAGTTTAAGATTTTGCCCGAAAACCTCTTGACTTAACGGAATGTGTTTAGTATAATGAGGACACAAAAAGATAAGCAAAAATGCTTAGTAAAATTGAATGACCGCCAAACTGACCCAAACCGCCAAGACCTTCCGAAAGGAAGCGAGCGCTCCGTAAGGGGACGGCACAGCACCGCAAAGGGGATATGCCTGCCGGAAGTCAGCGAGGATGAAGCGGCACCGAAACGAAACCGACAAGGAAAGGACAAAAAATGGCAAACAGCATTTTTATCAAGGCAGACGAGCTGGCAAAGGAGCTGGACATCTCCCAGGGTCTGGCGTACAAGATGATCGCCCAGTGGAACGAGGAACTGAAGGCCAAGGGCTACACGACCGTAGGAGGCCGGGTGAGCAGGAGGTATTATCAGGAGAAGATCTACGGGGCAGGAGAGGAGTGATAGGATGCCAGCCTACAAGGACAGCAAACAGGGCACATGGTACGATTCCTTCTACTTCGAGAACTGGCAAGGTGTGAAGCAGAAGAAGCTGAAACGGGGGTTTGCCACCAAGAAGGACGCTCTGGCGTGGGAGCGGGAGTTCCTTCTTCAGCAGGCAGCAGACCTGACCATGACCTTTGAAGCCTTCGTGGAAATTTATATCACGGACAAGAAAAAGCGACTCCGGGAAAACACCTGGTCTACCAAAGAGCACATCGTCCGAACGAAAATCTTACCGTATTTCAAAGAAAAGCGGCTCAGCGAGATCAAGCCGCGGGATGTGATCGCGTGGCAGAACGAGATGCTGAACTACCGGGACAAAAACGGCAAGGCCTACTCGCCGACCTACCTCAAGACGCTCCATGGACAGCTCAGTGCCATTCTGAACCACGCCGTCCGGTTCTATGGGCTGAAATCAAATGCAGCAGCCACAGCCGGGTGCATGGGGTCAGAAAAGCACAAGGAGATGCTCTTCTGGACGAAGGAGGAGTACCTCAAGTTCGCAGAGGTCATGATGGACAAGCCGCAATCCTACTACGCCTTTGAAGTCCTCTACTGGTGTGGCATTCGGGAGGGCGAGCTGCTGGCTCTGACCACGGCAGACTTCGACTTGGACAAGGGGCTGCTCTCCATCACCAAATCCTATCAAAGGCTGAAAGGCCGGGATGTGATCACTGACCCGAAAACGCCCAAGAGTGTCCGGGTCATCCAGATGCCACAGTTTCTGACGGACGAGATCAGAGATTACCTGAAATCCCTCTACAAAGTTCAGCCAGACCAGCGGATCTTTGAGGTGACCAAGAGCTACCTGCACCACGAGATGGACAGGGGAGCCAAGGCAGCCGGGGTGAAGCGCATCCGAATCCACGACCTGCGGCACTCCCATGTATCGCTGCTGATCGAGATGGGCTTCTCGGCTCTGGCAATCGCAGACCGGGTAGGGCATGAGAGCGTGGACATCACCTATAAGTACGCCCACCTCTTCCCCTCAAAGCAGCAGGAGATGGCGCAGAAGCTGGACATGGAGCGAAGGGAGGAATGAAAATGGAACGAGTACTCGACCAGCAAGGCCGCTGGCGGAACAAGGTAGTAGCCTTCCGAATGTCCCCGGAAGAGGACGAGGTTCTGGAAGCTAAGGTAAAGCTCTCCGGACTGACCAAACAGGAGTATATCATCTGCCGCTTGACTGACCGGGAGATCACCGTGGTAGGCAACCCAAGGGTCTACAAAGCCCTGCGAGACCAGATGAGGCTGATCTATCAGGAATTGCAGCGGCTGGCCGTGGATGAAGAGGTTCCGCCGGACTTGCTGGAGACCCTGCAAATGGTAGCCCTGACGTTGAACGGACTTAAGGAGGAATGCGAATGACGGACAATAGAAAAACGACCGTACCGGGTGCATCTGTTGGCGCAGATGCGGTACAGTCGTCTGATAAAATTACCACCAATATTATAACAAATTCGGACAAGCAAATCAATCTGCAAGCTGCGAAAAAGTCAAACAATTTCGGGCTGAACACGATATCAATGACCGAGCTGTACGACACGGTGTATCAACCTCGGAAACCCATCGTGAACGACTTGCTGTACAGTGGCACCTACCTCTTCGTAGGTGCGCCCAAGGTGGGCAAGTCCTTCTTCATGGGGCAGCTCGCCTACCATGTGGCGATGGGGCTTCCGCTGTGGGAGTACAAGGTGCATCAGGGCACCGTCCTCTACCTTGCATTGGAGGACGATTACGCCCGGCTGCAGCGGCGGCTCTCCCGGATGTTCGGGGTAGAGGAGACCAGCAATCTCTACTTCGCAACGCAAGCTAAGTCCGTGAGCGAGGGACTTGACCAGCAGTTGGAAGGATTCATCCGAGAGCACCCGGATGTACGGCTCATCATCATCGACACCCTGCAGAAGGTGCGGGAGATCGGCGGGGACCGATACAGCTATGCCAGCGACTACGAAATCGTGACCAGGCTGAAAACCTTCAGTGACAAGTATGGCATCTGCCTGCTGGTGGTTCATCACACCCGGAAGATGGAAGCCGAGGATAGCTTCGATATGATCTCTGGCACCAATGGCCTGCTGGGTGCAGCGGATGGAGCATTCATCATGCAGAAGAAGCGGCGTACGGACAACACCGCACTACTGGACATCGTGGGGCGTGACCAGCCGGATCAGGAGCTGACATTGGAGTTTGACCGGGAACGCTGCGTGTGGGAGTTCCAAGGAGCCGAAACGGAACTTTGGAAGCTGCCGCCCGACCCGCTTCTGGAAGCGGTGGCAAAGATGCTCACCCCGGAACAGCCGGAGTGGAGCGGTGCGCCCACGGAACTGCTGGAACGTCTGCCGGGTGTGAGCATACAGGCAAACATCCTGACCCGGAAGCTGAATGTGAGTGCCGACAGGCTCTACAACGACTATGGGATTCGGTACGAAAGCAAGCGCACCCATGAGGGCAGGGTGGTCAAATTAACGCTGGAAAATTCTGGGGCGTGACGATTCGTGACGGTTGTGACGGTATTTTTGCTACTATGTAAAATACCGTCACAATCGACACAACCGACACAGGATGGTGATAATGATGAAAAACGTGCAAATTTCACAGGAACTTTTCGTCGCCTTGCTGCATTATCATTTGAGCGGCGAAAATGAGTACGAAGAGGTTATTGAGCAGGGTCTGGAGCAAAAATTGGATGCGATGCTGCGGCATGAGCTGTATGCCCAGTACAAGACAGCACCCACCGAGGAACAGCGGGAGCAGGCTCGGCAGGAGTATCTGGACAGACGAGGCGTGCCAGAAAGCTTCCGCTGGTGAGTTCCTCTATTGGCAGAGGACAGGAGCGTGCCACGCTCCTGTGAATGCAATCACGCAGGAAGGTGGTGTTGGACCGGGCAGCGGCGAGGTGCAGCGAAACCCCGTCCGCAGACGGAAGCCCCCGGCAGGGCGCAAAGGCATCTTTTGATGGACGGAACGTCTGTCAAAAGTGCTTTTGCGTTACTTTCGACGAAAGTAACAAAGCCTTTGCCGTGTCCGGCACCAGTTACTTCCACAGAGAAAGGACGTGCGATTGAAAAGAACCATTTCCGCAATGCGGGGTCCCGGCTCCCTCAACCATAACCGGAGAAGTTTTACCGCAGAGAATGTAGACCCGGAGCGTAGCAGCCTGAATGTCGTGTACCGGGATGAGCCGATTCAAAAGGTATACCACGAACTGTTTGACGAAGCGGTGAACCGCTACAACGCCAAGCAGAAGCGGAAAGACCGCTGTATCAACGACTACTATGAGCACCTGCGGACAGGTAAGCAGGAAAAGCTTTTCCATGAGCTGATCGTCCAGATCGGCAACAAAGATGATATGGGTGTCCTGACCGAGAATGGCGCACTGGCAAAGGAACTGCTGGACGAGTATATGCAGGGCTTCCAAGAGCGGAACCCGACACTGCGGGTGTTCGGGGCTTTCCTCCACATGGACGAGGCTACGCCCCATCTGCACATCGACTTCGTGCCGTATGTGTCCGGCTGGAAGGGCAAAGGACTGGACACCAAGGTGTCCCTGAAGCAGGCGCTGAAAGCCTTGGGCTTTGCAGGCGGTTCTAAACGGGAATCCGAGCTGAACCAGTGGATCAACGTCGAGAAAGAGCAGCTTGCTGCCGTGATGGAGCGGCATGGCATCGAGTGGGAACAGAAAGGCACCCACGAAGAGCACCTGTCTGTGCTGGACTTCAAAAAGCAGGAGCGCACCAAAGAGGTGGCTGCGCTGGAAGCGGCCAAGCAGGAGTGTCAGGCGGATTTGGCTGAGATGCAGGAGCAGCTGGAAACTGTACAGACTGCGGCAGATGCAGCGGAAGAGCGGGCACAGCAGGCAAACAAAGCCTACCAGAAGCAGAGTAAGGAACTGAACAAGCTGGCTCCCATCATGGATGGGCTGGAAAGTCTGTCGGCACAGTATTTCCAGCGGCCGGAGGAATGGGTGCCGGAGGCAGGCACCTTTGAAACGGCCAAGAGCTATCGGGAAAAGAAAGCCGTGCCGCTCATCAAGAAGCTGGTGCAGGTGATTTTCTCACTCCATCGGAAGTATTGGGAGGTAAAGCATGACCGGGACAAGTATCAAGGCTTCTATCGCAGCGAAAAGGATGCAAACCGCAACCTGAGCAAGCTGCTGGAACAAGCTGAAGCGGAGAACGAACAGCTTCATACGATGAAGCGTGACTTTGGACGAGTGTGGAACTACTTCGGTGCGGAGAAGATGAATCAGGTCATTGGGCTTATGAGGGAGCGGGAGCAGACAGTAAAGCAAAACCCGCAAAAGAGCCGGGAGAACAGCGTGGAGCTGTAACCGGAAGGCAGCAGAACCCCCGTCAGTGTTTGGCTGACGGGGGTTCTGTACATAGCAGGCTATTCTTTAATCAAAAAGTTCCGGGGCAACATCGGACAAAGAGAAGCCGGGAATGTCATTCTCAGCCTTGTAGGTACCATCCTCGCCCAGAAATTCAACTTTTATAAAGTCGGCAACTGGAATTTCGGATTCACAGACATACCAGTTTCGATAATCGTCCGCAGTCTGTTTCAGGGTAGAGGCAATGCTGCGGTCAGCATTGTACTTGTCGCAGAAAGTGCGCCAAGGAAGATACCGCCAGATTTTACCTTCAGTTTTGATAGTGATGCGGCACATGATTTTATCGTTGGACAGGCCGGTATTTTTGGCACCCGCACGGTCATTAGCTGTCAGCCAGACAACAGGGTGGTAGTTTTCGTATTTGTCAACAGCTTTAATGCCGATTTCGTGTCCATTAAAAAACATCGGTTCCTCATGGAAAGTGGCATTATCATATTTCAGATTGGAGGGTGTCAGAAGCAGCTTCCCGGTGGCTAGAATCATCCGATACTTGATGAGGCTGGTGTAATGATAGAGATTATCGGGCAGTTTAGTCTTTTTTGCTTTCATAGGCTTTCCTCTCAGTTCACAGGTGTTTGACGATACGAAACTCCGTCCGAGATACAGACAGTGGACGAGATGGGATGAGTGTACACTATTTTGGCGAAAAAAGCAATATGTAGATTTTATTGTCTTGCAATCACAGAAAAGCTGTGGTACGCTTTACTAGGATAGTATAAAGGAAAAGTGTATCCTTTTTAGAAAAAGACACCATGGTGTACCAATAGTGGTACATTTACTATGTTAAAATGAAAGAAAACAATGCGGGAATCCGCATTTGATGGAGGAAATAAAAATGGTAGACACCAAAAAAGAGCAGGAACGCGAAGAGCTGCACCGTGCAATCTGGGCAATTGCCGACGATCTGCGTGGCGCAGTGGACGGCTGGGATTTCAAGAGCTACGTTCTCGGTACGATGTTCTACCGTTATATTTCGGAGAACATTGCCAGTTATATCAATCAGGGCGAAATCGATGCAGGCAACCCGGACTTCCGCTATGAGGATATGCCTGATGCAGAGGCAGAGCAGGCACGAGAAGGGCTGGTGCAGGAAAAAGGGTTCTTCATCCTGCCCAGTGAGTTGTTCTGCAATGTGCGGGCAAAAGCAGCCAGCGATGAAAACCTCAACGAAACGCTGGAAACGGTCTTCCGGCACATCGAGGAATCCGCAAAAGGCAGCTCTTCCGAGGGGCAGTTTGCAGGACTGTTCGATGATTACGATGTCAACAGCAATAAGCTGGGTGCGACTGTTGCCAAGCGCAATGAGAAGCTCGTGAAACTGCTGAACGGCGTGGCAGATATGAACCTTGGCGATGTGAAAGAGCATGACATTGATGCCTTTGGCGATGCCTATGAATACCTGATGACCATGTACGCCAGCAATGCGGGCAAGTCCGGCGGCGAGTTCTTTACGCCTGCCGATGTTTCGGAGCTGCTGACCCGGCTTGGTACGGTAGGCAAAAAGGAAATCAACAAGGTCTATGATCCTGCCTGCGGTTCCGGTTCGCTGCTGCTGAAGGCAGAAAAGGTGCTGGGACGGGATGCCGTGCGCAACGGCTTCTTTGGGCAGGAAATCAACATCACAACGTACAACCTGTGCCGCATCAATATGTTCCTGCACGACATCGAATTTGACAAATTCGACATTGCCTGTGAGGACACGCTGACAAATCCGCAGCACTGGGATGATGAACCCTTTGAGCTGATCGTATCTAATCCGCCGTACTCCATCAAGTGGGCCGGTGACGAGAATCCGCTGCTCATCAATGACCCGCGCTTTGCTCCGGCTGGTGTGCTGGCTCCGAAGAGCAAGGCAGACTTGGCGTTTATCATGCACTCCCTGGCATGGCTGGCTTCCAACGGTACGGCGGCAATCGTCTGTTTCCCCGGCATCATGTACCGTGGTGGCGCAGAGCAGAAAATTCGCAAGTATCTGGTGGACAACAACTTCATTGACTGCATCATCCAGTTGCCGAGCAACCTGTTCTTTGGTACCAGTATTGCCACCTGCATCATGGTGCTGAAAAAGGGTAAAACGGATAATAAAGTGCTGTTCATTGACGCTTCTTCCGAGTGCGTCAAGGTGACGAACAACAACAAACTCACCCCGGAAAACATTAACAAAATAGTGGACACCTTTGCACAGCGGGCAGAAGAAGCACACTTCTCCCATCTGGCGGAGTATTCCGAGGTGCAGGAAAATGACTATAACCTGTCGGTTTCCACTTATGTGGAAGCCAAGGATACCCGCGAGAAGATTGACATTGTGAAGCTGAACGCTGAAATTGCGCAAATCGTAGCACGAGAAAACGAACTGCGGGCCGCCATTGACCAGATCGTGGCAGAAATCGAGGGCTGAGATGGAAAGCGAAAAGAAAGATTCTGCATTGGTACGTTCTTCTGCGGCGGAATACCTGACCTTTGTTGCCTCTACGGGCGAGGATAAGGACAGCATTGAGATGCGCTACGAGGATGAAAACATCTGGCTGACGCAAAAGATGATGGCGACCCTTTACGATGTGGGGCTTCCGACCATCAATGAGCATATCAAAAAGATTTATGCTGACCATGAGCAGGACGAAGCGGCAACTATTCGGAAATTCCGAATAGTTCAAAATGAGGGTGGCCGACAGGTTACTCGCAGCGTGAACCACTATAATCTGCAAATGATTATTGCGGTCGGCTTCAAGGTGAACAACCAGCGGGCGGTGCGGTTCCGTGTCTGGGCAAATCAGATCGTGGAGCAGTACACCATCAAGGGGTGGGCAATGGATGAAGAGCGTCTGAAAAACGGCGGCACTGTCCTGACCAAAAAATACTTTGAAGAGCAGTTGGAGCGTATCCGGGAAATTCGCATTTCGGAGCGAAACTTCTACCAGAAACTCACAGATATTTACGCTACATCGCTGGATTATGACCGCAACGCGCTGACCACAAAAGAGTTCTTTGCGAAGGTACAGAACAAGATGCACTATGCCGTGCATCGCCATACGGCGGCAGAACTGATCTATGAGCGTGCCGATGCCGAAAAGCCGCACATGGGGCTCCACACATGGAAGGACGCTCCTAACGGCAAAATTAAAAAGAGCGATGTTTCGGTGGCGAAAAACTATCTGACCGAAGATGAAATGAAGTCCATGGAGCTGATCGTTTCGGCATACCTCGACCTTGCCGAGAACCGTGCCCGCCGTCATATCCCTATGACCATGGAGGACTGGGCCAAGCGGTTGGACATCTATTTGCAGGCAGATGATCTGGAAGTGCTGAAGGACGCAGGCAAAATCTCGGCGCAGCTTGCAAAAATGCACGCCGAAACGGAGTTTGAAAAGTACCGTGTGGTGCAAGATCGGCTGTACCAGAGCGATTTTGACAGGTATTTGGAGGAAAACCTAGAGTAAAGATGAGCCTTGAGATTTGGAGTTTCGTAGTGGATGTGCTCTCATTGATTGCAACAGTTGTATTGACAGTTGCAATCTATTGGCTACAGCGTTCACATGAAAAAGAACGTGAGCAAATGGAAGTGGAGGCGCAGAAAAAAGCTGTTGCTGAAGCGGCAAGAGTTTTCCTGATTGATAATGAAGATGAAATAGAATACTTGCCGTTGTCAGAAATCGCAAAGAGCCTGAAATTCAAAAGAAAGCATCATAGAGCGATAACGACCAAGTTTTTAAGATGTAGTGAGGAAGTCCAAAAGGAAATTCTGAAGCAAGCCAATTTTCAGCTAATAGAGGTTTCTAAAGAACAGGTGAGTGCTGCATTAAAACGACTAAAAGATGATATTAAGGCGTGCGGTTTTGGACGAGATACTTTATATGATGGGGCTAAATACTTTCATCGAGCGATGGAGTGTTATTCGGATGAAAAAATTGAAACCGTAAACCCGTACATATTTGAGGACATAAGGCGAACACACTTTTATCAAGGTGATTCACTCCAATTATTAAAAGACACGAGCTATAACGGAACGCTATACGGATATATGTATGATTACCTTCACTCCGCAGATTTGGGAAAATCCAAATGGCTGCTGCAGCCACCAATTGATATGGTTTGGTCGCAATGCAAATTAGCTGGATGCCCGGAAGAAATAATGACATTCTGGACGATGCGAGTTGTTATTGACTGTTGCCGGGTATTTGCTGAATCAGAAGAAGATTTTATTTTCGATGAAGATTTGATTGAAACACAGGAAGATATGTATTATTATGCGGTGATGGCACTGTACAGTACCTATATTGCAAAGAAAGAAGAGGGCGCGGATGAGTAAGCTAGATGAACTGCTCCGGGAACTTTGCCCGGATGGTGTGGAGTACGTTAGATTGGGAACACTGTGCTCATTGATAACAAAGCAAACAGGATTTGATTATACAAAGCACATTAAAGCAAGATTATTGATGGAACCAGCTGAAAACGCTGTTCCATACATCCAGACAAAGTTTTTCGCGGGAAAAAACTTTAATTATCAAACAGACTATTATGTGCCAATGGATATTGTGGAGCAGTTTCCTAAGATCACGTTGGATGAAAAGTGTATTCTCTTTTCTATTGTGGGAGCAAGTATTGGTAATGTTGGCTTGTTTCCGGGCGAACGCAAGTGTTTTTTAGGCGGGGCAATTTGTGTGGCAAAAGTTTTGCCCCAATATGATGTCGATTATATTTATTATTGCGTAGAAGCTCATAATGTACAACATCAAATTCGTAGAAAAACTAAAGGTGCTGGGCAAGCGACAATCACGGTTGAAGATATCCGTGAATTTGAAATACCACTTCCGCCAATTGAAGTTCAGCGTGAAATTGTCCGTATGTTGGATAGCTATACTGAAAGTGTTGTAGAATTGCAGAGGCAACTTACAGCGGAACTTACAGCCAGAAAGGCACAATATAGCCATTATAGAGATAAACTATTAAGCTACACAAGTACGGCACAAATGGAAAAACTTGGAGACACTTGCGAAATGAAAGCTGGAAAAGCTATTACAAGTGGTTTGATTTCGGACGAATGTACAGAAGAAACTCCAATTAAATGCTATGGTGGAAATGGCGTTAGAGGCTATGTTAAAAATGCAAATGAAAATGGTTCTTATCCAATAATAGGACGACAAGGGGCACTCTGTGGTAACGTCAAGTATGCAGAAGGACAGTTTTACGCAACCGAACATGCAGTGGTCGTTAAACCAAAAGAAAAATACAATCCACGCTTTTTATATCATCTGCTGACGAATATGAACCTAAATCAATACAAATCGGCAGGAGCACAACCGGGTTTAGCAGTAAAGAACATTGCAGAGTTGGTAGTGCCTGTTCCTCCCCTCGATGTCCAAAACCGCATTGTAAATGTGTTGGACAACTTTGAGAAAATCTGCTCTGATCTCAACATTGGTTTGCCCGCTGAAATCGAAGCCCGGCAGAAGCAGTACGAATATTACCGGGATAAGCTCTTGACATTTGCAGAAACTGGTAACACAATTTTGAACGGAACGGAACGGAACGGAACGGAACGGAACGGAACGGAACGGAACGGAACGGAACGCTGATTAAGCTCTTGCAGTATGTGTTTGGCTATGTGAGAATCTCTTTAGGTGATATTGGCTCTATCTGTATGTGTAAGCGTATTTTGAAGAGCCAGACAAATACGGTGAGAGGAGTTCCGTTCTATAAAATTGGAACCTTTGGAAAAGAAGCAGATGCCTATATTTCGAAGGAAACATTTAACGAATATCGGTCGAAGTATAATTTTCCGAAAAAAGGCGATGTGCTGATTTCTGCGGCGGGAACGATTGGCAGAACAGTCATTTATGACGGCAAACCAGCATATTTTCAAGATTCTAATATCGTTTGGATTGATAACGATGAAAGTATTGTTTTGAATAGCTATCTTCGCTATTGCTATGAAATGAAACCGTGGAAAGCATCTGAGGGTGGAACAATTCCAAGATTGTACAATGACAATATTGCAAAGGCTGTGATTGCAGTACCGTCTCTTGAGGAACAGAAGCGCGTTGTTTCTATTCTTGACCGTTTTGATGCGATCTGCAATGATTTGACCAGCGGACTGCCCGCGGAAATTGAAGCAAGACAAAAGCAGTATGAGTATTATAGGGATAAACTATTAAGCTTTAAGGAGTTGACCTGATTGAAGTATACTGAAATGAGGGCGGAAATTCTTCGACCATGTATGGTGATTGACAACTTTATTGATGGAACGATGGAGCCATACTCGTATGAAGATTATCTGCGAGATTTTGTAAATCATTCAGACTACTTCTTGCAAAAGTCAAATGGAAAACCGTATAGTAAACCTGTTTCGGAGTCAAATGGAGAATGGGACTGTATTTCGGATGGGTATTCATTTGATTTTAAACTTTTTACATCTCAATCAAGACTACAAGCGGCAAGAATTTTTTCGCAATCAATTACACTGGTTGCACCGGGGGTGGTGCTTTATGGTCCGCCGCTGATATCAAAAAATGATGAAAACTATAAAGAAATCACTTGTATTATTCCGTATGCGATGTTTAGGAGCTTGAACTTTAACGAGATAGTTGAAATTCGAAAAAAAGAAAAGAATGCCAAAGAATTGGAAAAAGAGGTCGTGCAGATTATAAAGAAATTTGAAACGAAGAAAAATTTGATGATGTTCTTTCCGTATAATATCAATTTCGACTTAAATGATGATTTTGAATCTGGAAAAAATCTAGCACTAAATAGTATTTATTCGGATTTTAAGGAACTCTTTCAATACCGAACGGAGAATTGCGCGGAATACGATACCTATATTGCATTTATATATCAGGCAAGAAATTTTATGATTACGCGCTGGACGGGTGAAAAACTTGAGTGTGTTGATATAATACCGACTCAGAGAAGCACATTATTTTGCGATTTAGAACGATATTCAGGAAAACCATTGGCAGGAGGAATTTGAAATGTCCTTTTTCAATATCGTTGCAGCTACCAATGAAGATACCGTTGTTGCTGCCTATGAACCCTCCAAGGTGCGCTCTGACAGCTACCAAAGTGAGGCGGAACTGGAAAAAGAGTTTATCCGGCTGTTGTGCGAGCAGGGCTACACCTATCTGCCGCTGCATACCGAGGATGAACTGATTGCTAACCTCCGCAGCCAGTTGGAAGAGTTGAACCACTACCAGTTTTCCGATACGGAGTGGCGACAGTTTTTCAGTGATGTAATTGCCAACCCCAACGAGCATATTCCCGAAAAGACCCGGAAGATTCAGGAAGATAACGTGCAGGTGCTGCATCGGGATGACGGCAGTTCCAAAAATATCACGCTGATCGACAAAAAGAACATCCACAATAACCGTCTGCAGGTCATCAACCAGTATGAAGTGAAGCAGGCAGACGGTGCGCGGCATGATAACCGCTACGATGTGACGATTCTGGTCAACGGCTTTCCGCTGGTTCATGTGGAACTGAAGCGGCGCGGGGTGGCCATCCGGGAGGCGTTCAACCAGATCAACCGCTATCAGCGGGATTCGTTCTGGGCGGGCTGTGGTTTGTACGAGTATACGCAGATTTTTGTGATCTCCAACGGCACAAATACCAAGTACTACTCCAACAGCACCCGCTACAATGCCATCAAGGACGCCAAACACGGCAAGACGAAAAAGGAAAAGACCAGCAATAGCTTTGAATTCACCTCCTATTGGGCCGATGCGAACAACCGTGTGCTGACGGATCTGATCGACTTTACCCGGACATTCTTTGCAAAGCACACGATCCTGAGCGTGCTGACCCGGTATTGCATCTTTACCTCAGAAAAGATGCTGATGGTGATGCGCCCCTACCAGATCACGGCAACGGAGCGGATTCTAAACCGCATCGAGATCGCCAACAACTACAAAAAGTATGGCAGCATCGAGGGCGGCGGCTACATCTGGCACACCACTGGCTCCGGCAAGACGCTGACCTCCTTCAAAACGGCACGGCTGGCATCGCAGTTGCCCTACATCGACAAGGTGCTGTTTGTGGTAGACCGCAAGGACTTGGACTACCAAACTATGAAAGAGTATGACCGCTTCGAGAAGGGAGGTAACCGTCAAATCTCCCGGCGCATAAAAAAGCATCTCTGGCTTAGCAACCGCAGCTGGGCCAGAGATGTTCATTCTTTTGGTATTCTGCATTCCTGGGGTGCACTGGCAGGCAAGAGTTGTTCGGCCCAAGCCTCGTCCATCTGGCTCATAGCGGGAGCATTCCGCAGAACCCAGAGCAAGTAACGGTACGGATCTAATCCGTTTTCTTTCGCTGTCTCAATCAGGCTGTAGATCACACTGCTGGACTGTGCGCCGCCCGGTGTATTGGCAAACAGCCAATTCTTGCGGCCCATAACAAAAGGCTTTATGCTGCGTTCAGCACGGTTGTTGCTCAGTTCCAGCCGCCCATCCTCCAGATAACGGATCAGGTATGGCCACTGCTCCAGCAGATAGTGCAGCGCCCTACCCAGAGCGGACTTTGGTGCCGCCTTGCCGCTGGCCGCATTTGCCCACGCCAATAGAGCGTCCAGAACCGGTTTTTCCTGTTCCAGCCGCTTAGCATGTCGTTCTTCTGGTGTCAGTTCTGCGAAAGACTTTTCCAACTGGAACAGCCTTGAGCAGTAGCACTCGCCGGCCGCTGCCAGAGAATCTTTTCGCTTTTCCTGCAGTAGCGTCTGCAGCGCCTCATCAAATTTTCGCCGCGCGTGGGCCCAGCAGCCAACCACCCGGATATTCTCCGGCAGCCTGTGGTAACCATGGTATCCATCCGCATGGAGCCAGCCGGAGAAGCCCTTTAAGAACTCCTCCGCGTGCTCTGCCTTCCGGTTCGGCTGGTATTCATACAGGACAATCGGATGCTCCGTACAGCCGCTGGTCCTGTACAGCCACATGTAGGACTTGCTGGTCGCCGCCTTCCCGGGTTCTTTCAGTACCTGCAGCGTCGTCTCATCGCCATGGAGAACTTTCTCCCTGCAGAGCTGCCGGTGCAGCACCTCGTAGATGGGCTGCAGCCAGGTATCAGAGACATTCAGCAGCCAGTTGGACATGGTCTGCCGGGAGAGCTTCAATCCCTGGCGGTGAAACTCCTGCTCCAGCCGGTACAGCGGGGAATACATCACAAACTTCTGTACCGCAATATGCGCTACCGCCTCCGCGGAAGCATAGCTGCCGGGCAGCAGCGCAGGCTCCTTCGGTGTTTTCAGGATGTTGGCCTCGCCGCTGTCCTGCTCGCACTTCCTGCAGGCGTAGGTATAGTAGACATCCTCTCGAATCCAGAACCGGGCAGGCTCCATTTGCAGGCTCCGGCGGACCTCTTTGCCGATCTCCTCCATTTTGCTGCCGCAGGCGGAGCAGATCAGCTCTTCTTCGCTCAGACGGTGCTCCACCACTTCAGTGGGTGTGCCCTCCGGAACGATCTCGGTCACGCTGCCGGACTGCTTCTTGCGCGCATGGGCTTTCACGGCAACCTGCTCCGGCGTAGCGGATTTGGTGCCATAGGCGTAGGCTTCAAGCTCATTGAAGCTTAGCGAAAGCTGATCCATCAGGCCCTCCTGCAACTTCTCGGAGGAGGAGCCGAATTGCCGCTTTTTCGCAAGACCCAACTGCTCCAGAAGCCATTGGTTCTGGAGCTTGAGTTCAGTGAGCTGAGTTTGCTGAGATTCATATTCCGCGCGTGAAATGGTCACCATTTCAGCGTTACTTGTGGCAATTCTCTTCTCGTTTTCCATGTGAAAATTATACCACAAAAAGTGTCAAAAAGCCAGTGTTTTCGATGCTTTTCGGAAATTTAATCTGCCTTATATTATGCTCAGCCCAGATACTGGGCGGTGGGCTTTTGGCTGCTCGATCTGTAAGCCTTCCATCAGCCAGCGGTACTGCTGCGGCGTTAGTGACCGTACTTCAGATTCACTTCTCGGCCACTGGTATGCACCCTGTTCCAGCCGCTTGTAGAGCAGAATAAACCCGTCCTTTTCCCAGTATAGTCCCTTGATCCGGTCTCTGCGCCGCCCACAGAACAGGAACAGCGTGTTGGTGAACGGATCCAATTCAAACTGCTGCTGCACCATCCGGGCCAAACCGTCTATGCCTTTACGCAGATCGGTATAGCCACAGGCGATATAGACCCGATCCGCTCCGGAAAAATCGTTCAGCATGGCCGCAGCGCCTCGACCAGGGCTTTCAGCAGGTCCGGACTCAGCTCTTGATAGAAGTCAATGCTGCTATTGCCGATCCGCAGCGTGGCGGAACATTCTGAAACGTTCCGATCCTGCTGTTTCGGTGCTGGTAACTCTGCAAACGCAGGTGCCCCGGGGAATTCCGGTGCCGCATCTGCGATGGACAGCACTTCCCGTTCCCAACGATAGTATGTAGATGGTGTGATTCCTCTTTGCTTGCACCACTGCCGTACCGGAAGACCGCTGCTTCTGCAATTCTGAATCGCTGCCACCCATTTCTGTTGTCGTGCCTGGTGCTTTAGCTCTGTTGATGTCATGGTGTCCTCCCTGATGTTAATAGTAGTGGAACGTCGCGAAACGTTCCACTACTATTATCCCATGGGTGTCCATCCGCCGGGAGATTTGACGGTTACGAAGGGAGCGGCAAACTCCAACACCAGCACCACTATTCTGAAACGCCAGTTGGAAAACCCGGAAGCCCATATCATCATTACAACCATCCAGAAGCTGGCGACCTTCATCAAGAAAAATCCGGGGCATGAGGTCTACCAGAAGCACGTTGTGATCATCTTTGACGAGTGCCACCGCAGCCAGTTCGGTGATATGCATGGCGCAATCATTCGCAACTTTAAAAAGTATTATTTGTTTGGTTTTACTGGAACACCGATTTACGCAGCAAATGCAGGTACGAGCGGAAAACCCGGTATGAGGACAACGCCTCAGTTGTTTGGCGGTGAACCAAATGAAAAAGGCGAAAGGGTTCTACCACTGCATACCTACACCATCGTGGATGCCATCAACGACAAGAATGTGCTGCCATTCCGTGTGGATTACATTAAAACGATGGACGCAGAGCCGGACATGGACGATAAACAGGTTTGGGACATTGACCGGGAAAAGGCGTTCATGGCACCCAAGCGTATTTCTCTGGTGACCAAGTACATCCTTGACCACTTCGACCAGAAAACCTATCGGGGAGACAAATCGTATGAGTTTAATCTGCTGACGAATGTGGCAGAGGTGGCCTCTGCCCAGCGTGGTGCGGTGGAGGAAATCAAGCAAAAACAGCGCGTCAGCGGTTTTAATTCGATTTTCTGCGTGGCTTCTGTGCCGATGGCAAAGCTGTATTATCAGGAGTTCAAAAAACAGATGGCGGCAGACCCAACCAAGCGGCTGCGCATTGCTACCATTTACAGCTATGGAGCCAACGAAGCGGAAACGGATGGCATTCTGGATGAAGAAAACCCGGAAGACACCTCCAATCTTGACCAGAGCAGCCGGGATTTTCTGGACGCAGCCATTCAGGACTACAACGAGATGTTCCATACGAACTACTCGACGGATGGTGAACGGTTCCAGAATTACTACAAAGATGTATCGCTCCGCATGAAGAATAAAGAACTTGACCTGCTGATCGTGGTCAATATGTTCCTGACGGGCTTCGATGCCACGACCCTGAATACCCTTTGGGTGGACAAGAACCTGAAGATGCACGGTCTGATTCAGGCGTTTAGCCGGACGAACCGTATCTTGAACAGCATCAAGACCTTTGGCAATATCGTCTGCTTCCGCAACCTGCAAAAGCGGGTGGATGCGGCAATTTCGCTGTTTGGAGATAAAAATGCGGGCGGCATCGTTCTGTTGCGCAAATATGCGGACTACTACCACGGTTATATGGACGAGCAGGGAAAATACCATCAGGGTTATACAGACATGATCGATGACCTGACGCAGAAGTTCCCGCTGACAGAGCCGCAAATCATCGGGGAGCAGAACCAGAAAGACTTTATCGTGCTGTTTGGTGCACTGCTGCGGATGCGGAACCTGCTGTCCTCCTTTGATGATTTCAAGGGCAACGAGATGATCTCTGAACGAGATTTACAGGACTATTTGGGCCGCTATCAGGATTTGCGGGATGAATGGCGTAACAAGAAGCACGATGAAACCAAAGAAGATATCACGGATGATGTGGTGTTCGAGGTGGAGCTGATTCGGCAGGTCGAAATTAACATTGACTACATTCTGATGCTGGTCAAAAAGTACCATGACACCCATTGCGATGACAAAGAGGTACTCATCACGATTCGCAAGGCGATTGATGCCAGCCCGGAACTGCGTAGCAAAAAGCAGCTGATTGAAACCTTTATTGCAGGGGTCAACGATGTGGATGATGTGATGGCAGAGTGGAACACTTTTGTGTCCGAACAGCGAGAGAAAGAGCTTGCAAAGATCATCCAAGAGGAAAAGCTGAAGGAGCTGGAAACGCGCAAATATCTGGCCAATGCGTTCCGTGATGGTGAGATCAAAACTGTGGGCACTGATATTGACAAACTGATGCCTCCTGTTTCCCGTTTCGGCGGCGGTGGCCGGGCGCAGAAAAAACAGGGTGTGATCGACAAGCTGAAAGGATTCTTTGACAAGTTCTTTGGGATTGGTGGAAATAACTTCAATGAAAAAGATTGAGTATACAATTATTAATGCGTTGAATAAATGGAAACTTTCAATAGCTGATAGATTAGGCAATCCGCTTATATATGACTATCAAAAAACATTATTAAAGCTTACGATAGTATTGGTTGGAGCAATTCTGGTTGTGATAAGAGGGTCAACAGCACCATTACTGATTGATAACAAAATGTTTCGACTTCTGTTTTGTTCTGAGTCAGCAGGAGATAAAACTTTTTATAATATCTGCGTAAGCATTATAGCAGCATACATATTTTATGTCGTACAAGTGTATATTCCTGAAAAACATAAAATGAAAAAATATATATCAATCTTCTCAAAAGAACATCGATACGAAATATTTTTGCTAAACCAATATCTTTTGGCATGGGAGAAGTTTATAGATGAAGAAGAAGGAAAATGCTTTTTCTGCGAATTCAGCTATGAGCTGAACCATAAAATAAGTGGAGCGATAACTGAATCAACTTATGAAGAGACAATTGAAGCACTAACAGAAAATATTGAGAGAATTGTGACTCATAAATATTTTGATGAGTGCGATATAGCATATAAGGATTTTATAGTTCGGACATATCAGGTTGTAAGGGGACATTTAAAGTATATGGATGACAAATTTCCGAGATGGAGTGAAGAGCCTTTATATGCAAAAGATTATCGACTCATCTATAAAGTTGTTTTTGACGATCTGCGAAGAATTCAAAGAAGACTGGAGACAATGGAAAAATATAAACTTCGCTTAATAAAGACATCCCCCTATGGGGGAAAGTCGGAAACACAGAAGTTGGCGGCATTGTTATGAAAGGGGGATTGCACAATTTAAAATCTACTGCTATAATATTCACAGAGATCCCGCTGGTTGCGTGATACTATCCTGATACTAAAAAATCAGCAAGCCACATCTAGCACAGCAATCTCATGGAAAAGTGAACATCCAAGGATAGGTTTGCTAAACAAATTTGCCTAGTAAAGAAATAAACTTACCGAGCTCGAGTGATCTGCAAACCCTGAAAAGCATTGATGCAATGCAATATTTTGAGAGCTGAAAGGCTCTGTGATACTGCTTGGATACGATCGGGCGATTATTCATCAAGAAATAGTGCAGAATTATAGCAATTCAACTTTTTAATGCACAGCAATAGAAACCCGGAACCCTTTTTGAGCCGTTTTGACTCTGAAAAGGTTTCGGGTTTTGTGCAATGTTTTTCGAGGAACTATTTTGAAACAGCCCCTTTTCGCATATTCATATCCTTCTCACACACCCGATGGCAGAAGGCCATTCTCCTTTGAGTAGGCATATGCCTCCGCCTTAAAATGCCGGATGGCGAGGGCGTTTAGATGGTCGGGGAATGCGCTGGAGATAAGGTAGCAGATGCGCGTCGGGGGCGGATCGAGAAGCTCGTAGTGGGCACTATGCTCATCGCTCGTCAACTAGACAAGGTGGATATGAACATTTATAATAGCTGATAGAAGTAGCCACAACAAGTAACACACGAAAGAGTACACAAGATGAGAACACTGGAAGAACAGCTGGTAGATGCCAGCCTTGATATGGGAAAAGCTCTGCTTCTGGCGGGCGGCGAGGTGACGCGGGTAGAGGACACCATCACCCGCATCCTCCACGCCTATGGGATGCATAAGGTGGGCGTGTTTACCATTACCTCCCTTATTGAGGTCACGGCACGCACGCCGGACGGCGACGAGATCGTCAAGGCCCGGCGCATCGCCGGAGGCTATGCCACCAACCTCGACCGGGTAGAACAGTTGAATGCCCTCTCCCGTGAGATTTGCGCCACCTGCCCTCCGCCGCAGGACATCACTGCCCGTGTGGAGGCTATCAAGTACCCGAAGCCGGAGGCGGCGTGGATCAGCTACATCGGTGCGATGCTGGCGGCGGGAAGCTTCACCGTCTTCTTCGGCGGTAAACTGGCCGATGTCCCGGCGACTATCATCCTCGCCTGTTTCATCAACTGGATGGATCGGAAAGGCATCTACAAAAAGGAGAACCAGCTGCTGTTTTATCTGGTCTGTTCCATCGTGACGGGCTTTCTGGGGTGCGTCCTCGTCCGGGTGGGCATCGGTGTCGATCTGGACAAAATTCTCATCGGATGCATCATGCTGACCATTCCTGGCATCCCCATTACCTACGCAATGCGGGATATGCTGCTGGGCGAGAGCATCACAGGTCTGTTTCGGTTTGTGGAATCCCTGCTCATTGCGGCCAGCATTGCGGGCGGCTTCCTGCTTGCGACCGTCCTTGCAGAGGGGGTGCTGTGATGGGGCAGATATTAGCTGGTGCGCTGGGAGGCCTCGGCTTCTCCATTGTCTTCGGCGTGCGCAAAAAGTACATGGCGCTCATCGCCCTCAACGCTGGCTTGTCGTGGGCCGTCTATCTGGCAGTGAATGCGCTGGCCGGGGACTTTGCAGGCAACATGGCGTCGGCCATGTTCTGCAGCCTAATGGCCGCAGTTCTGGCCCGGCGCATCAAGGTCCCCACCGTCGTGCTCCAGATGCCCGCCACTGTGCCCATGATTCCCGGTGGCAGCCTCTATTACACGATGCTCTATGTCTTCTCGGGCGATATGCTCAATGCCAAGCTCTGTTTTCTCTCTACTATCCGCGCTATCTTCGGTATGGCTATCGGCTTTGCTGTGGTGAGTGTCCTGCTCAGGACGCTGGCCGAAAAGCGTAACAGCGCCACGCACGGCGCTTGATCTCAGGTTTTTCATGCGGGGAGCTGCATTCTCGGCGGATCCTTATCTTGAACACGTGCCTCTTTTGGCTGATTTTTCTATACTTGTACCACATCCCATTCCTCTCTGCGGAAAGATAACTCGCCCGCTGTACGGTATAATGCTGTGCGGCGGGCGTTTTTTTGTATTGCAGATACACATATTTTTTGCTATAATCAACGTAACAACCAGTGTTCAAACAAAAAGTTGTAACGTGAAGGAGGACCCGTATGTATTTCCAATACGGCGAAGCGGAAACGGCGTATCTGAGCGCAAGAGACGAGCGGATGGCGGCGGTCATCGCACAGGTGGGACACATCGAGAGGGAAGTGGATACCGACCTCTTTTCGGCGGTGGTACACCACATCGTCGGCCAGCAGATCTCCACGAAAGCGCAGGCGACCATCTGGAAGCGGATGCGGGACGAGTTCGGCGTGGTGGATGCAGCTGCCGTCCTCGAAGCCGGGGTTGAGAAGCTGCAGAGCTTCGGTATGACCTTCCGAAAGGCTGAATACATTACGGACTTTGCCCGGAAAATCGAGAGCGGAGAATTTGACCTCGAGGGTATCCGGCAGAGGCCGGACGATGAGGCCATCCGGGAGCTGAGCGGCCTGAAAGGCGTTGGTGTCTGGACGGCAGAGATGATATTGCTCTTCTGTATGCAGCGGCCCGACGTGTTCAGCTACGACGACCTTGCCATCCAGCGTGGGCTGCGGATGGTGTACCACCACCGAAAAATTGACCGGAAACTGTTCGAAAAGTACCGCCGTCGGTTCAGTCCCTGTTGCAGCGTGGCCAGCCTCTACCTCTGGGCGGCGGCAGGCGGCGCGGTGCCGGGCCTCAAGGACTACGCGCCGACCCAAAAGCCGAAAAGGAAGGGGTGAACCGTCATGACCTATACGATGCATTACGATTCGCCGCTGGGAAAGATACTGCTGGCAGCAGACGAAGAAGGGATGACCGGAGTATGGTTCGAGGCACAGAAGTATTTTGCGGCGAAGCTTCCTCCAGAGCATGAAGAGGGGACAATGCCAGTGCTGGGAGACGCCTGCCGCTGGCTGGACGTCTATTTTTCAGGCCGGGAGCCGGACTTTACTCCGAAACTCCATCTTATCGGCTCCGATTTCCGACAGGCGGTGTGGGCGCTGCTGCTGCAGATCCCCTATGGACAGACCAGGACCTACGGTGTACTGGCAAAACAGCTGGCGGAGAGAAACGGCGGGAAGCACGTCTCCGCGCAGGCTGTGGGCGGCGCGGTGGGGCATAACCCTGTTTCCATCATCGTACCCTGCCATCGGGTGGTGGGCAGCGACGGCAGCCTGACCGGCTACGCGGGCGGCATCGACAAGAAGATGCGCTTGCTGACGCTGGAAAACGCGGAGGCGGCAAATCTTTACCGATAACAAAAAGCAGGTCATCCCGCCGGGATGACCTGCTTTTGCTATATGTATCGTTTACTTGTTCTGGATGTACTCGTCGATGGCCTTGGCGGCAGCCTTGCCTGCGCCCATGGCCTTGATGACGGTAGCAGCACCGGTGACGGCGTCACCGCCGGCGTACACGCCCTCGCGGCTGGTCCC
>ERZ791621.287-NODE-287-length-29806-cov-11.1187_pt1 | contig 29806 bp, 51 predicted proteins | sample MGYA00510270_ERZ791621 | MGnify/ENA primary metagenome ERZ791621 (study PRJEB30046, sample SAMN00715189) | human gut metagenome | study: EMG produced TPA metagenomics assembly of the A metagenome-wide association study of gut microbiota in type 2...
AATGGCAGACCACACGCCTGTATCATTAATCCGGTGAATACCGTTTCCCAATCAAAGCCGGTTGCTTTACATATCGCCCGGACAGCACAATCTCCGACTCGATTACCGGCAGGATTCGGATTGTAATATTCCCATCTATCCATCAGTCAATCCCCTTTGCTGTTTTATATCTCTTTGCCGCTCCTCTGGATTTTGCAGCATTCTGGCGGTTCCACTTCGCTATCATAAGTCGGTCTTGCAGCTCTCTCAGGTCGTTCTGCTTGCAGTAGTCCTTATATGCAGCATTTTGTTTCTGGAGAAGAAAAGACTTCCGGTCAAGGTCTTGCTGTAATGCGAATTTCGCCTGTTCGTCCTTGCAGTTATCAACCGCCGCTTGCATTCCAAGGACTTCACGCTTTGTTTTGCGGATTCTTCGCTCATAAGTGCGCTGTCGCTGTTCTTTTTCGTACTGTTTACCTTTGTTGGCTTTGTCCTGCGCTGATAGTTCTGTATAGGGATTAAATTCCCCGTCACTTGCCCCAAAGCTATGCCGACAGTTAACTCCTGACAGTCCGCTTGCCGTTCCATATCCAGTCAATGAGAACGGTGGAAATTTCTTGCTCTTGCCAGAACGAGAGTATATCTTGCCTTGCCACCATGCGTGATTTCCCGGATTCTCACCGCCGTCACCTGTTCTGGCTCCTATGTGCGCACTGACCAGAACTAAATCCCATTCCATTTCTTCCATGCGCTTTAAGGATATATCTCCCGTAGCCTGAGCCACACCAGTTCTGACAGAACGTGCTACTGCTGTTTCAATCGTGTCTTTTCTGCCGGATGGATATGTGACCGTAACACCATCACTCACAACGTTATTAACCGCCTCTTTGATGGCTTGCGTATAGCCAACTGCTCCAGTCATCACATGGTTATATGCAAGGTCACATTGTTCGATATAGAGTCTCTGAGCGGCACTTGCAGTCGTTCTTGTGAAGTTCTTCCACTCGCCCATAGTCGTAAGCATATTTCGTTCCATGAGCCTTATCATAGCTGGCGACTGTTCGAGCGGTACAGGGCTTAATCCTGCCACCTTGTATATCTTGTCATCATAATCGAGAGCAGTGATTCCGGCATCTTCAAACGTCTCTCTTAGCTCTTCCTGCTGCCGCTTAGTATATTTAGACAGCTCTGACAGAATATCTTCTAACAGCTCACCGGATTCTTGCAATGTCCGAATTCTCCAAGCATCGGCATTGGTTAGTATATACTTCTCGCCTCTGCCGATCCGCGTCATCATTCTGGATACAATTTCTCCGACAATGTACTGATGCAGCTCCTCAGCAATCTGTTCGCTGCCTTCTGTGATTCTGCGCAAATACTCTGGACTAAGCATAATTATTCCTCATCACCGAACAAAGTCGGTTCTTTTGGCTGTGCTTCTTCAACCATTGCCTTAGCTTCTTCTAACACTTTTACTGCTTCAGGTAATGTTTTATATGATCCAAAGTAATACCTCTTCTTGTTTCTTCTAATTTGCACCCTATACACTCCCTCACTATAATAAATGCCCTTATGTCCTGTCTTATTGTCTTTTCTTAGCCTCTGGTTTAGGCATTGGGCTTCGTTGTCAGCCCAGCGGCAGTTATCTGGTTCGTAGTTTCCATTTACGTCTATCCTGTCGATAGACAAGCCCTCTTTATATCCATTTTTTATAGCCCAGTCAAAGAACTTTTTCGGATCATTTAACCATTCCGTACAGATTTTTATTCCTCTTCCTCCATACTTTTCATAGTTCTTATTTTTGGGATTATTACACCTCTGCTTCATTCCCTCAAAAACATTTCCAAGTTTTGTACGAGAATATCCGTGGGTTTTCGCCGCCGATTCTTTTTCATAGTTATAACAGCCACAGCTTACAGTACTTCCATTTCTTAAATCTCCATGTCTAACGATTGTGATATTTCCACAATCACATTTACACTTCCATCTCCGAATCATTTTACCTGTTTTACTATAAATCGATTCGGCTTCTTCCATAACTACAAGCTTTCCATATCTTTCACCCTCAAGATGCAATCTTATCTGATTTTTCATATCATGTTCTCCTTTATACGTATATACTTATTTACGTATATTGTAACATATTTTATTCTTTACGTCTATACGTATTTATGGTATATTCATATTAAAGGAGGTGCCATAATGAGTAAAATTAAATTTACGACTACCATAGATGAAAATTTATTGGAACAAATTAAAATTCTTGCAATTAAAGAAAAGTGTTCCGTAGCATCTATTCTTGAAAAATTAATATCTGATTATTTAAAATCTAATTCAGAGGGAAAATAAATCCCTCTTTTTTTATTCATCATCAAATAATCCTTTTACTTGTGTTTTTTCTGCTTCTTTTGTCATTGATACCGCCTCGTCTTTCGTCATTCCTTCAAACTTTACGAAATACATCCATGCCGGAACCTTGCCAGTTGTCACATACTGCCACCATCTAGCACGGTCGTTTTCACGCACATACAGAATATCGCCAAAGTCGTAATTTACTTCATAGGCTCCAACCGGTGCAAGCCCGTACAAATCAGCGTAGACGTTCAATGCGTAAATAACTTCATCTAGGCAAGACTCCAACTTATCCCTTACATCCTTGATAAACTGCACTGTCCTCTGCTGTTCTGCTTCTACTCCTGTGGCTGTCTGAATGCCGCTGGATTCGTTAAAAACGAAATACCCGTTAGAGAATCCAATCTTGTACCCTAACTGGCTTAAAAGGGCATTTATGCCGCTTATACGGGTATCCGTGTTGAGTTGCGGATTGATTTCTTGATAAAACTCTTTCTCATCCTGCCCGAATACGTTTTTCACATAATCTGGTAAACTCATTTCTAAGCATCTGCGTTCCATTGCCTGTGGTGTCATAGCGGAGACAGGTGAACCACTCGGCATCAACAATCTGTCATCTGCCAGAACAGTTCGCTTAGAGTCAAGAATTTCTTTTGCATTTCTGCTGTATGCAATGTCAAGGTCTTTTAATTCTTCTATAGCTTCCGCAAATATCGGAAGTCCAAGTGGTGTACTGATATCCACGTTATTCGCCTGTGGTGTCCGCAGCACTCCATACAAAGGTCCATCCAGCTTCTCACCGTTTGCCTTGAGTATCGGTGGAGTGTCTGCCATAAGGTCAGCCCATTTGGTTTGTTTGAGGTCAATCTTATCACCGATTGACTGAGGGGATTTTGATACATAAGCCCTGTTTGAAACATAATACGGATAGGTTGTCACTCCGTCCACTGTTGTCTCAATAAATCTATGATATTCAAGCCGTGTATAATATTTCCGTCCAACCGTATAAGAATCTTTGAATATAATCCCTTTAATTTCCTGGTTGTCGTAATCCACAATCATCACATCTGCTGGAGTAAATACGTCAAGGCTCTCGCCATTCGGTTTGATAAATACCGTTCCATAGGCGCAGCCATATTCCATCCAGTGCCGGATCTGGAAGTATACCTTGTCAATCTGCTCCTGTAACCATGTTGCCCTTGCGGAACCATCTATCTGAATGCCAATCGCCAGTGTTGCGAGCCGAGCTGTTTCTGAGCAGACGGATTTCGCAAAATTAATCGTCTTGATGTTATTCTTATCATCTAGCCATTCCGGTACTCCCCTGTAAATGTTCGCGCACCGGTTAATCAGTGATTCCATTTCTGGAAATTCTACCGCCTGAATATTAAAGTCCTCTTCGGCTTGCTTTTTGAATATCATGTTAAACCACCTTTTTAGCGTTGTTATAAGTCCCATTTAATCACCATTTTTCTTTTAGCTGATTTATTGGTGTTCCGGCAACTCCGGCACTCTCTCCGCTATCTGTTGCTTTGAAAAATGCATTCGGAATCTGTGGATACATAAATTCAAACATGAGATAATTTGCTGCATCGCAAAGATATTCTGTGTTTCCAGTTTCTTTATATTTTTTAATGCACATATCATGTGATTCAAGTGCATCTACTAATTTCATTCCAAAGTTGTCTGCTGCTGTGCCATATTTATAAAAGCTGACTTCTACTCGATTCTGGCGTAATTTGTCAAATCTGTCCGAATACTCTTTCGGTAGTTCTATTCCTATTTTACTCATTATGCACTGTTCCCCCTTCTGGTCCACATTGACTCTGTGGCATATCTGGTCGCATCTATAAAGTGATTATCTTTGTCGGGATAACCGCTTATAATGTTTCCGTCCTTGTCTCTCTCGTATTCGTACTTCTTGAACTCTTTTAAGGCTTTTGGTGTTCTAGCAGGGTCAAACACTAATTTTCTTTTTTGCAACCACTTCATTGAGTATTCAACGCTGCCAGGTCCCTTGATTGCTCCTCTTGCTGGAAGTCCTGCGTCCCTGTAATCATTTACAGATTTATTCTCAGCACTGTCACAAGTGATCACATAGTCATCATAACCACGCTTCTTGATTTCGGCAGCAGTCCAGTCATTTGACTTTTTGTTTTCGCCAATTTCATCAAGAAAATAAATTGTCTCTCTTGCATGGTCATAATAGAGCCGCGCAAATGCATAAGGATCTGGGAACCATCCCCAGTCAACACCCTGATAGATTCTATCAAAGTGACTAATTTCTTCGTCCGTGATAGTTCTTTCTTCGATATATTCAAAGATATTTCCACCATTTCCGTTGGCGTGCCCTAAATACTCGTTGTCATAAGCGTCTGGATTTACTTCTTTTAGATGTTCAGCATCTGCAAGGAATATATCTCCGAGCCATTCCTGTTCAATGTCAAGATCAAGATATGTGCTATGCACAACCAGCGCGCTATCATCTTTTTCTTCTGCTTCTGCCGTATATTCGTTTGCCCAGTTATTCTTACTCCTCGGCGGGTTGAATGATTTAAACTTATACGCTTCATTACCGCCACGAATTGCAGACTGTTGAATATTTCGTATCTCTTCCGGACCCGCGAACTGGTCAAGCTCCTCGAACCAGACGATTCCGATATAACCAAACTCCGGCTTGATGGACTTAATCTTTAATGGATCGTCAGCACCACGAAAGTAAATCTTCTGTCCAGTAGGCTTATACGTAATCTCCATAGGAGACACCTTGCATATAAATTCCTCATTTAGATCCAATTTATCAATAGCCCATTTCATCTGAGCGTAAACAGAATCTTTGATAGTGTTTCCGACTTTTCGCAGAATCAGAGCGTGCATGTTCGGATTATTCTTCAGCAGTTCCGATATGATCAGAGATATAGTTGAGGACTTCATGGAGCCACGTCCACCAGGGAGAATATACTCGCTATGTTTCTTTTTCCGGATATCTCTAATCATTTTATGAAATATGTCCGGGACAATATCCAGATCAATATGATATTCACTTTGTAATCTGGCTTTTTCTTCTGCTTTCCGCTGCTCTTCTCTGGCTTCTTTTATAGCAAGCGTTTTTTCCAGATCATTCATAGATTTCAGCTGATCGGAGAAGTCCGGAGCAAATCCGAATGAATCAGTCAGCTCACCTCTTGCGATCATGGAACGACGTTGCTGAATTTCTGCCAGAGACATGATATCGGTACATTTTTGTTTCTCGATTTTAGCCTGCTTTTCGGCTATATAAGATAAAACCTTATCATTTCTTATCGATCTATAGCCTTCCACTTCATAATTTTTATATCCAGCTTTCCTTGCGGCATCAGATGCATTCCCGCCATTTTTTATATATTCATCTGCAAACGCTTTCTGTTTAGGCGTTAAGTCCATCTAATCACCTCTGTCTATCCTCATTTTCTGACCGCCTCCCATATTTCTTTTAAGCACATGACCGCATCATACTGGGATGCAGTTCGTAATATTTCATAATCACAATCTTTCCATTCACCACGTTTTGTTGGTCTAAACACTGGTGTTGATATGATCGTTACTGTAATTAATCGTTCCTGCTCATGGCTGTAGAATTGTGACGTTCCAATTTTTATAATTAATCCGGTGGATAATATAGCCTTTTGAAGTTTGCGCTGTATTAATTTTAGATTTGCCATATCATCACCTCATAAATTCATAAATAAAAATCCCCTAGCATAGCTATAGTTATATACACTATAATACCACACTAGGGGTTATGTACCTCTACACCACTTTTAGTTTTTATAAATTTTATAATCTTCCGGTCAATTTTGCCAAATGATAGTATTCTGCCATAGTCCTGCGCTTGTACCCATAGAAATCATTTTCAGATACTGGCATATCTCGGAATCGCTCCATTGTGCGGTATCCTATGCAGTTCACTATGCTGTCGTATATCTGTGATTCTATGCCTGGTGCATATTTGATTGACACTTGCAGAAGATTGTACTTGTCATTCTCGTCAAGGTGTCTGAAATGACTTTGAAGCGCCGGTATATCATCCGGCGGCACTCCATAATCAGTTAGTGTAGCTTTTCTAAGATTCATTTATTTCACCCCTCCCAATCTAATCTCTGTCCGCACTTATTGCAATAAAAATCCGATTTACAAAGTCTCTCTCTATTGCAAACTGGACAATTGCCCTTTGTCGTATAGTATCTGCCTGAAAAATCAAAAATAGATTTTATGTTATTTGGCTTCATTGGGGTCTGCTTTTCTAACGCTTTAACTGCTAATTCTAATGCTTCACGGTACTTAATAATTTCTGGTACATTCGACCAGACCTTTTTAGTTAAGCCAATACGTTCCTGTAAGATTTTAATTGCTTCTTCTGGTTTCATGTTAATCCTCCCATTTATTCACATACTTTAAAATAATCTAAAACTTCACCGTTTTCTTTTTTGCCTTGCATATCTTCTGCCGCTTCTTCAACGGTATTAAATTTACAAGTACATATGTGTCCTTTTGTTAAATTTACAAAAGAATACGTACCATCTAATTTGTTCCTCATAATTGAGACTAATACACTATCCTTTTCTCTAATTACTAGATACACATTATTCATTTTCTAACTCCTCCAACTTCTTCTCAGCATCTTCACGGGTGAGGAATATAGATTCTCCAAAATCACATTCTCTAAAGTATGCCGCAATAAAACTATTCGTTACTTTTGCTTAAATTCTGAATTGTTCTCCAGACGCATAATAAGATACGCTTGATAAAAAAGATTCATATACTTCATATTCCGCATCTCCATCATATTCATCATAACCAAACACATTAATTGGCGATGTTACCACCCAAACCGTGTCTCCAACCTTACACGGCAATCTCACAAGCAAGCCCTGTTCTTCTAAGTCTTCGTAGTTGGCAAGTTTTTCTAATGCCGTTTTTAATCTTTTTCTTTCTTCACTAGTCTGACAATCAAATGAGTACGCATTATAATCGCAACTGTCCCCTTTTATCGCAACAATTTTATTATTGTTTAATCTGCGTGTTAATCTCTCCATCTACTTCACCTCTTTTAACTTCTCCACTGCCAGCTTCGATGTATCTACAAACATCTGCAATCCGCTCAATAAACTCTCTTACTGTCATTTCTTTTGTCCCGAGGAGTTCTGATGCCTCATAGAAAGCAAAGTCTGATCTGACACTTGCCGCATAAGTTATATCATATTTATAAAATTTTAAAATGTCCGGAAAATATTGTGTTTGTAATGGCTCGCAATGGTCTTTTTTATACCAATGGAATTCCTGTTTCTCAGCTTCTTTGAGAAGTATTTCATTTTCTTCTTTTGTTCTAACCAGAACACATGTATTTGTTAAGTCAATCATGCTTTCACCTCTCCTTTCCGCTTGCTTTTGTCGCTTGTTTATTTTTATCGCTTATTTTCCGCGTCTTGACCGCATCTTTCATTATCACGTGTCCTCCCTCCCAATTTTAGTGGCAATTCTTTCAGTGGACACCATTCGGGTCTTCCTGCCAGTTTTTTGAATCCTTCATGGCTTACTTTAGAAATAGTTCTGATTGAATCATTTCTTGTTGCAAGGCATAAATTAAAATTGAAATCTGCCATATGAAATGGGCAAGCAAAACATCCTTTTGGTGTGTTCATGATTAATACTGATTTACTCATCTTCTCCTACCTCTTTTCTGCAAGAATGCTCCGTACTGTGCCGGACTGATAATACTTTTCTTTTCTCTGGTGGACAGTCCATATCCAAGCCTTCCGTTCTTTTGGTTTTCTTCTCTTGTAAACATAGTCGAAATGTCTTTTCCTTTACTCACTCGCTTCACTTCCTCTCAGCATCAGGCTCAAAGTATTATATCCCGGGCAAGTTCTGACTCCGTTCCTGGTATCTCTTAATAATGCACAATAAGGATATAATGCCATGACCTCATAGATGTGTTCTGTGGCATCTTCGCCACGCTGGTCGATGTACTTGAAGCACTTTCCCGGTCTAAGGAAGTACCTTGCACATACATACGCTTTTGTTCCAAATCTTACGCTTGCGCTACTCATTTGTGTTCCTCCAATCCTAAATCAAATAATGTTAATTGTGATCTGAACTCGTTCAACCGTTTTTGGGCTGAATCGTAATAATCTTTATTGATTTCATAGCCGACATATTCCAGACCGTATTCCTCATATGCAATCAGTGAGCTTGCACTCCCCACATGGGTATCAAGAATCTTCATTCCTTTCTGCAGATATTTCTGACAAATCCACCTGTATAGATTTACCGGCTTCTGCGTTGGATGAATTCTCTTTTCATTTAATTTCTTGTTTCCTTGTTGAATGGTTCCTTCGGCAATTGATTTTCCCTGAAACATTCCTCTCCACATGTATCTGAATATATCTACTCTTCTTGTTAGACTGTTAAACGCAATCTCTGCATCAGACTGGTCGGAACCATCATTGCATTTATCCCATATAATCATCCCGCCAGCCATTGGATAATCAAAATAATTTGCTCCCCATATAATTTGATTTTTAGAAACTCTGAACAATTGTTTAAAATATTCAGGTTCAGGAGGCGAATTGTCCCATCCAAAATTTTTATATCCTCCGTCTGGAACGTATATAGAACTTCCATTTTTCTGCTTTACATATTTACTTCGATTCTTTCCTCCATGCTCTTTTATTCCATATGGAGGGTCTACTATGGCAATATCAAAGTAATCGTCCGGAAATTCCGGTAAATATTTCATGCAGTCACCATGTATAAACTCTCTCATTTTACACTTCCTTGTAATAATTCTTTATTGTCGAAAATGTTTCCAATAACTTCAATTTCATCGCAACATAGTAAATATTCAAAATTCGATCCGTAATTTTCTTCACCATTGGTCGCTTTAAAATCTAATTCAGAGTTATCCCAAACTATCTGATAAATATGTTCTTTCCCATCATAAACAAGTCAAACAACATCGCTCTCCCAGATCCTCTTACCGTTCTTGTCAGTCTCCCCCGTGAACTGGCAGAGGGTTTCTGGATCGACTTCAAGCCACCTAATTACAGGAGTACAAAAAACCTTAAATATATCATCAACGCCAATGGATATATCAATTCCAATGAATGTCTTGCCATTGCGTTCCGCGTAACATCCCTCAACCCATTCTCCATTATCAATCCGCTTTCCCTTGAAAAGAATTTCTCTCATTCAACTCCACCACCTTTTACAATTTCGATTGCTAAAGCTATCGTCTGTTCTTTTTCAATGTATTTCAGCCTTTGCGTGCTGTCATTAGTTCCCAAACATAGTTTAAATGCTCTCTTCTTTTCTTCTTCTAACCGCTCCACAACCTTATCTACATCAAAAACTGTCGGCTGTTCGTCAATAACTGCACCTATTGCAAAATCCATATCCGAATTTCCAAGAGAGTCAATTATTTTGTCTGCATCAATTAAACGCATTTATTCATCCTCCCACATTCCCAACAACCGCATCCTCTCATACAGTACAGCGACGGTCTTGCGTCTGTATCCGTAAAAGTCCTTCGGATTCATCGGGATATATCTTTCTCTGCTGATTTTCCTGTAACTTTTCCGGTGCAAGATATTCTCAATAACCATATCTGCTATCACCGTGTTTTTCGGGCAAGCTGACAAGGCGGCACTGGAAAGCAGGTATCCGTACTCTGCCGGAAAGTCTTTCAGCATCGCATTCAGTTTTTCAATGTCTTCTGCCGGAATACCGTAGTCTTTCAGCTTTTTGTTCCTTGTCAGCATACCGTTCTCCTTTCTAATCGTCTGGGTGGTGCTTGTCGTACATGATCGCCACACATACAAGACCAGCCACTCCGAATATGGTTCCAAGGGTGAATCCTAATAAGAATGTAATCATACAACCACCTCACTGTCCTCTGGCATCTGATAATCAATATGTCCATTTACATAGGCTTCCTGAATCATATCCAGTACTTTCATGGCTTTTTCTTTTGTGGAGTATTTTCCTAAAATAAAATATCCTCCACTTCTCTGTGCATCCTGCCAACTCCAACATATAACATTCAATGAATCTGGGAGTTTTAGATTGACTACAATGTTTTCAAACTTTACCAGTGCTGTTTTATCCTGACTTCTGATTAACATTTTGTGTCCTCCTTACCCGCATACATTTTTAACTGCTTCATCTTTTTAATAAACAGTTTCATTTCATATCCTGTAAGACCAACACAAGTATTTCCAATTCCTTCATCATCTCCTAAATCTGGATCATATGACTGTAAAATATGTCTACCAGATTTTTTGTGTACAATAGCAACTTTTTGTGTAAAATTATATTCCTTATCTTTTCTTTTATATACACACCCATACTTATCTTCTTTTTCTTTTGTAAATCCAATTTTTGCTAATTTCTCATCTACTGTTTTAAATAATTTCATTTTGTGTCCTCCTAATATCTATCAAATTCAATTTTGCCGTCTGCGCAGAATCTGTAAGCATCTTCTCTGATTTTCTTAGCTTCACGCATGACAACTTCTTTCGCCTTTCTGACAGCTTCCTCAAAATCCTCTGTTCCAAGATTGTAGTTGTAAATACCCAATGTGTTACAGTTAAGGAACAGCGTATCTCCATAGCCAACGTATTTGTGAATAACGATTTTTAAAGAATTGTATTCCAAGGCGAAAATACTTCCGGTTTTAGGTTCTTCGTTATATTTTGCGTTACTTTTGAATTTCACTTTGCGTCCTCCTTTTTCAACATCGGAAATAGCCATCCGGTCTTTTCGTTCGATGCAATCCAATCGAATTTTAGCTCTGATAATTGATACTCTTTATTGCATCTTTCACAGGTGAATCCTTTCACTTTACTGTATTGTCCTATAATTCCACCGCATCCACATCTACAGTATTTATAATCCATTTTCATCCTCACTTTCCCCATGTAAGCAACTGGCACGCTATTGTGCAGTCCTCCATGATTTCTGTATTTATTTACGTATCAATTCACCATGCTAATCTTGATATGGCCTCGGTTTACCGAGGATTCGTTATTTCTTTCTGTATTTGCCTAAAATTTTCATTATCTTTTCTACGTAATCAGCCATCTCGAGAATATCTTCGTCATCCATCCGTTTCAGCCCATATTTGTTTTCAAACTGGTTAAGTTCAAACTCCATATCTTTTACCAGAACAAACTTTTCCGCAAGTTCATTTTCTTTTCTGGCATTTTCATCGTATTCGTAAAACTTTTCGCCTTTTCCATGTTCTTCATATATATCTGTTTCGATCTTGGTTCTTTTTGGAGTAATTCTTGTAATCTTAACCGGAATAATTTTTCTATGTCGGAACGTCGATAACCACCCGCAATTCACCGTTCTGGCAATTCCAACGGTATCTCCTACCTTTAAATCGTCTCTGCTGATTTCTTTTAATTTAATTTTCATTTCTCGTCCTACTTTCATTTAGTCAAATGCTACCTGTCCGTTATTCTGCATATAAATCATCGGCGCAGCTTTACGCTCCATATCTCTTGATTAACTCCTTATAATCATCACAAATCCGAATGTGATGCTTCTTTTCCAAATCATCAACCATTTCAGACAATGATGTTTTTCCAGAATTAATATCATTGATGTAGTTATTAATTCTTTTTACGGATTTCATGTAACGTTTCCATCCCCATCCGTGCAATTCGTGCATTACATAAAACAAAATCACAAAATTCAGCACGTCAGACCAGTTCTTTCCATCCTCGAACCCATCATCAAAGGCTTTCAGCTCCATCTCTTTTAACTCTTTCTGGCAGTTCTGGATAGACTGCGCAAATATATGAGCCTGCTGATTCGTATACGGAATGAATGCTTTCTTTTTCTGCTTGATTTTTAACTTTCCCATCCGGCTGCCCTCCTTATTTTGCCTGCCAGAGCATCAAATTCCATCAACATCCTTCGATCATTCTTGTTTGAGTATGCGATTGTTTGCTGTCCCTCATATATGGCCGCATATCTTCCGTTAATGTCATATGCCCCGCTGATTGCCTGCGATATCTGGCTTCTTGTCTTTCCTGTCAATTCCGATATTTCAGCAAGCGTCAGCTCCCCGATGTACTTTGAACCGTCATATACGTCATACAGTTTCATGTTTCTTTCTCCTTTTAACTGAGCTTCATTACTCTATGGCTTAAAATATGAGTCGCTTTTCCTACGCTACATTCATCACGCCCATAATAACTTTTATAAAATTTTGTTATGAATCCGGTCTGTAATCGGGAATCTGAGTTTTTGCCGTGAATATATACAACCTCGTCACCAATGTTTAACTTGTTTCCTTTGCAATCAATCATTTGATACTCCTTTCAAAATGAACATAAATTCAAATCAACATCCAGTCTTGGTCTTGCGATCTGCACCAGAACATCATCTTCAGCAACGCCCTATATCTCTTTCTGCATCACTTTCCTCTGTTTAGAATCTAACAGCTTATTAAAAGCAACTAGACAATTCTTGATAAACTGTTTATCATTATCATCAGGACACATTTCCGCATACTCTCCAAGCTCTATCAGACGATCAGTAGCCTGCTTGGAATATTCATCTGTAAGTTCGGCTGAATAGAAATCTTTTATAGCTTTCCAAAATTCAGTCATAAATTTTTGAATATACGGAATATCCTTTGCTTCTACTTTTATTTTTATCATCTCCTTTGAATATTGTATACAATGTACTGTATACGCTCTATTTAATTTTATTTTATAAATATAATATATTTATATTATTTTAATATAAGTAACCTTTGTTAACCGTAAAGTAACCGTACTAATTCGTGTAAACCATTGATTTTACAGGTAGGTAACCGAGTAACCGAGTAACCCTGACTTTCTCATATAGGGAAACTTTTATACTCAATATGTGCATATAAATACTCAAATATATATATACAGAATCAAAGGTTACTTAGGTTACCCGGTTACCTTTTGAACGAATTGTTTGTTAATCAAACACAATATCGTCTGTAATCTCAAAATCATCATTACAATTAACAAATCCTTTTGGAATTTCATCTACAATTTTCAAAAACACACATTTGGTGACAATTCCGTCAAGTTTTTTTGCTTTGGTCGGATATCCTCTGCTGTCGGTTTCCACAAGTCCTTTCTTGACAGCCCATGACAAAAATGCTTTTCTGGAGAATCTTCCGATTTTGCATAAATCATCAAACGCTGCGCTATAGATTATTGCAGTTGACGTTTTTTCTACCGGATCATTGTCGATAATTCCCCATCTTTCTGTCTTGATATCTGGGTTATCATCAAATTTAATTCCGTTCATGGCAATCTTATCAAGCACGAACCAGTAAGCGCGTTCGTTTTCAGATACCATTTCTTTCTCTGTCAGAAGATTCTTAGCCGTCTCAATGTCAATGTACTGGCCATCATGGAACAGCTGATCTGTTGCGATTTTATCTGCTGTCAGGATAATGCTCATTGATATACTCTGTTTCTGCATTTTATCATCATCCTGTATAAGGCTCTGAAAATGCTTCTGCATGGCTTTTATATCATCAATGGACATTTCCTTGACTGCGTTCACAAAATCGATTCCTGCGTATCCGTAGTTCTTTTTAAGAGTATCTGCGGTAAGCTGTGGATCATCAAATATCTTTTCGGAACACTCAACCTCAATAATTCGGTTAATTGCTCCGCCTTGGCTGACATATCCTGCAAGTGGACGCTCACCATTGGTCAGAACGCAGTTCTGCCAGCGGTTCTCCCGGTTCACTCCCAGTTCCTTGTTGGAGCGGCTCTTTCCTTTTCCTGAGCATAAATCGTATACAATCCCTTCAAAGTTATCCCTAATCTTGGCAGATACCTTGGAAGTATCGTCCAGAATTAGCGGTAAGTTGTTGAGCATATCGGATTTTGCTTCCAGGGCCACATCGGTTGTTTTAAAGTCTCCTATGTACCTAGATTCACCTGGATTCGCCCAGACAGAAGCCCCCAACATAAGCGTTACAGTCTTACCGCCCTCGGTTTCGCCCCATAAGTCCACAAAGAATGGAAGAGCACCGACCAGTTTAATTAGAATGCTTGCAAAACTTGCAGCCAACATGATTTTTGGTTCGATTCTTCCAGTAGCACGAACCTTTTTTACATGTTCATACCACTCTACTCTGCTGCCACCTACACTGATACTTTCGTATAACTGCCGAAATCTCATATCGCCATCAAATACGATATCCTTGTCGTAAGGCAGGAAATAATCTCGAATCCACCCGATTTTACTAGAGGAATATTGGATGTTGATATAATCATCATTGGCATTTTCTACGTCTGACAGATACCGGACCAGATACTTCGCATTTTCCGAAGTGACTGAAATTCCCAACGCTGACAGCCCTACGATTTTAGTCGCGGATGTAATCATTGTCTTTGGAACGATAATTTCAGACCATTTACCGTTTCGCTTATATGCAAGCTTAATCTGCTCTTCTCCAGTCTCCAGATTCTTCATTCGTTCGATTGGAAGAATAGGGTGATAACAAGCTATAATATCCGGTGATCCTGGATTTGTATTTGAAATCCTGATTCCCTCATCATCTGCCATCCAGTTAAGACATTTCATGCGGTCATATTCGCAATCAGAGAAATTTGTCCATTGATTTAATGCGGATACAGGTTTCTCTTGCTTTTCTTTCTCAAGGATCTGCTTATGTACTTTTGTGTAGACTTTTAACAGATCCTCAAATTTCTTCTTTACTCCAAGCTCTTTCGCTCTGTCCAGAAGAGTCAATGTCAAACGTGCCTTGTAAATTTCATCTTCTTGCTTGAATATCTCATTAAACACTTCTTCTTCCAGAATTGATTCTGATGTGAGCTTGTTAATCTGTTCCATTTTCTTTAATCACCTTCTTCCAATCCTGTTATGAATCCATGCTTATATAATGCAAGCTGTAATTTGTTCCATGCTTCACACCAGCCATCTGATAATGGCTTTACTCTGCCAAGAATAGACCTGTAAAAGTCAATATCGGACAAACATTCCTGCAATTCTTCATTTTTCTTCCGCTCTGCCTTCTCTCTCATTTCTTTTTGCTTCTGAGCGTGATATATTGCCATTCTGGACGAAAAATCAGGTTTATGGTATGTTCCACCAAGAATCTGAAAGGCTGTCTTAAAATCGCAATTATCCATGCTCTGAACGAATGTAAATATGTCTCCTGTCGCGCCACATCCGAAGCAATAATAGCTGTCTTTGTAAATTTTCATTGAAGCAGTACGGTCACCGGAATGAAATGGGCAGCTGATAAAGCCAGCTCTGTTCGGAATCATTCCGTATCTGGAAAGAACATCTCTCATACTGTTCTGCTGTTTAATCGTTTCTTTGTCCATCCGACAGAATCTCCATTATTCGTTTTCCAGTATTTTTTTTGTCACAAAATAGGAACTCAACGCCATATTTTCTCTGCATTGTGCATAGAATTTTGTACAACGTATCGCCGTGCATAACTTTCTGTTCTTGCTCAATCCAGATACCATTTTTCTTAACCCGCTTCTTCGCCCTGGGATTCTCCCACCAGAGAACATCGTCCAGCTTTTCGATTCCTTTCCCGTGTTCGCATAAGAAGACAAGTTTTATTCCTGCTTCGTTTGCCCGGATAATCTCAGCGCGGAATCTTTCGTGCTGCTGGCACACATTTCCGCATAACTCTGCAAGGTTCTGTTTTCTATCAACTACCAAACGCGGGTTATCATAATTCATGTAATCACCCACATACAGCTTTGACACGAACCATTTTTCCCCTGCCTCGTCAAATGCCTTTTTAATGCCATCAATAACTTTCTGATGTTCCCTGCTATCAATCTGTATCAATTAAATGGCAACTCCTCGTCGATACCATCAGGAATGCTCATAAAGCCGTCCGGGTCGGCTTCTGGATTCGGTGTAGGCGATGCTGTCTGTACCTGTGAAGAACCTTTGCTTTCGCCGAATTCGATTTCCTCGACAACAATATCTGTTGTATATACCTTCACGCCGTCTTTATTCGTATAGGATCCTGTCTGGATTCTCCCGGATAAATCCGCTTTCATTCCTTTAGAAAAATATTTCTCGATAAATTCTGCCGACTTTCCGAAAGCGATGCAATTCAAAAAATCTGCTTTCTGATCGGAACCCTCTTTCGCGAATCTTCTATTTACCGCAATAGAAAACCTTGCAATAGATGTCCCATCATTGGTGTACTTTATTTCTGGATCACGCGTAAATCTTCCTGTAAGAATTACTTTATTCATGCTGCTACTCCTTTTCTGTATGTTGTTTGTCATAGTCAATCAACATCTTCAGACATTTCTGACCTTTTTCCTTGGTAAGAGACTTAATATCGATTACTTTAAATCGAGTCTTGATCTGTTCCAAAAGCTTAGCTTCCGGGTACTTATCAATGATATTTTTGATTGACATAGTAGTCTCGGAACTAATCATCTCGGTTTCTTTTACCGATTCCGCTTTTCTGCCGGACGTTTTTTCTTTCTCTCCTGTATTAGTAGAATCACTATCTTTGTTATCATCAATACAGAACAGCCCATTCAAAGCGTATTTTCTGGCATAAGATGAAGCTGCACCTGTCACCTGTGAAGAATCCATGCCTTTCTTAGACTCTTCTTCCCTTGCATAAGCAACGGTTGTAATCTCGCCGGTATCTTCACAGTCGTTCAGATGAGCTTCTGCCCTGACGTATATTCTATCCCCGACAACTTCTATCCGATCTGTGACGCTTAACACAGTCTTTGTTTCTGCCAGAAGCGGTTTTACAGCCTCCAGAATATCCTCACAGCTCCTGTATTTGTATTTCCCGAAGGAATTGTACTGTCCTTTAGGGGCTTTCAGCTTTGACTGAATAATGCCTAACTTCTCATATATATTCACTTCTATTCCTCCTTGTCATAAACCACGTGCTTACTGCTTTCAATAATCAGCAAACTTGCGATATCTTTCATTGATAAGGTTGATTCGTTATAAATTTCAACCAGTGCGTTATATGCGCCTGTTGAAACTTTCACGACAGGGTTATCCTTATCAGTTGCCGGTTGTTTCTTTCTCGCCGGAATACGGATTTCAAAATCACTCATAGCGCTCTCCTACTTAATCTGAATATTCTGAGAAGCTTTTAGTGAAATTCCCGGAAATTCTTTTCCGGCTTTCAATGCAGCTTTCAATCCGATTTTGTCAAGTGTAGGCTCTGCATATTTAAGGAACTCCTCAGGAACAGTTGCATTCGCTGAAATATCTACAGAAACACTTTTTCTGTAAGAAATTGATACCTTTGCAGTCTTAAATTTCTCACCATCCAGATATTTTGAAAGAAATTCTTTTAATGAAGCTGCTTTGTTCTCAGCAACTTTTTGACGTGCTGCAAGGTTATCTTTTTCTTCTTTTAAGGCTTTTGCATCTGACAGAAGATTTTTAATCCAACAACCGATGCCCTCAATCTTCTGATCTCTTTCTATCTGAAGAGCAGAAAGCCTCTCAACATCAATGATTTCTCCTGTTTCCATGTCTACACAATCCATAATTGCGTTATCAATTTCGTACAATTTCATTATCTTTTCTCCTCTCTTTTAAAGAAACAATACAATGTATCCGTCTCATGACATTCGATATGATCCAGAGACATATCACAGTTTTCATAATCCAAAATGTGATCCCCTATGGACTGAAGCTCTCTGAGCAATTCGTTAATGCATTCTGCTATCTCCAGACTGGGAAGAAGTTTCATAATTGCTATCTGTTTACTCATTTGGACACTTCCCATCTATCAGAAGTTCCAGCAAGAATGCTTTGATTTTATTGAGCTTTTCACGACTTTCTTTCTCGAAAAATGGATCAAGAGATACATTCTGATATAAATCCCATTTAAATTTGCCTTCGGGAAGACAAACATTGTCTTTTCTTTTAACCCCCCTTACGTTCAGACCATAATTTGAATATTCAAATGTAATACTAGCTGTCGGAACTTCATTCACAACTCTTTTACAAAGTTCATAAATTTCGTCAATTTCTTTCTCGAACATTTCCTTATCCTCCTTATTTCCTACTGCCAGTCTGCTTTCATCTGGCGAACCGCCCATGCTGCCGAGATGCCAAAAAAGATGTTCAGCCAAATAGGTATGTCCACATATTTCCCGGCAAGCATACAAACAGCAATCAGTGTATACTCTTTCATTTCATTTCTCCCATAATCCATGCAAGGTTGCTGGCTACCAGTGCGGCAGTTGTGACCAACCATGCAATAAACCATTTTCTTACTTTTTTTCTACTTTCTTCGACAATTTCTGTCGCAAGAATGAACTCAAGTTCGTCCCATGTTGGAACATTTTCACATTTATTTGTGTTATTTCTGCTCATATCGTGCTAATTTCTCCTTTTTTGGTATTTACAATTAGCAGATACGAAGTTATAATTAACCTGTACCTACTAAGTGTGGTTTAGTAAGTGCAACGCTCCTGTTGGTGGGGCTTCACCGCCGGGGCACTATCACTTTAATGCTTCTTTTCCTCTCCAGATGTATCCTGTTTCTTCCCAGAGCTTTCTTGGAGAGATAACAAATTCTATTCTGCCAGAACCTTTTCTGTCGTGAATCACTTTATTCCCACGATACGCCGTACCGATAGGCAACCATCCGTATATAATTCCTGCTCTGACAGATGGTGTAGGAATGCCTGTCATTTTGCTCACGTCTGATACTGTCAGGCGTTCGTTTGAAAATTCCGGCATCTGTGGAATGCCTGATATGATTCTTGCAACCTCTGCAGCGAACTGATGAACTTCTGCATTTTCTTTGACGTAAAGGTTTACTTCTTCTGGGGTCATAATTATTCACCACTTTCTTTTTCTTTTACAAAATGCTTTTCCATCAGGTCGGCAATCATAAGGTACTCTTCCGCAATTTTGCCCTCTCTGGTATTTTTTACCTGTTCGCGGAACTCTGGAATTGTTCCTAAGAAACAACCGCAAGATACTCTGATCTGCTTATCTTCGCACTGAAAGAATGTAGTTGTACGGAACTGAGTGCCGAAACCATGAATGGTTGTATAGTCTGCATTGCCGGAGACCTCTGCATTGCCGGAGACCCTTGCATTGCCGTAGACCTCTACATTGCCGTAGACCCATGCATTGCCGGAGACCTCTGCATCGCCGGAGACCCTTGCATTGCCGGAGACCTCTACATTGCCGTAGACCCATGCATTGCCGGAGACCTCTGCATCGCCGGAGACCCTTGCATTGCCGGAGACCCATGCATTGCCGTAGACCCTTGCATTGCCGTAGACCTCTGCATTGCCGTAGACCCATGCATTGCCGTAGACCTCTGCATTGCCGTAGACCCATGCATTGCCGGAGGACTGTTCAAGGTTTTCCTCTTTCTCAATCCACCCACCAGTTTCTCCCTCTTCTACATCTCCAAATGATATAAGCGCCTTGATACGGAAAAGCTTCTTTCCAAAGATGTTGATTTTTGACTCTGCTGTCAGTTCGAATTTTTTCATTGATTGGTTTTCCTCCTTGTATTTTCCTTGATGTAAGCATCAACTTCGCTTATATATTTACTCCTTTCATTATTGCTTCAATTCTTACCACCCTAGCACTAAACGGATTAAAACTGTTGTCACACTTGCTACAATTGCTGGAATCACATATTCCATAATCGGATGGCGTTTCATATTTTTTACCTCCTTACTTTGCTTTTATCTCTTAATACGATTTTTATTCAACCTATTGTATTTCCTTTCCCCTCTACCTATAATGCATTTACAGGCACCGACATGCCGAGTATAACGAAAGGGGAATTATATGGTTGAAACAATTACACGACTGTATCATTGCCACAAGATTCACAAACACGTGACTGTTTATGAAGAGTATGAGGTTTCTGGTAACAGTCGCCGCCTACTGCGGTGCTCATGTCCATATCATCAATACACGGAAATGAAGCCGCACTGTGATGGGTATAATGACCATGGTTTTCAATGTGGTTATGCAAAAAATCAATAACCAGGCTCACTAACTCATCTGGTCGCTCACTTGGCGATAGGTAACAGTAAAGCCGTAGGTCACATTTGCAACAGTCTCCACCAGATTCTTTGCAGTGTTGGCTGACGGCTTTATTAAATTGTAATGCGTCCATTTATGCTCCTTTCTACTCAATACACATTTGAGCATTGCAGTCCCTGATGCACATTACTGTATTAGTGCATGGATGCCAATTTCTGACATATTCCATAGATTCTTCAAATCTCAGCTTAGGGATGTTATTACGGGCATTTACTGCGAAGTAAGTCTTTATATCCCTGTTGCATTCAGCAAATACTTTCTTACCAATTTCCCTGTAAGCATTTGACTCTTTCCCACCAAGGTGAGCAATTACGACACTTGACACTAAGTCTCTAATAGATTCCTGCTGTGCGTAGTCAATAGTCATGGTATTTTCAAGTCTGTTAAGCCGCTCTTCGTGATCTAAGAATCCTGTCGCAATAACCTGTATCTGTTCAACTGTCGTCAGTGGCTTCTGGTATGAGCCTGTCTTTCTGATTATTGGAAGAACTTCATCCATAACCCACGACTCAAATTTCTCTGCTGATGGAAGTTTCGATTTCATAATCAATCGGTACAAATCTCCCTCTGTTATGAAACTCGCTTCCTGATTCCTGCCGAGAGAATCTGTGAGGTGGTGTTTTACCACCCCACGGCAATGCTGTTTAAGTGCATTAACCGTGTCCTTGTAGCCAAGTGCTTTCGCAACGTCAGCTCCAACAAAATACGGTTTCCCGTCAATTTCTATTGTTCGAATTTCTCCGAACTCCCCTGAATTAAAAATCTGTAATTCGTTCATAAGTCTCCTTTCTTGTGATATACTCCCAGTAGAGGGGAGGTGAAAATGTGATTACTAAATTTCAATATAAAATATTGAAAAAGGCTCTGAAAAATCATGGATACAATCCAAGAAAGCAGCGACAAATTGATGCTTGCACTTACCTTTTTCGGAAAAACTGTTTAAGTCGTGCCAGAGATGGAAAACACGAGTATATAATTTCCCAAGAAGGTGAAGTTGCTATAAAAGCTTACTTCCAAGACATTTCCCGTTTTTGGATAACAACGATTTTATCAATTATCGCGTTGATTACTGGTATATTTTCGATTTCTATACAAGCAGAGCCACTATTGAAATTATTAGAGCAATTATTGAAATAACTGCTAAAACGTGTGTGTCGGTAGATAGCGAATCTACATAATGTGTATACATTTGTAATAATTCCTTTACCGAAAATTCAACATCTACCTGCTCACACGGCTCTTTTGGAAAGATACAGTCCACATCTACCGTTCCGCCAAAAGGAATCGGCTCACCAGGTTCTAACTCTCTTTTCTCTGGCATTTTCAAATCGCCTTTTTCTCCTGTCAGAACAGCTTCCTTTATTTTGTTGGTCTGGTCCTGTAAATCCCAGAAACGCTCACTGAGTCTTCTTATGGCTTCATCGGTTTCTTTTTTATATCTGCTCAACTGTTTTCACTTCCTTTCTAGTTAAGATCTTTGTAGATAATTTTGTCTACTTTTTAAAGAAAATTTTTTCTTTTTCAGTAAGAGATGTAATCCCAAGTTCACTACAGAGAATATCTGTTTCCCTGTTCGTAAAATCGGCCTTATTTTTACATTTCATCCTGAAGTATTGCCTTGAAATGCCTAGTTTCTCAGCTAAATATCCATATTTCTTTCCAGAGTCTTTAATTCTCTGTTCAAGCAATGGAGTATCAACCATTCCTGTTCCTCCTTTCTTTTTGTTGATGTTTCTGTCTACATTTAACACTATAACTCGTGTTGATATTTTTGTCAACAATATTTTCAAAAAATGTTGAAATATTTTTTCAACACATGTTATACTCTCATTGTAAGCAGAAAGGAGGTAAACTCCATGAACATAGGAGAAAGAATTAGAAAGTGCCGTGAAAATTTAGACATGACGCAAGAAGAACTGGCATTAAAACTTGGATATAAGTCAAGATCTTCCGTGAATAAGGTTGAAAATTCAAGAGAACTTTCTATAAAGAAAGTGCGTGACTATGCTAAGGCATTAGGCGTATCGCCTGCTTACTTAATGGGATGGACGGAACATAAGCCAGACAATGCAGAATTAGTCGCAGATATCTCAGGAAATCCGCAGCTACTGTCCTGCATTGAAAAACTCACTAATCTTCCAAAAGACGACCAACAGTTAGTTTATGGCTACGTAGATGCTCTCTATTCCAAAAATAAAGCCGGGGATTAATTTCCCCGGTTTTTTAATACTCTGGCAATGAATCTATAGAAGAATTCAAGCAGACTGTCATCATTTATTTTATCTATCATTTCAATAATCTCTTTCTTATAATCCATAAATACCCCTTCCTGTCGCAACTACCGCCTACACTACAGTATATGTTCGGCTGTGGGAAATATAACCGAACATTAGTTCGCTTTTGCTATTATACCACCTATTCCGACTCTTGGCAACTGCCAATGATATACATGAACTCTCACTATTTTATAGAAAAAAACATTTCTTTTTCATTTAAATCACTCTATTTCGTTCTAAATCTTTACAATATGCTCTTAAAATGATAGAATAAAAATACCACGAATAACCGTACTTTACATAATATTGCAAAATCAGCGATGCAAAATGCATAATCCGCATAAAAAGTGCGAAGCGTGGCGAATAAAGCTATTAGGAGGAGCAATTCTATGAGTAAGAAAAAAGGTGGAAAACTCAAATGGGTAGTTTTAGCAGTTGTTGCCATTGGCGTTATCGGTGCCGTTGGTGGAAATTCGGATTCAAACACCACGTCTTCTTCCAGCACATCTGCAAAGACGGAATCTGTAAAAGAAACTGATACACCTACACCAATTGAATACACAGCCGTATCAGTCAATGATATGATGTCTCAGCTTGATGATAACGCACTTGGAGCATCTGATAAATACAAAGGGCAATACTTAGAAATCACTGGTAGACTCGGGAACATTGATTCATCTGGAAAATATATCTCCCTCTATCCTGACGATGAATATGCGATAATCGGCGTTCAGTGCCAGATTAAAAATGATGAGCAGCGTTCGAAAGTCGCATCAATGGCAAAAGGTGATACAGTCACACTAAAGGGAAAATGCACAACTGTCGGAGAAGTTCTCGGATATTCAGTCGATATTGAAGAAATAGAATAAAAATAAAAACCACCCCGGCATTGGCGTACCGAGGTGGCGTTTATACATCTCCGAAGAAATGTAATATTCTGGCAAAACATATTGTATCATCTTCGGAGCAGTCGAGCAAGACAGAAAATTTGTTCGGCTGTTATTTTTATACCTAAAATACAGCTACAGAAAGAGGGAATAAAAATGGCGAAGAAAAGAAAGAAATACCCGAAGCTCCCTAACAGTTTCGGAACAATACGGTGCCTGGGCGGCAACCGTAGGAATCCATTTGCGGTCCATCCTCCGGCAGTACTGGATGAAAAGACCGGAAAGCCCGTCCGACCGCCTGCAATCTGCTATGTAGATGACTGGATTAAAGGATTTACTGTACTGACCGCATACAAGGCAGGAACATATCAGCCAGGGATGGAACGAGACCTTGAGATATCACCTACAACGGACGTAGATACCCTTGTTACTCGTTTGATTGCTGACTACAATACAATCAAGGGTGTCGAGGATAAACACCCGGAAATCAAGAAATTGACGTTTTCAGAGGTATATGAGAAGTTTTACGCATGGAAGTTTCCAGAGGGTTCAAAACTTTCTTATAGCTCAAAGATAGCTTACCAGACTGCTTACTCAAACTGCACGGCTCTGTATAATCGTGTATTCGAGGATTTAAAAGCGCCTGATCTGCAAAAGGTAATTGATGACTGCCCGTTAAAGCGTCAGAGTCTCATGGCAATTCTTACACTGTTCAAGCAGATGTATAAATACGCTGTTTACTCAGAAATTGTAACGGAAAATAAGGCGTTATATGTCCATGTCAATGCTGATAATGACACCGAACATGGAACGCCATTTTCTGATCAGGAGATGCAAGTGCTATGGAATAATACCGACGATCCAGAAGTGCAGCTCATTCTTATTATGTGTTACTCCGGCTGGAGAATCGGTGAGGTGCTAAAACTTACGACCAACTTAGAAGAAAGATACTTCCAAGGTGGTATCAAAACAAAAGCCGGTAAAAACAGAATTGTCCCGATACATCCCGCTATATACCATTTTGTCGAACAGAAAGTGCTGACACAAGATGGAAAACTATGCGTATATACTCAGCAGCATCACAGAAAAGCGCTGTTCTATCCTACACTGGAACGCTTAGAAATCGTCGGTGATCCGAAGCACACGCCGCATGATTGTCGACACACCTTTTCTGCGTTGTGCGAAAAATACGGCGTCCGGGAGAACGACCGGAAGCGAATGCTCGGCCATTCTTTTGGTGGAGATGTTACAAACGCGGTATATGGACACAGGACATTGGAAGAACTCCGTACAGAGATTGAGAAAATAAAAGTCCCATTTGTGACTAACTGTGACTAACGGAATCTTATTTTATCAATTTTATTCATCACAATTCAGAACATAAAAACGCGTGAAACCCTTGTAAAATCAACATTCTCAGCGATTTTACAAGGAGTTCACTCATTTCATTTTCATTATTCTAATTGTATTTAATTAGGACATTAAATTAGAACTATGCAAATGTCAAAAAGTCCTTTAAATACAGTACTTTAGAGGATATTTAATTAGGAAATGATTTTTTTGTTTGTGACTAACGTGTGTCCAACGAACTAATAGGATTTACAAAACGAAATGATACAATATGTTATAAGAAACCTGATTCCCGGGGTACTATCCCCGGGAGCTTTTATTTATGAATTTCTGAAATTCTGGTAAATACGCCCTTCGGGACAAACTCAAATATAAACCCATCATCATTCGGGTACGGGATTCTGACGAAGTACCATTTCAGCCCGGCACTGTCTGTTTCTGTGTATTTCATTACCTCTACAACTGCACCTTTTTTCAGCTTTGGAAACAGTTTAGATGGGCTATTTTTACTTGATTTTGCATAACATTTTGTGTCTTTTTTAATCTGCGCAATGTAGGCTCTTGTGTTCTGTTTTTTGACTGTATCCGAGTCTGAAACTGGCGTTGTATCTTTGACTAAACTGTAGTTTGGAGTGCAGAATTTTGTTCCAGGCATCTGGCTGTTAAGATAGCTCTTTGCACAGACACCGCCGCCATTTGCGATTATACCGGATGCGCCGGAAGTGTTTCCCTCAATGGTATAGAACATGTCTCCAATCACGGCTGTTACTATACCGGTATGAGTAAATGTTCCGTTACGGTAAAAGATTACGATATCACCAATCTTTGGATTAGCATTCTTTGTAAACAGATTGCCAAGTGTCGGACAGTACACATAAGGCCAGTGTTTTAAGAGTTCCTTTGCTTTCTCCTGTCCAAAAGCTTTCATGAAGCACCAACTCACAAAGCCGGCACACCATGGCTGTCCTTGATAAGATGGCTTTACATCTCTCCAATATTTTGTATAGTTATTGGAACCTGCATTTGCTGTCTTGCTGTCAAGCTGGCTATTGCTTGCCTTTTCAAGATATCCAACTTCATTCTTTGCGATCTGGATTAATTTATCAATTGCGTTCATGCCTGTTTCCTCCCTTTCTGGAAAATATGTTTTCAGCGCATCGTAAACAAATTTCTGCCTGTCCTTATATGCTCCCACTTGGTTCCCTGTGTCCGTCTGGCAAGCTGCATAGAGATTGTCCAATGTATATGGTTTCTGAGTCTTTGCTAGAATCCGGGTTACTGCCCCTAGTCCACCTTGGTGCCTAAAGTTCACGCACATAGCTTGCGCTCTAGCATCCGTAACGCCCTGTTTAAGGGCTTCATCTGCATATGTGGCTAATTGTTCATCCATAAGACTATCTTGACATTTAACGCCGATTTTGGATGATATAAGCTGAACGATTAAATTGGCGAACTGGCTGTTTCTGGAAATGTTAAAGCAAGACCAGTCTGCCTCCTGTACCTGCTCCCATAATCCGATATTGTCTAACCGGTCCCATGCTTCCGTATCTGCATCATGAATCCGTTTCAAAAGCGTTTGTGCTTCGGTTGCGTACCACTGTCCGGCACCGATTGTAATTGCGTGTTCTTCAGAAGAATTGGTGTAGGCCTCTGTGAAGTCTGAATAATCCTGCTGTCCGTAAACCTGTCCACCGGTTTCGACTGCGTAAATAATCTTTCTCAGGACGTTCTTTTGTTCAGTTGTCATGTTGCCCGCTCCTTTCGCAAAGATTCTTACCTAATTTTGATTATAACATTTAGCGTTAAGGCATCTCTGTACCAATTTAAAAATCCGACAGGTGATTGCCTGCCGGATAATGCTAAATAACATATTTGTGGTGATTGTATCTGACCGACTCTTGATTAACCTTTTTGCACTGTTCCTTATAAATAAGTAGAGGTTTTACGAAAGTTTTCCATTTTTTAATGAATTAAATGGGAATACGAAGTTGCTTAAATGTCATTCCATCTTTACAAAACTTTCTATTGGCAACAATAAAGTTGTCGTTTTATTGACCACCAATTTTAAGCCTGAAGGATATTTTTCATCTTTATTATGCCATTCGAATTGTATGCGATTTTCCACTCTTGATGAGTTACTATTTTATAATATAGGACATTACTGTTGCAGTCTTACATTGGTCTTCGGATAAATAATTATCATTCCCAAATTTTATTGTAAGAGTGATATTTGTAACTCCATTTCCACTAAAAAAGCATTCTCTTACGTTAGATGTCATTGAAAAACCAAGTAGCTTAGGAACATATCCATTAAGGAAAAATACACACACTCGATTTGCAATATTAATAGCACAAGGATTGCATGTTTGACTGGGATTAATAGAAAATACGGCTGTAACATAACTTTCATCATTATCATATGATATCAAAGATACACTCCCTTTGAATGTCTTACTATTTAATTCATTAATCGCTCCCAGAATCGTTTTGTCGTTCGTCTGAAGCTTCTCGAATACTTTGTCGGCAATTTTTCCAAGTACCCAGTCTGAAAGAGTAGACAGTGAAAGGCGTTTATTTGCCTTCCCTGCCGTATCAAGTGTCATAATCTCATCATTATCAGCTACTGTAGTTTTTATAGTATAATCTGTCCACTTTGGCATAATTGTTTCCTCCTTATACTAAATATTTGTCCCGGATATATTTCTTGACTGCATCAAGATGAGCCTGTACATCGTCATTCATCACAAGGAAATTGCCTTTGTTGTTCTGGCTGACAACTTCTCCTGTTTCCTCGTTTACCTCGGAATAGGTGTAAGCGATACGGCTTCCCTCTCCTGTGCTAAGATTCATAAAACTTGTAAGAATTTTCTTCATTATATTTTCCCCATTTCGTCAATAATGTTTTCCCTGTCATTAAAAAGTTCCTTTTCATAATCTGGTTCTGATACTTTAAGGTTTTCGCCGTAGCCTGGTTCCGGCATGTCTGTATCTATTGCCCTGTCATAAGCCATCTCACTCGCATCGGCAAACCGCATGTGCTCATAGTCAGCTTGCCGCGCTTTAATTTCGAATGCAAATTTAAGTCCCGGAGTGCCTTTAACAATAAAATACGTCTGTTCCTTTTTATCTATCCAACAATCGCCATCTCCTTCCTTTTGCAAGAAAACATAGTATTCAATCCCTACATTGGTAGATTCTTGAAAAATGTCGTCTATGTCTATCAGGCATGTGCCATCTTCCGATATGGATGCTTCTCCAATATCTCCGAATATAGGGGATGCCATTTCGTAGCAATAAAATGCCTGTGTGCCATAGTTTTTTGTTGGAAGAATCCTCTTCTTTGTTCCACGCACACTTAAATCCGCAAGGTCAGTGCCTGTGCCAAGGCTGTAAAAGTGTCCACTGGCTTCTACATGTGTACCTGCTTTAACTTTTTTTGATGTCGAAACACTGTCTGCCGAAACGCTGGTGCCAACCGAGACTGAGCTTGCGTGTACAGTTCCCGTATAAAGATTGATTCCTCTAATTCGTGTTCCATACAATGTGCCGTACCCTGGCACATATACTCCTGTATTCGTCTCTGAATAGATTTCCCCAGCTGAAGCGTCTAGCGTTACTTCTCCATACGTGCCACTTGCTGAAAGCTTTCTATATCCAACTTCCCATCCTGCCAAATACCCTGTGTCAATATACGAGGCATTCAGATACACCTTATTATTATAAAGATATAACCCCTGTGTTTCCCCGTTGTTGGTTAATTTATTAAAAATCTCCAACTGTGTCATTTCACTGGCATCTTTTCCATCCTGTCCGTCTTTGCCTTTTTCCCCGTATACGCCAATCACACAAGGAAGTGTTGTCGTCTTAGCCCCGTTTGTGAAGAAAGTCTCCTCATAATTCCACAGGTATCTATTGTCCTGTGTTGGAATCTGCACGGTTTCTGTCCATCCAGAACTACTTGTTGATACACCAGACGAACTGGACGTAGCGAGATAATGCTGTACAATCTTCGAGATTCCATTTCCAGTATCACCTTGTTTTTGCTTCACAACTACAAATTCTTTCTTTGCGGTCATCCCATTGTAAGTTGCAGTTGCTGTGATTGTGCCACTGTCCACGGACAGTCCAGAGACCGTGTACGTTGCCCCTGACGCAGAACCACTTATTCCGTTTTCCGCAGAGAATGAAATGTTTGACTGCGCGGTTACGTTTTCAGCGCCATATAACACAGTTACCGTAGTTTCGCATGTAGGAAATGTGGTATATTTGCCGGACGAATCTGTTGGGATTCCCTGGAATTCATTTGATAACAGCACATTCAACGTTGCATATTTTGTCGCGATTTCTGTTGCAGTATTGGACGCGGTATCTTTTGCTATTTCAGAGACAGCTTTTCCTTTTAATGAGAACTCTGTCGCAGCGATGTGCACCTTTCCACTATCATCAATATGGAGAGTGATTTGGTTATCACTGTCAATAACCTTAATTCCTTTCGCATTGATAAATTTGCCTGCCAAAACGCCTGCAAGGATGTAATTTGCATTGATATACAGTTTCTTGTCCTGTATATAAATTCCCTGGTCTTCACCGCCGTTCGTCAGCTTATTAAATACTTCATCCTGTCCAAGGCTTGTATCATACTCTTTGACTGCATTATCAATGTCGGTTTTGTCCACATATTTGAAATCAATCCAGTCAGTGTCAGTAAATGTACCATCCGACCGGCTTCTAACCGCTGTTTTAATAGAAGCTTCGCCGTCTGCTTTTGATGTGACCCAGAAATCTCCCATGTTGTACGGCGGTTTAGGTTGTTCGAAATAAACTTATGCCTTTCCCACCCAG
>ERZ791621.299-NODE-299-length-28961-cov-3.46617_pt1 | contig 28961 bp, 24 predicted proteins | sample MGYA00510270_ERZ791621 | MGnify/ENA primary metagenome ERZ791621 (study PRJEB30046, sample SAMN00715189) | human gut metagenome | study: EMG produced TPA metagenomics assembly of the A metagenome-wide association study of gut microbiota in type 2...
CATCTCCCTTATACTTTGTCACGTTCATACCGGCTTCCGGCGTCACTTTCCATTGCGCTTGGGCCGAGATCACGCACATCATCAACATCACAAATACCACCAACTTCCTCATACACTCTCCATGCTTTAATGAAATAAACAAGTAACCTTTATCTCTAAGACAGAGAAATATGAAAAACCCCCATTCCTTTCTATAAAATTTATCCGAAAAAGAACATATAAACACGGATAGCGGTCTCTCGCAAAGCTTTCAATGCCTTGCTCATCTGGTTCTCAACCGTTTTTACCGATAAATTCAATTCCTCCGCGATCTCTTGGTATTTCAAGCCATCCCGTTTGGATAACAAGAAAATCTTCTTCCGTTCGGGAGGTAACTGATCGATAGCGTCCCACAGGCGGGCGTCACGCTCCGATCGCAGGATGTCTTCCTCTTCCGAGGTATCTTCTACGTCGGGTAACTGCTCGGTGGCCTCAGCGTTTACGGGTTGTGAGGTAAATGAAAGAGAACGGTTCCTCACCGCTTGATATAAATAAGCCTTGAGATTCCCGATCACATTACCAGCCCGGTTCTTATCCCATACATCCGCGAAGGCCTGTTGCACGATATCCTCGGCATCGTCTACCTGATCGGTATAACGAAGCGCGAACAAACACAAGGGCTTATATAAACTCTTGAAATGATGTTCAAATTCTTGGGTGGTAATAGCAGCCATACGTTTGTTATCTGTAACTATTCACCGCAAAGTAACAACCTTTTCTTTTTAACAAATCGCTTTTCAGGTTCTTTATAATGGTTTTAATAAAAAGAAAGCGTTTAAGGACTTATCCCTAAACGCTTTTTCTTATTTTTAATTAATAAGCATCAATATGGACGAAAACCGATAATCTGGCGTACCTCATTTAAAGTCTTAGAAGCGCTCTCACGAGCTTTCTCCGCACCCATACGGGCTACCTTATCCAGATATTCCGTATTGGCGGCCATATCCAAGATACGCTCACGGATCGGAGCGCAGAACTTATTGATATCCTCGGCCAACTGCTTTTTCATATCGCCGTAACGGATCTCGCAATTGTTGTATTTCTCATTAAAGAAATCATAGGTCTCTTTCTCGGAGACAATTTCCATCATCGTGAATAAATTGGCGATCGGCTCGGGCTTCACGCTATTCGGCTCGGTTGGTCCCGCATCAGAAACCGCTTTCATAACCTTCTTCTTGATTGTTTTCTCATCATCGATCAAGTAGATCGCGTTACCCTCACTCTTGCCCATCTTACCGGAGCCATCCAAGCCCGGTACTTTCACGGACTTATTGCCCAAATGGAACGAAGCTGGTTCCGGGAAGAAATCTACTCCATAGGTAGAATTGAAACGGCGGGCGAAACGACGAGCCATTTCCATATTCTGCTCTTGATCCTTACCTACAGGAACCTTCAACGCCTTATGGATAATAATATCGGCGGCCATCAAGGTCGGGTAAGTCAACAAACCAGCGCTTACGCTATGTTTATTACCTTCATTAAAAATCTCTTTCTCTACATCGCCTTCACATCCTTCCCGGCTGATATGCAACTGCTGACGGGCCTTATCCTTAAAGGAAGCCGTACGCATCAACTCGCCGATACCGGCGTTCATATTCAAATATAGATACAACTCTACCACCTCCGGCACATCGCTCTGAATATAAATGGTAGCTTTTTCCGGATCGATACCACAAGCCAGATATTCCGAGAGGATCGTCTTTACGCTATTTCGTATATTGTCAGGATGCGGGTGAGTAGTCAACGAATGCCAATCAGCGATAAAGAAGAAGCAATTATACTCATCTTGCATCCGCAAGAAACTCTTTACCGCGCCAAAGTAATTGCCTAGATGCAGATTACCTGTTGGTCTGATTCCACTTACTACTGTTTCCATGTCTTGTTATTTTTAGTTTTCAAGTGGCGGCAAAGATAGTAATATTCTCACAATATACATATATTATATGCCGCAGATCCTCCTAACCACCTATTATAACGGTGGGACATCCCAATACGATTTGCCCTCCGTGAGCTGTCGTATCTCCCATTCTGGCGGCAGGTTTACCGCAGATCATCACGGTGGAAGATCCTTTAATGATCGTATCCGGAGGGCCTACACAAACGCAATTATCTCCCATTACCGCCGCCGGTAGCGTGCCGAGTAGAACAGGCCAGGAAGCTGGCCGATTAGAGCCGTCGCCGCTCCCGGCCCTACAATAGGACCGCCTACATGGGGTATCGGTGATGGCCAAGCCGGGGTTTGCATAGGACATGTATGCATATCTGTCAATCTTGCTGCTGGAGGCATATTTATTACTTTTTAGTTAACGATTTATTGAAATGATAATCTACAAATATATAATATTTATCATGAATATACTACTTTTGCGCGCTAATATTTTTAATCATGAATGCAAAAGCAAAAGGATATGTTCTAGGGGCTATCGCCGCCGCGACTTATGGAATGAACCCCTTGTTCGCCCTACCCTTGTATAAAGCCGGTATGAATCCGAATTCAGTCCTGTTTTTCAGATATTTATTCGCGATCCCGGTATTAGGTATCATGATCAAAGCGAGAGGGCGGAACTTTAAGTTGAAACCCAACGAGATCGTTCCTTTAATCCTCATGGGGCTGTTGGTTTCCTTCTCTTCCCTAGCGTTATTCCAAAGCTATAATTATATGGAAGCAGGCATCGCCTCGACTTTGCTGTTTGTCTATCCGATCTTAGTGGCGCTGATCATGGCGTTTGTCTTCAAGGAGAAATTAACGTTACAAACCATCTTTTGTATCTTGCTGGCATTAGGCGGTATCGGCTTACTTTATAAAAGTGGCGACGGAACGACTCTTAGTTTAACCGGTGTCCTGTTGGTCATGGCTTCCGCTCTTTCCTATGCTATTTATATCGTAGGCGCGAATCGTCCGCTATTGAAGAATATCGCTACGTTGAAACTTACGTTCTATGTCTTGCTTTTCGGAATGACCTTGTTTTTAGTCCGTATAGATTTCGGCAGGAGCCTTCACATTGTCCATGATTGGTATTTATGGGGTAACCTGATCGCTCTAGCCATATTCCCAACCGCTATCTCTTTCCTTTGCACGACACTGGCGGTCCAATATATCGGCTCCACCCCGACGGCTATCCTCGGAGCTTTGGAACCGTTGACCGCCGTATTCTTCGGAGTGACTGTCTTCGGTGAATCATTAACGTTACGATTGTGTTGCGGAATCATCCTGATCATCCTAGCCGTTACCCTCATTATCGCAGGAAGTAACGTAACAAGCCACCTAGTTCGTTTTCGAAAGCTTTTCCCAAGGCTTCCGCTTAAGAAAAAGAACGCTAAATCATAAAATCATATACAGGCATCATTTCTAGATACTATTCTACGGGGCTATCGCAAATCTATGATAAATTCGTAAAATCATTTGTTACAATCAATTATTTTACATATGTTTGCGATAAACAATACGTATCCAATCATGATCACCAAGTTCTCAACATGCTTATTGTTCCTTGCATTGCTCTTGAATAGTTGCCAACAAAGGAATCAACCCACCTCTCCCCAATATGAAGCGGAGTATAATCGTTCGACGACTCCGGCCCTCATTGATATAGAAAAGGCGCTGAACCATCCGGCGATGTTGAAACTGAGTCAAATAGCCTCTAAGCTGGAATATTATAATGTTGGAGACGCTCGTTACACGGTAACACAAGCGATCGCTATTCCGGATAGCGACGTTTTTATCACATTCAATAACCCACGTATTTATTATCGTAAGCAAGGCATTCCCAGCAAACGATATGGATTTAAGGCCTTGGATTATAAATGGAACCATGGGATGAACGGCCTTAATCTATTTTACGACAAGAAAACAACCCGTATGTACTGCGCCTTGAGCGGCCTCGACCAAGACAATAAAAAAGATTCGACCACATTCAACGATATAAGGCCATGTATCGGGGAATTACCCACATTAGATACGATGTTGACCATTCAGAATTATATATTCCCCGAAAACCTGCCTACCAAATATTCGATAAATGCGGATGCCAGTCAAATAGTAGGCTTCTCCTCCTCGGGATATATGCTTTGTGATTATGCGGAAGGCTCTAAAATCCCGAAAGGAATAACGACATTCAACCTTCGAGGAGATACGCTTTGCAAATTCATCCTTGCGGATGCCAAGGATATTAACGTCTCTCCGGATACGATCACCCGATTTCAAACCTTTTATTGGAATACGGATCAAGACCGAATGAATTTCTTGATTCCTTATCGAGATACGGTATACCAGCTTTCAAGTTCCCACTCGATCACCCCTTTATATGCGCTTCATAAAGACAATCAAGATAAACCGACCGGTCTTCGTTCTTTCTTGGAGAATCCGAATGGGCTATTTATGGGAGTCTTTCAAAAAGGTTCTCCCGCCATCTATAATTGGCTGGGATGGCTGGACGATTACAAACCGGTTATCACCCATCGAGTAGTCTATCTCAAGAAAGAGAAGAAAACATACGCCTTACCCAAAAGCTCCGGAGGATTTATCAATGATATAGATGATGGACTTCCGTTCTGGCCAGACGGACAAACCGATGACTGTGTTTATATGATTCGTACCGTCACCGAAATGCGTGAGACCGTTAAACGCACAGGCTCCTCCCGCCAAAAAGACCTGATCAAATTCTTAGACGATCCTAAAGTGTTCGAGAGGGATTATGTAATGATCGTGGCAAGACCTTGATAGATATGTGACAGATAATACAATAAACGAATGAAACTACAACCATTTTTCTTATTCCTATCACTCTTGCTCTTTATCCTCTCTTCTTGTGAGCAAGCAGAGAAAAGTAGGTCTTATCAATTAGTAAGATCCGATCAGACCTTGGCTTTCACCTTGGATGATAAGACAAAAAACGTAACCCCTTTCTTATCGTACTATCGTGATAAAAAGGGAAAGGAATATATTGTGTTACAATCTTACTCCATGCAGTCCCGTAGCAATAAATTCTATTTTTATGATAAGGATAGTCAAGAACTAGCGTTCAAGATAGAACCGGAGATCGAGGGTTCAAATGGAGTAGGCCGTGTATTAGGATGCTATATACAGGATTGGGACAGCCTATATCTCACCAGCTTATTTGAACCAGAGATCATACGCATCAATAAGGATTGCCAAATACTAGAAAAAATAAATTATGAGGAAGCAAATGATGGCACAAGACTTTACAACAATAGTTTCCTAAGTTTCAGAACCGCCACCCTGATAGGGAGGGATCTATATATCTATTCAGATCCCAACCGTTTGATAGAGAAAGATTATGTCTCCGCTACTATCAATCTCGACACGAAGGAGATCAGAGCATTACCTTTTGTTTATCCGGACTATCCCGGCTCTTCGGTCAAATTGAAACGATACGGGCTAGAGGGTAGCTATAGCCGTTCTTTTGATGGGCAGCGATTTGTATATTCTTTCATTTACGATGAATCTGTCTATGTGGCGAATATCGCACATGACTCCATCCGCAAGGTATCCGTGAAAAGCGAGTATATCGACCAAGTGCAATTGCCAGACGAGCTAACCGCCCAAGCGATCGATTTCTGTCAAAACGCGATGTATGGAGACTTGATATACGATCCTTACCGAGAGGTTTTTTATCGGATCGCTTATCCATCCACTACGATCGAGAAAGGGGTTAAAGCTATGGAACTTATAGAATATGGACGAAAGACCTTTTCAATCATAATCCTTGACAAAGAGTTAAACAAGCTAGGAGAGACTCTTTTCCCTAATTACACGTACAATTCAAGACAATTATTAGTTTTACCCGATGGCCTTTACATATGTAACAGCCATTTCATGAACCCCGATTTCAACGACGATATATTAAGTTTTATTCGTTTCGATCTAGTTTCTCGATACGACCGGAGATAAATACAGACTGCATATCAGCATATTACAACAAACACAAACAAGCAGTTCATGGTAAAGAAAACGCACGACTTCTGTCGAAGTATGCTCTAATTGAGTTATAAAGGAACGAAATAAGGTCTCCATATCGATTCATGTTTAAAGGACAAATATACAAAATTGCACATCGCATCGTGCAAATACCTTTATATAAATTGCCCTAAGGCTATCTGCTTAAAAACGCCCTCGTCCCACTCACGATTCATTTACCACCCTATCCTTTCCTATAAATAATCAAAAACATCTACAACATCTACAACTTCGCATATAGACATCTGGTTATACGAAGTTTAACCCATGATTGCAGATAAAAAAACATCTACAATAATCCGATCCTATCTACAATCACTTACGCTTTTTCACCACAAAACAGAACGATCTTCTTACACTCGCCGTATTTCATCACTTCAGCACTCTTCTTGATACCTATAAAGCATTAACGTATAATAGTTTACAGTTTTTCTAAGCAAAAACAAAAGTTTTCCGCTTATGAAACTTTTGTTTCCCTAGGAAGAAACTAAAGTTTCCTACAGGAGAAACCATTGTTTTCCCTACGAGAAACAACAATACCCCTGTATGTTAACGTTTTTAGTTGACTACTTCGCATCTTATTTATAAAGCAGGTTGACCGGTTTGCGACTTAGTAATAAAAGAGGTTGACCATGTTCTATCTTATTCATGAACGAGGTTAAGCCGGACAAAAATAATTAACATTGTTTGCACAAATTCATTCAACTCACGATATAAATAGGTGACCTTAGACTGGCAAGCCTCTTATTCTGGGACTATCAGCTAAAAGTCAGCCCAAAAGATTGGCAATCCTAAGACCAATACAGACTTAGCTAAGTAATATATACTGTGTTGGGCAAGTCAGTATATATTACTTAGCCAAGTCTGTACTACTGCCGATAGCAAGCTCATCACACAAATAAACCATCAAATGAACGTTGAGATGGAGAATTTACTCTCCCGAAACGATCTTTAGCGAATATCCTTTACCCCGAGCACTCTCTATCACCAAACCCGGAATAGAAGACAAATCCTCTTTAAGCCTTTTAGCCGTAGCGGTAAGAGCGTCTTTGGACACACTTCCATCAGGCCAGATTTCTTCTTTCAGCCGATCGGACTCAATGAAATATCCTTTATGTTCTAATAAAATACAAAACAGTTTCAGCCGTTGATTTGCCAATTCGATACGATGCCTATGATAATGCAATACGCCATGTGTTTCATCGAACAAGATATCTTCTGTTATTTGTATCATCTCTTTAGGTGCTTCTTGTAGCGGTAAGATATTTATCCTTGGTCTTTTCCATGTCAAGACAATCGCGATAACCCAGAGAATAACCATTGCCAGAATCCAAAATATATTTCGCAAAAACACTTCACCTACTATATAAAGGAAAGGAAATTGAACAAACGCTTGTAAAACGATCGTCCGATTCGCTCCAAAAACAATTTCTTTTAATGGTATGAAAGATTGATAAAAAGAAGTATCTTGAGAACTACATTCTGTCCTGTTTATAAATGTATAACAAGTTACAGTCTGAGCTGGAATGGCTCGTTCATGCAAGGATACACGAAAAGCACTATCCAATAACATAACATGAATAGGATTCTCCATCAATAGATAAAGCTGAAGTGAGAAATCAGCCTTCTCCTGTGAAGACATCCTCCGGGCAACCTCCTTATTATTCTTTATATGTATAATCGTATCAACAGTCACAATTGTAAGACTATCTCGTTCTTGCCTACTAGCACCAGAATATGAAAAACAAAACGCATCGCCTAACTCTCTTATCCGCCTATCAGTGTCATCCTGAACTTCCTGTTGAAATAAATTCCAAGATTCTTTGATAAAATCGGCTTGCACATCTTGATATGATCTATAAAAAGACAGTAGACATAGCATAGTCACCAAAGCAACTACACTCCATAAAAAATAGATCTTCTTATTATGCTCTTTCATAATCACTCCACTTATAGGTTACAAAGATATGCTTTATCTCCCCGCATTCAAAATATTCAACAGAGCCATAGCATATATATTACTTTATAGTGACAAAGCACCTATTTCTCTTCCTGTCAGCTTGAAGTCAGCTAAAAAAATAGGTTCCAAAAAAATCTAATCTTATGTTTGCAAAAAAATTAAAAGATATGAAACGATCTATTTCTAAAAAAGTATGCATAATGACTTTCATTTGTATTTCATGTGTCTCTGGCTTCTTATTGAAAGAAAAAAGGCAAACATTTTCTGATTTAGCATTTTCCAATATTGAAGCTTTAGCTTCAGGAGAAAGTGGAGGAAATGACTGTTACGGAAGAGGATCTTTATATTGTAATGGTGGATATTATAAATACCAAATTTACAGTATCAAATAAAAATCATGAAAATTTACGTATACATAGTTCTATTAATAGGTAGTCTGGTATCCTGTTCGGAATCCTCACGGCACTTCCCCCGCTACGAGGATTTTCCCGATGAAAAGGCATTAAACGCGCAGGTTATCCACCTAGATACCGCCTTGTTCCGCTATCCTTTCCGGGTAGCGGTCAAGGATGGTATCGCTATTATCATGGACTTGCACAACGTAGATTATTTCTTCCATGCCTTCTCTTACCCCGAATGGGAATATATGACATCGTTTGGCAAACGAGGCGAGGGACCTGAAGAAATGGTATCGGCAGATTGCTTCCGATTTATCTCCAAGGATTCTATCTGGACGCTTGATGCGAACAAAATGCGAACAACCCGGTGGAAGATTGAACAAAATATGAACAACATCATCCCCGTAGAAACGATCGATATGGACAAGCGGCTGGTTAGGGCATTGGACTTTTACCCGATGGAATCGGGCTTTTTAGTATCTGACTACCTCGGTCAATATAGACAAAAGTGGACAGACCGAGAAGGGAAATGGATTCACTCCGCTAATCAGATCCCGACTGAAAATAATTATGAAGACATCGCACGCCCTGCATTGGCGCAAGCGTGGCGAAGCTTCTTCGACTATAATCCCCAAAAAGGCATCTTGGTCATGGCAACCCAACTAGGAGAGGCATTAGAAATATACAACTTCACAGATACTACACAAACCGTACGGTATGGGCCTAATGGAGAACCTCAATTCGCAATCTCACGATCGGAGGGAATTCCAACCGGCATCATGGGATTTAGTGATGTCCATATCACAGACCATTTCATTTACGCCGTATTCCATGGTCGTAGCTTCAAAGATATCGAACAAGCATACCTACGAGGGGAAGAGATTGAGGATGGCGGGCGATACATCTATGTATTCGACCTCAAAGGAAACCCCGTCCGGAAATATGTGCTCGACCATGCCATTTACGGTATCAACATAGATGAGGATACGGGGACGATCTTTGCCACGGATGTAAACAGCAACGATCCGATTCTTTCATTTAAAATATAACGACAAAATATCATGAAATACTTAAATCTAATCATACTATTATTATTCCTTCTAGCTTGCCAAGACAAGAAAAAAGACGAGATCAAGCATTTAGTATCCGAATGGCAAGGAAAAGAGATACGATTTCCGCAAGACATGGTCTTTACACGGTTTGCAACCGATACGGTAGACTTCACCCTGCCAAAATCCCTCCACAAGGTGCTGGTTTTCGTGGATTCCATAGGATGTACCAGTTGCAAACTCCAACTGTACCGATGGAAAGAATTGATTCAATACACCGACTCCATTACCCAAGGAACGGTTCCATTCCTGTTTTTCTTCCAGTCCGATGATAAGAAAGAAATACGGTATATATTGAAAAAAGACAATTTCGACAAACCTATCTGTCTGGATCAATCCGACAAGCTGAACGAACTAAATCATTTCCCGGCCGATGGGAGATTTCAAACCTTCCTATTGGATAAGGACAATAAGGTCGTAGTGATAGGAAATCCTATCCACAACCCGAATATCCGGGAGCTATACCTAAAAGAGGTCACCGGAAAACAACCCGCTTCACAAATACAGACCACCGTGAAAGTGGAAGAGGCATCCATACAGCTAGGAACTATCCAAATGGGAGAAAGCAAAGAAGTTGTTTTCCGATTAACAAACACAGGAAACAACCCGTTAGTCATACTAGACGCAGCTACAACCTGCGGCTGTGCCCGCCCATCTTTCGACAAACATCCCGCCAAGTCGGGTGAGCCCCTTCAAGTAAAAGTCATCATGACACCGAAAGACAAAGGAGTCTTTGACGAGACGATTACCGTGAAATGCAATACGAATCAACTGATAAAATTAAACATTCGGGGGATGGCTCAATAAATAAAAAAGAAGGGAGAGCTTGCCGGATATATTGGAACGATCACAAGCAAGCCTCCCACCCCACTTTTACTCATGAAGCAGAAAGGAGGTGACACAAAAGTAGTAAATTAAATTGAAAGAGGAATTCGAGAATATCCTTATCTTGCAGAAGAATAGTAAGCAAGAGATTAAATTCTCAAAAACATAAACTATAAAAAAGAAATATCATGAGAAAAAAGATTTTAGGAATAGTCGTAATGACAGTCGTAGCAGTAGCTGCGGCATGGAACATCAACCAGAGTGAAAACGAGATTAAACTCTCTGATTTAGCTCTTGACAATGTGGAGGCATTGGCTAGCGGGGAAGGAGGAGGCGATTGCTATAAATGTTCTTATGACTGGAGAGTTATTTGTGACAATGTTCAGTCATGGTGCGCAGGCCATCGCATGTATATATTCCCCTAATAATTAGGATTATATTGATAATACAAATTTCTATTTAGTAAAAAGCAACATCAATATCTTGTATTTATAAAAAATACAAGATATTGATTGTAAATATTTATCTATGAAAACAGTACATATATACATATATATAATATTATTAGTTCTCACTTCATGTCAAAGCAACGAGAATAATGATTTAAATAACAATGTCTATATTGATTATCAAAAAATTCCTTTATCCGAACATATTATAGGATCGGCAGAAGGAATGCATCTAGTTGATTCATTTCTTATTATTTTAGATAGTAAAACAGACTCACTTTTCCATATAATAAATCTTAAAAATATGGAATGGAAAGAATTTGGGGCAAAAGGCCAAGGACCATCGGAATTCTTACATCCATTTCATTTTCATCATCAAGAAAATGGGACATTATGTGTGTGGGATTTATTCAAAAGTAGCATGACAACTCTATACGTAAATAACATTTTCAAAAACAAGACATTACAACAACAAAATATATTATCCATCAATGATGATAGATCAACTTTCTCATCATTACCAACAAAATATAACACTTTTATTTCACAAGGAGCATATGAAGATGGAATGTTCAAATTATTAGACCATAAAGGAAATCTAATAAAATGCTTTTTCGAATATCCTCATAAAAACAGGGAAGAAAAAAATATCCCAGCCAAAACAAGAGCACTTACCTATCAAGGTCAAATGATGGCAAGTCCATCACTTAACAAATTTTGTTTCGCATGCATATATGCCCCTATTATCAATTTTTATAACATACACAAAGATTCTATTGAATTGATAAAATCGAATAAAAAAGGATATCCAAATTATATTTTCGAGAATGAATCTGCTATGATTTCATCTCATAACAAAGCTGCCTATAGTCAAATATACACGACATCAAAATATGTGTATGCCTTGTATTCAGGCAAGAATTGGGATGAGTACAAAAAAGATTTTTTAAAATCACAAAAAATCGAAGTATATAATTGGCATGGAGAATTGGAAAAAACATATACCACCTCCATTCCTTTAACTTTAATATGTGTCACTTCTGATGACAAAATGATATATGCAATAGCTGATGATCCTGATCCGCAACTTTTGGTATTCATTTTACCGAATAACAACAAAATACAATGAAGAAAATCATAGAAATAACTGTAATGGCAGCAGCAGCTTTGACTACGGCATGGAACATCAACCAGAGTGAGAATGAGATTAAACTCTCTGATTTAGCGCTTGACAATGTGGAGGCATTGGCTAGTGGGGAAGGAGGAAGCGGCTGGTGGTGCTGTGGATACTGGGGAAATTGCAAATCAGATGGTGGTTCTTATATCCATGGTCTTTTTAGGGTAACTCCTTGCTAATACCCATAAAGAAGGGGGTGATGTCAAATTCACTATGACAAAACAAAATTTTGACATACCCCTCATCCTCTTTTTAACATCTATAACAATCAAAAAAAATGAAAAGTACAATAATCATTACACTTATTTTATCATCTCTATTTTCTTGTTCAAAAACAGAAAATAAAGGCAATGAATTTCCAGAAGAGATTCATCTCACAAATCCTATAACTGCTATTAACAAAGACTATCTTGGTCGTATAGAAGGCATACAAAGCAATGATTCTCTTTTGATCACATGGGATTATCACAGTGGGACATCATTCACTCTATTTAACAATAAAACCGGAAAATGTTATGGAAGATTCGGGAATATTGGTCAAGGAGCAACAGAAGTACCTTTACCCTGTGGAGGATATATCATTGATGGACAATATAAAATCTTCAGTTGCTCAACTGGATTTATAGCCCAATATCCACTTGACTCTTTACAGATAGATATAAATAAAGATCCTCTCGTTTTATACAGAAAAGGATTTAATGACGATTTCTTCCTTTCTGCTATCGTCCCCGTAAATGATTCTTTATACCTAGGAGCCGGAGTATACAATTCTAGGGAGCAGTATGTATTGTTTAATAACAAGAGCCAAATTATAGATAGTAATGTATTAATATATAATACGCACAACGAATTATTCGACAAGTCACAAAAAATACTATCCAATCAAGGTAGATTGACAAAGGCACCTAATGCTAACAAATATGCATATTTCGTCAGTAATTCCTCAAACATTGACATCTTTGAGGTTCAAGAAAATAAAATTAGACCTATAAAACTATTAAGAGAAAGAGACCCTCAATACACTCCCGCACAAGAAAACAATATGAGAATGGTCTTCCCCGACAGAAATAGCTCCATTGGATACATTGACATCACATCTTGCGATCAATATGTCTATGCACTACATTCTGAAAAAACGATCGAAAACGCATATAGTTCCAATATCATCTATGTATTTGATTGGAATGGAAATCCCGTAAAAAAATACAGTCTTCCTAAAGATGCATATTACATCACAGTAGACAATAGCGGAAAACACTTATACACAGCAATAAAAGATGATGATTTCGGCTGGAATATCGCTTCTTATAATATAAATCAATAAAATAATAACTAACTCAACTCATGAGAATATATACTCTTCTACTCCTTTCACTCATCCTATTAGGATTCATCGCTTGTACCGATGATCAAAAACAAGATGACAAAAACATAACCTTCCAGAGAAGTGATTTCAAAGTCCGAAAATCACTATCCGGAAAAACTATTGAATTTGACAGTCTTATTTTACGACCTTCACAAATCCAATTATTCGACTCCTTCCTAGTTACTTGCAATCAAGGGGCGGAAAAACAATTCCACATCTTCAACCTCAATACGGCACATAAGGAAGGAGAATGTATTCCTGTAGGACAAGGGCCTAAAGAGATGATGACACCATGTTTCGTCAATCGGAACGATTCCGTAGTCATTTTTGATATGATGACCTCTACGATTTTCACTTACTCTATCCCGGAATTTACCAGTGGAAAAGAACCGGAATACGCCAGCCGTATCTCCCTAGATACAAAACCGCTATGGAGCAATATTCGAAGCTTGGGCAACGGGTTCTTAGGCGTATCCTATCAAGAGACGAGTCCTGGATTCCTTTTTGATCAAACAGGTAAGAAAACGATGGATTTCGGTACTTATCCTAAAACTGAGCAGGAGTATACTCCTGCCGAATTAATCAATGCGTTTCGGGCAGACCTAACCACCAACCGAAAAGAGAAGGTTGCAATCACTCACTACTTCACTGATTTAATTTGCATCTATAACGTGAACGGGACCTTGGAAAAACAATTACGGGGACCGGATCATTTCGCATCTGTTTTCAAAGAATTTAGGGATGGAGACATTATCGGAAGTAAAGCGAGCCCGCAAACTTATAGAGACGCTTTTTATAGTCCTGTAAACGTGGGGAATAGTTTATTTGTTCTTTATAATGGAAAAATGGTGACAGAGCCTAATTACAATATATTATGCAAAGAATTATTTGTAATCGGATGGGACGGTAGCCTTGAATGCCATTACACATTAGACCAAGGAGTCTCCTCCATCGCTGTAGACAATCAAAAACGGAAGATCTATGGTATCAGTGATGATCCGGAATATCATATCGTAGTGTTCGACTATTGATGACTGATATCCAAAGAATTTGGATTTAGGAAATGAGGCATAAACATAAAAGAATGGGAATAGAAAAACGTATATACAAAACAAATATAAATCAGATGTTACGATATCTGACACTTATATTTTATGGGGTATTTGGTATTGGTTGCATATACGCATTCCTCCTCATCTTCTGTTTCAGCACGTTCAAAATCCCTTCCGATTCCATGGAGCCTCAACTCCAAACCGGAGATCAAGTATTAGTAAACAAATGGATAGCCGGACCTAGGTTATTCAATATTTTCGCATCTATGAAAGGGAAGCGGGTAGATATATACAGAGTACCCGGAGTCGGGCAAATCAAACGGAATGATATTCTCGTATTCAACTACCCGCATCCCTATTCATGGGAGCGGATCGAAATGCACATCATGCAATATTATATCAAACGCTGCCTCGGGTTACCGGGAGACTCCATCCGGATCGAACAGGGATTCTACCGAAACAACCATACAAAAGAGCCTTTGGGGAATGTGGAAAGTCAAGCGAACTTATCCAGACAAAAAGCGGATCGGATGCCGGACGGTGTCTACCGTTGTTTCCCTTTTGATTCTACATTCAATTGGAATGTTCATGATTTCGGTCCTTTGTATATCCCCCGAAAAGGGGATAGAATTACCGTGAATCAAACAAATTATAAGCTATACAAACAAATGATCGAGTGGGAATCAAAAGATTCCCTATCGTGGAAAGATAGTAAAGTTTATATAGGAGACAAACAGGTAAGACAATACCAGTTCCAAAGCAACTATTACTTCGTGGCCGGAGATAAGACAGAAAACTCTAGAGATTCCCGTTATCTCGGACTTATACCGGAGGAATTTATCGTAGGGGTAGCTTGGAAAGTGTGGAAATCCGTTGACCCTTACACGGGGGAATACAGAAAGGGACGTTTTTGGAAAAATATTCGAAACAATTGAAGAATTATGAATAAGCTTATTTTATATGTATGCGCTTGGATCTGTCTGCACTCTTGCGGTTTCTCAAAAAGCCAAGAAGAAAGTATGTTGGAATATGCGTTGTCGCAAGCCGGCGATAACAGGAAAGAGTTGGAATATGTCATCAAATACTATGAAGGGGATTCGTTAAAAAGAGAGGCCGCCCGCTTTTTGATACGCAATATGGTCTATCATTTCGGATATGAGAAGCGAGAGAGGGTATCAGACATCACCACCCTATCCTCGGACTATCTAATCCGTAATATCGAGCTGGCGTTTCAGGCGTGGCCCAAGCCCTGGAATAAATCGGTAAGTTTCGAGAATTTTTGCAGGTATATACTTCCCTACCGGGGGTTATACGAACCGCCCTCCGGTTTACGTGAGGAGCTGATGCGGACGTACCTCCCTTTGCTGGATAGTTCGCATATTGATAACACGTACGATGCGGCCGTGAGGTTACAAAAGATACTACGAACCCGAGTCACCTATCAAACGGAGATACCCATCCACTATCCAACCGCAGAGGAGATCCACCGGACAGGGGTTGGACGTTGTGATGGGGTAGTCTTGTATGGTATCCAGCTGATGCGTGCGGCCGGTATTCCCACTGTAGCAGAACATACGATCTGGACTCGTAGGAACGGGGAACATTATTGGTGCGCATTCTTAAACGAGGATGGGCGATTCCTACCTTTCGCTCCGGAGTACGAAGGCCCGGATTCCTTGATCTACAACCTAACCAAGCCGTTCTTGACCCCGGCCAAGGTTTACAGATACGGATTCGCCCCCTTACATCCGGTAACGACCGAGTCGACCGATGAATACCGTACGTTCTTAAAAAATCCGTTATTGACCGCTGTCACGGAGCAATACCTACCACCTGTCGCAGATATCCATACGACTTGCGACCTCCCGGTGAGATCAAAAAGAGCACCTATTTACCTCTGTACCTATAATCATGGTAACTGGAGGCCTTTCGCCATGAGCGAACGGATCGGCAACCGCTGTACCTTCCCGAAGATCGTAGGCGATGATGTGTTTATCATCGCCGAATATGACAAAGAGGCTTATGGCTCACTACGCTTCATCACATCCCCTTTCCATGTGAGCAATACGGGGATCATCACGAAAATTAAGCCCGATCCGGCCCGAACCGATTCCATCTTTATCGCCTCGGACAACCCGTATCAACAGCAAGTGCCGTATACACTCGCTTATTGGGAACAGGAACAGCAGTGTTTTAAAAACGGATATTTCCCGACAGACACGATACCCGGTGGCATCCTCATTCGCAAGATACCTAAAGGGAGCCTGTTGAAAGCGATGATCTCGCGACCGGAAAAGGCTGCGGAAGATCGTATCTTTTTGGTGGAAAACGATACGGTAAAAAGATATTAACCATGAAAGAGCTGTTGAAACTCGGCGTATATACCCTACTCGGGACACTTTTGCTAAGCGCCCCTTTCGCAGGATTGGGAATGCTATCCACACACTTGGTGACAGAGAAAACCTTTTGGATTCAACTAATCGCCCTGTTCTTATCCGCCGTGTCCCTACAAGGTTTGTGGTTGAATCCAAGCAAGGGGCTGTGCCCATGGACTTACGTGGATATCCTCCCCCTTTCCCTCTTGGGGCTTATCCTCCTCTCTTATCCCTACTCCATACACCCGGAGCCGGAAAAGCTCCTGTTTATCGGACAAATGGTTGTCTTGTGGTATCTGCTTCGGCAGGTGTTCCATGAATATCCGGTGCTCATAGGATATTTTTCAATGTTCTTTATCGCGACAGGCCTTATAGAAGCCATCTGGGGCTTCCGTCAATTACAGGGATGGGCCTATTCGAACCATTCCCTGTTTCGGCTGACCGGCTCTTTTTTCAATCCGGGGCCTTATTCCGGATATTTGGCGATCACATTACCGGTGGCTCTTGGCATCTTGCTGGAACAGTCCAAACGAAATATGCCCTATTACCTGTCCATGGGATGTATAGGCACAGCGATCGTTGTACTTCCTGCGGGAATGAGCCGATCGGCATGGATAGCGGTGGTCGTTTCTTGCGCCTGGGTATATGCCCTGTACCGCCTTGACAGGAAACAGGCAGCGACCAGACTGAGACAACACAAAAGGTGGTATATCATAGGCGGTATCCTAGGCGGCATATTGCTTCTTGGCGGGAGCGCATCACTCTATACATTAAAGAAAGATTCGGCAGACGGAAGGTTTCTGATGTGGAAGATCACGACGAAAGCGATACAAAAACAACCGATTACAGGTACCAGCCTAGGTGGGTTCCCTGCCGCTTACGCTGAAACACAAGCGGAATACATGGCTTCGGGAAAAGCGACTGAACAGGAAAAGTTGGTTGCCGGATGCCCGGAGTACGCATTTAATGAATACTTGCAGATTGGATTAGAACAGGGGTTAGTAGGATTAGCCCTATTTATAGGCTGGCTGGGGCTTCTATTTTATAAAGGAATAAAGAACAAAAGGTATGCTTGTTGCGGGGGATTGATGTCTCTGGCTATATTCGCCTTCTCTTCTTATCCATTACAATTGCCGGAGTTTTGGGTAGTATTGATATTCCTAGGGGTGATGAGCGTAACACCGGACAAGGATGAGATCCGTGAGAACCAAGCCGAATCAAATGGCCATAGATGGGGCAAACAGATATTTTTTATGGGAATCGCTATCCTTGGAATTGGTTTGTTCTGGATGCAAAAAGATCATTATAAGGCTTATCAACAATGGAATAAGGCGCAAATGTTTTACAATAATAAAGCTTACGAAGCGGCCTTGGAGGTATATGAACCTTTGTATCCATTATTGAAGCATAAACCGGAATTCCTTTTCGAGGCCGCTCAATCTCTTAGCAAAACCGGACAATATGAGAAAGCGAATGAATATCTGGAGAGAGCTGTCTTATTAAGCTCCGATCCCATGCTTTATTACGTAATGGCTAAAAATGAGCAGTGTTTAGGTGAATACCGACAAGCGGAAAAGCACCTGTTACATGCCATTGATATTTTACCGGAACGTATCTATCCGTATTATCTGTTAATGAATCTTTATACGGAACCATCTTATTTTCAACCTGCAAAATTGAAAATGGCGATTGATTCCGTATTAACTAAGAAACCCAAAGTGGAAAGTTCCGCTATTAAAGAAATGAAAGAGAAAGCACGAAGTATGTTAAACAACACATCAATATGAATACAATATCCTTATTTTTATAGCAATTACAACTACATCGTAACAATAAATACTTATATTTGCGAATGACAAATTGTACAAACCGATCAATCATACGAGTATGAAATACTATAAATTGTTGACCTTTACGCTTTTATTCTGTTTAAGCGCATGCGGCGGAGAAAAGAAAGATACAGATGCCACACAGGATTCCGTAGAGACCGTATTGCCGGATGAGGCGAACGAAGTCACGATCATGACATTGAAGCAAACGGAATTTAATCATGAGTTGATAAGCAATGGTAAACTGTCCGCTCGCAAGTTGGTGGACTTACGGTTTGAGTCGGCGGAACCCATCGCCCGTATCTACGTGAAGAACGGAGACCGGGTAAACAAAGGACAGAAAATAGCGGAACTCGCTACTTTCCGGCTCACGAACAAAACAGCGCAAGCCAAAGATGCCCTAGAGAAAGCGAGGCTTGAATTAAAAGACGTATTGATCGGTCAAGGATATATGCTGGAAGACTCAGCGAAAGTCCCGCCCGCAACGCTCAACCTAGCACGGGTAAAAAGTGGATATGATCTGGCGCTCGCCCAATATCAACTTGCCCAATATGAGGAACAGAATGCGACGCTAATCGCGCCTTTCGACGGTATTATCGCAAACCTTTTCGCTAAACAAGAGAACGTGGCGTCTACGACGGACGCATTCTGTACCGTTATCGATCCTCATAGTCTGGAAGCCTCTTTCACCGTATTGGAAAGTGAGTTGCCGCTTATCCAAAACGGAGATAAAGTGGAAGTTACCCCTTTCGCCACCACCAGCTTAAAGACTGAAGGACGTATATCCGAGATCAACCCGCTAGTGGATGAGAACGGGATGGTACAAGTGAAAGCGGCGGTAAACGACAAAGGTAAATTATTCGAAGGCATGAATGTACGGGTTAGCGTACAACGCTCGCTTGGGAAGCAATTGGTCGTACCTAAAACGGCTGTGGTATTACGTTCCGGAAAACAAGTCGTATTTACTTTAGTTGATGGGCACGCTTATTGGAACTACGTGCGCACCGGACTGGAAAACGCGGATAGTTATACCCTTTTGGAAGGATTGAAAGAAGGGGATGTCGTGATTACAAGCGGCAATATTAATCTGGCGCATGAGTCACCGGTCAAGGTAATTGAAAATTGAGAATTGAGAATTGAAAATTAGTTGCGTATGATTCGCTTCCTGCTACAACGTCCGATAGCGGTATTGATGGCTTTTACGGCTTGCTTTATCGTGGGGTTGGTGACTTATTTCACCATACCGGTCTCCTTATTGCCTGATATCGCCATACCTGAGATTACCGTTCAGATATCCGGACAAAATACATCCGCACGGGAATTGGAAAACACCGTCGTGAAGCCGGTCCGTTTGCAATTGATGCAAGTGGCAGGATTACGGGATATCCATAGCGAGACTCGTGATGGAGCGGGTATTATCCGCCTTAGCTTCGACTTTGGCACGAACACGGATCTTGCCTTTATAGAGGTCAATGAGAAAATAGACGCCGCCATGAATTACCTGCCCCGTGAGGTAGAACGTCCACGGGTAGTCAAGGCGAGCGCTACGGACATTCCGGTGTTTTGCCTCAACCTCACACTCAAGACAATTGAAAATGATGCCGCTTTCCTCGATCTTTGCCAATTCGCGGAAACAGTGATCAAACGAAGGATTGAACAGTTGCCGGAAGTGGCGATGGTGGATATCACGGGCATATTAGGACGGCAATTACAGATCGTACCGGATATGAAGCTCTTGGATATGGCTGATATTACGTTAAATGATTTGGAATCAGCCTTGTCTGCCAATAATATAGAGCCGGGAAGCATGACCGTACGGGATGGTTATTATGAGTACAATATCAAATTTTCTACCTTATTACGTACACCGGAAGACGTACAAAATATCTATATCCGTAAGAATGACCGGATCTTCCAGATAAAAGATCTGGCAAAAGTAGCTGTCGTACCAGAAAAAGAAACCGGCTTATCGCTAGCCAACGGGGAAAGGGCCGTCACGTTAGCCGTTATCAAGCAAGCGGATGAGAATATGGACAATATGAAAGAGGCGCTTGCCGAGGTTACCGATTATTTCAAGTCTATTTACCCGGATATTGAATTTACGATCACAAGAAACCAGACCGAGTTATTGGATTATACGATCTCCAACCTCAAACAGAATCTATCGTTAGGTTTCTTATTTATCTGCATCGTGGCGATCCTTTTCCTCGGGGACGTAAAAAGCCCGGCGGTAATCGGACTAAGTATGGTAGTCAGTATCATCATTAGTTTCTTGTTCTTCTACCTTTTCAATATGTCCTTAAATATCATCTCCCTATCCGGATTGATTTTGGCATTGGGTATGATGATAGACAGTTCCATCATCGTGACGGAGAATATAGCGCAATACCGGGCAAAAGGAGATAATCTGGAAGAAGCGTGTATAAAAGGGACCACAGAAGTAATCACCCCCATGCTTAGTTCCACATTTACCACGATCGCCGTATTCGTCCCGCTGGTATTTATGAGTGGTATAGCGGGAGCGATTTTCTTCGATCAGGCGTTTGCTGTTACGGTTGGTTTAATGGTCTCTTATTTCACCGGAATCATGTTACTGCCTGTACTTTACAAATTAGTTTACAGCATACCGGAGATCAAGCATTCCTTTTTCAATCTGAAAATAAACAATTTGATCAAGGAGCATACGCTAGACCGATTCTATGACGGAGGGGTTGATTTCATATTCAGGCATAAAACCACTAGCCTACTATTTGTAGCTGTCACTATCCCCCTTTGCGCGATCCTATTCTATATGATCCCCAAAAGCCGGATGCCGGAAATCGATCAGAATGAGTTAATCGCACATGTTGAATGGAATGAGAACATCCATATTGATGAGAATAGAAAGAGAGTCACCGAATTATTTGGTGAGGCCGATCGGTTAGGTGCGCAACACACGGCCTATATCGGACAGCAACAATTCCTGCTAAACCGAGACAGGGAATTATCCATCTCGGAAGTAGAGCTTTATTTCAAGACAGAAGAGACCGATGCTATCGCTCCTTTACAACAAGAAATCTCCGCTTGGGTAAAGCGAAATTACCCGACAGCCGTATTATCGTTCTCTCCGCCGGAGACTGTGTTTGAGAAACTGTTCGTAACCGGTGAGGCCGATATCGTAGCCGAGTTCTATGCCCGTAACAAAGAACAAGCTCCGGATGCCCCTACTTTGCAAAAACTAGAGAAAACACTAGAGAGTAAGACCGGTCTCGCTCCCGTTGGCGTAGCTTTCGAGAATCAATTAAACATATCCATAGACCATCAGAAACTATTACTTTATAATATCTCCTATGAAGAGGTCTACCGGGTACTTAAGACGGCCTTCAAGGAAAATGAAGTCGCTACTTTACGCTCTTATCAACAGTATTTACCGATCACGCTAGCCGGAAACGAGCAAATTGTCGATCATATCCTACATAATACGTTAATCCGTACGCAACCGGACGAAAACCAAAAGACGAATCATGTCCCTCTTAGTGCAGTAACAAAAATTACTCCCGGAGAGGATTTGAAGATACTCACCGCTGGAAAGAACGGGGAATATATTCCTTTTAGCTTCTATCAAGTAGAGAATGCGGAACAGTTAATGGAAAATATTCGGGAGCTCGTCCGCAGCGAATCCAAAGATAAGACGAATTGGGACATCGATTTCTCGGGAAGCTTCTTCTCGAACCAACAAATGCTGAATGAACTGGTCGTCATCTTGTTCATATCCATTCTCTTGATGTACTTTATCTTAGCGGCGCAATTCGAGAGCTTCTTGCAGCCCTTGATCGTCCTGCTGGAAATACCTATAGACGTAGCCGCCTCCTTACTGGTATTATGGATATGCGGGCATACCTTAAACCTGATGAGTGCTATCGGTATCGTGGTAACTTGCGGTATCATCATAAACGACTCTATCTTGAAACTGGACGCGATCAATGAGCTTCGGAAAGAAGGTGTACCCTTGATGGAAGCGATCCATGAGGCGGGTCGTCGCCGTCTGCGCCCGATTATCATGACCTCATTGACAACTATATTCGGTATGGTACCGCTACTATTCACGTTCGATATGGGAAGTGAGTTGCAAAAGCCACTCTCCATTGCCATGATCTCGGCGATGCTGATCGGTACGGCTGGCATCTTATTTATTATCCCTTTGGTTTATTGGTTTATCTATAGGAGACATGCATTATGAAAAAAAGATACAAGAGGACATTCCTAGTTTTATACGCGTTCTGTTCGCTATTAGCCGAAGGAGTATCGGCCCAATCGCTCGTCCTTTCCCTTGAGAAGACGATCTCATTGGCCGCCGATAGCTCGCTGGAGGCTTTTCGTACGAAAAACCTATTCTTGTCCGGCTACTGGGAGTTTCGTAATTACAAAGCGGAGCGACTGCCTAGTCTTACATTGAATATCACACCCGCCGAATATTACCGGGATATCACGAAACGATACGATTCAGAAAAAGACATCGACGAATACCGTAAGCAACAGTCCTTTTATGCGGGAGGAAACTTAAAGATCAAACAGAACTTCGATATGCTGGGTGGTAGTTTCTTCGTGGACACGGATCTGGGGTATATGCGCTATTTCGGCTCGAATACTTATAATCAGTTCACCTCCGTTCCAATCCGTATCGGATACAGCCAAGATTTATTGGGATACAATCCTTTCCGGTGGGAGAAGAAGATAGAGCCTCTAAAATATGAGAAAGTAAAGAAAGAGTTGCTTTATAATATCGAGACCGTCAGCGAGCAAGCCACCACTTATTTTTTCTCTTTAGCCATGGCTCAAGTAGAATATGATATGGCCAAAGAAAATGTAGCGACAACCGATACGTTATACCGTACCGGCCAAGAGCGGCATAAGATCGCGGCTATTAGTCAAGCGGATTTACTGACACTCAAGCTGGATGCGATCAATGCCCGCAATACGTTACAAAACGCCGATATAGCCTTGAAGCGAGCCATGTTCAGCTTGGCCTCGTATTTGAATTTCGATAAGAATACGGAGATACGGCTTCGTCTGCCGTCACGCCCCCATGATATGGATATTCCGGTGGATCAAGCATTGACGTTAGCCCGGGAAAATAACCCCAAGTTTCTGGAAGTGCGGCAAGAGGTACTAGAGGCCGAGCAACAAGTAGATAAGACCAAGAAGGAAACCTTATTCAACGCATCCTTAAATGCCAGTATCGGTTTCAATCAAGTAGCGACCCAGTTTAAGGAAGTTTACAAGAATCCGCTGCAGCAGGACTTGGTATCGATATCTATCTCTATTCCCCTTATAGACTGGGGAGTACGGAAGGGTAAATACAATATAGCCAAAAGCAATCTAAATGTTACGCAAATATCCGCACGGCAGACGGAAGTCACTCTGGAGGAAGACGTAATCATGACTGTCGGCGATTTCAATGTACAGCAAAACCTGATCGCCAGTGCCGAAGAGGCTTTGGACATCGCGATCATGGCCTATAACGAGACCAAGCAACGTTTCATGATCGGCAAAGCGGATATCAATAGCCTTACGCTCTCCTTGAACCGACAGCAGGAAGCGCAACGTAATTATATCACGGCCTTGCAAAATTATTGGTTGAGCTATTACAAAATACGTAAGCTCACCTTACATGATTTCGAGACAGGCATCTCATTAGCCAACGAATTTGATTACGAGCATGGGTTCTAAGCCGAACATATCATCCTTTACGATCATCGTCACCTTCCTCTGTATCGCATTGGCGGGGATCGCTTTCGTGCCTTTATTGCCGATCAAGCTATCTCCCTCCCGTACGCTGCCGAAATTAAGTATCAGCTATAATATGCCCTCCAACTCAGCGAGGGTTATCGAGATGGAGGTAACCTCCCGGTTGGAGGCGATGCTTGCCCGTATCAAAGGAATCAAAGAGATCTCCTCGACCTCGGGAAACGGATGGGGAAGGATTACCTTAGAACTAGATAAACATACGAATATAGATGCCGCACGTTTTGAGGCATCAACAATTGTTAGGCAAACGTGGCCGGACCTTCCGGAAGAATTAAGTTATCCGATTTTAGAGATGAGCCGTCCGGACGACAAGGAATCACGCCCGTTCATGAGTTATACCTTGAACGCTTCCGCTACCCCGATATTCATCCAGCGATTCGCCGAGGATCAGATAAAGCCCCGGCTTAGCAGCGTGCAAGGTATTTATCGTATCGATGTAAGCGGAGCGACCCCTATGGAATGGCGCTTGGAATACGATAGCCGCCAGCTACGGGATCTGGGGATCACGATAGAGGATATCCAATCGGCGATCAGCCAATATTACAAAAAAGAGTTCCTTGGAACCGCTAATATGGGACAAGGAGATATCGGCAAGGAATGGATTCGTCTGGCGTTAATGCCGGAAAAGATCACGAATGGGTTCGAACCATCGCATATCACCGTCGCAAACAAAGATGGTAGCTTAATCCGGCTGGATCAATTGATAAAGGTAACCCGGCAAGAAGAGGCCCCGCAAAGTTACTACCGGATCAATGGTTTAAACTCTATTTACCTGTCTATCCGTGCGGAAGAGACTGCCAACCAGTTGCAATTAGCCAAGAAAGTGAAGGAAGAAATGGAACATATCCGCACCTTGCTTCCTCCCGGTTACGAGATCCATACCAGTTACGACGCTACCGAATTTATCCAAGAAGAATTGGATAAAATCTACGTCCGTACAGGCTTGACCATCTTGATCCTCTTGCTCTTCGTTCTGCTGATTACCCGGAATGTACGTTATCTATTCTTGATCATCATCAGTTTAAGTATCAACCTGTGTATAGCCGTTATCCTTTATTATTTATTAGGGTTGGAGATGCAATTGTACTCGCTGGCGGGTATCACGATCTCTCTCAGCTTGGTGATCGATAATACGATCGTGATGACTGATCACATCCGGCACCATCATGACCGGAAAGCTTTCTTGTCTATTCTGGCGGCAACTTTGACGACTATGGGTGCTCTCGTAATTATCTTCTTCTTGGATGAGAAGATACGGTTGAATTTACAAGATTTCGCCGCTGTCGTGATCATTAATCTGGCCGTATCTTTGTTCATCGCGTTATTCTTGGTTCCGGCATTGATCGATAAGATGAATTTGCACCCGAAGAAAGCCGCTTCTTCTTCCCCAAAAGCTCGAAGTCATTGGAAACAACATCCGGTGGTCCGTCCGATACGGTCGTTCATACACCGTTTCCCAGTCTATTTCTCTCATTATTACTGGACGCAGATCCGTTTCCTTTGCAATTGGAAAAAGCTGGCTTGCCTTATTCTAGTACTGGCTTTCGGACTACCGATATTTTTATTGCCGGAGAAGATCGAGCCGGAAGAGAAGGATCTATCCGCAAGGGACTCTTTGTGGATCGCCCGCTACAATGAATTCGCAGCGAAAGATATTTGGAAGGAAACGATAAAACCTATCGTCGATAAGAGTTTGGGAGGAACCTTGCGCCTATTTGTCCAAAAGGTATACGAGGGAAGTTATTTTACCCGGAATGAAGAAACGGTATTAAGTATCAGCGCTTCCATGCCAAACGGTACGACCCTTGATCAAATGAACCACTTGATCAACCGAATGGAGGCTTACTTGAGTACCTATAAGGAAATACGGCAGTTCCAGACCAGTATCTATAACGCACGTCAAGCCAGTATCAACGTCTATTTCACCCGTGAGAACGAGCGAAGTGGTTTCCCCTACACCTTGAAAAGCAGGGTGATTAGCAAAGCGTTGGAATTAGGTGGTGGAAGTTGGGGCGTATGGGGACTTATGGACCAAGGTTTCAGCAATGATGTCCGTGAGAACGCAGGTTCTTTCCGGATCGAGATGTACGGATATAATTATGACGAGCTATACGAATGGGCGGAGAAACTGCGGGAGAAATTGCTTACGTATCGCCGTATCAAGGAAGTATTGATCAATTCCGAGTTTTCTTGGTGGAAGGATGATTATCAGGAATTCTACTTCAACTTGAATAAATCCCGTATGGCGCAAGCGGATATATTGCCTATCGATTTATTCGCGTCTATCCGGCCTGTTTTCGGTAAAGATATCTACGCAGGTACCATCGTCGTTGATAACGAGACGGAAAAGCTAAAACTTTCTTCCCGCCAATCAAAGGAGTTCGATATATGGAGTATGCAATATGTACCTCAAACCATCCGTGATAAATCCTATAAGTTGTCCGAACTCGCTATCGTCGAGAAAAGCCAGACCCCTCAACAGATAGCGAAAGTAAACCAGCAATACAGGCTCTGCCTGCAATATGAATATATCGGAGCTTCCTCACAAGGCGAGAAGATACAGAAAAGGGAACTTAGAGAGTTTAACAAGATCCTGCCTATGGGATATACGGCTAAAGCGGAAAAGAACTATTGGTCATGGGATCAGAAAGATAATAAACAATATGCGTTATTATTCTTGATCATCGTTATTATTTTCTTTACGACCAGTATCTTGTTTAATTCCTTGAAACAACCGCTGGCGGTCATTTTTGTCATACCGATCTCTTATATCGGGGTATTCCTGACCTTCTATTGGTTCAAACTGAACTTCGACCAAGGTGGATTCGCCTCCTTCGTTTTATTATGCGGTATCACGGTAAACGCCAGTATCTATATCTTAAACGAATATAACCAAATTCGGGAACGGATACCCGCTATTTCCCCAATCCGTGCTTATCTAAAGGCATGGAACGCCAAGATCACGCCGATTTTCCTAACCGTTATATCGACCATACTCGGATTTATCCCGTTCATGCTAGGCACCGATAAAGAAGCCTTTTGGTTCCCGCTCGCCGCCGGAACGATAGGCGGCCTTATCATGTCTATCCTAGGCATCTTCTTTTATTTACCGATATTTACGCTGAAAAAAGAACGGCATTAAACAGGAATACGTATCTTTAACGGATAAATCGTTAATCAAATTCATTAAACTTATGAGACACATAAATTATTTAGTATTGCTTCTGGTAGTTTGCTGCGTAGGTGCTTGCAGTTCCCCGAAAAATGATACGAAAGATGCTTATCCGATGTTCTGGACTTGGTTGGATTACCAGCCCGGAATGAATTTCGACTCCATCTGCACGATCATGAATGAGGCGGGGATAGACGGTGTCATGCTAAACGCCCCTACTCCGGATGATTATCGGGTCGCTATTCCCATCGCCCAGAAACATGGGATAGAGGTCTACGCTTGGCTATGGACAATGAATCCGGAACATGACCGGGACGCTATCTTAAAAGAACATCCCGAATGGTTCAGCGTAAACCACAATGGACAAAGCTTGGCCGATACGACCGCTTACGTGGATTACTACAAATTTATGTGCCCTGCCTTACCCGAGGTACGGGAGTTTATCAAGAAGAAAATAGAGGCTTACTGCGAGGTAGAGGGTTTGAACGGTATCGCTATCGATTACAACCGTTTCGTGGACGTTATCCTGCCGACTACCCTTTGGCCGAAATACGGTATCGTGCAAGATCAAGAATATCCGCAATGGGATTTTGGCTATCACCCGGCTATGATCGAGAAGTTCAAGGCCGCTTACGGATATGATCCAAGGGAACAAGAAGATCCCTCGCAAGACGAGAAATGGCTTCAATTCCGTTGTGACCAGATTTCCGAGGTAGCCAATATGATCGCCGACGTGGTTCACTCCTATGGAAAGAAAATGGCGGCCTCTCCTTTCCCAACCCCCAAGATGGCATCCAAAATGGTTCGTCAAGACTGGGGTAAATGGAATCTGGACATTGTCTTCCCCATGGTATACCATAACTTCTACACGGAAGATATTAGTTTTATCTCAGACTGTATGATAGAGGATGTTCGGGATAAGAACCCGAAAACAACGCTTTACTGCGGCTTAATGGTTTCAGACGATATGCAAGCCAGCATGGACGCCGCGCTAAATCATGGGGCGGAAGGAATCTCTATCTTTACCGTATCCGCTTTACGCACTCCGGAAAGCCGTGCGATGTTCAAGGCTTATGCGGATAGTGTTCGTGCGGTTCGTGCCGAGAACAATGGGGTGAATCCGGCTTTATCCAAGAGTACCAAAGTAACGAATCCTTTCGAGAACATGGATATCTTGAACATGATAAACGCAAAGATCAAGGAGCTCGCCAACGTGCCTATTCCGAATATCGCCGATTATAAATTGGTGAACGAAAAAGGTGCCACGAAATACTACGAGGTCAAAGAGCTAAACACAGGAAAAACATTCTGCGTAGACTTTTACTTCTACGGAGGTATTCTTTCCGGATGGAATGTTACGGTTAAATAAGTACTTGATAATAGCTATTTTTATGCGGCCTACCTCGTAAATTCATGAGGTAGGCCGCACGCGTAAACACCCCTCGG
>ERZ791621.312-NODE-312-length-28128-cov-2.56805_pt1 | contig 28128 bp, 34 predicted proteins | sample MGYA00510270_ERZ791621 | MGnify/ENA primary metagenome ERZ791621 (study PRJEB30046, sample SAMN00715189) | human gut metagenome | study: EMG produced TPA metagenomics assembly of the A metagenome-wide association study of gut microbiota in type 2...
CGGTTTTACCGTAGTTTTCGACGCTGGCAACGAGCGAGTCGAAAGAACGGGTAATCGGAACCGCCATGAATGAGCCCAGGAAAAAGGTGCCGGCCAGTGCGGCAAAAAAACCGAGTGCCCAGATCACGGCAGTTTCCCTCATGGCTTCATCACGGGTTTGCTGAGCTTGCGAGATAACCAGTGTCCATCCCATGGAGCCGATGGGTACGAAGGCTTTTATGTGAGAAGAAAATCGGTCGCCTTCAGTCCGAAGCAAAAATGGTTCACCCTTGGATTCATGAAGCTGAGTAAGCTCAATGGGTGTCAGTGGATCGTAGGCGGCGTTGTGATAATGCGAATTGCTTGAGATGACGTAGATGAGCTGATGATCGGCATTAAAGATAGCCCCGGCGTAGCTTTGCCCGTACAACAGATTGGCGAAGTCTTTGGCAATCATCGAAATATCTACGGATGCCGTCAGTGTTCGATGAAGAATTCCGTTGGTCCCCGGCTGATCGATATTCAGGGTGAATACACGCGTTGCCAACGAATGCTGGGGAGTTTCGAGTGGCTGATTGTTTCGCAGAGATGTGGTAAAGCCTGTTTCATCGGTGTACGAGAGACTGCGGATGCTTGAATTTTGTGTGAGCAGGTTTTCGAATGTCCTGCTCCTCTGGGAAAGCGGAGTCTCAGGGCTGTAGGTGCTGAGTGCCAACGAGAGTTGGCTTCGGATATTGGATATGCCAGATTCAACATAAAGAGCGGCTTCTCGCGCAACGCCGAGCTGAAGGTTGTTTTGAACTTCAGTGGCGGTTTCGAAGTTTTTCTGCAGAAAGAACAGGAGCAGGATCAGAGGCAGAAGCGTTGTCCAGATCAGGACGTTGATCAGACGATTGCGGAATGACTTCGGCTCAACGATTTCTTCGAAATAGGGAGGTAATTCGCTGTCGCCGTAGAGATTGACCAATGGCTTGGGTGGAACGTTTGCAGTAGACATTGGATCAGTTGTGATCGAACTCAATTTGATCGAAATATCCCATTTTAGTGAGGTTGACAACACATTCTGTTCGATGGAGAGGCGAATGCTCAAGTCGACAGCGAGCACTTTCTTTTCATAGCACGCGAGGAAAACTGCGGCGTCAGTCGCGGGTTGCAATACCTGCAATTGACAACTGAGGACCTAAAAAAGCCCAGGCCGAGCAAAAACAGTGAGCCGAATCTGCCGTACCGAGTCAATGATGCCCAATACAGGCGGTACAAGAGCAAGGAAGTGCCCAACAGACAGGCCTTGGCAAAGCTGAAACATTCCTGCTATCAGTCTGGGTGCACGGCAACTCAAATGGAACATGCTTAACGGGAGAGTCCAGCGAAAAACGAAGGATTGAGTATTGATAATTTCTTTTCCAATCAATATAATGGCGCGTTCGACGTGCGTATTGACGGCGGCATCTCCGTTGTCAGTGCGCTTATGTCGCTGAATTTAAAGCATTTGTGTGCCTCATTTCGATGCAAGATGTGGTGTACGGAAGCTTCAAACACTAAAAGTTAACTTTTAACCCACGTGGGGTATTAAGAAAATGGCTGTTCAGCAAAATAAGAAATCTACCAGCAAGCGCGGCAATCACCGCGCTCACGACTTCCTCACCAACCCGGCAACCGCCGTTGAACCCGGTACCGGTGAAGTGCACCGCCGTCACCACATCAGCCCGAACGGTTTCTACCGCGGCAAGAAGGTTGTGACGACCAAGCAGGACGCTGCTGAAGAATAATCTCGGTTCCCGGTCAATTCTGACGACTGGAACGCGAGGCACAGGCTCAGGGGAGATCGGCAACGGGTGAAACACCGCGCCTAACCCCATGTCTCGGTCAATGTCGGAGGCATCCGGCAGCCCGGCAAAGCCGCCCCGGCCTTGAGAGTCGCTGCAGCACTTGAAAGGCGCCGCCGCTTCAAAGCCCGGGCGACAGCGAAAACTGAAACCAAGTGAAAAAGGAGATCGTCTGTACGGACGAATCTCCTTTTTTGATGCCTGCCGTTTGCTAATATCGCTTCGCTAATGCTTTTTGACGACCGGCGGCCTAAACCTGAAACAGCAGTGAGGCGAATCGGTTCGTCGTGTTTTTTTAGATGGAACGAATGACAGACTGCACCAAACGCATCTACACCCGAGTGCTGACTACCGGTTCTAAGTTAGCTGATCGTGTCGTCACCAACGACGATCTCGCTAGAGCACTCGCCGAACGGGGCATCGAGACGAGCGACGAATGGATTCGCACGCGCACAGGCATCGGTTGTCGTCATATTGCTTCTGAGGGGCAGACGACGCTTTCGCTGGCCGTGGATGCGACCCGCGACGCGCTGACCCGCGGCAATATCGATCCTCAGACAATCGACCTCATCATCGTGGCGACGACCACTCCCGACGGCTTATTTCCCTCGATGGCCTGCCGACTGCAAAATGCCTTGGGCATCAAGGGTTGTGCGGCTTTTGACGTTCAGGCGGTATGTGCCGGTTTTGTCTACGCCATGAGTGTGGCAGACGGTCTGATTCGCACCGGTGGTTACAAGCGAGCCCTTGTTGTGGGCGCAGAAGTGCTGAGCCGACTGCTTGACTGGAACGACAGAACGACTTGTGTTCTTTTCGGCGACGGCGCAGGCGCCGTTGTGATCGAAGCCTGTGAGCGGGAAGGCATTCTTGCACACCGTATGCATGCCGATGGCTCTTTCGGCGTGGATACGCTTGCGTGTGACGCTCGCATCGAAAACGGGAAGATTGCCGGCGATCCCTTTATCCAGATGAACGGACGGCAGGTCTTTAAGCTGGCCGTGAGTTCTCTGTCCGAGAGCTTTGTGGAGGTATGCGGCATGGCCGGTATCGCTCCGAGCGAGGTTGACGTTTGGGTGCCGCATCAGGCCAACATCCGCATTATCGAAATGATTGCCGACAAGCTCGGTATTCCTAAGGAAAAGACTGTGGAAACGGTGCAGATGCACGGCAACACGTCGGCAGCAAGCGTTCCGTTGGCGCTCGATTGGGCCGTTAAGAACGGAAGAATTCATGAAGGCGACACCGTAATGCTGCAAGGCGTCGGTGCCGGCATGACTTGGGGCAGCGTGCTCCTGAAGTGGTAAAGGACAGAAATACCGGAGAACGGAATTGAAATTAGCGTTTGTATTCCCCGGACAGGGGTCGCAGAAGGTCGGCATGGCCGATTGGGCCAAGGAGTCGGATGCGGCAGCGGCTGTGATGCAGGCAGCGGATCGCGCTCTCGGTGAACAGCTCAGTGAACTGATTGCCAACGGTCCCGATACGGAATTGAATTTGACAGTCAACACGCAGCCCGCTCTGTTGGCAACGAGTTACGCTGTTTTTGCGGCATGGAAAGAAGCGGGCGGCCCTACACCCGAAGTGATGGCCGGTCACAGTCTCGGCGAATACACGGCTCTGACGGCCGCAGGCGTCTTCTCGATCGAAGATGCTGTGCGTCTTGTGCGTTTCCGTGCGAGCGCTATGCAGTCGGCGGTGCCTGTTGGTGTGGGCGGCATGGCTGCCATTTTGGGCCTCAGCGACGAAGTGGTGATTGATCTTTGTGCCAATGCCGCTCAGGGTGAAGCGGTTGAAGCGGTGAACTTCAACTGCCCTGGACAGGTTGTGATTGCCGGTCACAAGGCGGCTGTTGAGCGTGCTTGCGCTCTGGCTCTTGAAGCCGGTGCCAAACGTGCCGTTGTGCTTGCCGTTTCGGCGCCGTTTCACAGCACGCTGTTGCAGCCAGCGGCTGACCGTCTGGCCGAGGAGCTGGCACGCACACCGATGCAAGAACCGACGGTTGACGTTGTGGCAAACGTCGACGTTGTTTGCCACAAGTCGATCGACGAAATCCGTGCCGCATTGGCCAAGCAGGCCGCCAGCGCCGTGCTCTGGACCGGCTGTGTGAAGAAAATGCAGGAAATGGGTGTAACCCATATCGTCGAATGTGGACCGGGCCGCGTGCTTGCCGGTCTGGTTCGCCGCATTGCTCCCGAAATCACAGTTGCCAACGTGAGTGACCTGGCTAGTGTCAAAAACGTGATTGCTCAACTCAACGCATAAATCGAGAAGAAGGAAAGAATATGCAGAACTTTTTTACCGCTGAAAGCTTTGCCGGACGCGTTGCGCTTGTGACGGGTGCAACCCGCGGCATCGGTCGCGCCGTGGCGCTGGCTTTAGCCGACTGCGGCGCCAAGGTGATCGGTACGGCGACGTCCGAAACTGGTGCGGCACAGATCAGCGAAGCGCTGGGCGACAAGGGCCGCGGCATCGTCCTGAACGTGACAGACGCAGAGGCGAGCAAGGCGGCTGTGGAAGCGATCGTTGCCGAATTTGGTCGCATTGACATTCTTGTCAACAACGCCGGCATAACCCGCGACATGCTTGCGATGCGTTTGTCCGACGAAGCTTGGGACGCCGTGATTGAAACCAATTTGACGGCCGTGTTCCGTCTTACCCGTGCCGTGCTGCGCCCGATGATGAAGCAGCGCTTCGGTCGCATCATTAACATGAGTTCCGTGGTTGGGGCGATGGGCAACGCAGGCCAGGCTAATTATGCGGCTGCCAAGGCGGGCATGATCGGCATGAGCAAGTCAGTGGCCCGTGAAGTTGCTTCCCGTGGCGTGACCGTCAACTGCGTGGCCCCTGGTTTTATTGAAACGGATATGACCGCCGCGTTGCCCGAAGACGTTAAAACGCATCTCATGGCACAAATTCCGGCGGCACGCCTCGGCAAAACGGATGATATTGCAGCTGCCGTGCTCTATTTGGCTTCTGAGCCCGCCGGCTACGTCACCGGGACCGTTTTGCACGTCAACGGCGGCATGTTCATGGGATGATGTAATTAGGCCTCAAGCCTGATAAAATCCCCCGATTAGAAAATTTTCTTCGGCAAACGGATGACCGTTTGCTCAACACAGACTAATTCCGCGGAGTAGGAAATGGAAGATTTGGAACAGAAAGTCAAGCAGATCATCGCTGAACAGCTTGGCAAGAACGAAGCCGACATCAAGAATGAAGCTTCCTTCATTGAAGACCTCGGCGCCGACAGCCTTGACACGGTTGAACTCGTGATGGCTCTTGAAGATGCTTTCAAGATCGAAATCCCGGATGAACAGCAGGAAAACCTGCGCACCGTTCAGCAGGCTATCGACTTCATTCAGGCCAACGTTAAGGCCTAATGCCTCTTGAGGCGCTGTCCGAGAGAGGGTAAAAGACCTTGTCGTCGGACGGCATGAAGCAAAAGGGGGCGGTAGCCCCCTTTTTTTAGCGGATTTATATTGCACAGAACAATAGGAAGGAAAACAAAAAGATGCGCCGTGTGGTTGTGACCGGTTTGGGCATGGTATCGCCGCTGGGACTCGATGTGGAATCGAGCTGGAAAGCGTTGTTGGCTGGCGAATGCGGCATCGGACCTATTACTGAATTTGACGCCTCCGAATTCGGCTGCCGTATTGCCGGTGAGGTCAAGAATTTTGATCCCGCTGCCGGCGGTTTGCAGGCTAAGGAAGCTCGTCGTTACGACCGTTATGTGCAATTTGCCGCTGCCGCCGCTACCGAAGCTCTCAAGGATGCCGGTCTTGATTTCGTCGGTAACAATGAAGCGGGCGATCGCGCCGGTTGCATCATTGGCTCCGGCATCGGTGGTCTGGAAACGATTTGCGTCAACCATAAGGCGATGCTCGAACGCGGCCCGCGTCGTATTTCCCCGTTCATGATCCCCGGTTGCATCATCAATATGGCTTCGGGGCTGGTGGGAATCATGAAGAACCTTCGCGGTCCGAATCTCGCTACAGTGACGGCTTGCGCCACCGGTTTGCATGCTATTGGTGAAGCTGCTTGGATCATTCGCCGTGGCGACGCCGACGTAATGCTGGCGGGCGGCACCGAAGGCACGGTTTGTGAGGTCGGTATCGGTGGCTTTGACAGCATGCATGCCTTGTCCCGTCGCAACGACGATCCGGCTCACGCTTCTCGTCCTTTTGACGTGGATCGCGATGGTTTTGTGATGGGCGAAGGCTGTGGCCTGCTCGTTCTCGAAGACTATGATCACGCTGTGGCTCGCGGCGCGAAGATCTACTGCGAACTCGCCGGCTATGGTTTGTCGGGCGATGCCTATCACATCACGACGCCGGCCACTGACGGTCCTGTTCGTTCCATGAAGATGGCTCTGAATCACGCCGGTCTAAAGCCTGAGGATATCGACTACCTCAATGCGCACGGTACGTCGACTTCTGTGGGCGATATCAACGAATCCCGCGCTGTGCGCGAACTTTTCGGCGAACACACCGACAAGCTCGTGGTTAGCTCCACCAAGGGCGCGACGGGCCACTTGCTCGGCGGTGCCGGCGGTATCGAAAGTGTCTTTACTGTACTCGCCATTCGTGATCAGGTGGCTCCTCCGACGATCAATATCGTCAATCAGGATCCGGAATGTTGCATCAATGTTTGCAAGGACAAGCCGCAGCAGATGGAAATCCGCGCTGCCGTCAAGAACAATTTCGGCTTCGGCGGTACCAACGCCACGCTGGTGTTTAAGCGTGTCTAACGTTACCACGGAGTTGTAAGGCACAGAGAAGAACGGTCCTCAACGGGCCGTTTTTCGTATTTGCACGTACGAAAATGCCCGGAGCGGTTCGCTGCGGAACTCCCCGGGCTTTCGGTCTTTCCTGGAAACGAACAGGCGACTCGTCACTGACACCCGTTCGGAAACACGTTAGCTGATTGTCCGTCAAAAAGCTATTGCGCAGATGTATTGTCTGTTGCAGACTGTTCGGCTTTAGCCTCAGCTTCTTCTTCGGCTTTTTCACGAGCAATGCGTGCGGCTTCGGCACGAGCGGCATCTGCTTCGGGCGAATTGTCGATGAACGTATTTTCCGGTCCTTTCATGATGCCGACACAACGGAACACCACGATGGCCTTAACGCCTTCGCCCTTGGGATTCTTGCCGGAAACACCGTCAAGGAGCTGAGCTCCCTGACCGTTTCTCATGCAGAAGTCTTGAGCACGCTGATATAGGAATTCGCGCAGCTGCAGTTGCTGATTGATATTCGGACGTGTGCCGGAAATACGGTAAAGGTTGTAGTCGATTTTTTCGACGTCCGAATAGTTGGCGCTTTTTTCGATCGCCTCTATCATGCCGCTGCATCCGGTCAAAAGGCTCGTGCTGAGAGCAAGAATTGCTGCACCCGTCAAAATCTTTCGCATGTTTGTCCTTTCAAGAGAATTTTTATTGCTTTCGAGAAGCGACTGCAACTTCCACGTATGTTATCAGCGCCGGGATCGTCATTCCTTGGTACGCGATCAGGCCAGCTTGGGGATGAAAGCGTCCGGTTCTCACAAGAGACTTGTGGTGGCGAAGCGAAAGCTCCCGCTGTTCGTCGTTCTCGCAGATGTAGTAGGCCTGGTATCGTCCGTTGATGTCTACAACCAGAGGGCAGGTGACGTGATTTGTGTCGGCAAAGTGCGCAAAAGTGGTCCCGGGGTAGATATCGCACAACGCTAGGTATACCGCGTTTTCAAATAGGGCGAGACGCAACGTATCGGGGCAACAGTTCATTTGTCCCGAAAGCCACAGACAGAGGCCCGGATGTCGCCAGTAGACCTTGGGGCGATCCAGTGTGCGGCGCTGCGGCTTCAGATTGACGGCAGGCACGATGTCAAGCAACGCAAACTTTTCCAAAAGTTTGACCCATTCCAGAATCGTGACGCTTGGAATCTGCGCAAGCCGCCCTATTTCGCTCCAGTTGACGGCCGAGGCTGTGGTACGCGCAAGCAGTCGGGCAACCGAATAAAAGGCGTCAAGCTTGCGCAGACCGCTGCGCATGGCCGGAAGAGACGCCTCGTGTTTCCACAATTGCGTCCAATGCAAAGCACCCCGGACTCCCAAGGATGGCGCTAAACACGCGCCGAAAGCTTCCGATTCGTTAGCAAACCCTGCGTTCGGTTCAAAAGCGGCTGCAACGCCGTTGACCATCTTCGTGGTAAAAAGGCGCGGTTCTGGTGTTGCATTGATGTCGAGCACTACGCCGAGGTTATCGGCCGATTCACGGAAGAGACGAAGTGCTGCTTTGGAGAAGCGACCGGCCAGTACGAGATCTGTGAGCGGATGATGGGATAGGAACTGAAGCGCACTCAGCGTCACACTGTCGAAGGCGTGTGCGTTGATGATCGTTGTTCCGTTGCCGTAAAGCGCAAAAAACTCATCGGGAGAAGCTTGGTATAACAACCGGTTTCCGTCGTCGGTGATGTCGGCAACGGGGTTGTCCCTGAGCGCTTCGACCATTCGGTAATCGGTTCCGGTGGGCAACGCAAAAAGGCGCAAGCGCGATTTCAGTTCTGGCTTGTTGATCATCGGTTAAGAGACTGCTCGGCGTGAATTTTTCGAGCGGTGCGTTTCCATAGAACGAACGCTAACACACCGTAGGCGACGGTCAAAAGAAGTAGATGTGCGATCTGAACCGTAACGGCGTAAAGCGGTGCTCCGTTTTGCGAGACGGCAACGAGACCGTTGATGCCCGAGGTTGACGGCAATAGTAAACGCAGTGCCAGAGCGGGTGGCGTCATGTCAAAGAGCGGATGCACGACACCCGAGAGAAAGAGTGCCGGAGCCGAAATGACAACAAAGAACTGTGCGCCGTAGGCGTTTGTGCCCATAGCAAACGTAAAGGCCAGACCGAAACTTACAACAGCGGCGCCAAAGATCGCAGCCATCAATAATGTGCCGCCGGGATTTTGCATGGAGGCAAAATCAAAGAGCACAAAGTCCGGTCCCAGAGCGTAGGCAAGCCACATGAGACTAAAGAGCCAGAAAGCGACGTAGAGGGCCGCAAAGCCGTGTACGTTGCGACAAACGGCGCGCAACACGGAAGGCGGATTTGCGCTCGCAAGCCATCCCCCCAAGCTCATGACGATGCTCACGAACATAACGGCTTGGATAATGATGGGCATGACGGCGGCAACGATGTAGCTTGCATAGCCGGAAAGCGGGTTATAGAGATTGACGTCGGCAAAGGCGACCGGGGCTGTTTGCAACTTTTTAAGGGTTTCGAGCGGTGCACCGGCTCGAACGAGGTTTAAAGCCATGCTAGCGGCCGTTGTTTCTCCGACAACACCCATGAGGCCGGCCATCACAGCGCGTGACTTTACGGGGAAGGCGCCGTTGGCGGTAAGTGCAACGGATGTATGCTTGCTGGCCAACAGGTTTTCCTCGAAATTCTCAGGGATCGTGATCACGGCCGCCACTTTTTCAGTTTTGTAGAGCGATTCGCCCTCGGCACGATCTGTTCCGATCGCAACGACATTGATCATAGCCACAGATTTGATGCGTTCGATCATTGCGCGGCTAGCCGCGCTGCGGTCGAGATCCACCACAGCCGTTTGGATGCTGGTGACGTTTTGTGCTGCGTAAGGCCACGCGTAAAAGAGCAGGTAAAAGGCTACGGCGATCACGAAAATTACGAAGGTGTCTTTTGTAAAAGCTCCGCGGGCCAGAACCGTGCGAACCGTCTCCCAAAAACCGACGGGTTCTGGGAGGTCGATCACTGGCTGAGCTTCACGCTCTTTTTGCGCCCATTTACGCATTCTCCGGGGCATCAGAGTCAGGCCGACAGCGGCTGGGATAATGACGAAGAGAGAGAGCATCGAGAGCAGATAGATCGTGTGCGAAAGCTCGCTTCCGAGCGCCCACTGCGAGGAATGAAGTCTCAGGTACCATGTCAACGGAAGGAACTGAGCGAGTAGTTGCGCAGCTGCGTCCATTGAATCCAGAGGAAAGGAAAAGCCCGTGAAGGGGAAGATGGGGGCGGTTGTGCCAATCGCAACCGACATGGCAATAATCCACGACGGCGAAAGGCTCGTGTAGAGCATGGCAAGTGCCGGCATGCTCGCGAAAAAGAGCACGATCCCCAGCGCCCAGGCGGCGAGACTGCCTTGCACGCCCCAGCCCTCCCAGCCGGTGAACCAGGCTAGGTAGGTCAGCCCCATGAGCGAGTAAAGGACCAACCAAAAGCTCATGCGGCCAAGCAAAAAACCCGTGAGGTGAGAGTAAGTTTCAACGACTTGATGTACGGTCTTAAGGCGCCACTCTCGGGTGAGCGATCCCACGCAAGTCAGAATGGCTCCTAAGGCGAGCACGCCGGGTAGAATGGTGGTGAGCAGATACGCTTTGAAATTGAGTGCCGGGTTGCCTGCAATCAGAATGTCAGCGTCAAGCACGGCAAGACGTTCTTTGTTTCCGGCAAAGCCGCCGCCTACGACGGAGGCGGCCTCAAGCATTTGTCCAATTTGAATTTGTGACAGTGCGAGCTTGAGGTCGGTTTCCACCGTGGTCGCGATGGCGTAGTAGCTTTTGTTGAGAAAGAGCTCAAGAGCCGAATCGGAACGGCTGCCGGACGTTTTCTCGCTCCAGCTGTGGCCGATGACAAAGAGAGCGTAAATGTTACCTGTGGCAAGATCGGCCGTTGCCGCCTGTGGATTTTCGTAATTGACGAAATCAACCGAGGCCACCGCATCCAGAGATCGGATCAAATCCCGGCTTTCTGCGGAGTTGTCGTAGTCGACAAGCCCGACGGGTATGTTGCGCATCAGCCCGGTAGCGAAGACGGCAACGACGGCCAGACACCAGAAAACGGGGACCACGATGCCGGTGAGCCACAAAAGCGGCGTATCAGATGTGGTGCGGGCTTCCTGCACAAAAGCGCGCTTAAAGTCGGAAAGAAACGACGACATAACCGAGGGAAACGTTAGGAGCCGCGGGCTGCGCGGTCAACAATCACGCTCATGCCGGGACGCAGATCGCGCATTGGCTCAACCGGTCGGGCGCGTACTTCGAAGGTGCGCACGTCGTAACCCGTCGACTGACGGGTGGAACGCCAGGTCGCGTAGTCTGCTCGCGGATTGATCCAATAAACGGTAAAGGCAACGTTGTCTACTCCCAAAGCCGGCACCTTGGCCTTCAATTCGGTACCCACCTTAATCTCGGCAAGCTCATCTTCGCGGATGTTGAACACAACCCATTTGTCGGAGTGATCCAGCAGGGTGACGAGCGGGAAACCGGCCGGCGTTACTTCGCCCTCATGCAGCACCACACGCGTGACTTCTCCTTGTCGCGGAGCGCGGACTAAGCTTTCGGAAGCCAGACTCTGCACTTCGGCGACGCCCGAGGCGGCCTGACGCGCCAGGGCTTCTGCGGCTCGCTTTTCATCTTCGCGTGATCCCGTGAGCGCCATGTCATAAACGCTTTGTGCAGCGCGGGCCAACCCGCGGGCGGTGTCAAGGGCCGCTTTGGCTTCATCGAATTTTTGAGCCGACACAAGCCCTTCCTTGTATAGCGCATTGACACGAGAAAAAGTTTTCTCGGCAAGCTTCAGAGCGCTTTGGGTACTTTCATACATTGACTTGGCTTCCCGAATTTTTTCCTTGCGGGCGCCTTCTTCCACGAGACGAGCTTTGGCTTGCGCAGCTTGTTCTTGCGCCGTGACCTGACCGAGCTTGGCGGAAATTTCCGGAATGCCGATCTCTACCATTACGGCACCGGCTTTGACCGTGTCGCCTTCCTTGACGAGTACCTTCTCAATGCGGCCGGGAATCTTGGGAGCCACTTCAATGGTGCGGGCATCCACCTGCCCTTGAAGCGGGGTTGGAGCGGGAGTGGCAGCCTTCCATAGTCCGATGCCGATAAAGGCCAGAAGACCGGCACCGATCAGGGCAACGGCGATAGTTTTAACGGATACGTTTTTGGATTCGGTCATGGCGGAAAACTCAGTACTCGAAAATGTTTGTCTGACGCGTGACGGATTGTTCAAAGGCGTTCATGTCACCGCTTACGGCGTTAAGCATGGCCCATGCGACAACGAAGCGGTAGGCGGCGACGCGCCGGGCGATTTCTGCGGCCAGCAGTTTGGTGCGTGCGTCGTTGACTTCATCAGCCGTTGAGAGTCCCTCGGAAAAGCTCTTTTCACGCAACCTTAGGTTTTCCTTGGCAAGCGAAAGCGTCGAGTCGGTGAGTCGATAGGCTTCGCGGGCCTCGTTGCTCTTGAGGTACGCTGTCTGAACAGCTGTCTGAATGCGGTTTCTCGCTTCGTCGTGCGCGGCTTGCGCTTTTGTGACGAGCGAATTGGCCGCAGCAATTGACGCATTGCGATCTTTGTTGTCCCAGAGCGTGAACTTCAGACCTATGCCGGCGATCCAGTCGGGTTCGGGGATCGTCAGGTAGTGCTTGATCATGTTGTAGTTGGCAAAGGCGTAGACCTGGGGGTGCCAGGCGGCCTTGGCGGCCGTCACGCCCTGCTCAGCTTGGCGGCGCTGTGCTACCACGCTCTTTAAGACGGGGCTTGCGCCCAACGCCTTGTCCTGCCAGCTCTTTAGCGTGCCGATGTCTTCCGTGACAACGAAGAGGGGGTTTTTGAGTTCGCCCACACTTTCTTCGCGCAAAAGGCCGGCCAATTCGCTTTCGGCCACACGGCGGTTTGTCTGAGCGGTCAAAAACTCTCGCTTGGCGGTGTCTCGATTGACTTCGACAGCCATGCGTTCGAGCTTGCTGATCGTGCCGGTCTTTTCAAAGCGAAGCGCTTTGCGCACTTCCAGCTCCTGCTGATGCAGCATTGCGTTTTGCAGTCGTTCGATGCTGCGCGCAAGCTGTACCGCAAAGTATTTCTGTGCGAGCTCGGTGTCAACGGTATCGCGCTGAGCCTGCGTGCGAGCCTGCGACTCGTAGACAGCCTCGTCGGCCGCACGAACTTTGGCATTGATGGCGCCGCCCATGTAAATAGGCAATTGAGCGTTGATGGCTGCGCGAGGGCCACCGATGTCTTCTTCGTGGTAAAGATCAATAGGAGGCAGGGGAAGGCCGGGAATAAGTCCGCCGAGATTCACTGTTCCATAGTCGAGCGTTTTGCGTCCCCAAATCTGCTTAGAGTCAAGTTCGATCTTGGGGCCGTGCAAGCTGCGCGCGCTCTTGGCTTCGCTTTCGCGCTTGGCTGTTTCGGCCGCTTCGACCTTGATGGAATCCACCCGGTCGTGAGCAAGCTGTCGAGCCTGAGAAAAATCAAGTGCCGGCGTCTGGGCGTAACCTGAACTCAATGCCCAACAGAGCGTTGCAAAGACGAAGAGAGATTTTGCGGCCATCGGAGACTTTTCGTAGAGAAAGATTTTCTATAAAATCGCTATTTTAGTGCTGAGAATCTTTTAGCACACAGATACATTGCCGAATGTCGCCCGAATGGCGAAATCGGTAGACGCAAAGGACTTAAAATCCTTGGCCTATGGCATGCGGGTTCGAGTCCCGCTTCGGGCACCAACAGCGATAGTCGGCTATGTTCTGTGATTGTCTTTGTAGCACCATGAAAAAGCTCAAAAGTCCCATTGCGCGGGCCTTTGAGCTTTTTTTTTGTTATCCGTTGATTGTCTCTGCAATTCTCTGAAATTCTCTGTAAAGCCGCAGTTTTTTAGGTAGACGGCATGTATACACCTATAATGAGGTGGTCTGTGTATGCTAAAAAACTCGCTGCCATGCCCAAAATCATTGCCCCGCTTACCATTAAACAAGTCAACAGCATCACAAAAGAAGGGTTTACTGCGCTCGGAGGAACGCCGGGGCTGTATCTTCAAGTGCGCGGCGCATCGCGCTCCTGGGTCTATCGCTATACGTCTCCGGAAACGGGCAAGGTAACCATGACTTCGCTGGGGCCTTGCTCCTCCATGAGTCTTCTGGCTGCTAGAACCGTTGCGCAGGAGTTGCTCCAGCAGGTTCGCTCCGGAACCGATCCGGTGCGTGAGAAGCGGCGGCAGAAAACGCGTCGAGAACGGGAAGCCAAAAATGCCGTGACTTTCCGTGAAGCGTGTGAGGAATGGCTGAAAAGCCGCGTTGATTCTGGGTGCTACAGCGACACGGAGTATTCGGTTTATCGCATCCGGATGATTCTCCGCAATCACATCTATCCTGCCTTTGCGGACAAGCCGATGTCGGAACTGACGGCGGCTGACCTCTTTGACTTTCTTAAACCTTTCTACCGTCAAAACCGTGGCACGTGGTCGAAAGTGAGAGCGGTCTTAAACGGCGTTTGCCGGTGGTCTGTGGCGATGGGGTATTGCCAGCAAAACGTTTCTGACTCACGAGGCGCACTGGGGGGCTCTGTTGGAGAATCTGGGGCGGCAGAAACCTGAGATCCAGAACCGGGGTGCTCTCGACTACCAGCAGGTGCCGGATTTTTATGTCAGGCTTATGGAGAAGGGAACGACGGTAGCCAAACAGTTTGCATTTGCACTGCTGACTGCCTCACGCTCCAAGCCCGTCCGGATGCTGACCTGGGATCAAATCGATTTCGAAAACCGCACTTGGCTGTGTCCGGAAGAAAGCATGAAGGTCAAAGGACGCGGTGACTTTGTGGTCTACCTGAGCGATGAGGCTATCGATCTGTTGAAGTCCATGCCACGGCGCCCGGACACGGACTATGTCTTTCCCAATGAAGCCGGCAAGCCTTTTTCCGATATGGGGATGCGAGCTTTGATTCTGAGACTCAACAGCGAGGCTCTTTCCAGGGGAGAAGAGCCGCTTCTCGATCGAGAGCAAACGGCTCGCCTGGGCAAGCCGGTGTTGATGACGCAACATGGTACATGCCGGGCGTGCTTCAAGACGTGGTCAAAGAGTGACGGACGAACATTCAATGTCGACGCGGTCGAGCTGTGTCTCGCGCATCAAATCGATTATCGCTACAGCGGCGCCTATGATCGAGCAAAGCTCGAGAATGAAAGACGAGAGGTGATGGCAGAGTGGGCTAAGTTCTGCACTTCAAAACTCGCATAAAAAGATGCCCGGCTCGAAGCCGGGCGATTGGTCTCTAGTCCTTGAGAATCAGTTCACGGCCGAACTGGCGGAAGTAGTCCTGCTTGACGCGTGACAGCGGGAAGCGGGAGTAACGAGTTGAAATTACATCGGGCTTGCTCAACTTGCCGTTGGCAACCCATGTGTACACGGTCTTGGGCTTGATGCCGAAGATCTCTGCGACTTGCTCTTTTGAGAGCATTTTGTCCAGTGCGAGTTCCATTTTTTGCTCCTTCATTGCTTTTCCCGAAACTGTTCAAAAAAGATCCATCCAAAACTTGATGCCGGCGCAAACCATCCCCAGCGAAAGGAGTGCGATTATCGCTAGTAAGGCCAGCCCAAAAATGATCTGGAACCATTCCTTCATGCTTGCCTCCTTTTAGTGACTGCAAAGCCAAACAAAGCCGCAGATGGCGATCGGCAAGCCGGCGATGACAGAAGCGCCGGCAGCCATTGGGCCGAAGTTGTCGGCGATCCAGTAGTGCAGACCGAGTCCGGAGGCGATGCCGGCCAAGGCTGTCACGTACCAGACGCCGAAGCGGGCGCAAAACTCGCGCGTACGGCGGTGCCAGGCGTAGGCGCTGTCGCAGTACCGGAGATCCGCTCGGATCATTTCTTTGAGGTCGGTTGAGCCGGCCATCTCTCGCAGCTTGTTGATGTGCGATTCGACCTGGGCGTCTGTGATGATTTTGTTGGTCATTATTTCGTCTCCTGATAGGGCTTCGGCATCTCTGCCCAGGCTTTGATTTCTGTCCATTCGTATCCGTCAAAGCAGTCGTCGTCGGCGTCGTAGAAAGCGCATTCGACATAGGGCTGGTCAGATTCGTTGAGCATTGTCACCAGATACCAGCCGTCTCGGTCGGGGCTGTAGTGCAGGCCGTCGGCTTCCACCGGCATCCAGGTTGGTTTCCAGAGTTCCTGGGCTTTGTACAGGGTGGCTGTGGTGACTCGAGCGTGGTCTTCCATCGTTTGCTCGAGTCGCATGATGCGAAGCTTGATGTCATCGAGTGACTGGGCGATCGGTTTTTCGACCCGGGCCAATGCTGGAGTCGAAGTCGGGAGTGTTACGAATCTCATTCCTGTTTTCCAATGATTTGTTTGTAGATGCGGGTGACCAGGGTGTTGTGAAGCTTCAGGCCTTCTTTGCCGTAGCTTTCGCACTGGTACTGGATCGTCGACTTGTCGTCGCCCGGGAGTGCTGTTACCTGGTGCTTCCAGGTGCCTTCCTCGGCTGACACCTCGTAGGTGGTCGTGATCGATGCGTAGCGGTCACCGCCGCGCATTTCCGTGGTGATTGAAAGTGGCCAGTTATCGATCGGCGATCCGGACTGGCGACGTGCCAGAAGGCCGTTGATGTAGTGCAACTCTTGGTCGGTTAAGTAGCCGCGCTTGGGGGACGGCTCCTTGGCTGTTTGTGCCGGCTTATACGTGACGAAGTTAAGCTCGTAGCTCGGGCATTCGGAAATTGTCAGTACGGCACCATCGTCACTTTCCCAACGGGAGATTCTCTCGGCCTTGGCGCCGGTATCAACCGGCTGCGAGTTCCAGATCACGGCCTTCGTGACGTAGTTGCAAAGGGTTTTGAAGTTGATGACTTTCATGTGACAAGTCCGCTTATTCGTTTGTGATTTCTCTCCCCGGGTGAGATCATCGGTGTGTCAGACCACCACGTTTGACGTCCGATTAACCACAACCCGAGGAGGGAAAAATGACGTTGGAAGAAGAAGTCAAAAATCTCCGAGAAGAAGTGAAGTTGCTCAAACAAGAGTTGAGGAAGCAAGTGTGCGCATGCAACGCTTTAGCAGGCGCATTACTTGCTCTTGAGAAGCAAGTAGTTCATCTCTGCAAGCTGAACGGAGTCGATCTTGGTCCAGATTGTTCGGATTTCCTTGAGAAGGCTGCACGGGCATTGGATGAGGAGCGCCAACGGCAGGGCGAAGCGGTTGAGTAATTTGCTTGTCCAGGAAGCGGCGGACGTTGACCAGATCGTCTGCCGTTTTTTCCAGTGCCATGGTTAGAGATCTCATTTCGGCCATTGTCAAAATGGTCTTCCAAATCTGTTCCGCGTGTTCTTTGCTGATGGCTTTTTCAGTTTTCTCTTCTGACATTTCCTTCTCCTTTTAATTCCCAGGCATGGCGGCCAGGGCGTACAACCAGGCGTAGACGCCGCAGGCGCTGATGAGTGCGTAGACCACGCATTTGATGTCTTCAGACATGGCGTTACCTCGCTGGTTCGTTTCTGAAAAATTGGACGTTGTTCGCGATGACTTCCGTGAGCTGCTTCTGGATGCCGTCGCGGGTGATGTACTCGCGAATGTGCATCTCGCCTTCAACCCACAAGAGGTTTCCTTTTTGGACATACGCGCAGATGTTCTCGGCCAGGCGGCCGTAGGCGACCACGTTGTGCCATTCAGTGCGCTGCTCTTTGGTTCCGTCGGCGCGGTAGATGGTTTGAGATGTGGCCAGTGAGACGCGAGTTGCCTGTTGGCCGCTTCGCGTTTGACTTAGCTTCGGGGTGTGGCCGACATGGCCGAGTAAGAATGCTTTGTTGATGGATGGCATTTGCAGTCAGATCATCAAGTGTTGTATAGATGACTGCAAAATTATCAGTTGATGAATGCATTTGACAAATCAAAAGATGAACAACAGAAATAAATTTGATCATCTTTTGATGAAAATCAAACAAAAAAATAGCCCCAAGAGATGACTCCTGGGGCCGTGATGGTTCGTTTGTAAAGGTTAGCTAGTGAGTGACTTCCGCAATTCGATGGCTACGCCTTTGATGATGATCTCTGACGTTGCGCTGGACAAAATAGGAAAGTCAGCGTTTAGCGGCACGAGTTCAAAAGTGCCTTTCGAAACGGCTTTGTATTTCCGTAGAACAGCCTCTCCATCAGCAATAGCGACAACAAATGCCGACGGTGTGGCCTTTTTGCTCGGGTCAACAATGACAATGTCGCCGATGTCAAAAAGGGGTTGCATCGAGCGATCACGAATCGGCAGTGCCAGAGCGGTAGACGGTATGGTATTTGAAGCCATAACAATTCCTATCGGTTCCCCGCTGTCATCACTCAGAAGGGATTCCCAAGTGACCAACGGGACTCTTACCCGATCAAGAATTGTTTTGAGATTGTTCTCGGGTTGGGCTCCAGTTCGATCGAAATAACCCTCGTCTAGACCAAGGCTTTTCTCAAAATCTCGAGCTAAACGTTCTCCCAAGTTTCTCCAGCCTGTGGTGAGGCTAGATATTTGGGTTTTTGATCTGCCAACTTTTGCAGCAAATGTGGCCAAACCAATGGCGTCAACCAAGGCCTGGAGGTTTGTTCGGCGAATCTGATTGATTTCCATGGTGAGTCCTTGAGGATTGCTTTGAAGTGGATTTTTTCACCAATTGATGGACGTAACAAGAAAAATTGCTATATGATAACGTTTATCAAATGTTGGATAAACGCCATGAAGTTGAGCGAATTTTTATCTTCTCTTTCAAAAGACGAAAAGAAGCGTTTTGCCGAGGACTGTAGCTGTTCTCTTGGTCACCTCTACAACATTGTTAGTGGCCAGCGTAGGTGCGGAGCGAGTTTGGCAGTACGGATCGAAAAGCGCACATATGGCAAAGTGACCAAGGAAGAGGCCGCGCCTCATGTTGAGTGGTAGGCCGTTATGGCAATTGCCTTTTTTGACTATGTTGCAGCATTGCGCGAAAGCGATTTGCCGGGGCCAGTTCGAAGTGTCGCATTCTGGATTGCTTCTCGTTGTGCCAATGGTTGGCCGGTCACGCGAGAAACAGTTGCTGCGGACTCAGGCTTTTCCAGGGCAACGGTCACCCGTGCCATCTCCGAATTGCGAGAAAAGGGGTGGTTGGTGTCAGATCGCAACCGTCGGCAAGGCAACAGTTACCAAGTGAGCATTCCTCGTTTCTTATCGGCTCAGAGTGAGCCTGCAATAGGCTCAGAGAGAGCCTGTAAGGAGGCTCAGAGTGAGCCTTTAAAGAAATCCTTATCGGCTCAGAGTGAGCCTACAGTAGGCTCAGAGGGAGCCTATAAGAAGGCTCAGAGTGAGCCTACCTATATAAGAACAATACAAGAACAACAAGAACAACAAGAACATCCTCGCGCATGCGCACGCCCGCCCGTGCGCGAGGGAGACGCCGCCACCATCAAACACTCCGATCTCTCTCAAACACAACTTTGGGGGTGGGTGAAGGAACTCGAAAAAGATCCGGACGCCAAGGCAGAAGTTTTGAAGTTCAAGTTCTACAGGACATCGACCGGAGGGATTTACAAAGACGCGTTTGTCACGGCTTTGCTTTCAAGCGAAAGGTTATTTGAGAGCTTCAGACCGTGGTTTGTGCGACTCCAAGCGGAGGGCAAGTTATGAGTCTCCAAAGGTGTGCGATTGAAGGTTGCCAATACGCTGGGGTTTCAAGCTACTCCGCAGGGCGCTACTACTGCGATTTTCACGCCGAGCTCTTTGACCGTGGCCCCGAGTTCAAGCGTTGCACGGCCAAGGTGACGCAATACGCGTCCTGGTGGGCTGTGCGGGATCTGAAGGCAAAGCTCGGCCGCATCGCGTCCTGCACGCTCGAGTCGGATGCCAAAAAGCTGATTGACGTCGTCCAGCAGAGCCCTTTGCGGCAGTACCTGCCTGATCCTTCGGTTTTGGATCGTAAGGAGATCGTCAACGGTATCGGCGAGCGCGTGCCGGAGCCGGCGCGGATGTATGCGCTGCGAGTCGATTCGTGTCTCGTCAACTTCATCGTCGACAAGGCGATTTTCGACATGGGGCTGCCGGTGCTGGGGGAAGGGCTGCAGGGAGACCTGCCGCTTGGGCAGGCTTTGAAGGAGGGCACCGATGGCTAGGTTGCGATGGGTTCAGGCCATGCTGCGCGAATGGGCGGCCTGGATCGAAGGTTTCGGAGGTGGGCTTCACAGTCCCGAACTGGATGGCTTGCCTCGTGGCAATGTCTTTGGTTCACACCTGCCGAAGGACACGTTTTCGCTGCGCCGGACGCAGCAGGCGATTGACCGTTTAGACCCGGATTATCAGGCGATTTTGGTGCTTGTATACATCGAGGGACCACGGTGCAATAAGGTCAAACTATCGGAAATTGCAAGGTGGAAAGAGGTCAGTGACCAGACATTTCGCGACCGTGTAGAAGTTGCAGAGCAAAAATTTTCAGAAGAGCTTGATTTTATTGAAAATTTTTCTCGGGAGGATGAATAAATGGCTTTTTCGCTTGACAGGGTTTCGGGAAAATTGATAGATTTTTTCTACAATTTGGCGAAGCTTGTAAGTAGAGCGTCTTTCGAGGTCGCAATAGCCTCGGTTTCCCTTCCTTGCCTCAGTTGGTTTAACCTCGTGTTCTCTGGCCAGAGAATTGAGGTTGAAAAATGTCCGACTGGGGCAAAATTTTTGAGTGGGTGTTCAAAGTAATGGACACCAAAGCGTGGATTATCCTTGTTGTCACAGGGGTACTTTTGTATTTGCCTGAGAGTCTGTTGCCTAAACAAGCGCTTGATATTCGAGAGAATTGGGGTGGATGGGTTCTTGTATTGCTTCTTTTGTCCCTCGGCTTTACTTTGAATAGCCTATGGAAGTGGGTACAAAGGCGGCTAAATCTGAAAAATGGCAAAAAACAAGCATTGGAGAATTTTGAGACCTTGCATCCAGTGCAACAGATGCTGTTGTTGGAAATGTTTTTTCAGCGGCGGTTTACCTGTAACTTGAAAGTGAATGCTTCCGAGGTAGTGACTTTGGTGCGGTATGGCTACCTTTCCCGCGAGGGAATGGTGACGCTTGATTCCAATGGAGATCCTTGTGTAAACACTACTCTGACTCCCCAAACCATTAGATTGATGCAAGAAAACCGAGAACATATGCAGGAAATAAGATCCAAACTTGCACAAGATGGGGTGGGTGGTTTGCCGGATTGACGAAGTTTGGAATTTTGACGCCCGTTTTGAAGAGCTGAAGGCATTGGCACCAGAAAATGAAACCGAGCGCTGACGCTTAATCACATTCTCGCCCAGAAGGTTAGACGTTTGATACGATGGAACACTCCATGCAACTCAAATTGGAAGGAATGATCATGTGCGAACAGAAGCGAGTTCTTATTTCTGACTCTGGTGATGCCATCCGACTAAATCCTCAAGTTGTCAGGAAAATGATTTCGGAGCACATCCGGGTGTCGGTGAGTCCCAGGCTTAAGGATTTAGAAGAATCGTTGGATGTGTTGTCTGGGTACAACCTAGAAGAAGACGAGAACGGCATTAATGTAGGTGACAACCAGATACATGGCAATTACGTTGAGTTCTCAGTTGCAGTGGACGCACTCGGCAAGCTTATTGAGCTATACGAGCGCACAAAAGGTGAAGGAGAGGAAGTCGATATTAGGCTTTCTAGTGACGATATCTGAGATCGTAAGGCCCGGTACAGACCGGGCTTTTTGATGCGTGTCGGATCTGGAGTAATCAATGAAAAATGACAGCCGTAATCCCTTTTATGCGTCTGCAAAAGTGGAACGTGGCACAGCTCGAGTTAAGGTCTTCAAATCTCTAGACAAAGAGGAATGTGGAGTCTGGGTGCGCAGCTATGGTGAAAGAGAAGTTTTCATCGGGGTAGGCGATCGGTTCGAACTTGCTTTTACCTCTATCGTACTGGACACCCAAGAAGCAAAAGAGTTCGCGAACATGATTCTCGGGGTGGCGGATGCCATTGAACGCGAAGGCAGAATTAACGCCTAATAGCGGTTCTTGAGATTTTGTTATGCCCGGTCAGTGCCGGGCGTTTTATTTGGAGTTGTACAATGAGCGGATTAACGGTATTCGCAATAACCTATGGTTGGACGCTAGCAGGCTTTTTTCTTGGCCTTTTTTGTGGATCGAGATGGGGTAAATAGCGTTCCGCCAGTTATGACGCAAAGGATAATGTTCCGATGGCTGAAGAAACTGAAGTAGAACAATCTGTAATTGAAAGTTTTGTTGTTTTCCTGAAGGAATTGCAGACGAAAGTTTCGAAGTCAAACCCTCAATACTCTGATCTTTGCAGTGTTGTACTCAGCTGGGAGTTTCCGCCTTTAGGAAAAGATAGTTTGGTGCAAAAACTAGGTCAGTTGATTGATTACATAGAGTCGCATCAGTTTCAGGAAAACAAAGATCTAAGCCGAGCTTTGAATGACTACCAAGAGGCTTTTTCAAAATGGTCGGGAGCGCCCCTTAGTCATCTCTACAATAGCAGCTACTCTAAGTCAGTAATTTACAATTTTTTGATCCTATTGACTGAGGTGAGGGGCACTTTAGAGTGCTACGACCAGGGGTTGCTAACACAAGAGCTTCAAGCGAGAGCTGTTAACGCTAAAAGACGACTTGGGGCCCTGGAAAGTCGGATAACAGCATCGGAAGAATCGATTGATGGCATCGAAAAAGCAGCCCAGAGAATCGTTGAGGCCGATAAGGCGGCTGTCCAATTGCCAGAAACACTTTCGTCTCTTAAAAATGCCGAGAAAGATGTTTCTTTAATCAAAACTAGGGCAGAAAAGGCACAGGAGACAATTCTGACGGCTGAAGCAACGGCAAGGGCCAAGGAGCGTTTCTTTGATGAAACGGAGGAGCAAATAAAAGCTCTTCTGGAGAAAAGTAAGGCAGTTTTGGCTACTGCCACTAGTTCGGGCTTGGCTGGCGCTTTTTACGATCGAAAGAAAGAACTGCAGACGATTGGCTGGATTTGGACTGGCGGTTTGATTTGTGCATTGGTAGGAGCCATATTTGCAATTTGGTGGCGTGCGGATCAATTATTTGCTCTGTTGGATAGAGCGAATGAGATTGGTACATTTACGTTGATTGCCAATTTCGTGATCTCGATTGGCTTTATTGGGGCGCCTGTTTGGTTGGCGTGGTTGGCTACCAAACAGGTCGGCTATTACTTCCGTTTAAGTGAGGACTATGCTTTCAAAGCTAGTGTGTCCGCCTCTTATGAGGGATTCATGGAAGAAGCTCGGCGTCATGATGCAGAGTTTGAAAAGAAAGTTCTTGAATCCACGCTTGAGAGATACGACGAACCGCCGTTGCGCTTTGTTGATAGCCGGGTGCATGGTAGTCCCTACCATGAGTTGTTCGAATCTGACGAATTCAAGTCTGCAATGAAGAATATCCCGGGGTTCAAAGACCGCGTTCTATCTGCCCTAAAAGGATGCTTGAGGACATCTTCAAAGGCTGATAGTCCGGTGGAAGAAAAGCCTCCAGTCGATTCAAAATAAGTTTTTTCTAAGGCCCGCGCAAGCGGGCTTTTTTGTACCCAAAAATCGCTACCTTAGTGCCGTTTCTCTCCTAACGGTGCGGGGTCTTGAGGTTGTCGAAAGGCAGCCTCTTTTTTATTCCTGGTTCAGGCTCACGGGTCCTTCCTGAGCCTGAACCATCGCGGTGGGCAAGCCCCCGATTTTTTTTCTACTTGTGAGCCCCCTAAGGGGGTAGTAAATCAAACCCAAATGTCCAAAGTAACTCAAGAACAAATTGCCCAGCATTTAGGGGTTTCGCAACAAGCGGTTTCCAAAACCCTTTTAAAGATGGGAATTGATTGGAAGGAAATGGATTTGGACGGAATCCGGTTGGCTTATATCTCTCGATTGCGGGAAGTTGCAGCCGGACACGCCAGTATCGATGGCGAATACGACTTAAACAAAGAAAGAGTTTTAACCGAACGCGTCGATCGTGAGTTGAAGCAGTACCAGTTGGCCGAAAAAAAGGCCAGCTGGTGAACATTGCCGACCTTCAAAGCGAGTTGGCCAATGTTTTTGCCGGCTTTCGGCAAGAGCTGCTGTCGCGCGATGACAAGCTGAAAACCGAACTTGACACGCTCTATGGGATTGACATCGACGTCAGCATTTTGAACGAGTACACACACAATGCCCTTCAACATCTCTCTGGATACCTCGGCGGGTATCAGCCAGCTGCTCAAGCAAATGGCAGGGGTCTTGCAAACCCCGGAGCCAATGGGGACGACAGAGTGGGCTGAGACTTTCCGAGGGATGAGCGCGAAGTCGACCGCTCTGCCCGGACGCTACAACGCATCATTGACTCCCTGGGTGCCGGGGATCCATCAGGCACTTGACGATCCGGCAGTGCGAAAGGTAGTGGCGCAAAAGTCGGCGCAGGTAGCCTGGACCGACGGCGTGCTTCTCAACTACCTTGGCCGAAGGATTGACATCGATCCTTGCCCGATGATCGTGATGCTCGCCAAGGACAACGCCGCCAAAGAATTTAACGACGAAAAGCTGACGCCAATGATTGAGGCGTCTCCGACTCTGGCACAAAAGATCCCTGTCAAATCGAAGCGCGACAAAGACAATCGCTGGAACTTCAAAGGTTTCCCGGGTGGTTTTCTGAAGCTGGTCGGATCCGGATCTCCTTCAAGCGTGAAGTCGACGCCGGCGCCGGTGGTTTGCGTGGAAGAGCCGGACGACTGCGTGACGAACATCAAGCAGCAGGGTGACACGATCACATTGTTGATCGAGCGCACGAAGACCTTTGCCAGATCGAAAGTGGTCTACGGCGGCACGCCGACGGTCGAAGGCTTCTCGGCCGTTGAACAAGCCTACAAAGAGTCCGACAAGCGCAAGTTTTTTATTCCGTGCCCGGACTGCGGCCAGGAACACGTGCTTTCCTGGGACAACGTCAAATGGAATGAGCGGGACGATTTACACCATGAAGTGTTTGGATCTGCAGACGTCGACTCGGCTCATTATGTGTGTCCGCATTGCGGCTGCATCTGGGATGATGCCAAGAAGAATCGAGCGGTTCGGCATGGTGTTTGGCGAGCGACAGCTCCGTTCCTGGGAACTGCCGGCTTCTACATCAACGAGATCTACAGCCCGTTCCCAGGGTCGACCTTGCGCAATCTTGTCATCAAGTATCTGACAGCAAAGAAGGCGCTTGACCAAGGCGACGACACGAAGATGCGCAGCTTCTACAACTCGCAGCTGGGGATTCCTTACGCCTTCAAGAACGATCTGCCGGAGCCGGACGAACTGTCCAAGCGTGCCGAAGCCTACGAAGAACTGACGGTTCCGAAGAATGGCCTTGTGATCACTGCCGGCGTCGACGTCCAGCACGATCGACTGGCTGTCATCATTCGCGCCTGGGGACCGGAAGAAGAAAGCTGGTTGATGTACTGGGGCGAGATCCCGGGCGAAACCATGACGCCCGGCAAGGGAGCCTGGGTGGATTTGGCGGACCTTTTGGAGCGCAAGTTCAAGGCGCCGTCCGGAGCTTCGATCAAGATCCGGGCAGTGTCGATCGACTCTTCGGATGGTCAGACATCGGATGCTGTCTACAGCTTTGTTCGAAAGCGGCGCGGCAAGGGATACATGGCCATCAAAGGGTCGTCGGTCAATGACGATTCTGTCGATCTTGGCTTCAGGCACAAGTCGTCGAAGTATGGCTTGACGCCGTTTATCGTCGGCACCAGTCGAGCCAAAGACTTGATCCTGGGCGTTGACGCGAAAGCCGGACGCATCAAGCTGACCGGAGACGGGCCCGGGCGTATGCACTGGTATCACGGCGTGCGACCTGACTACTGGGAGCAGATCACGTCAGAAGTCAAAGCGCCGACCTCTCGAAGCAGCAAGCGAGTCTGGCAAAAGAAGTCAGGGGTACGAAACGAGGCACTTGACTGTGAGGTCTATGCGCTTCATGCCGCTCGATCGCTGAAGCTGCATTTGTGGTCAGCTGATCGATGGCAGATGGAGCTGCAGAGTCAGATGCAGATCGATCTTCTGCCACCGGTCGAGCAGCAGGCAGAGGAAAGTGCGCCGTCGGCACCGGCAATTGATCCGGAGCCGGTGGCCAAGCGAGATGATTTTTACGACGCCTTCAATGGCGGCAATGGGAGTGATGACGCGTGGTAGCGACGAAAGACATTGTGGCAGGTGACTCGCGGGTCTGGAAACTTAACCGTCAACGGTTGTTGGCGATGGGGGAGGCCCCGCAAAACCCGAAGATCGAAGCGCTCTTGCGCACGTCCGAAGGCCGTCTAGTGAACTTGACTGCTGTTGATGCCAATGGGCTTGTGATCGTGACCTTGGCGGCGGATGTCTCAGAAACGCTGCCGATGGGGACGACCTATCTGATCGTGCGTTTGACGGCCGATGAGTTCTATCGTCGGACGATGGTGCTTGAGACTTTTCGGGTTCTGAAAAAGGTAGCCGACGCTGATTTTGATCACCGAACTGAAGCAGAGCGGTGTCTGGCTCAGGCCGAAAAAGCTCTGATGGATTACACGACAAACGGCCGTTCAAAGTACAAGAGCTACACCATCGGCAGCCGAACGCTGAGCTTTGGCAGTGCTCAAGAGCTCATGGATTTGGTGGCCTACTGGCGCAATCAGGTGTATCTGGAGAAGTGCGCTGCCTCCGGTGCTGACCCGCGAAAAATGCTTGTGGAGTTTGTGTAAATGGGGATTTTGAAACGACTGTTCCAAAAGGAGCCGGAGCAGCCTCGCAAAGAGCCGACCCTTATGGTGCGGCAATACGAAGCGGCCGAAGGGGGACGCCTATCTGGAGATTGGATGGCGCCGGCGACGTCCGAGGATTCGGAGTTAGCCGGCAGTCTTGAGACGCTGCGCAATCGCAGCCGCAAGATGATCCGGGACAATCCGCACGCCTCAAACCTGAAGCGCATTGTCCAAGACAACATTGTCGGCACCGGCATCGGCGTTCAAGCTCAAGTCATGAAGGCGGACGGAACGCCGGATGACGAACTTAACAACCGCATCGAAGAGGCCTGGTTGCAGTGGACGGAACGCGATAGTTGCCACACTGCCGGACAACTCTCGATGAATTCGATCTTGCGGTTGGCTGTGGGCGCCGTGTTTCAGGATGGCGAGGTACTGATCCGAAAGGTTCAGTCGAAGTTCGGTCATAGCCGCGTGCCGTTTGCTCTTGAGATCATCGAGTCCGACCTGCTGCTGGGGCAAACCGAAGGGACGTTTGTGGCCAGAAATGGCAACAGCGTTCGGTTTGGCGTTGAGGTCGATCCTTGGATGCGCCCAGTCGCGTACTGGATGAACACAGCTCATCCGGGCGACTATCAGTTTCAGTCGGTCAATCGGGGGCCACAAAGAAAGAGGCTGTCAGCTGCCGACGTCGATCACATCTTTCTGATCGATCGATGGCCGCAGACTCGAGGTGTGCCGTGGATGCACTCGGTTTTGCGTCGAATGAATGATTCGAGCGAATACACCAAATCCGAACTGGTGGCTGCACGTGCGGCCGCAAACATCGTCGGCTTTATCCAGCAGTCAGAAGGCTTGATGGATGATGCCCGGTTCCAGAATTTGAAAATCGGTAACCGTGTCCAGAGTGAGCCGGGTACTTTCCGGAGACTGCTTCCGGGTGAAACCTTCGCGGGCTTCTCTCCTTCGAGACCGAACCAAGCGCTCGAGGCTTTCATGCGTTACATGTTGCGCGAGATGGCCGCCGGCGTTGGCGTTTCCTATGAGTCTCTGAGCCGAGACTACAGCCAGTCCAACTACAGCTCGAGCCGCTTGGCATTGCTCGATGAGCGCAGCCTGTGGCGCGTGCTGCAGGGCTGGCTGATCCGAGACCACTTGGCTCCGATTTATCGCTCTTGGCTCGATGCCGCAGTCCTGTCCGGGGCCGTGGACATTCCGGACTACTTCCGCCGTCGAGACCACTATCAGAAGGTCCGCTTTAAGCCGCGCGGTTGGTCTTGGGTCGATCCGGCAAAGGAAGTCCAGGCGTATGCAATGGCGGTCGAGCAGGGCTTTATGTCCCGATCGGATGTCATCGCGCAGATCGGAAACGGCAAGGACCGCGAAGACGTCGACAAGGAAATTCGATCGGATATTGATCGAGCAAAAGCACTGGGGCTGTCCTTCGGAGCATCCACAGCTCCGGCAGTTCCGATCCAGCAAGATGAAGTCAATGAAGAATGACAAAGAGCCGGCAAACAAGCTGGCTTTTTTATTGGGGAAAAAGCTATGTCAGACAAAGTGCAACACCGGTCGGTGGTCATTGACCAGGCGGTTGATGTTGAGCATCGCACGGTCACTGCATCGGTCGCATCGGAAACGCCGATCCAGATGTGGTCCGACTGGAAAGAAGTCCTGAGTCATGCGCCCGGGTCGATGCGAATGGGGCAGCGGCAAAAGTCGTTGCCTCTTCTTTTAGGTCACGACCCGGATCGTGTGGTGGGGGTGATCGACGCGATCCGGCAGGAGGACGGCCGCACCTACGCGACCATGCGATTCGCATCGGACGAGGAAGGTGAAAAGGCCTTCACGCGAGAC
>ERZ791621.332-NODE-332-length-27128-cov-2.94555_pt1 | contig 27128 bp, 16 predicted proteins | sample MGYA00510270_ERZ791621 | MGnify/ENA primary metagenome ERZ791621 (study PRJEB30046, sample SAMN00715189) | human gut metagenome | study: EMG produced TPA metagenomics assembly of the A metagenome-wide association study of gut microbiota in type 2...
GTTAGAGATAAAGAACTTACATGCCAATATCAATGGCAAAGAGATATTGAAAGGAATCAACCTTTCTGTCAAGGCGGGTGAGGTACACGCCATCATGGGGCCGAACGGTTCCGGGAAAAGTACCTTGAGCAGTGTGTTGGTCGGTAATCCGGCATTCGAAGTAACGGAAGGGGAGGTGATCTTCAACGGTAAGAACCTGTTGGATCTCGAACCGGAAGACCGTAGCCGTGAAGGTATTTTCCTGAGTTTCCAGTATCCGGTGGAGATTCCGGGAGTCAGCATGGTGAACTTCATGCGTGCCGCCTTGAACGAACATCGTAAATATAAAGGGCTGGAACCTGTTTCGGCTACCGACTTCCTGAAGCTGATGCGCGAGAAGCGTGCGATTGTGGAATTGGACAATAAGCTGGCGAGCCGCAGCGTGAACGAAGGTTTTTCGGGTGGTGAGAAGAAGCGGAACGAAATCTTCCAGATGGCGATGCTCGAACCGAAGCTGGCGATTCTCGATGAGACGGATAGCGGTCTGGATATCGATGCCCTCCGCATCGTGGCAAATGGTGTCAACCAACTTCGTACGCCAGAGAATGCGGCTATCGTGATCACGCACTACCAACGTCTGCTGGATTATATCAAGCCCGACGTGGTCCATGTCCTCTACAAAGGACGTATTGTCAAAACCGCCGGTCCCGAACTGGCTCTCGAACTCGAAGAAAAAGGCTACGACTGGATCAAGAAAGAGATGGGAGAAGAATAAGAATAATTAGGCATAGATTACACGCGAAATCCGTGTAATCCATGCCAAAAAATTAGATAGTAATGAAAGCAGAACAACAATATATCGATCTTTTCACCCATTATGAGGATCTGATTTGCCGGCATGCGGCGGGGTTGATGAATTTGCCGCGTGCAGAGGCTTTGGCTGATTTGGAACGGTTGGGCTTTCCGACGGTGAAGAGTGAAGATTATAAATATACAGATGTGGCGCAGGCTTTTGCTCCGGATTACGGGGTGAATATCAATCGTCTTGATATCCCGGTCAATCCGTACGACGTGTTTCGTTGTGATGTCCCCAACCTGAGTACCTCGCTTTATTTTGTGGTGAATGATACTTTCTATGACAAGATGTTACCGAAAGCCCATCTTCCCGAAGGTGTTTATGCCGGGGGAATGCGTACTTTCATGGAAAAGTATCCCGAAGTGGCTTCCCGCTATTATGGCAAGGCGGCACCAACCGGTAAGGATGGTATCGTTGCCTTGAACACTATGTTGGCTCAGGACGGTTTTGTGGTCTATGTGCCGGAAGGTGTCGTAGTGGAGCGTCCGATCCAGTTGGTGAATATCTTCCGCAGCGATGTAGACACGATGGCGAACCGCCGTATCCTGGTGATTATGGAGCCTCGTTCGGAAGCCAAGCTGTTGGTGTGCGATCATAGCATCGACGATGTCAAGTTCTTAGCCACGCAGGTTGTTGAGATCTTTGCGGGTGAAGGTGCTTTCTTCGATTATTACGACCTCGAAGAGAGCAGCATGTCGACTACTCGTTTTGCCTCCGTGCATGTGAAGCAGGAAGCGGGAAGTAATGTTTTGGTGAATGGTATCACGCTGAATAACGGCCTTACCCGTAACAACTATTATATCGAGCTGAACGGCGAACAGGCTGAAGCGACTTTGTGCGGTATGTCGATCCTGGACAAAGAACAGCAGCTGGATACCTATAGCCATATTACGCATGCCGTACCTCATTGTACTAGCAACGAACTGTTCAAGAATGTTTTGGACGATCATGCGGTCGGTGCGTTCAGCGGCCGTATCTTAGTGAAGGAAGATGCACAGAAGACTGCGGCCTATCAGACGAACCGCAATCTTTGTGCGACCCGTGAAGCTCGCATGTACAGCAAACCTCAGTTGGAAATCTATGCCGACGATGTGAAATGTTCGCATGGCATGACCACCGGACAGTTGGACGAAACTGCTTTGTTCTATATGCAGAGCCGCGGCATTCCTCGTGACGAGGCACGCATGTTGTTAAGCGTAGCTTTCACCGCGGACGTGATCGATTACGTACGTCTGGATGCTTTGAAAGACCGTTTGCATAAATTAGTAGAAAAACGTTTTCGTGGAGAACTGGCGAGATGTGCCGGTTGCCGGATTTGTAAATAAGAATAACATATGCAATTGGCTCATATCGCTATCTGGACGAACGAACTGGAACGTTCGCGTGATTTCTATATCAAGTATTTCAACGGGAAAAGCAACGAGAAGTATGTGAATCCGAAGAAAGGCTTTGCCTCTTATTTCGTCACTTTCGAGGGAGGGGCTTCACTTGAAATCATGCAGCGGACCGATATTACCAAAGAAACGGCAGATGTCTTCATCGGACTTGCCCATTTTGCCTTTTCTACCGGATCGAAAGAGAAGGTGGATGCCATGATCGAACAATTCCGTTCGGACGGTTACAAGATCGTAGGCGAGCCGCGTATTACTGGTGACGGTTATTATGAAGGAGCTGTTTTGGATCCGGATGGTAACATTGTTGAGATGATCGCTTGGCGGAAACGTACCGGGATTGATATTACCAGACGCAGATAAATACGGAAGGGCGCTGAGTTATGCGGACATCATTGGTAAGATAAGTCCGCATGATTCTGCGCTCTTTTGTTTTCGGTACTCAGTAAAGCCAGACAGCCGTGTATGGGCGGAAAGGCCGGATCAGTTCATATAGGATAAGAATACCAACAGAGGTATGTAGTCTTTCAGATTGACATGTAACTTTTTCAGAGCCTGGGCGATATGGTATTCCACGCCTTTGGTTGTCATACCGAGTGTTTCTGCGATCTCTTTGTAAGGTTTGTTTTCGTAGCGACTCATGATGAAGATACGGCGGGTCTGTTCTGGCAGGGAGGCCAATGTCTTGTTCACGATTTCTTGTGCTTCGGCTGTAAACAGTTCTTCCGGATTGCAGGCTTCGAGGGTGGAGATGCGGGTGTTCAGTTCCCATTCGGCATGATTCTTCAGATGTTCGCTGGCATCTTCCCTGACTTGTATATGTTGCAGGTAGTTGATACATTTGTTTTTGATGATCGTGAGTATATAGGCCGGAACATTGGAATCTGCCTTTAACGTGTTCCGGTTTTCCCAGTATTGCATCAGTGCCTCTATGGTGAAATCTTCGGCAACAGCTATATCCCTCACATATATATTCGCAAAGCGGATGAACCGTCCTTGATAATCTGCGAATAATTGATTGAAGGCCTTTAAATCTGCTGAATATTCCATATACCCTATCGATTAGCGCGTAAATATAATAAAATTTAAGAGAAAAGCTATATTTATTCCACGTAGATTACCTTTCCGATTTTTACCGCTTCCTTCTCTATATTGAAAATTCCTGCCCTGTGTCTGGTAGGACGGTGAGGCAGAGCAGGAATATGTAAATGATTTTTTTATGCGTAGTTCTTTATAACCCCATTGAAGGTGGAAGCGATCCGGCGGAAGAAGCCCATTCTTTATTGGGGCTATCTCCCATGACGAACGAAAGGATGCCTCCGTTCATGATGTCTTTGTGGAGGATGTAGCTCTTGTCGTATAACTGACCGTTAAGGGTAGCCGACTGAATGTAGATATTCTTTTCCGATGCCCCTTTGGCTTCGATTGTGAATTTCTTGCCGTTTTCAAGTGTGATAACGCTTTCTTCGAATGACGGGCTGCCGATCACGTAGTAGGGCATGCCCGGACAGACCGGATAGAAGCCGACCATGCTGAAGACCAGCCAGGATGACATCTGGCCGGCATCGTCGTTGCCGGATAGTCCGTCGGGAGTCGTGAAATACTCGCGGTTGATGATATCATGTACCCATTTTTGTGTCTTCCAAGGTTCACCGGCATAAGCGAAAAGATAGGCGATGTGGTGTCCCGGCTCGTTGCCATGCCAGTAATAGTTCCCTTCGAAGAAGTTGTCCAGACGGTTGATGAAACGTTCTTTTCCGCCCATGTGCCGGATCAGTCCGGCTATGTCCTGGGGAGCATACCAGGTGTAGTGGTAAGGAGTCCCTTCACAGATGAACGAAGTGGAGGCAAACGGATCGAATGGCTCGATCCAGGTTCCGTCGGCATGGCGTCCACGGGCATAGCCTGTTTCGGGGTCGATTACGTTCCGGTAGTTTTCCGCCCGTTTGATGAGTGCTTTATAATCGTCTGTCTTGCCTAACTTCTTGGCAACCTGTGCAAGGACAAAATCATCATAGGCATATTCCAGTGTGCGGGATACTTGTTCACGACGGTGGAATGCTTCCGTTACTTGATCCTCTAACGGCACGTAATTGTATTTCAGGTAAGACTCCATTGCCCGTCGGCCTTTCCCGTCGCGATAGCTGCCGGAGTCCGGATTGGCCTCGAAGGCGTTTTTGCGCATCAGCGTGTAAGCTTCTTCATAGTCAAAACCCGGAGTGTCTTTGACGATGGCGTCTCCGATCATGGCGATGCAGTGGTCACCGATCATGGCAGCCGTGTAGCTATTCCAGGACGGGAAGATGGGCAACCAACCGCCTTGCTGTCCTTTTAACACGAGCGAATGTGCCATATCCCCGTTGCGGGAAGGGTTGAGGATGGAGAATAGAGGGTGGACGGCACGGTAGGTATCCCATTGCGAGAAGTCGCAATAGTAGGTTCCGTGGTCCATCTTCATAATCTGTCCGTCACCGTCGAATCTCGGATAGGAGCCGTCCACGTCGCTGAACGTGCGGGGCAGGAAGTGTGCGTTGTAGAGAGCTGAATAGAATTTGACCATTTCTTTTTCGTTGTTTCCTTTTACTGCGATTTGCCCCAATGCCTGGTTCCAGGTGTCGGATGAAGCCTGCCGTACTTCGTTGAAATCCCATTCCGGGATTTCGCTGGCCAAGTTTTTGCGGGCATTGTCGATACTCGTAAAAGAAGTGGCTACCTTGACCAGTGTCTTTCCTGGCTTATCGGAAGCCAGCTTTATCCAAGCTCCGACAGCATGTTTTTGTCCTTTTGCCGATTTACGTCCGGATGTGATCGTGGTGCTGTCCCAAACGCCATAGTCGGCAATCTCTTCATTCAGCTGGATCACGAAATGTCCGCTGAAGCCGGCTTCCTTGCCATATCCTTGGTAGATGCGGTGTACGGGGTTGTAACCGGTAATTTCTTTTTTCTCCGGATCGATTTCGACGAAGGCGATACCTTCATCGCTATTGGGTTCGATCACGATATAGTGGTCGCCATCCTGTTCGAAGCTGAATTGCATGATGCCGGCACGGGAGAGTCCGGTCAGTTCGGTATGGATGCCATAGTCGTTCAAATCGACTGAATAATAGGAGGGAGTCGCTGTCTCCTGAGCGTGGTCGAAAGAGGAGGCTCGTTTGGCTGGGTCTGTTTCGAGTTTATTGCTGAGCGGCATGATCGTGACACTTCCGTAGTCTTGTGTACAGGAACCGTTCATCCAGTGGCTGGTCCGGAATCCCTGAATCGCGTCCTGGAAATAATAGTAGGGAGGATGACATTTCTGTTCGGTCTCCTGTGTCTGTGCCACCCAGTTGGTCATACCGTGTGGAACCCCGACTGCCGGCATGATTTGTCCGCGTTCTTCCGTCGAGTTCTTGTCTTTTCCTTGTACGATGCGGATATCTGTACCGATCAGCGGGTCTACATATTTTTCAAATTTATTTTCCTGTTGGTTGCATGAGAATAAACACAACGTACTTAATAAAATTGTCCAGCTCTTCATGTTATATTATTTTAGGTATGCTGTAAAGATAGAAAAAAAGCAGAAAAGTGTATCAAAACTATCCTTTGTTCCCGCGCTTGACGCGGGATCGCATTATATCAAGCGCGGGGACAAGGGGATTTTGATACACTTTTGAGTGTATATTTGCTTGCTGTAATAGTTTGAAGTGAATCCTAAAAGCTTAGATATAAAACTTTTAGAGTTCACTTCTTTATCCAGATTAGGCTTTATTTTTCAATGAATATCTTTATTCATTAATTGAGCCCAAATATTTCCTGGATAGAGCTGAAGAGCTTGAGTAAAGTCATTTTTTGCTGCTGACGGATTATTTTGTAGGAGATGTATCAAGCCGGAATAATAGGAGATATTGCTCTGTTGTACGTTTTGGTTGGCTTCACCGAATTTAGCATATGAATCCGTTGGATTTCGCAGTATACGTTCCAGTGTTTTTTGCATATTACTTAGAGCTACATCTGCTTCTCCATTTCTGTTTAGTTTCCTGAGAGATTTTATTTTATAGTAATTTAAATCTGTCAGATGGCTTCTGAAGTGTGTGTCAGCAGATTTTTCGAAACATATCTTAGCTTTATCTGTTTGCTTCATTGCTTCGTATGCAATGCCGGATAAATAATAGATCTTGGCTTCGTAACCGCCATTGGGTGAAGGTGCTACTTCCAAATTGGACGGATATTGATTGGCAAGGTCAAATTCTCGGATCGCTTCTTTGTACTGTTTTCTTTTCAGAAATTGCATCCCTTTCAATATATGTGAATCGGCGTAAATATCGTGTACTTGTCCGCCTCCTTCCCATAAATGAAAATGTCTGGTATTCAGTATTTTTATTGATTTGTCATATTTTGATTCGGCATTATAGAGTGTAAGCAATCGCATCACGGCATCGTCATGTTTCATGACGGTTTTCAAGTGGGATTCCAGTCTTTTTAGTCGTTGGTCTGTCGGGATGTTTGCTTGCTCATATATTTTGTCCGATTCTGTCAATAATAGTGGATCATTTGGATTGGCATTGATTGCTCTATCATAATATTTTATGGATTTTTCCAAGTCGTTTAGGCATCCATATCCGAAGCCTACATTACGTGCTGCAATAGCAAAAGATGGATCAGTTTCTGTTGCGTGTAACCAATGTTCGAGACCACTTTCTTTCTGTCCGAGAAAATAGAGTAAATTACCCAAATGATAGTGAAGGAGCGCATCGTCTGGTCTTTTTTGTAATAGCGTTTTGAAAAGAGCTATTTCTTCAATCCGGAAAGGATAATTGTTTAATGGTGATAACGATCTTGCTTTATCTAAACAAGTTTGGAATTCGATTGAGTTTTTGCTTTTTAGTAGATTATATGCCTTGTAATAATAAAGCAAAGGATTAGAAGCATAAGGTTCACCTAAAGAAATAGCACTGTTCAGCAAAGTAAGTGCGTCTTCTGTTGCTCCGATAGTCATGTAATTGTTCACAACTTCCAGTAATTCTTGTATAGCTATGATTCCTTTGCTGTTATGATTCGTTCCTGCTTTTAGAAAAGAAGCACCTTGTGAAGCGGATAAGCTAGCTTCGGCTGCACTCCAGTAATCAAGCGGATCAATCTGTTGGATATAGTGGATCGTTTCCTGTGCCTCTTCTTTCTTATCTTGCATCCTGAGAATATATGCTTTGAGAGTAAGTGCTTGTAAGTCACGTCCTCCAACGTAAAGTGATTGGGTGATCATGTCCATCGCTTGTTTGTAATCCTTATCTTTGACAGCCAAGACGGCTAGCTCATAGAAAGAGCGATGTTTGAAGTCTGGAGTCCAGGTTGCAGCCCAATAAGCATCAGTTGCCTTACTGATCTTGCCTGTCATTTGATATAAATACCCCAGATAGTAGAGGGCTTCTGTATTCTTTACCGTTGTATAGTCGTGGGACAAGCGTGCCTGAGCACGTAATAGGTGCTGTTCTGCTTTTTCCCACTTTCCCTGGCGAATATAATGTTTTCCTATTTCGATGTTTACACGTGCATCCATTGAGTCACGTAAAAGAGCCTCGTTGTAAAAATCCATATAATCCAGACGGGCATTGTTGAACTGGTCGATGCGAAGACCTGCCAGATAGAGTTCTTCGTTTGTTTTGTATTCTTTGACAGGTTTGGTTCCGTCGATAACTTTTGGCAGTTTTTTTTCTTCCTGTACGATCGGACGGTAATCGACTAACAAGTTGTCTTTTGCATCGTAAAGTGCAGTGTAGAGCATCGAGGGGATTAAGGAATCAGGCACGGCTATTTGATCAAGAAAATATTTGTCTGGATCAATGTTGATCTGTTTATCCAGTATTATCTGATTTTTATATTTTACGACAACGCGGGCGTTTTTGTATGAAGTAGTTGTACAATAACCTATACGGTAGTTGTTGCCTTCAGTTGGTTCAAAGTTTACGGCTGCGTCTTTCGTTGCATTTTTTACGCCTTTGATACCTTTTATCGGATACCAGATTTGACTGAATTCACGGATTTCACCTGGATTTATCCAACTGTAATCAGGTTGGTTATCGGAGTAACCGCCTACCATCAACTCAAGGTAATGTCCGTCGTTGTCGGATAGTATTTTGTTCCACATTTCGCCGTTTGCATTGTTCCCCCATAAGAAAAATTTCTTTCCGGGGACGATATGCCGATTGGCTACGTGTACTGTTCCTGCATCTTTTCCATAGTCATAGCCCGCGAGGAAAGACATTTCACTACCCCAGGCAAAAATAGAACGGGAGTTTCCCGTAAAGTTTTTCCACCAAGATAAATTGGCATTTTTTCCGCTGCCGAGGTTCGCTTCTCCGATCGGCCAATTTGTGAAGTATACTTTATGATGATCGGCACCAAATTGTACGTCAGGTGGAAATATCACTTGATATTGATCGTTACAATGGACGGATACATTAGCCCAATATAACATCGATTGGATCATCGGGGTTGGGTTAATCACTTTGATTTTGGCTTCTACCCAAGAACGGTTAGGATATACTGATATACCTATCGACCATTTTAGTCGATGACGCAATTCTGTCTCTCCTACCCAGATGGTTTTGCTTCCGTCTTCATTTTCTTTCATTGTCCAATTGATAGGCATATAGCTGCTGGCACGATGATGATCGGGAATATTCCACTCGACACCACCTGAAAGCCATGCTCCCAACATGCCAATCAAGGCCGGTTTTATTCCTGTTTGGGTGTAGAAAAAAGGATAATCGTTTGTTTTGTCGGAGGCTGCAAAGATACGGCCTCCGATCTCTGGAAGAATAGCAATGTCTACGTACTGATTGTTCAACCGGAGTACATTATAATCCTTTTCAATTTTCTTTTCTGTTAGGATATCATAAAGGGGATAAGGGTAAATATATCCTTCTGCTCCTTGATAAACACGACCAGTAAAAAAAATCGGATCGATTTCCGGGGCACCGATTTGATAGGTTGGTATTTTCTCTGTTACAGATTTCATGTGAACCTCTTGAGCCAAAAGAGGAGTTGCACATAACAATAACGCTGATAGAAATTTAGAATTCATGGTGTCACAACTTTAATTTATTATTAAGTATGCATAATAGGATGATTTTGAGGGGATAAAGAACTGCTCGAGATTTATTCCCGAACAGTTCTCAACAAGTTGCATTTTGACTAATACCGTAATTTGAAAGGTAAATTCATCGAGTCAAATTAGGATTCAGTTGGGTGTCGGATGCTGGATATGGCAGATAAATGGATTTTTCACCTTGCCAGGTAAGAGAAGCCGGCAATTCCACTTTTTCCTTTCGCATAACGCCAGGAGCTACTTCGATAGCTGTGTTGGCTTTACGTTCATTGAATGCCTGTTCTAGTAATTCCATACGCATCTGGTCATCGCGACGGGTTACCAAAGCAACAAAGTAGCCAGCTACTTCCCAACCGTGTTCTTTCAAGGCTGCATTAGCAAAAGCTTCACCGCTCATACCTGATTGTAGTGGTTCTAAACCGGCGCGTTCACGTACTTGGTTTATACATTCATAAGCCATTGCGTTCGGTGTGCCATCGGCACGAGCCTGTGCTTCGGCATACCATAGTAATACTTCCGAATAACGAATCAGACGATGGCGGTGATCGTTGGTCATTAAGGAGGTATTGGCAGGTTTTGTATAATCATAATCCCCACCGTCTTCACTGATGGTAAAAGCGCAGAACATGGGTTGTTGTTCTGGAATACTTTCATCCCACCAATCCAACAATTTGCCTCCTTCTTTGTTACCCTCTAGAATCTTTGGGTTGTAGGTTGCATCTTTTCTAGGACCGGAAGGAAATTCTTTCCAAAATTTGATTTCTCCTAATGCATCTCCCCATCCGGTAAGTGATTCGAATAAGTGGCTATTTGTCATCTGTGAATCTTCTGACCAAGTTCCGACAGCACTGGAAAAATTGATGCCGACTACTGTTTCATTCGTATAATTATGACTTGGAGCATATACATACTTATATTCCGGCTCTAAAATATATTCATATGTTCCGCCATTTACACCGTCAATAACCGCTTTTGCCTGTTCTGCAGCGGATGCATAATATTGTGTCTGTTTTAAAGGCCAGCCTGCCATTGCCATATAGACGGCAGCCAGCGTTGCTTGAGCAGCCTGCTTGGTAATGAAGATGTTGGCCCCTTGATATTTCTGGGGAGGTTTGGAGTAATCGGTCGGAAGCGTAGTAACGCAGTCTTGTAAATCTTTGACAATTTGATCATAGATCTCTTGTATGCTGGCTAAAGGACGTTCGTAGTTGACTTCGGTGTCTAAAATCAGAGGAACGGCTCCCCAACGACGAACTAACCAGAAATAATGTACTGCACGCCAATATTTGGCCTGACCTAATGCAATATTTATTTCTTCTGGAGTTGTAGGCGTTTTAGCGCCATTCTCTATGATATAATTGGCCGCTTTGATCACGACATATGAGGTAGACCAAGCTGCTTCTACTCCCTTGTTGGCATCTGAACCTCGGAAGGCATCTATTTCTGCGTAAGCTTGTTTGTTACTGCCTGGGTTAGCTGTTACATCGTCACCTAACCAAGAAGGAATTGTTGGATTGGTATTGGTCTGTGTTAAACAGACATTTTTGTATAGCGCATAAGTTGCCATTGTCAATTCATCTTGTGTTGAGAAAAAAGTTCCCGGTGTAAGTTTGCCTTTTGGATCTTCGTCAAGAAAATCATTACATGAGCTTGACAACATGGCTATGCCTAAAGTATATAATATATATTTTGCTTTCATGATAATTATGCTTTATTTTAGTTAGAAATTCATGCGAACTCCGAATGTATATGAACGAGTTAACGGATAAGCTCCAAGATCGATACCATCGTTTACATCCACACTGCCTGTACCTGTATCTACAAATGAAATACCAGCTGGATCCATTCCTTTATAGTTGGTTATAGTGAATAAATTCTGACAACTAAATGTAAAGCGGAGATCTGCAAATTTGGAGACTGCTTTTGGTAGATTGTATGACAGGCTGATATTGTCTAGCCGGAAATAATTTGCTGATTCCAAATATTTTGTAGATGTTGCAGCTGCTTGATAATTATTACCTTTAACATTTACGGAAGGATAGCGGGCTGATTGTCCTTTTGTATCGAAATTATCATTCAAATACTCTTTAAGAGTGATGAAAGCAAAGTCTCCAGTCATGGAGGTACCGGTATAACGTACCATATTGAAACGTTCAGCTCCGAATGAGCCAGTAAAGAATATGTTCAAGTCCCAATTTTTCCAGTGTAAGCTATTGTTCCATCCCAAAGTGAAATCTGGAGTGGCTTTACCAATAAAGGTACGGTCTTTGCTATCGATTATGCCATCCTTGTTCCGATCAACGAATGAGTCATTACCTGCTGCATCCAATCCAGTCCATTCATAACCGTAGAATGCACCGATCGGTTGTCCTACTGCTATACGGGTGACACCATCTGTGGAAAACATTCCGCTAGCGATATTCGCACCTTGGATAAAGTCCAAACCCGCCAGATCTTTTACTTCATTCTTTAAATAAGTACCGTTAAAGTTCGTATTCCAACTGAAATCTGAGCTTTCGAAAATATTTGCATTGATAGAAAAGTCAATACCACGATTGCTGATTTCAGCGGCATTCACCCAGTAAGAACCTCCACCGTCATAATTTGGAATTGTTCGTTTTAGTAGACCGTCTTTTGTCCGTTTGTCAAAATAGTCGAAAGATATATTCAATCGGCTATTCAAAATGGAAAAATCTAAACCTACGTCGAATTGGTGAGTCGTTTCCCATGATAAATCAGGTGTTGCAACAGTTTGTCCAATCCAATATCCTGTATAATAAGCGTTTCCTCCGAATGCATACATAGCTTGAGTCATTAATCCCAATGTTTCGTACGGATCGATGGCTTGGCTGCCGATCAAACCGTAGCTGGCGCGTATCTTGAGGTCTTGTATGAAATTCTGATGTTGCATAAAGTTCTCATTGCCCATTGACCAAGCGGCTGCAATTGAAGGAAACCAACTCCATTTATTGTTGAAAAACTTCGATGAGCCGTCGGCACGAATCGTTCCGGTCAGCATGTAACGGTCTTTGTAGTTATACATTACACGACCTACGCCAGACATCAGAGCCCATTTTGAATAATCGTTTTTCGCATTGCGGGTGCCGGCCATTTCTACATTCCACCATCCCACGCTTTCTGTCATCAGATTATTCCCACTGATATTCATATAGCGGTATTCTGATTGTGTAGCTTCGTAAACGGCAGTAGCAGTCAAAGCATGGTCGCCCCATTTACCGTTGTAGGTTAAGTTATTTGTCGTTTGTAAAGTCATTCGGTACGCATCATTGTTACTCATACTGCTTGAACTGGATACTTTTGTGGTAGCGAAAGAGTAATTTTTTACATCGTTGTAATCAATACCGTTGCTAGTCGTAAAAGTTAAACCAGGCAAAATGTTGAATTTTAAGTCTATATGAGCATTGACGATATCTCTCATTGATTCTCCGATTTGCTCATTAAGCAGACCTACCGGATTCAATTGGGTGATAGCACTGTATGGGTCACGTGTATAGGTGCCATCTTCATTCATGATTCCGAGTACCGGTGCATAATTCATTGCTATATTGACAATATTACCTTTTGCTGCGCTGAAATCGGCACTTCTCTTCACATTGTGAGATGCATTTACATCGGCCGTTAGGTGTAACCAGTCTGTCAGCTGAGAAGTAATATTGGCACGTGCCTGATAACGTTTGTTTGTATTTTCTTTGACAACACCTTCCTGTCCGACGTAGTTACCAGAAATAATATACTGGATTTTATCACTACCCCCTGAAAGAGTTAGTTTGTAATCCTGTGTGATGCCATTTTGAAAGATTTCGTCCAGCCAGTCTGTACCTGCTGTTCCGTTTTGAAATGCGGACAACTGTTCTGGTGAGAATGTCTCTTTCCGATATGTATTATATAGTGTTGCAAACTCATATGGATTGAGGGTTTCGTAACGTTTGGCTACAGTACCGACACCAATTTGTGCATCAAACATGATTTGACGGACATTTGCTTTACCGGTTTTTGTCGTGATTAGAACGACCCCATTTGCACCACGGGAACCATAAATGGCTGTAGAAGAGGCATCTTTTAATATTTGCATGGACTGAATGTCTTCCGGATTCAAACCTGTCAGACCACTTTCACGAACGATACCGTCAATTACATACAAAGGATCGTTACTGCGATTGATAGAACCGGAACCACGGACGCGAATCTTAACAGTTCCACCAGGTACACCGCTGCTCTGTACTTGAACGCCTGACACCCGACCTTGCAAAGCGTCTGATATCTGTGTGATCGGCTGATCTTTGAATGCCTTATTGTCCAAAACTGCTACAGAGCCTGCTAAATCGGCCTTACGAACTGTACCGTAACCTACAACAACGACTTCGTCGAGTGATTGATTATCTTCTTTCAACATAATGTTATAAGAAGACTGGTTGTTAACTGTAATTTCTTGTGGAAGATAACCGATATAGGAAATTTGCAGGATTGCGTTGGCAGGAACATTTTCCAGGGTAAATTTTCCATCTAGGTCACTGATTGTTCCGTTGGTCGTTCCTTTGATAACAATGTTAGCACCAGTAACAGGCCCCATATTATCTCTTACAATACCTGAAATTGTACGTGTGTCTTTTTGATTTGTTTTAGTATTTACAGGTGTTTCTTTTTTAGAAATGATTATCTGACGGTCAGATATGGAATAATTATTTTCCGTGTTGGAAAATAATTGATCAAGGATAGTCTCTATTTTCTGTTCTTTTACATTGATAGATACTTTACGGTTCAGATCAATAGATTTGTCTAGGTAAAAGAAGATAAATTCGCTGTTGTTTTCTATTTCGTTAATAATTTCTTTAATCGTTTTGTTTTCGTAGTTCATAGAGAATGATGCTTCTTGAGAATATGTTTCTGAAGCAAAACATGATCCTGTTGTCAAGAGTGCAAAAAGTAGAAAAAACTTCATGGCGCGTATCAGTTTTTTAGGTTGTTTTTCCTTTTGAGGAAACCTGATGTTCTTATTCATGTTGTGTTACGATTTAAGTTTATAATACGGTTTTAATACATGTAATTTTACTGTTGAGGAAAAATTTCTAAAATTTTATTCCTCTGAATCTAAGGTCCCATAATATTTTGATTTTTAATGTTTAACGATAAAAATATGAATCTGTTCGTCTATTTGCTCAACTTTGATCGGGGCTGCGTTCTGAAGAGCATTGAGTACTTTCTCCGGATTCTCTTTCAGATCCAGCTTTCCGCTGCAAGTGAGTTCACCGACTTTTTCGTCCCAATGGATTTTGATCCCATAGTATTTACAGAGCTTTTCCAGTACAGTGTCTAACTTCTGGTGATTGAATTGATAATACCCGTCTTTCCAGGCAACATAATCTTGTGTATTTACTTGGTGTACGGATTCTTTGTCTTTCTTGTTGTCATACAGGAACAACTGATTGGGACTTAATGTATTTTTCCTTTTTCCTTTTGTTTCGATTTCAACTTTTCCTTTTACCAGTACGACATGGCTGTTTGCATCATTATTGTAGGCAGAGACACAGAACTGAGTACCAAGGTCTCTGATTTCCATCTTTCTGGTTTTTACAATGAAAGGCCTTTTTTCATCATGTACTATGTCAAGATAGATTTCTCCTTCTATAAATATTTCCCGACTATCGGTGGTAAATTGAGCGGGGTAGATCACTTTTGAACCTGAATTCACCCAAATTTTGCTTCCATCAGTAAATGTAATAGAAGTACGTTTACCTATCGGGACAATTAGTTGATTGAAAGATTGGATTCCATCGTTTTTCTCCTCTTCTTTTTTTATGCTTTTTTCTTCAGAGTTTACATTAATGTTTCCTTCTTTTGTATATTCCAATTGGATATCTTTCCCTTCAATAGATATTTGTTTCCCTTTTGAAAGGATCAGCTGAACATTCTCTGATGGATTATCTACTTGTGGGATAGAATTTATCATTGCTTCATAATTAACTACTTGTTTCTGATCATGTAAAGTATGCCATCCATAAACGGAAATTATCAATAAGGATGCTGCGACAGAAGCTGCTATTTTTAGAAAATGAATTTTCTTTTTGTGTTTTTCGTATGATGCATTGGCCGTCTGTATGCGTTTCCATAATTCTTTTTCTTCGTCAATTGATAGGATACTATTTGTTGAGTAATTTTTTATGCCTTTAAGAAAAAGGCGAGCGACTTCGATCTCTTTGGAAAAAGTGTTGTCTGTTTGCTGAAGTTGATACCAAAACTTCCGATTATTTTCTGTCGGATATAATTCCGATTGCAGAAAATAATCGTCGTTCAGTAACTCGTCTGCCTTATATTTCGTATAGTCTTTCCCCATTTGTTTAAAAGGCTTTTTTATATAAGGAGACATTGTTTTCTGTTTTATACTCATTAAAAAGAATCTTTTTTTTAAAAAAGATATATTTATTGATATTTCATTGAAAGGTAGAGCAGTAGAAGATATAATCCGAAAGAACTGTGATTTTGTTTGATTTTTTTTAATGACCGTTGTATTAGGTTTTGTGCAGATTGGTAGTTTATATCCATCAATATACAGATATCTTCCATACTCATTTCTTGAATGAATCGGTAATATATGATCTCTTTTTGGCGGGGAGTCAGAATAGAAAGGATTTCTTTAACTTTTTTTTGTTGATTATTGTATTGTTCATTATTGACGAATTCGTCTTCAACAGTTGGTTCGAGTAAAAATGGAACTTGTTCCATTGCACTTCTTTCATAGATTGATTCTTTATAAAGAGTTCGTTGGATGCAGTTTTTTATGGCAACGAACAGATACACTTTGATATTATTGGGAACGATGAGACGCTCTCTGTTTTTGTATAATCCGGTAAAAACATCCTGGATGCAATCTTTTATAAGTTCCGTATCGGAGGTAAAGCTGTGTCCGTAACGGAACAGCATTTGTATGTAGACTTTGTATATCCAGCAATAAGCCTCATTATCGCCGGCTAGGAACTGACTCCATTTTATTTTGCTTTCATCTTCCTGCATAATTGTGCTGTATGGTCGCAAATATAATATTTTTGTTAGAATAACGGAAACTTACCGCAACTTCGTTAGGGAAACCTCACCAAAACCGTGGTCAAAAAAGCAGGTATTCCACTGGATTATAATCAGAAACAGTGCATAAAATCTCCTCAAACAAGGCAGATAAACAGCTCCACATCCCCGTTCCGGTTTCACGAAGATCCGGGTCTCCACCTCCTCCACACCCGGATCTCCCATGCCCTTCCACCCGGGTCTGAAGAAACTTTTCAAGTTGTTTTTGGTAAAAAAGTAGCTTGTTTTCATGAAAAAACGAGCCTATTTAATCTGTTTTGTATTAGCTTCAGAATATATCTGAAATTTGATAGAATACTGATATATAATGATTTATTATTTTTACCCATGATAGTTATGATAGATAAATGATAGTTGAAAACAGGAACTATCATGGAGTAACATGCTGTTTTACAATTATATAAATTTGATTATGATAGTATGATAGTTGTTTTGCTCAAAAAACTTTATATAGAAATACCCGTACTAAAGACAAGGATTGATTGTCCCTTATGATTTTGGTGCGGTTACACTACAACTTCGTTCAGAGCTTCGGAATCTTTCAGGAGAGTATTTTAAAATATTCCCGATCCTTCTTGGAAGGAGCTATTATTGCAGGTTTCCAAGACTGTGAATGATGACAAACAGGGGTTCTGGTTGGAACGGATATTTCTTGAAAAAGAACGTAGTTCCGAGAGAACTATGGTATTCGATATCGGAAGAAAAAATATAAAAATGAAATTTTTTTCATTTTCAACTGGGGATATAGGCTTGTGAACTGTTAGTATTATGTAAGCATAAGTAAAAAGATGAAAAATGGACAGGGAAACGTTATATAAGTTCTTTGAGGGAGCCGCTTCTTATGAAGAAGAAGTCCGGATCCGGCAATGGATGGAACATTCCCCGGAAAACAGACGAGAATTCTTGAAAGAGAGAAAGATATTCGACTCGATGTTGCTTCTTGGCGATGAAAAAACGATCGAAGAAAAGATGCGACACAAGTCATGGAGCTTGAGTTCTCTCGGAACTGAGTTAATCAAGATTGCGGCAGCTGTCGCTGTGACATTGGGGCTTAGCTTATTATATCAATTTGTTTCAAATAAAAATGGAGTTGTGCCGATGCAATCCATTTATGTTCCTACCGGACAACGGGTGAACATCACGCTGTCGGACGGGACGAATGTCTGGCTGAATGCTCGGACGAAGATCGTTTACCCGGCTGTGTTCGACAAGTCCGTACGCCAGGTAGCGGTAGACGGAGAAGCCTATTTCGATGTGGCCAAAGATAAGAAAAGGCCTTTTATCGTGGAAACGGGCAAATGTAATATGGAAGTACTGGGAACAAAATTTAATGTGGAAGGCTATTCCGATAAAGACGATTTCGAGGTTACGTTGATGGAAGGATGTGTGCGAGTTGCCTCCCGTATCGGTCTGGGGGATACATTGATGTTGAAGCCGGACAGCAAAGCTTGCCTGCAAAAGGACGGCAGGCTGAAAGTCATTCCGGTTGACGATTACAATCCCTATCGTTGGAAAGAAGGACTGATATGTTTTCGGAACGAATCATTTCTCTCGATCATGAGTGATCTGGAGAAATATTTCGGAGTCAGCATAGTTGTTGAGAATAAGAATGTATTGAAATACTATTTCACGGGAAAGTTCAGGCAAGCAGACGGTATCGACTATGCGTTGAGGGTATTGCAGAGGGATATTCGTTTCAAGTATGAACGGGACGATGAAAATCAGATTATTTATATTAGGTGAACACAAGTAATAGAAGAACAGAAATAAAAAACACAATAATTAGTATTAACCTTATAAAATAAAAGGAAACATGAAAACAGGCAGTCAATAACAGAAAAATGCCGGCAAGCGCTGGGGGGCATTTGCCGGCATTCCAATCAACACAATTTTAATTCATTGTATTAACTTCAAATCAGTTACAAAGGTATGAAAAAAAACTTTTTGTCGGGGGGATATTATCCGAAAACTCCGTCAGGTAAAAAAATCTTGAGAACTATGCGAATATCCACATTCCTTTTGGGAGCCTGCGTATTCTGTTCGTATGCTGAAGATTCACATTCGCAGAATGCCCGGGTTAGTATTAACAAGAACAATTCTCAGTTAGAGGAAATTCTAAATGAGATTGAAAGTCAGACAGATTATTTGTTTATCTATAATAACCAGGTAGATGTTAACCGGAAAGTTTCGGTAAAGGCGAAAACGAAACCTGTTTCAGAGGTATTGGATAACCTGTTCAAGAATGCGGGTATCGAATATGAAATGGAAGGAACTCATATTATTTTGTCTTCGAAAAGCCGGAATGCAATCGCTGCCGCTCAACAGCAGACACATGTCTTAACCGGTCGGATTGTCGATAATAACGGCGAAGCGATCATTGGAGCGAACGTGGTGGTGAAAGGTACTACAAATGGTACGGTTACCGATATAGATGGTAATTTCTCTATCGAGGCCGATCCTAATTCGGTTTTGAATATTTCTTATATTGGTTACCTGTCAAAGGAGATCGTTGTCGGTAACCAAAAAACAATCAATGTCGTATTATTGGAAGATACGAAAACGCTGGATGAAGTTGTCGTGATCGGTTACGGTACGCAGAAAAAGGCGGACTTGACCGGTTCTGTAGCTAACGTGAGCACAGATGATTTGAATACACAGAGCAACACTACTATCGGGCAGGCCTTGCAAGGTAAGATTGCCGGTGTGGATATCGTTTCGCAGGGTGGTGCGCCGGGCGGTAGTACCCGTGTCATGGTCCGTGGTATCGGAACGTTGAACAATTCTTCTCCTTTGTATATCGTGGACGGTATGTATATGAGTGGAATCGATCATATCAATCCGAACGATATTGCCAGTATCGATGTGTTGAAAGATGCTTCTTCGGCTGCTATCTATGGTTCGCGTGCAGCTAACGGCGTCGTTATAGTAACGACAAAAGAGGGAAGCAATACGGAAGGGAAACCGATTATCGATCTATCGGCCAATGTCGGCGTCAGTTCGCCTTCCAAATATCTGGATTTATTGGATGCTGCAGGCTGGGCGGAAGTGACGACCGTTTCCAGAAGGGCTGCCGGATTGAGTCCGCTCGAAATGGCACAGGATTTGGCTTCAAAACCGGATAATGACTGGCAGGACTTGATGTTTGGTCCGGCATTGATGCAAAACTATGCGCTTTCTGTGAAGGGAGGAGGTAAATATTCCACCTACTATAATAGTGTGGGGTATACGAATCAGGACGGCGTGATGAAAGGCACGAACTACCAGCGTTACACGTTGCAGAGCAAACAGGATTTCAAGAAGGGTATTTTCCAGGCTGGGACAAATGTCGTGTTGACTTATGATCAAAGCAATCCTTTATATTCGGTCATTAGAGGGGGAATGGTCGGACATACGTTGCAGGCTATTCCGACATGGGAACAATATGATGAAAACCGGACAGGTGGATATGGTGGCTTGTACGGAGACGTTGTGAATTTGACTCATCCGTTAGGTATGGTGGACGATAATTTAATGAAGAGATATAGTGATAATGTAAAAATATTTGCAAATGCTTATGTTTCCGTAGAATTAATGAAAGGTCTGAAATATAAGTTAAACCTGACTCCGGATTTCCAATTTTATCGCTATAATAGTTATGAAGGCCTGTTTGATTTCGGGCTGGCAAAACATGATATAACAGCGGTGACGGAACAGCAGACCCGTACACGTAATATTTTGGTCGAAAACTTGCTGACTTTTGATCGTACGTTCGGAGACCATAAGGTGTCGGCTCTTGTCGGATATACATATCAGGATTCCCGGTATCGTTATATGCAAGGTTCCGGGCAAGGAATGCCGACTGGAATTACTGAAATAGATGCCGCATCTCAAGGATTGGCCGTAAGTGGTAATTCAAGCCGCAGCGTGTTGACTTCCATTTTAGGACGTGCTTTCTATTCTTATAAGAATCGCTATTTGTTGACTGCGACCATTCGCCGTGATGGTTCTTCTAAGTTCGGTTCCAATTATCGGTATGGTAATTTCCCATCGGTATCTGTTGGTTGGAATATTGCAGAAGAGGATTTTGTAAAGAATAGTGTATCTTGGTTGGATCAGTTGAAGTTGAGAGGCGGATATGGGGTGCTAGGTAATCAGGAAATTGATAACTATCAATATGTGTCTGTTGTTACGACCGGCATTAATTATCCGGATGGAAAGAGCGGACTGATACAAGGTGCTTTCCCAAAAACGTTTGCCAATCCGGATATCAAATGGGAAGAAACGGCGATGACGAATGTCGGTATTGACTTTATGGCCCTGCGTAATCGTTTGACTTTGACTGCCGATTGGTATGTAAAGAATACGAAAGATATCTTGTTGAATGTGCCTATTCCTATTTCTACGGGAGGTGCTAATGATCCGATTCGTAATGCAGGTAAGATCCGTAATCAAGGATTTGAATTTAATTTGGGATGGAATGAGTCTTTGAATAAGGATCTGTCCTATGGTGTAAGTTTCCTTGGAACTTATAATAAAAACGAAGTGGTGGAAATGGGGGCAGAATCGCAGGTAATTACCGGTGGGACGATTCATGGAGGAACTTATACGAGCAGAACGTTGGCCGGTTATCCTATAGGTGGTTTTTGGTTGATTCCTACTGACGGCTATTTTAATAGCACGGAAGAGGTGCAAGCTCATCAGAAAGATGGGGTTCTGATTCAGCCGAGTGCCGAACCCGGCGATATTCGTTTCAAGGATACAAATAATGACGGAACGATTAATGATGAGGATCGTGTGTATTGTGGCAGCCCATTCCCGAAATTCACCTATTCGATCAATGGTAATATTACGTATAAGAATGTTGATTTCTCGATTGGTTTCCAAGGTGTCACTGGTAATAAAATTTATAATGCGACGAAATTGGAATTGACGGATGTGACCCGTGGTACGAACTATTTGGCAAGTACTTTGGATTATTGGACGCCTGAAAATCAAAATGCGTCCTCTCCTCGGCTGATTTGGACCGACCCGAATAGGAATGCCCGTTCCGAATCCGACCGTTATTTGGAGAGCGGTTCTTATTTTCGCTTGAGAAATCTTCAGGTAGGTTATACCTTGCCTACGGTTTGGTTTCATGGCTTTGTCCAGAAAGCTCGTGTGTATGTCAATGCGGAGAATCTCTTTACGATCTCCTCTTATTCGGGGTATACGCCGGACGTGAATTCTTCAGATGTATATTCTCGTGGTTTCGATGAATTTATATATCCTTCTAATCGTACATTTATGTTTGGTTTGAATGTCACATTTTAAATAAAATAACAGTATGAAACGAATATATCTATATTTTATATCTTGTATAATGGTTGTTACAGGTTTGTGTACTTCGTGCGACGCTCAGTTGGAGCAGATGAATCCGAACAAGGCGACCGAAGATACTTTCTGGCAGACCGAAGCTGATTTTGAATTGGCTTTGACTTCATGCTATACCCCTTTGAAAAATGCTCTAAACGGGGGATATTATGGAACTCGTGGTGTAATGATGCGTATTGCTCGTGCGGACGAAGTGGAGTTTAGAAACGATATCAGCGATGTCTTTCAAGCCTGTTATTTTACAAATACAAATGGCAATTCTCTTTCACAAGGGATGTTTTATCAATTCTATAATGCATTGTATAGAACGAATTCAATCATGCAGAAGCTGGAAGAGAAGCAAGGAGAATTCGGAGAGGATTTCGTCAATAAGGTGAAGGCGGAGTGTTTGTTTATTCGCGGGTTCTATTTGTTCCAATTAGGAAAAGAGTTTAAAAATGCACCTTTGCGTCTGACAGCTTCTCAGTCTCCTTCTACATTCCCTTTGGAAAAGTCTTCTCAGGCCGAGATATGGTCGCAGGCTGAACAGGATTTGCTTACTGCGGCTTCTTTGTTGCCGGTGAAGAATGATGTTATCGGAAAACCGACAAAAGGTGCAGCGTATGCTGTGTTGGGTAAAATATATGTATATGAAGAAGACTTTGATAAGGCAATTGAAATATTGGAACCTTTGACAAAATCACCTTATACGTATCGTTTGGTGGAGGATTTTGCATGGAATTTTGATGATGTACACGAAAACAATGAAGAGAGTATTTTCGAATTGTTGATGGAGCCGGTTGGTGGAACGGATATTTGGGGAGATGGAGAGAATATCAATTCGACTCAAACGAATACACGTCCGAAAGAATATGCGGCACCGGAAGCCAGTGGTTGGTATGAGGCAAATCCGACCCCGCAAATAATGGATTATTTCTTGGAAGAAAAAGATAAAGATGGAAATTTTGATTATCGTGCACGTTCATCGGTTGCTTGGGATTATGAAGGATGTATGTATTATTTGAAGCCTTTTCGGGAGAAGTTTGCAGAAGACAGATGGAATACATATTGGATTTTGAAATATCAGAATTGGAATACGGCCGAATCGGAGGCTGATCCGCCTATGTCTTGCATCAATGAACGGGCGATACGGTATGCAGATGTGCTTCTTCTGCTTGCTGAGTCTTATTTGCGTGGAAAGCAGGATTTGCCGATGGCAATCGGGTATTTGAATCAGATTCGTGAACGGGCTAATTTGAACCCCTATAGCGGAGCACAGACGTATGAGGCTGTCTTTAATGATTTGGAGCGTCAGCGTGCCATCGAGTTCTTTGTGGAAGGGGAACGTTTTTACGATCTTCGCCGTTGGGGATTGTTGGAAAAGCGTATGCAGACTTGTAATGAAGTTCGGTATAAACAATTAATGACTGGTAAGGTCGGGGATACGAATCGTTATTATTATTATCCTATACCATCCAAGGAGTTGGAGACAAATCCGTTATGTACCCCGAATGAAGGTTGGTGATTGACCGTTTTTTAATAGGTATTATTCTAAGGGTCGGTTGTAATGGTGTAAAACATGTTATGGCTGACCCTTTTCTTCTTCTATTTATTAGGACTTTCTTTTTGAGTCCCGTATCTTTGATAAAAATAACGTATATCATGAAAATACAACTATTAATCATAAGTCTGTTGTTTATGACAAATGGCCTCTGTGCCCGTGGCTTGGACAAGGCGTTTCAGCTCCTGCCCCAACCTCAATCTGTCGAACTGCTTCCGGGAAAAGGAATTATGTATACCGATCTTAAATTTGTATCGGCCGCATCAGACACACTTGTCCCTATATTGGGAGCGTTGACGGATGTCCTTCCCCGTGCAGGACATGTGGGAAAGGGATTGTTCTTACAACTTTCCGAATCGAACGTGCCTGATTCGCCCGAAGGATATGTTTTGGAGGTGAATGATAAAGGTGTGACAGTCACGGCCCGCACGGAAGCCGGACTGTTTTACGGTTGCCAAACGTTGGAGCAGTTGTTGGAAGATAGCCGGGATTTTGACCTGGAAATTCCGCAGATGAAGATAACTGATTATCCGGCTATCGCCTACCGTGCCGTCCATCTTGATACGAAGCATCATCTGGACCGGATGGAATATTATTACCGGATGATCGACAGGTTGGCACGTTATAAAGTGAATGCGATTATCTGGGAACTGGAAGATAAACTGCGCTTTACTCGCCGGCCGGAAGTCGCAGCTCCGAATGCGATCAGCAAGCAGGAGATGCAGGCACTCTGCCGGTATGCGAAGGAACGGAATGTCGAGATCTGCCCACTTGTGCAAGGACTCGGCCATGCCGGTTTTATATTGAAACATCATTGGGAACTGCGTGAGAATCCGGACAGCGATTGGGAATTCTGTCCGTCCGATCCGCGTACATACGAGGTGCAGTTCGATCTTTATCTGGATGCGCTTGAAGCCATGCCGTACGGGAAATACCTGCATGTCGGTGGGGATGAGATCACGGCGATCGGAATCGATGACCGTTGCAAGGCTACAGGCAAGACTGCTTTCGAATTGCAGATGATCTGGTTGAAGAATGTCTGCCAGTTTGCTGTAGACCATGGTCGTATTCCTATATTTTGGGATGATATGCCGTTAAAATATGCCGGTATATGGGAACTTGCGTTAAGCGATAAATCCGAAGAGGAAGTGGTGAAGGTCTGGAACACCGACAAACTGGATGAGGCGATCGGTTTGTTTCCGAAAGAATGCGTGTATATGCGTTGGAAATATGAGGATGCGACGACGCCTGCCCATCGGCGCCTTTTGGAATGGTATCATGATAAGGGGTTGAAGGTGATGGGGGCGACGGCTGCTTCTGCCGGTGACTCGCCTTTTATGCCGCGCCGGAATACCCGTTCGGAATACGTGAAAGGATTCAGCCAGTTGGTTGCCGACAATCAACTGGAAGGAATATTGGCGACTGCTTGGGATGACGGTTCGCCGCATCTGGAAACGGTATGGAGGGGGTTCATTGCACAAGGAGAATTCGGTTGGAATCCGTCGGCACGGGATATCGAAGCGTTTAAAAAAGCACATGCACAGCGGGAATATGGTTTTCGCCCGGAGGATAACCGGATGGCCTTTCTGGATGAACTGGAGAAGGCGGTCTTTTTCTTCGATGGCGCGTTGGTGACTTCCGGACGCCGCAATCCGGCGTGGGGCACGACTGCTTTCACATTGATGGAGTTGCCGGACAAGACGAAACCGGGGGCATGGAGCGAACTGTATAAAGATAAAATTGCACAGGCAAAGATTGAAGCCGGACGTTACGAGAAGATAGTCCAGGGTATCAGAACGGCAGAGGCGGAGGCATTACGCAATCGCTATACGCTGCAAGTCTATGAACAGACGAATAACCTGCAAAACTATCCGGTGCGCCTCATCCTGGCCTTGAACGCTTATGACACGGCAAAGGACGATGCAGCCCGGGAAGCGGCTTTGGAGAAAGTCGCAGAGGTGTGTAGTTATTTCGATGTCATGCGCTCCAACCTGGAATCGGTCTATTCCGAAACTCGCTTCATGGAGCAGCCCGAAGGTTTCATCTCTGATCTGAACCATCACAATCATCTGGCTTCTAAAACGAACAATAGCGATTGGTGGTATTATTACGAGATTCCGATGGTGAAGAAAGTCCGCGCGTGGATGAAATAGTCGTACGGAATGACCAAAAAAATAATTTGGACACTTTGTACGACTTCAAACCCTTCAAAAAATGAATTGGACACTTTGTGGCTTACAAAACGTCCCCTCAAAATAATTTGAACACTTTGTACAGCTTCAAAACGTTCAAAAAAATATTTTGGCCTCATTGAAGTACTTCAATGGCCTCACTGGAGATTTCGGGGGCGTTGTCGGGCGACAATAAGAACAAACGATCTGTTCTAATGATGCATAAAAATAAAATGGTATAAATCATCATTTATGTGTACGTCATTATAATATATCACTTAATGAAAAATTATAAATATTCATATCATGAAGAAAATTACATTCAGTATCCTGTTTGTCTGGCTTAGCCTGTCCCTGTGGGCAGCCCGGCAGCCGGAGTTTTCGACAGCCGGCTTTTTCCGCCTCGATAATAGCGGGCGGGAAGTCTATTCGATGAATCCTGCCTGGCGCTTCCATAAAGGTGCAATGGAAGGTGCGGAAACAAAAGAATTTAATGATAAAGACTGGACGGTTGTCTCCCTGCCGGACGGTATCGAATATTTGCCGACCGAGGCGAGTGGTTGTATCAATTACCAAGGGAAGGTCTGGTATCGCAAGCATTTTACGCCCGATGCCGCTCTGAAAGGGAAGAAACTTTTTCTGCATTTCGAGGCCATTATGGGCAAAAGTAAGGTGTTCGTGAACGGCAAACTGTTGACGGAGCATTTCGGCGGTTACCTGCCTGTCATAGCCGATGTGACGGATGTGCTGGATTGGAATGGCGATAATGTGATTGCCGTCTGGGCGGATAACAGCGACGATCCTTCCTATCCTCCCGGAAAGGCGCAGGACGTGTTGGACTATACCTATTTCGGCGGCATCTACCGGGATTGCTGGTTGATCGCGCATAACAATGTGTTTATCACCGATCCAAATTATGAAAACGAGGTTGCAGGAGGCGGCTTGTTCGTCGCTTTCGGAAAGGTTTCGGATGCCTTGGCGGAAGTTCAGTTAAAGATACATGTGCGCAATGCTACGAAGAATCCTTTTTCCGGTCGGGTGGAATATATGCTGTTGCAGCCGGATGGCACCGAAGTCGCCCGGCTGAGTGACAAGATACAGGTGAAGGCGGGTAGGGCAACTACTGTTTCCGACCGGATGCCGGTGAAGCAGCCGATGCTTTGGACCCCTTCGACACCGACCTTGTATAACCTGCTGGTGCGGGTACTTGATAAGGAAGGAAATGTGATCGACGGTTACCGCCGCCGTATCGGAATCCGCAGCATTGAGTTTAAAGGGAAAGACGGCTTCTACCTGAATGGCAGACCGTACGGCAAACCGTTGATCGGAGCTAACCGCCACCAGGATTTTGCGATTGTCGGAAACGCTGTCGCAAATAGTATTCATTGGCGGGATGCCAAGAAACTGAAAGATGTCGGGATGGAGATCATCCGTAATGCTCACTGTCCGCAAGATCCGGCTTTTATGGACGCCTGCGATGAGTTGGGCTTGTTCGTGATCGTCAATACGCCCGGCTGGCAGTTTTGGAATGACGCGCCCGAATTTGCACAGCGTGTGTATAGCGATATCCGCAATGTCGTGCGCCGCGACCGCAACCACCCTTCGGTCTGGCTGTGGGAACCGATCCTGAACGAGACTTGGTATCCGGCTGATTTCGCGC
>ERZ791621.373-NODE-373-length-25191-cov-3.33255_pt1 | contig 25191 bp, 23 predicted proteins | sample MGYA00510270_ERZ791621 | MGnify/ENA primary metagenome ERZ791621 (study PRJEB30046, sample SAMN00715189) | human gut metagenome | study: EMG produced TPA metagenomics assembly of the A metagenome-wide association study of gut microbiota in type 2...
TTATGCTGCTTCCCGTACGGCATCCGTCAATGGTGGAGATATTGACTCCGGGAGCGGATAAGTCCGGACGGATCTGCCCGGTGCGTCCGAAGCCTCTGCCGGATTCTGCGTAAAAACTGTTGTTTTCCGCGTTGTAAGTAGAAACGCTCAGAACCTCCGGAGCCATCGAGGGCTCCGTCAGAGTCATGTCGGGATCCGGATTGAGAAAATATACCGGAGTAGACAGAAATTCTGTGATAGGCAGCCACATGTGAAAATTACCGTTATATAAACTACCGGAAGCAGAGACATGAAAGGTCCAGATACCGGGGGTAGGATCCTGGATGCGTACAAGGATCAGTTCCTCGCCGGAATTTTCTTCCACAAGAGCAGAGTCGATAGTGACTCTGCTTTTTTCATAAATAAAGGAATAGGTTACACTTTGCTGCAATCCCAGGCGCAGTTCAGGAATATTTTCCCCGCCGGGAGTGCGGATGCTCAGATTAAAAGCATCCGGCAGAGCACCCCAAAGCTCCAGCCAGAATCCGATACAGCCTTCGCTGACCCGGATCTCCACATTCCGGGAATCCTCCCCAGGTGTCTGAGCGCTTAGTCTTCCATGGTAATGGTGTGAGGCGTTCCCTTCATTTCCCCCGCAGACGATGGCGGCACGGCTTCTGCGGACAGCAAGAGAAGAGAGATACCGTGACAGGGAGGAATTGCCCGCGTGATCTCCCTGGTTGGTTCCCAGACCCAGACAGATGACTACCGGACGTTCGAAGAGCCGCACGAAGGATTCCGCATATTTGATGCCCAGCATAATATCATTTTCCTGATAGGCGGGAACACCCTCGGGCACCAGATAAAAGCTGCGCAGATATTGCTTACATTCCTTGAGCTTCACCACGACGATGTCGGCACCCGGTGCAGCACCGATATAAGGATTGCCTTGTCTGACGACACTGCCGGCTGCGACTCCGGCGAGGATACTGCCGTGTCCGTTTTCGTCCCTGGAGGGAACGATGGAATAAGGATCCTCGGAACGCAACGCCAGGTTAATATCCTCTCTGCGGTATTCAGAACCATATTTTAACCCATCAGGGGGCGCTCCGGTCTGAACCGTCTGATCCCAGATCGCCAGGATGCGGCTATTGCCGTTCTCGTCCAGAAACACAGGATTTTGGTAATCAATCCCGGTATCGATAAAACACAGGATCACACCTTGCCCCGTGAGACTTAGGGGCGGACGCTGTACCTGGGTGATCCCACTGGCGATCAGGTCTGCCGGATCAAAGGGAGCGACACCGGGTGGCGTCTCACCGGAGGGAGATAGCTGCATGAGCCCATAAAGCTTCGGCATATTGTGATAGGGGAAAAAATCAATTTTCGGATTGCGGATTCCCAGATTGCCCAGATACAAAATCAAAAAATCTTCTCCGATGCGTTCATAACAATTATTGTCATCTCCCAGAAATTCCGATGCGGAAAAGTCTGTGATAATGTCATAAGTGTCCTCTGACAGGATCATTTCTTTGCAGTCCATGGGCGGTGCTCCGAAGAATTCATTTTTATAATATATACAACAGGTGATCTCTCCGTGCATTTCCGCAGAACTGATCCGTGGCATAAGGGAAAAGCTGTATCACATAGAATATTGTGAATATCAGGAAAAAGAAGGTAGAAATACCGGCAGGGGATCGTACGATGTGGGAACAGTCTATTTTCACAAAAGTATGGAAATTCGGAAAAGATGGAGCGGCAATGGTGAAGAAGCATTGTAAGAACGGGTTGATGCTGGGTGTTTTTTTGCTGGCAATGTTTTTCCTCGGAAGAAGCATTGGGGCCATTGCTTTCGGACTGCATATGCAGCGGGAGATGAGCATCCGGGAGACGGCGGGGAGTGCATTGGAGAATACTCAGGCGCTGCTCTCCGCGGAGAACTGGGGACTGGGATTCGGCTCGGAAGGAACGCAGCCCAGCGGTACGGCTTCCTCGGACAAATTAAAGGAATATAATGCCTATTATGTAGGAGATGCCGGGGAGAAAAAGATCTATCTCACGTTTGATTGCGGATATGAAAATGGTAATACAAGCCGAATATTGGATGCATTGAAAAAACATGACGCACCGGCTACTTTTTTCGTGGTGGGACATTTTCTGGAGTCAGCACCGGAGATGGTGAAACGCATGGTGGAGGAGGGGCATACTGTAGGAAATCATACCTACCATCATTATGATATGTCAAAGATTTCAGATCCGGCAGTTTTCCGGAAAGAGATGGATGACGTGAGAACTCTTTTTCAGGAGACCACCGGCACGGAAATGGCCATGTATTACCGACCTCCTCAGGGAAAATACAGTGAGACCAATCTGCAGATGGCAAAAGATCTGGGGTATTCCACCTTTTTCTGGAGTCTGGCTTATGTGGACTGGAATGTGGATGCCCAGCCCAGTCACGAGGAAGCTTTTTCCAAACTGACAGGCAGGATCCATCCCGGAGCGGTGGTGCTGTTACATAATACCTCGAAGACCAATGGGGAGATTCTGGATGAACTGCTCACAAAATGGGAAGAAATGGGTTATACCTTCGGAAAATTGGAAGAACTGGTGCAGTAGGGTTTGACTTCCCCTGCACCATACCCTATAATAGAGGACAGAAAAATATACTGGAGGACAACCATGGAAAAAGAACTGGTAGTTGTCATTGATTTTGGCGGACAGTACAATCAGCTGGTCGCCAGAAGAGTCAGAGAATGCAATGTCTATTGCGAGATCTACTCTTACAAGACAGACTTGAATAAGATAAAAGCGATGAATCCCAAGGGAATCATCCTGACCGGCGGCCCCGCAAGCTGCTATGAACCCGGTGCAGCTACCTGCTCCGAGGATCTGTTTCACTTAGGAGTTCCCGTGCTGGGACTCTGTTACGGCGCACAGCTGATGACCCATGTGTTGGGTGGTAAGGTAGAACGTGCAGCCGTTCGGGAATATGGCAAGACTGAGGTGAAGGTAGACCGCAGTTCCAAGCTGTTTTCCGATGTATCCGAGAATACGATCTGCTGGATGAGCCATTTCGACTATATCTCCAAGCTGGCTCCCGGCTTCCGTGCCGTGGCCACCACCGCCAACTGCCCCGTGGCAGCAGCAGAGTGTGTAGAGCGTGGACTGTATGCGATCCAGTTCCATCCGGAAGTACTCCACACGGTGGAAGGCTCCAAGATGCTGTATAATTTCGTACGTAATATCTGCGGATGCTGCGGTGACTGGAAGATGGATTCTTTCGTGGAAGAGTCTATTAAGGCAATTCGTGAGAAGGTTGGTAAGGGTAAAGTCCTCTGTGCATTGTCCGGCGGCGTGGATTCCTCCGTGGCAGCAGTATTGTTATCCAAGGCAGTCGGCGAGCAGCTGACCTGTGTCTTCGTAGATCACGGCCTGCTCCGTAAGAATGAGGGCGATGAGGTAGAAGCAGTCTTCGGTCCCAACGGCAATTACGATCTGCATTTTATCCGTGTGAATGCGCAGGAGCGTTTCTACAGCAAGCTGGCAGGCATATCCGAGCCGGAGCATAAGAGAAAGATCATCGGCGAAGAGTTCATCCGTGTATTCGAGGAAGAAGCGAAGAAGATCGGTGCCGTAGACTTCCTGGTACAGGGAACCATCTATCCCGATGTGGTAGAGAGCGGACTGGGCGGTGAATCCGCAGTGATCAAGTCCCACCACAACGTAGGCGGTCTGCCCGACTATGTAGATTTCAAGGAGATCATCGAGCCTCTGCGCAACCTGTTCAAGGATGAGGTCCGCAAGGTAGGACTGGAGCTTGGCATTCCAGAGCATCTGGTATTCCGTCAGCCGTTCCCCGGTCCCGGACTGGGTATCCGTATCATCGGCGAAGTAACCGCTGAGAAGGTCAAGATCGTACAGGATGCAGATGCCATCTACCGCGAGGAAATCGCTAACGCAGGTCTGGACCGTGAGATCAACCAGTACTTCGCAGCCCTGACCAATATGAGATCCGTAGGCGTTATGGGTGATGAGAGAACCTATGATTACGCCATCGCACTGAGAGCCGTGAAGACGATCGACTTCATGACTGCAGAGAGCGCACAGATCCCTTATGAAGTATTACAGAAGGTGACCAGCAGGATCATCAATGAGGTGAGCCATGTGAATCGGGTAATGTATGATATTACCAGTAAGCCGCCCGGAACGATTGAGTTTGAATAGTTGGAGCAGAGCTTCAAAGCCTTTATTTTCAAGGGTTTTGAGGCTCTTTCCTTTTAGAATTGCATTTTGATTGCATTTTTTTATTCAATGGCTCTGTGATAGATTGCAGTATGCTGATTGCTGGTGTAATCGGCAACACTGGTTGTTGCCGGAGTATAGGTGAGAACGCCAGTTAATTTTTTGGCAACTTCTACGTTGGTGTTGGGATATAAATGTCCGTAGGTTCCTAACGTGGTCTGTATCTTTTCATGCCCCAGACGTTCTTTAATCAATAAAGGATTTTCTCCCATACTGATGAGCAGGGAAGCATGGGAATGTCTGAGTGCATGAATTTTGATACGGTGTACGCCTGCCAATCCAGCAAGTTTTTCTAATGCCCGTGGGAGGGTGTGCTTACTGGTGGGAATCCCATTATAGCTTAGTACAAGGTCGCAGTCCTTTAAAACCTTTTGCTGTACTTCCTGCCATGCTTTTAATTCTTTGATGGTATCTGTGTCAATATAGATAGTGCGAATACTGGCTTGCGTCTTTGGCTCCACAAATTTGTATTCGTCCATTGTTTTATAGTACAGCGTCTTCGTTATACTTAAAAGTCCGGTTTCAAAGTTGATGTCCGACCATTGCAGGGCTGCGGCTTCTCCGATTCTCATTCCGGTCATAAATAAGAGCCAGTATGAAATGAAAAGGTAATGTTCGTAATAATCTCCCTTGTAGAGCAGGGAAATTACCTTTTGAAATTCATCCAGTGTCCAGAAATCCACTTTTGTTTTCTTGCTCTTGATGTTTCCTATCATTCGTGACGGATTTTTCTTTGCAAGACCGAGAACAACTGCTCTGTCAAAGGCAATAGAGAGCATACCCTGTACAATACGGATATAGTTTGGACTAAATTCTTTTGCGAGTTCAAGCTGCCAGTTCTGGACGTTAATGGGTTCTATCTCATCCACTGTCATTTTGTAAAAGTATGAAAAATGTTTCTGGATGGTAGAACGGCGGTTCAGATAGGTGCTTTCCTTTACCTGTGTTTTATACCAAGGCAGGTAAGTTTCCTCAATAAACTGTTGAAAAGATAGCTGCTGTTTCTTTTCTGTTAATTCCTCTGTGGATGTCAGCATAAGTTTTGAATATGCTTCTCTGGCTTCTTTTTTTGTCTTGAATCCACTTTTGTATTTCTGAATCTGTTTTCCGGTAATCGGATGAAAACCTAAGTTTGCTCTAAAATAATAAGTTCCGTTTTCTGCTTTCTTAATAGGGTCTTTTGCCATGATTTCACTCCTTACATAAATGTGCAAGAAGTACAATCAGTTTGATTTATCAGTAAAAGTAATCCCTAGCAATTCTTCCACAGCTTCTCTGGGAACCCTGTCCAGTTTGCGTGACTGATAGTAGGTATGCCCTTTTGAAATCATAAGTTTTTTTGCTTCTCTTATGATGTCTGCTGCGAATGAAGTCCCATAACCCAGTTCTATTAAGTCTTTTTTTGTTACTGTAATCATGTTCCTCCTTTCCATAGACCAGATATGGAACCCTCAATATCTGTCTATATTATATCAGATTTTATGGCAAAAGTAATATTAAGATTGTATTTCCTGCGAATAGTTATTTGAGTTTGAATGAAAAATTCTTATTCAAAATGGTATCTAAGCAAGCCGAACAGCTTTCGCTAAAGCTCATGGGAATGTCACCCCTGCATGGTTCTCATCCAGCCGTACCCTTTGCCAGCGGTGCTACATCATCACACGGACTAAGGCTGTACGGAAGTATCATTATCACAATAGAAAGGTCATGGCGGCAGTTTTTGCGGTAAGCTGCTTATGGAACGCTGGCAGGAATCGCTATCCGGTTTCATCCCTCCTTTGGTGGGTCACGGCGTGCCAGCCCAACGGCTCTCTTTCTATCGAAACGTATTCGGCTGCTTTATGCTGCGTTGATTAGACGCTTTCTTTTTCAAGGAACAATCCGGCTTTGTCAGCCTGTTAAAATGCACTGGTGATAATGCACTTTAATAGACTGGCAAGCTCTGTCTGGGAAGCATGAGTTTGTCCACGCTTCCACAGGCGAGCGTTATTTTTAGTTTGGTTCCCTGATTTCAAAAGATAAAATCTTTGCAATCAGACGTGTTTCCATCCGACGGCGTAGGGTTTCATCTACAACCATGTGGGTATTCCCATATTCATCTTTCATGGGACGCATGGAACGGCTGGCAATAAAACCGCTGTAATGGCGTACAATCTGGTTGACTGCTTCAATATCGCCGTCCGCAGCCCTTACAATCACAGGAAACGGAATCATAGGGTGCTTTGCTGTCATGCTTCTTCCTCCATAAATTTTTTGATAAATTCCAGTCCGGCGTGTCTTCTTCTCTGGATGGTAGAACGGTTGACTTCCAGAATTTTTGAAATTTCCGTATCGTCAAATCCAAGAAAATAATATCTCAAGATAACATCACGTTTCTTTCCGTCCAGATTTTCCAATGCTTCTGCTAACAGGCTGTTTTCAATACGGACAGTAAATCCATCCATTTCAAAAGTATGGAAGTGGGATGGATAGGTGTCTTTGGAAGAAAATAAGTTGACAGTGTAATCATCCATATCACAGAACAGGGTTTCCCGTTTACACTGTCTGGATAACGCTTTAAAATAGTCTTTGCGTTCATCCTCCATAGCGACTTTACAGATATAATCAAACTGATTCTCTATGGTTGTCTGAAATTCAGATGGCTTCATCATTGCTCACCCCCTTTCCAGCCTTGAAAGGGAGCGAGTTGATAGGAGTTTCTGCTTCTTTCCCCCTTTTCGCTCTTAGTCCCGACAGGACAGGGGGTGCAGTTGCGTTTTGAAAAGAAAAATTTAAAAACTTTTTCTTCCAACTAAAAAAGCACGCAAACAGACGATATTTCTGCTTGTGTGCTTCGATAGTTCTTTCTATGTATTCTGAAAAACCACATTGAGGGTCAGACTTTTCTAGTGTAGGTGGATGGCTTTTTTTAACGGTTTACCGAATGTAGATATATTTAAGAAAATATTTTGCATAGCGGCTTCCTCCTGTAAGCCGCCGGAGCCTAAAAAAAGCTGACTTTAATACAACCTCCATATATTCTGGAAAAAAGAAAGACGGCGGCTTTTGTCAAACCGTCGTCTGGAAAGATTTATGAGTTTTTGACGCAAGAAAAGTGTACTGCCAAATAACGGTTTTTTTTATTTCCGTTTCAGCAGCATAGTTTTATCTTTGATACGCATAATAGGAACTGTACAACTATACAATACGTTTTTCTATACCTGTCACTATTATAACAGGAACAGTAAAATGTATGGAGGTGGTGTATTATGCGTAAAAAAGAAGATAAATATGATTTCAGGGCGTTGGGGCTTGCCATAAAAGAAGCCCGTAAAAAACAGGGTTTGACCCGTGAACAGGTGGGAGCAATGATTGAGATTGACCCACGCTATTTAACCAACATTGAGAATAAAGGGCAACACCCAAGTTTACAGGTGCTTTACGACCTTGTATCTCTGCTGAATGTATCAGTGGATGAGTTTTTCTTGCCTGCCAGCAGTCAGGTGAAAAGCACCAAACGCAGGCAGTTAGAAAACAAAATAGACAATTTCACAGACGCTGACCTTGTTATTATGGAAAGCGTTGCAGATGGTATTGTCAAATCTAAGGAAGTGGGGGAAATGTAAATCCTCCACTTTCGTTTATAATTGCAGTGATATTAGAATTGATACTCTGCAATATTTTTGAAATCATTGTTCAACACATAATATACCTTATTTTTAGCAACGGAATATATAAAAGAAACTCTGGTTGCCCAAAGTCCTTCCTGACGTACTGACCTAAGTACATCAAAGGCGTTGGAAATAGAGAAGTTTTCTCCATATCCTTGCAGTAAATCCTTTGCCTTTTCATATCTGTTATCCCCAGATAAAACATATGGATTAGTCAATTCTGGTTTTAAAATGGAGTAATTTGTTATTAAGGAATATTTTTCTTTTTCCAAGCGATACCCAATCCCCGGTTCAATAATGAGAACACGCCCATTTCTATCCGAAAACATAGCCTGCATAGTAGTGTCAGGTGCATAAGTAATTTTCTTTTTTTTCACTATTTCCAATGAATCGTCAAAAGAGAGATTGCCTTTTATAAAGTTTTCTGTCAAATCAGCTATTGTATAGCATGATTCATTACCGCAAAATTGTGCATTGTCATTTCCATGTACATACAACAATGTGCCAACATTCCCATTTCTATTGATTCCGTGAAAAGAGTGGTACTTATTATCGGACATTTTTATCCCTATAAAAAAACGGTCTTTTTCGGCAATTACAGTATGTTCCCATTCAGAAAGGTCAATATCAAAATTGAACCCAACAATGGTTTCTTTTCCATTATACACAAATCTTGTACACATATTTGTATTTCCTTTCGTAAACTAATTTGAATAGTGTAAAAACTAACTATATTAGTAATTTTAAATATTATAAGACTGTTTGTCAATACAAGAGTTCATTTTTTCTAACCAAATTATTGACTTCATTAATTTGATTACTTAAAATGAAGTAAATGATGTGTAGAAAGAGGAAAATGAATATGCGAGTTACAAAAGCCGAAGTTATAAAAACTGCTTCTGATATGGCTGATAGAAATGGACTTCATAATGTTTCTTTGAAAGCTATTGCTGAAAATTTAGGGATTCGTACCCCCTCCTTATATAATCATATAGGAAGTTTGGATGAACTTCTTAGGGAGATAGCACATAGTGGTATGCGTACTATGAATGAAAAAATGATTCGTGCAGCAATCGGTAAGACAGGGGATTCAGCATTAAAATTAGTGGCAGTTGAATATCTTAATTATATGATTGAACATCCCGGTGTTTATGAAATAATTCAATGGGCTAGTTGGAATGGAACAGAGGAAACAGCAATCATTTTTAATGATTATCTATCTTTACTTAAAACACTTATTTGCTCATGTGGCTTTAATCCTGATAAGACCACTGAAATTTTGAACATGGTAACAGGTATGCTTCATGGTTATACAACTTTACAATTAAGATATGCTTTTTCTAATCCTGATAAAGTAAGAAAAGAATTATCCGAAGCAATTGACACACTACTATTGGGAGCTAATCAAAAATATAAAGACTAATGATAAATTTTAAAAAGAAATACTTTATAAGAGAAACGTGCAAATCTCAAATGAGAAATGCACGTTTTTCTATAACTATTTCACAATCTTCCAATTCTCTCCATTCTTCTCTAGCACAAGGTCAAACTGTGATACCTGTGTTGTCATAGTCTGATTATCCAGATATTTCACCGCAAGGGAAGCGGTCACCTGATTTCCGTTTCGATTGTAAACCGGATTCACCAGTTCCGAGAAAATATATTCTTTCCCCACAGGTTTCAGCACGCCCTCATTCACATAATAGGTCAGCTCCTTTGCGGTTGCCGTAGGGTACAGCTTGAAAAAGGTGGTGAGAAATTCGTTGATTTCTTCTGTAGTGATGGAATCTACCGTACCGTCACTTTGTACTGCTTTTGGGGTATAGCCGGATTTTACGGGAACACTGGTGATGGTTGGATTCTGAATAATCGTCAGATTCCCAGAGCCGTCCACATAGACGGTCACCTGATAGGCGGAACGGACAGTTTTACCGGATTCTCCCTCTGTGATACGCTGTTCTACCGTATAGGTCACTTGATAATGCTGCTCCTTTTCTTCTGTGATTTCCCATATCTGAAAATCAGTCAGGGCAGATGATACGGGGATGTCCTTTCGGACGGTATCTACATTCAGGGCTTGCAGCTCTCCGGTGAGATAGCCTTTTAAAGCATTTGTCCGGTTATCAATGGAAGCGGCGGACTGTTCCCATGAATAGTAGACTTCTGCGAAATTCTCCACAAAATTCTCTATCTTGTGGGTGTCGAGGATTTGTTCCTCAATTACTTTGGTTTCATGGACAGTATGAATGTCTATCGCCGTGAAATTCTTATAGACGGCAAACAGGAAGCTCACTGCCAGCAGCACCCACAGGGCAATCACAGTTTTTTTGTGGGTATTGACTTTGTAAACTTTCAGTTTCTTTTCTTTCTGCTTTTTCTGGTTATCCTCTTTTCTAATCTGAATCATATCGGTTCATCCTTTCTTATTTTTTGATTCGTCCGGCTCCGGCAAGGTGCTGTTGCCAGTAGGAGCCTGTCAGGTCTGCGTAACCAATGGGATTTCCGGCATGGTACATCCGGTTATTTCCCACATACAGCCCCACATGGGTGATATAGGTTCCGGCGTTGTAGGTGGAGTGGAAAAAGACCAAATCCCCTGCTTTTGCTTCGGACAATGGGATGTGCTGCGTTACATTGTACTGTTCCTGTGCTGTCCGTGGCAGGGCGATTCCTGCCTTGCCATAGCACCACTGCACCAGTCCCGAACAGTCAAAGGAAGTGGAGGGAGAATCGCCCCCGTACACATACGTCCATCCCTCATACTTTAAGGCTTCCTCCATGATAGCCTGCACCGTTTCATCATCAAACTGTGCCACGGTCAGGTATTGCGATACCAAGAGGACATAGAACATATTTCCATAGGAATACCGCCAGCCCCCGTTTTTCTCTACTGCAACAGGGTTGGTGTAGGTGACTTTCTTTCCGCCGGATTTGTCCCTTGCGAAGCTCTCTGCCAGTTCAAAGGTGTATTTTTTCCCGTGTCCTGCTACATAGTCTAGGAAACCGCCGCCGTAGTTGTAGGACTGAATCACACTGTTTAAGTCACAGCCATTTGTTTCTGCCACTGCGAGCAGTTCCGAGAAATACTTGCAGCCCTGTTTGATGGATTCCTCTGTGCTAAGAGAGTTCGGGGGAAGCCCCAGAGATTCCGAAGACTGCATAACGTCTTCCAGTGTGCCGCCGGATTCCACCTGAATGATGGCGAGCAGCACATTTAAGTATTCCTCTATGCCAGATTCCCTTGCATACTTTTCCAGCATAGGTTTATGTGCGAGGACTTCTTGTGATACGCTCACGCCCCCATAGATAAGGTTTCCGCCGCTTCCTCCGTCTTCCTCATCCGAGAAGACAATCACCACCAAAAGGAGCAGGGAGAACATCATCACGAACACGCCGGAACAGGCAAAGAAAAGGTGTCTTAACTTCATGGTTTCTCCCCTTTCTTCTGTTTGGCAGCCGTTTTTACCGTTTTTGTCCACTCCTTTCTGGCGGTGGTACGCCGGATGGCAAAGTTCGATTCTTTTACCGCAGGGGCAGCCTGCTTTCTTTCCGGTATCACAGGAGCCGTATCATTCCGGAAAGGTCTTACCGGACGGGGAGCAGCCGGTGTGATGGTTGGAGCCGTCTTTTGTCTTTCATCTGGTTTGTCTGGGGAAGCCAGAGGGTCTATCTGGCGTTCTGTCCTTACAGGCGGTATCTGTTCACGGTGGATGGCAGCCGCTTTTACCACTGGAACCGAAGCCAGTTCTGCCACAGCTCCCTCATAAGAAACCTGTCCCCGTTCTCTAATGGATGGGGAAGCAGGCTGCATAGCTGGTTTTCCTGTATGAGAGGTATCTGCATGGTTTCGGAAATTTTTTGGCTGCTTTGTAGTAACAGGGCGTTCATGGACAGGAGCCGCCCCTTTGGGTACTTCGGAAGCTGTCTTTTGCGGCTGTTTTGCCTGTTCCAGTTCCGCCCTGCGTTCTGCAATGGTCTGTCTGCGGCTTTCTGCCTGTGCGTTCCGCTGTTCGGCTCTGGCAGTTCGGGTCTGGGTCACGCTGGAAGTAAAATCCCGTACTCCCTCTGATACCTGTGTTTTCCCGTGGTAAAGGGCGTACTTTGCATTGACGGGCAAATCCTTTGCCTGTTCCCGAAGCTGTCCGGCAGTATTGCTTATCTTATCTTTGGTATCTGCTACCGTACCCACCGCAGAGCCAGCCCGTTTCCATACGGATTCTTTTTCCGGTGCTGCCTGTCCGTCTGGTCTGCTGTGGTCTGCCTGTGTGCGTTTGGAAGAGCCGGAGTGGGAAGCATTTCTATGGTCTGAGCCATCCTGTTTTCCTGCGTGGTATGCAGCCGTTCCAGCCCCAAGAGCCGCCACAGAACGTCCTAACTTATGCTGTAAACGGTGCATATGGGCGTGCATGAGCATACGGGGTCTTCGCATGATACGGCTCCCCATGCTTTGGGAATCTCCACTCTGTAAGGAGAACATCCCCATCAAATCTCCCAGCTTGAAATAGATTCCGGCAAAGGTCACTATCTGCAAGAACGCCGTCAGGAAGAACGGATATTCCCCAGACAGGTTGTAGAGCATGGTGGAAATGCTGAACGCTACCGTGATAATCAGGGTGATTCCGGCTCTGCTAAGGATAGTGTTGAACAGTTTCGTAATGGCACGTTTTGACATCCCCTCAAAAGAGGGAACCATGCTAAGGAGAAAGCTCACAGGCAGGAACATGGCGTAGATGATAAAAAGAACCTGTGAGAAAATCATTATCCCCGTGAGCAGGAATACAAAAACGGAGATACCGATATTGAACATGAACAGGAAGAAGACGGTTCCCAATCGGTTGATGGTCTTTGTGATGGTAAGGTTGGTATTTTCCCTGTCTTCGATTTCCTCCACTACGATTTCTTCCCTGTCCTGTCCGTTGTTTTCGTCTGGACTGGTTGAAAGCAGGTTTTCCACACGGTCAGCTCCAATGCTTTCCACATCCGAATTGCCGTATTGCAGCAGGAGCCACGGCTGCTTGACCTGAATGGAAAACAGGCTGTCCCGTATCAAATCCACGCTGTCTTTTCCTTGACTTTCCGAGTTAGGCAGCACAATCTTTGTACCAAGGGTCAGGCTGGCATTGCTGATGTCTGCGGAAAATTCATTGATTTTCCCGATATAATCAGGGGCATAGGCGATAAAGGCAGCGGACAGCACGAACACCACCATGAAATTGACAACGGCATGGATGGCTTTTGTGCTTTCCCGTTTGATAAGCCCTGTGTAGGCAACGTAAATCCCCACCACCAGAATGAGAATCAGCAGGAACCCGATATAAAATCCCTCCGAGGACAAGCCGCCTGTGGTAACGCCTGCAAGGGTCTGCATATTTTTCCCAATGGAATCCGCCGTAGAGGAAATGAAATCCAGCGAGTAGGCTTCCTGAATCAGATACCCCGTAGCGTTGGAAAGGTACAGGCTGATTGTCCAGATAAAATTTGTGATGGCATACAGTCCGTACATCACCTGTTTTCCGATACCGTCCAGCCAGTTCCACGGGAGCCAGTCCCATCCGCTGTCCACATAAAAATCAAGCTGATAATTGTCCAGAGGATATTTGCTGTATTCGTTAGCAGCGTCCACTGTATCATCCACCAGTCCGGCAGCGTGGGCGGCTGTGCCGAAGACTGCCAGCAGCAGGAGGATGAGCAGGAGTGCCAGAAGCACTTTTCCTGCTATACTCCCGATTTTTTTTAAAGAGTTTTCTCCCTTTGTCCGGCAAGGGACAAGAGCTGTCCCCTGCTGGATAGGCTTTCTTATCTTCATTCCTCCACCTCTTTTCTAACAGGCGGTCTGGTGTCAAAGGCATGGAACAGGTCTTCAAAGATAGGATGGAACTGTATCACCCCCACACGCCCGTACAAATCACTGATAAGGCATTGTCCATTTTCTAAGTCACGGAGCCGCTTCTGGTTGTTTTCATCTTCGGAATCCACTCCGAAAAAGGCGAGGGTCTTCTTGATTTCGTTGATGTCCGTGGAACGGAACGCAAATTTCAAGCCCAGATTGTTTTTCAGTTTTTCATCCAGCAAATCATCCGTGTTCTGGGTTACAAAGTAAACGCCTGCGTTCATGGCACGTCCGGCACGAACCAGCTTCATAGAGAGGGTCTTGCCCTGTGCTACCTGTAAAAAGCTCCATGCTTCGTCCAAATCCACAATCTTAAACACGCTGCGGTCTGTGTGGATGAAGTCAAGGGCAAAGGTACTGATTACAATGAGCATTGCTACGGAAAGCAGCTCCATTGTGGTGTATTCTTCAAACGAGGTTTCCTTATCCGGCAGCACCAAATCCGCCACCTGAATGATGTTGAGCTGCTTTTCAAGGCTGATGGACTGTGTGACATCCCCATCCGAAAAGAGCAGATGTGCAAAGTCATAGTCCGTAAAGGATTCGATATGGTCGGCTATGCTGGTGCTGATGGTGGTTCCCTCTGCCCGTAGTTCCTCAATCACTTTGAAAAGCCCCCGTTCTTCACTGTTTGTCACCGCACGGATGGCTTTCCGAAGAACAGGGAACTTCTCCCCGTCACGGCTGGAAATGCCCGTTAAAAAGGTCAGGATGTCGATTGCCAGCGATTCGGAATCCTTTGGGTTCTCCATAATCACATACGGGTCGAGTAAGCCCCTGTTATGTTCCTCCGAAGTCAGGTTTACGATATTGATTTCATGGGCGATTTCCGGCAGGGTTTCTTTCCAGCGTCCCCGTTCCGCTTTCGGGTCAACAATGAGTGCCTGTGCCCCAAATAATACGGAATAATAGGCAATCATGTTGTTGCTGAATGATTTTCCGCCGCCGAGGGAGCCGACAAAGGCGGCAGCAAGGGCATTGGTGACGGAGCCTTTTACCCCTTGACTGGCAAGGGCAGGCTTTAAGTACACGTTTCTTCCTGTATCAAGGCTGTACCCGATATAAATACCCTCCGTTTCCCCCAACATCTGGGTTGCCCCGAAGCCAAGACCAGCGAGGAAGTCACTGGTGACATACTGGATGTAATCGTTCAGATACCGTTTGCTGGCAGGGAGAAATTCCCCATGCAGCCCCAGCATATCCCCAAAGGGGCGAACCAGCTTCACGTTCAAATCGTCATAAAAATCTTTCACTTCATTGCAGCGGCGTTTCAGTTCTTCCAAGTCGGGAGCCGTCACACGCACCACATAGGACAGCTTGTACATGGATTCCTTGCTCTGGTCTAAGGTGGATTCCAGCTCATTCACGCTGTCTAAAGCGTCCACCACGTTTGTGCTGGTTTCGCTGTCATTCTGCCATGCGTGGTTGTCCAAATCTTTCAGCTCTTTTTTCTTGTTCCGCACCGTGGAGAGGGCTTTCCGGTTTGTCACAATCTCTACATTCATAGAGGTATCAATGGGAAAGGTAAATTGCTGCTGCTGATAGTAAAAGATTTCCGAGGATGGGAAGTCCAGTTCCCCCACAATGCTGTTAATGGTGAAGTAGGCGGCATATACCGTCCCGTCTTCCTGTTCGATTTTCAGATACCGCTGGTTTTCCTCTATCAGACAACGGGTGGGTTTGATGAGGTCATAGTATTTCACCAGCGTTTCCTCCTGAAACCGCTTCTTCGGCAGGTAATACTCATAATCTTCATAGGCGATTCCGGTCTGTCCGTATAAATGCTCAATCAGGTAGCCAAAATCGTCCTTGTCCAGCCGCCGGACTTTGAAGCGGCGTGAGATTTTACTTTCCAACAGTTTTTCCATCTTCTGAAACCGCCAGATTTCCTCATTGCTCATGGAAACAAAATCCCCCATGAGCTTGTGGTTGACTTCATGGAGAAAATCGGAAACAGCGGTCTTTGCTTCCCTGCGAAATTGCTTCATTGTGACTTCCTGCTCATTGACAAGCAGCTTGAAGCCGATAAAAAAGCGGTAGTCCACCTGATTTTCCCCTATCATGGAAATCAGGGCTTCTGTCTGTGCGTCAATCTTTGCACAGGCAACGTCCTTTAGCTTGCCTGTCACTTCCTTTTTGGAGCGTTCCTGTGCCGCCCGTATGCTAGATTCTGTGCTGATTTGCAGGGCGTGAATCTTTCCGTTCCTGTTCTGGGCGATAAGCTGCCGGAACGAATCGTGTACCTGATATTTCTGTTCAGGACTTAAAAAGGAATAGTTGTAGGGAAGCAGCTCATAGTAAGCGAAACACTCCCCGTCATGGTTGAACACAAGGTTATTTTCGATATACTTAATCGGATATGCCATAAATATCACTCCTTACTGCCGTGATGGGCTGTGCCGGATATTCTTTTTCCAGCTTCACGGGCTTTCCTGCATAGGTCAGTTTCGGTCGTACCAGATATGCCAGTACGGATTTTAGGAAGCCGTAAGGTTTCTTTCCGTCAAAGGTTTTCTGGCACATGAACCAAGTGAGGGCAAAGGGTACGCCGAAGTATTTCAAAAATGCTCCGTCAATGAACGAAAGAGGAGGGAGGTTCCCCAAGAGCATAACTGCAAACACCGATACCACGAACCACGCCATCTGGGTGAACGTGATGGGGAACGGCAGCTTAAAATCATTGATGGAATAGAGTACCTTTTCCACCGACCAGATACTGGTATAGCTTCGTATTTTCTTCATGTTGTCCGTCCTTTCTAAAAGTTGGGGCAAGCAAAAGCCGCCCCTGAACTAAAAAATCCGCCTGCACTTCCCAAAGGAGATACAGACGGGTCTACTGTATGATTTCATATACGCCGTGGTTCGTGACAAGAAAAGTTCCCTCTAATTCCAAGTCACGCCCATAGGCTTCATAGTCGATATAGTTTTGTAAGTGTGCCGGAAGTTCTCCAAGCTGTCCGGTTTCTTCCAGATAGTAGCGAGCCACATCCGCCATATCGTCACAGCCGGAATGGCAGATAATATCGTCCTCGTGCTCACAGAGTTCTTCGATACTGCCAAAATAGGATTGCAGCTCTGATAATTCCTCCTGAATGTATTCCGGTAAGTCCACTACCATCTCACACAGGCGGTTAACTTCTTCAATGGGGGTATATTCGTCAATCTCAAAGGGCAGTTCATAATCATGGATGGCATATTCCTCATACTCATCATTCAAGCCGATACGTTCTTTGACTTCCTCAAAATCCACGGGCGGCGTGAACCATGCCCCGACCAGTTCGCCCTCATTGTATTTGCCTAAGTTGGCAATGTAAATCCGCATTTCTTCCAAGTTCCTCCACCTCCTTTTAGCGGTAAGAAAAGATACCATTGTCCGTAAACAGGTAGTTTTCGCTGGTTTCCAGTTCCCGACCAATGGAAGCGTAGTCGATATGGTTCAACAAGGCTGGATGTACTTCTCCAAATAGCTGTACCTCCTGCACCAGATAACGGGCGAGGGATTCCCCATCCTGCACTGGATAACAGCGTATCTGGTCTTTGTGGTCGATAAATTCCGTAAAGCTGGGAAACCACCGCTTTTGTACCACATCCATTTCATAATAGAGGGGCGTTCCCTGCATTTCCTGTACTATCCGGCAAAGGGCGTTGATTTCCCAGAGCCTTGTGTTGCCCTCCAATGGAAAGGGCAGCTCATAGTCTTCAATTTCGATTTCTTCCTCACTCTGAACCCCAAGACGTTCCCTGATTTCTTCAAAATCCACGGGGCAGGAAAACCATGCCCCGGGGTATTCCTCAAAATCTTCATGGTAAAATCGTGTGGTGTTCAGGATGTAGATTTTCATTTCCTCAATCAGTATCACGTCCTTTCGCTGTTAAGTTTTTGGGGAGTTACGCTCCCCAAGCCCCTAGTGGACTTCCGCCATGAAGCAATCAGAGCTTGCTCCATAACGGAAGTGTAACAAGGGTTTCCTATGCACCGATAATCTTATTGAACAGTTCCAGTAAGATGTCCTTTACACCGTCCGCATTGAAGACCAGACCAACTGCTACAAGGGACACCACCAGAAAACCGATAAGTTTGGAAAATTCCCTCTTAAATCCGAGGTACAGTCCAATCACCACGATTGCCAGCAGCACAAGGGACTGGGCGTTGGATAAAAACCAGTTGTAAAGATTCTGTCCGAAATTCATAAAAGCTCCTTTCTTTCCTGTAAGATTCCTTATGTTTCAAGATTGCCGCCCTTAAAGCACCACCTCCTTTGCAGCGGCGGCTTGCTGCTTCAGGATTTTTTCGTGCTTCTCCGTCAGCTTTGCATGGGTGATGATGTCATGGACAATCTTGGTGTGGTTCATCTTATCCAGACGGAGAGCCAGCTTTAATGTGGGGGCTACCTGATGGGAGAGCCAGTGCAGGGTGCGTTCAAAGGAATAGGGTTCCGGTTTGGTTGTCAGTTTCAGGCTTCCCCTGTGTTCCCCGATAAACCACGCCCATTCCTCATTGATACGCCAGTCAGAACGGGGCTTTGCATTGTCCCTGTCCACGAACCGGACATAGCGGTTGATAATTTGAAAGGCTGTCCGTTCTGGATTGTCATGTTCTAACAGGTCACGGATGGCGTAAAAGGCACGCTCATTTTTCAGCCGGATTTCAAAGCGGTTCTTTACCTCTGCGTCTTCAATGGGAATATCGTGCTTTTTGTACTGCTCATAGTCCTTTTCGTAAATGCAGAAGTACACCTCACTTTGGAGGGAGCCGATATACAGGGTGTTCCCCATACATTCTTTTTCCTCACGCCGTACCAGTTCACCGCTGCGGTAGCTTTTGAAGCTGCGGAAGACCGAGATACATTCCTCATTCCGGCACTTCTCTGTCAGATGGGGAATGTTCAGGATTCCCGTTTTGTCATTGATGGCAAGGTCAAGCCGCTTCATCACGCCGTCCTCCATGAGAACATCCATGAAAAATTCATACCAGCTCCGTTCCTGTGCCAGAAGATAGCTTTCAAACTGGCGGCAGCCACGCCCTTTCAATTCCAGCAGCACCCCTTTTTCCAGTTCCGGCGATACCAGAACGAAAATATCCCCAAGATAGTAATGCTCTGTGTAAGAGTAGAAACCGTAGTCTTCATGGATAAAGTAAGGCAGTTTTAGCCGAAGCACGTCTTCCACGATATGCTTCACATCCGTAGTGGGAAAGCGAATCCGTACATAGTCAAAGAGCATTTCAAGGGGAGCGTCTGGGTTGAAGCGTTCCAGAGCTTCCGTGATGGCTTCCTGTAATGCTTCGGACGGGTGAGCCTTGCCCGTTTCAATGTCGCTCAGATACGGACGGGTGATTCCGGCAGCTAGGGCAAGTTTCTGTTGTGAGATACCGTAAACTTCCCGTTTCTCTTTGAGGTCCCGTACCCATGTTTCTTCATTCAGTGAAAATCCCTCCTGTCTAAAAAAGCGTATGTCAACTTTCGAAGCCTTGTTGACACACGCCGGATATGGGAAAATCCCTTGTGTACCGTGGGATTCTGCCCTGTTGTTTGGTTGTTGCCTGTCGATTTGTACCCCTCTGTTAGATACGAGGGGTTCATGCTGGCGTGCCTTACGGCACACCAGCTACAGCAGGTCAGTCCGTTTCTGCGGCTTTCGCTTCGCACGCCGCCTGCACTCCCTGCCTGCTGTCTATGAGCTTTTTTATTTCTTTGAGGAAATCGTGTCCTTTTGGCACAAGGGGCGTATAAAATTCCGAGATAACGCTGGTTCCTACATCCACATAGCCACGCCCCTTTATCTGCTTTAGGAAGAAGTCTTTTGTGGTTTCCCCAAACATCATTCCATAGCCCATTTCCGACATCCGCCCCAGAGCCACACGAAAATTGAACTGGTCACGGATTCCATCCCCCAGATACTTTGCGTCTGGACGCTGGCAGGCGAGAATCAGGAAAAAGCCAGCCTGCCGCCCAAGCATAACGATTTGTTTTAACTTGTTGAGGACAGCAGCATTTTCCTTTGTGCCGAGCATTTCCATAAATGCCACATATTCATCAAAGATAAGGAAATGTGCTGGAAGCCCCAGATAAGCATAGTTTTCCCCTGTCCGGTAATTCTCCATGAGCTTCATGTCTTCGCTGCGTTTCATCATTTCTTCATAGAAACGGTCAATGCAGGCGAGCATATCTTCCTTTTTGTAGTACACATCCGGCATAACCGCCTGTAAATCCGCAAGGTCGGCGTTCTTCGGGTCTAACACGAACAGGACGGCATTGGTGCGGAGCAGGGCTTCAATGAGGGTCAGGATGAAGTAGGTCTTTCCACCGCCGGTTCCTCCGGCAATGAGCATATGGGGGAGCTTATCATACTCCCACCAGACATTTTCCATGAGCCGGAGCCTGCCGTCCTTTGCCTGTACGTCCTCAATGGAGATACGGTTGGCAATGGTATCATAGAGCAGAGTGTACTCCACATAGGAATCTTTTAATTCCTTATCCGTCAGCTCACAGTACAAGCCGCTTTCCAGCTTTTTCTCCAAGTTTAAGAGCTGTTCCTGATATTTCCCTAAGGTGATTTCCACACGGATATGGAGCAAGCCCTGTTTCATCCGGTAGTAGATTTTGGGAAAGTAAGTGATGGTTTCTTTGGAACGGCTGGAAGACAAGTCTTTGAAAAAAGCGTCTTCTTTTCTCTGCTCTGATTCATACCACTTGTTTTCCAACACCATCCTTGCCAGCTTTTGACGGTGGATGAGCTGCTTTACTTCATCCCTGCGGTATCGCCAGAACAGAAGAACGGCTGCAAGACACACCAGCCCTGCCACGCCCATGCTGAATAACAGGTAAGGGATATTTACATCCTGTACTATCTGGGAGAGGGACACTTCCTGCCAGTTGGTTCCGGCAATCTGCCGGATATGAAACAGCAGGAAAACCAGCAGGAAGACAGGGAACAGGGCGGCAAGGGCAGTATGGAACACAAGGTCTTTATCCGTGGGATGAATACGTTTTCCACGGGGGAAAAGCTGCTTCATGGGAACAATCCTCCTTTCGCTTTTTTATGTTCCTGTTATTTTACAGGGGGAGCGTCTTTCTTCGGCGGCTGTGGATTCATGGCAGCCCCTTTTTTCAGGACAATATCATCCGCCTTGATGTACCAGTCCACCTCTGCCCCTTGAAAGGTAGCCGTTGCCACAGTATCTGCCACAGGATTGATAAGTTCCACCTCTGCGTTATAATCGAACTCCTTTAACGGTACGCTGGCAGGGATGGAAACCTGAATCATACGCCCTTGTCCTCTGGATTTTAAGTCATAGGTACGCTCCTTGATTTCTTCTGATACCGAGCCGTCTTCATTCTGGAGGTGAACCTCACGGCGGAGGGCAGAAAATTTCAATGCCCCAAATGTTGTTTCCTTGTCAATCACGATTCCGTTTGCTAATCTCATAGTCTGATGTCCTCCTTTTCCTTATGCTTTTACCATATCGTCAGCGTGCAAAATGTAGTTGGTAAAGCCCCTTGTGCCGATTTTATAGCCCTCTGCGGTGATACGGGAATTGACGAGCTTTACACGTTCCTCAAAGTCAAAATGTTTTTCTCCGGCTTCGGCAGGGAGGATAACTACAATATCATCCGCCCTCTGTACGTCTGAATACAGGTTGAAGCTGCGGGAGAGTACCGCCATGCGTCCGTTGATTCTTCTTTGTTCTGTTTTGTCTTCTCCGGCAAATTCCAAGTTGCCGAATGTCTTTTCCATGTTGGGGATAACATATTTTAATTCCATATAGATGTACCTGTCCTTTCTGAATGTTGTGTTTGATGGTTGGTTTTGGATTCTGGTTTGGAAGCGGAGGGGAATGCTCCGGCGGTGGGGGTTTCTTCGTGGGTTCAAATCCTTTTTGATTTTGGGGTAAAAAAATAGACGCTCAGTTTTGAACGTCTATAAAGGAAAGATATTGAGGTTTTGCTGGTCTATCTTATAAATCTGAATGTACTTCGATTGCATTTTTATTGCATTTTTTATTTTTTTTCATATAGATTTTAGTGGTTGATAGTTCCTGAAAATGCCTTAAAATCAATGATTTTTACTTATATGGCATACTGTCTGTCTGGAGTTTGAATAAGAACCACAAGTCTTGGAATCCGCTTGTTTAGCGGATTCCGAGACTTTTTCTTTTGCTCTGCTACTAATTTGCTACTAATAGCAACTACTCTTTTTCTATCGTTTTCAGTTGGTTGTCATTAACTTTAATAGCAAGAAACCCTGATGACTGCTGGATTTCTTTTATATGATCTTTCTTTGTGGCATCTGGATGATTTTCCCTGATGCGGTATTTGGTGGTACTAACGCAGGTCCAAACTGAGGTCGGATTGTTACATCTGAACTGTTGTCTTGAGTCTGAGGCACTTCACATGTGATACCTGCTGCTTCAAGCAGAGGGTTATCAGATGGTGGTTCAGGTGTTGGCGAATCTGTCGCCTGCAATGCTTCCAGACTATGCACAAGCTCCTGCTGTTTATGTGGAAACAGATGGGAGTATGTGTTAAGTGTTGTGGATACCTTTTCATGTCCGAGCCTGTCTGCTAACATCAAGGCATCGCAGCCATGATTAATAAGTAAGCTGGCGTGCGAATGCCTGATATCGTGGATTCGTATTTTCTTTATACCTGTGTTTTTGCAACCTCTTATCATCTCGTGTGAGAGATATGATTTTGTTACCGGGAACAGCCTTTCATCTGCGTCAAGCATATACCTTGACTGGATATAGTCTGATAGCTCCTGGCAGAGAAAATCCGGAATCGGAATCTTTCGCTTACTTTTTCTTGTCTTAGGTGATGTAAATACATCTTTTCCTTCTATCCGCTGATATGTTCTGTTGATGGATATTGTCTTGTTATCAAGGTCAATATCAGCAGGTGATAGAGCAAGCAGTTCACCTTCTCGCATACCAGTCCAGTACAGGACTTCAAAGCATATATACGATAGCGACTTGTCTTTTACACCCTCACGGAAAGCAATATATTCATCGTAAGTCCAGTAATCCATTTCCTCAGCCTTCGCTTTTCCAATTGTGCCTGCCTTGCCGCAGGGATTGGTGTTAAGGTCATAGAAACGCTTGGCGTAATTGATGATGCTGTTAAGCTCCGTGTTAATCTTTTTAAGATAGGTCTGGGAGTAATTATTCGGTGAACTCATAAGCTTCGCCTGCCATCTTCGTACATCAGAGGCTTTGATTTCATTCATCGGCTTGCTACCGAAGAATGGAAGAATATGCGTCTGTAGCACCGCCTTTTTTGTCAGAAGAGTTGACTGCTTAAGTCTTGCAGCCATATCCTCCATATAAATTTCATAAAGGTTTTGAAATGTCATGTCAGGATTGGCAGACTGCTTTTCCAGAAAATCCCTTTCAAATCCTAAGGCTTCCTTTTTGGTGGCAAAGCCTCTTTTCCACTTCTGTTTTTTGATTCCCTGCCAGTTCGTATAATAGAACTTGGCGAACCATTTACCAGTTTTTTCATCTTTGTAAGCTGGCATAAATATCATCTCCTTTTTGTAAAAATTGTTGTGCAATCATCAAAAGGCTATGATATAATCTACTTGTTCAGGGTGATTATAAAGCCTTCGGGTCAATCACTTACATAGCTTCGGTCATTCCTTTTGCGAGAAGGAGTGTGCCGGAGCTTTTTCTTTACTAAAGGTGTAAGCCTGCAATTATTCAGTTTTTGAATCAGCTTCATTATCCAGTCGGGAATCCTTATAATATGCTAACATATCTGATTTCCATGAATCAAACTTTTCTTTTGAAAGCTTTCCTGTCTGAAGCATATTCTTCTTTGTTATCCAGTTTTCCATAAAGAGACAGAAGTCTGCATCATATTTTCCATCGCCTTTGCCATTAACCTTAATCCCAGCGGTCCATTCAGTATTTTCCGGGGGTTTGGTATTGGTCAGCTCAAATGAAAAGTCAGTAAGTTCAGTTATGGCAAAGAGAGCATTGATTACATCTGACATAGTGTGGAATTCATATGCCGGGTACTCAGTGGTCGTATTATCTTTGGGAATATTATCTTCTGGAGATAAAAGTTCCTGCCATGGAACATTTAATTCATTAGCAATCTGTTTTAAAACATCTATCTTCATTAGTATTTCACCAGACTCATATTTCTGGATAGTACGTTCTGATTTACCAAGATGCTGTGCAAACTCCTTTTGAGTAATCTTCTGTGCTCTGCGCTGTTTCTGTATTGCCTTCCCGATTTCTTCTGGAGAAGACATAGTGATTTTAATGGAATGAGAATTAGTCATTCTGTCCACCTTCCTTTACATGAAATAGTCCGTTGTAAAGATGCGTATAAGATTGATAATAAATGAAATACGTATCAGTAAGTGACTTATTTATGATTGTATGATTACTTTATCATAAATAAAAACGAATTGCAAGTGCGTAATTGTAAAAAGTTCTATTGACAAATTCTGAAAAGGATATTAAGATAAACACGAACTAAAAATACGGAATAAATAAAGAACAGGATAGCTGCTTTGTGAAAACACGTATTTAAAATAACAATTTATGAAAGGAGGAGCTGCATGAAGGGTGTAAAGGAAGCATTCATAGATGCAGGTGAGATAAGCCAGATGCTTGGTATCGGGATGACAAAGGCATATGCAATTATAAAGGAATATAATGCAGAGCTTGAAGCAAAAGGTTATTTCACCATGCGGGGCAAATGTCCAAGGAAGTACTTTGAACAGAAAATCTATGGTTACGAAGATTATTACAATCCGGATTATGAGCCGCAGCGTAACCGGAGCAAGGTTGCAGAAGAAATGGATTATGAAGCGGCAGTAGGGGATTCTGTGATAAGTGAACAGGATGAAGTGGATATACAGCCTGAAACAAATGAATTGTCGGAAGATGGTGCTGAGATAGCAGAAAATGTGATGTTGGATGCAGATGTAATGGTGAAAGAGACAACTGAATAGGTGAATCCAGCGAGTGGGGGCAAAAAGCGCCCCCAAAACGTGCAAATGGGGGCAGAAAGCGCCCCCAAAACCACAAAGTGGGGGCAGAAAGCGCCCCCGCACAAATCAGAGCCGAAAAAGTGTGGAGACAAAAAGTGCCGTCAAAATGCAAAAGTGGTGGCAAAAAGCGCCGTCAAAACAGCAAAGTGACGGCAAAAAGCGCCATCACTCAGATAAGTGAGAAAAAAGTCATGGTGGCAGAAAGTGCCGTCAAAATGCAAAAGTGGTGGCGGAAAACGCCACTAAAACAGCAAAGTGATGGCAAAAAGAGCCACCACTTTTAAATCAGGTGGAACTTTGGCCACCATATAAGTAATTGTGGTGGTACATTAACCACCACATATCATATACAGGGTGCAGGTGCTC
>ERZ791621.401-NODE-401-length-24109-cov-4.9588_pt1 | contig 24109 bp, 18 predicted proteins | sample MGYA00510270_ERZ791621 | MGnify/ENA primary metagenome ERZ791621 (study PRJEB30046, sample SAMN00715189) | human gut metagenome | study: EMG produced TPA metagenomics assembly of the A metagenome-wide association study of gut microbiota in type 2...
GGCCGCATCGGCAGGGATACGGAGTACGCTGTCGTGGAGATGGGCATGAGCCACGCCGGTGAGATCGAGCGTCTGGCAAAGTGCGCCCGCCCCGATGTGGGCATCATCACCTGCATCGGCGTGTCCCACATCGGCAATCTGGGCAGTCAGGAGAACATCTGCAAGGCGAAGCTGGAAATCTGCGCCGGCCTTGCCGAGGGTTCGCCCCTCGTGCTCAACGGCGACGACCCCTTCCTGCGCAAAGCCGCTCTGCCCGCCCATGTCCGGCCCGTGTGGTTCAGCCTCGGCGACGAGAACGCCGACGTCTGCGCCCTCGATGTCCGGCAGGAGGGCGACAGCATGGCCTTCACCCTCTGCGATAAAAATGCAGGCCGCTATGAGGTGACGATTCCTGCGATGGGACGTCACAATGTGGCGAACGCGCTGGCTGCTTACGCCGCCGCCACCCGTCTGGGCCTCGCGCCCGAGGGCGTCATCGCGGGTCTGGCCGATTTCGAGCAGACCGGTATGCGCCAGAAGGTCGTCCACGCAGGCAGCATGGACGTCATCGAGGACTGCTACAACGCCAACCCCGACAGCATGAAGGCTGCGCTGGCGATGTTCAAAGAGTACCCCTGCAAGCGCCGCTTCGCTCTGCTGGGCGATATGCTGGAACTGGGCGGGATGAGCGTGCCCGCTCATGAAGAGCTGGGCCGTCAGGCCGCAGAGGCCGGGCTGACCGCTCTTGTCACCTACGGCCCCGAGGCCGCACGGACGGCAAAGGCTGCAAAGGACGCGGGCCTCGCCGACGTCGTCCACGCCGAGGATTACCAGCAGGCCGCAGACGCTCTGCTGACCCGGATGGAGCCGGGCGACGCTCTGCTGGTGAAGGCCAGCCGGGGCATGGCACTGGAAAAGGCGCTGGCCCTGTTTTATCCCGTCTGCGCAAAGTAAAATACTTGGAGTATCGTTATTATGATTCGTTTTGCCTTGATCGTCGCCTCAACGCTGGGGTTCGTCCTCACGGCGGCGCTCGGGAATTTGATGGCGCCGCTGCTGCGGGCATTCCGCGTCCAGCAGGAGGAAAATGAGCCGCCCACGATGGGCGGGCTCTGCCTGATGGTGGGGACGCTGGCGGCGGTAGGCGTCGGCTGGACAGCGGCCTGTGTCGCCCAGCCGGAGCTGCTGGGGACCGAGAGCCTGCTGACCACACGGCTGCTCATCGCCCTGTTCGGGGCGCTCTGCTTCGGGGCCGTGGGCCTCGCGGACGATGTGGTCCGACTGCGGCATCGGTCGCCGCTGGGGCTGCGCCGCCCGGTGCGGCTGGCACTGGAAGCGGCCTCCGGCACGCTGGTGCTGGCCCTGCTGGGGCTGAACCACTGCCTGCCCGACGGGTTGGCAGTGCCGGGCGTCGGCTACTGCAACCTCGGGCCGCTGGCCCCGGTGGTCTGGTTGGCGATTTTAGTGGCGCTGGCCGAGAGCGCCCGCACGGCCGACGGCATGGACGGCACGGTCTGCGGCTGCGCCTTCATCGCCATGCTGGGTCTCATGACGGCTATGACCCTCCTGGGCTGGTTCCCGCTGGGCGTCCTCCCGGCGGCGCTGGCCGGGGCATTGATGGCCTTCCTGCTCTGGAATTTCTACCCCGCAAAGCTCCGCCCCGGTGCGGTGGGGTGCCAGTTTTTAGCCGGTGCGCTGGGCTGTGTGCCGCTGAGCGTCGGCTGGCCCGGGCTGGCGCTCCCGCTGGCCCTGCCCTACTGGCTGGAGGGCGGCATGGTGGCTCTGCAGATCATCGTCTGGAAAGCCTCCGGCGGGCGGCGGCAGCTGTTCGGCACCGCGCCGCTCCACCGCTGGCTCGAAAAGCGGGGCTTTGACCCGGTGAATATCTTTTATATCTTTGGAGTCCTGGCAATGCTGGGCCTTGCGCTGACCTTGCAGGCGGCGCGGGCCAGCTGAGCCGGGACCCGATAAGGAGGGAATGCGGATGGCGACCATCCGGAGAAAAAAGCCTGAGTCCTTTGCCATTTTGTCGAGCCCCGGCCCCTGGCCGCAGGTGCTCATCAACTGGTTGGCGACGCTGGCAGTCATCATCGTGTTCGGACTCATCATGCTGTTCAGTGCCAGCTACACCACGGGCTACCTGCGGATGGGCGACAGCTTCTACTACATCAAGTCGCAGGTGTTCTGCCTGGGTCTGGGCCTCGCGGTCATGCTGCTCTTCTCCCGCATCGACCACCGCTTTCTGCGCAGGATGGTCTGGCCGGGCTATGTCCTCTGCATCGTGATGCTCATCGCGGTGCTGTTCAGTGCGCCCCTCAACGGCTGCCGCCGCTGGCTGCGCATCGGCTTTACCATTCAGGTATCGGAGATCGCAAAGTTCGAGATGATACTGCTCACGGCCCATCTGGCCGCGAAAGCGCCCCATCTGGAAAAGCTGGACCCCGCCTCCGGGCGGCGCGTCCCGACAGGCCAGTGGCTCTATCAGCGCATCGTGCGGGAACTCATCGTCCCGCTGCTGCCCCTCATCCCGGTGGTCATCCTGCTCATGCTTGAGCCCCATATGTCCGGCATCGTCCTGACGACGGCCATCTGCGGCACCATCCTGCTGCTGGGCGGCAGCGGCGGCATCATCACCTGGGCGGGCGGCGCGTCCGCTGTGCTGCTGCTCCGCACCGTGCTGGAGCACATCGACTCCATCCCGTACTTACAGAGCCGTCTGGACGGCTGGACCCACGACCTGAGCAAGATGACCGACCAGACCCTGCAGAGCCTCTACGCCATCGGCTCCGGCGGTGTCACCGGCCTCGGCCTCGGCAACAGCATCGAAAAACAGCTCTGGCTCCCCGAGAGCACCAACGACTTCATCTTCAGCGTCGTGTGCGAGGAGCTGGGCTTCGTGGGTGCCGTCATCGTCATCCTGCTCTTCGTGCTCTTCCTCGTGCAGGGGCTGTGGCTGGCGTTCCACGCCGAGAACCGCTACTGCACACTGGTGGGCATCGGCATCATGGCCCAAATTGCGTGGCAGGTGTTCTGCAACATCGCGGTCGTCACCAACACCCTGCCCAACACCGGCATCTCGCTGCCCTTCTTCTCCTCCGGCGGCACAAGCCTCATCCTGCTGCTGGCCGAGATGGGCGTGATGATAAACATCGGCCGGGGTGGCGAGCGCGCCCGCCTTGAACGGGAGAATCTCCGCGCCCTGCGGGAACAGCGGGAAAAAGAAAAGTCCAATAACACCATCCGGCTCGACCCCAACGTGGGATATTGAGCATATCCAAATAAGGAGGAAATCACCATGCGTGTACTTATCGCAGCCGGCGGAACTGCCGGACATATCAACCCGGCTCTGGCCATCGCAGGAGCCATCAAAAAGGCCGACCCGTCCGCCGAGATACACTTTGCAGGCCGGAAGGAGGGCATGGAATACCGCCTTGTGACCCAGGCAGGCTACCCCTTCCACCACATCGAGATCACCGGTTTCCAGCGTAAGCTCTCCCTGAACAACATCAAGCGGAACATCATCACCCTCTGGAACCTGGCCCTCTCCGGCCCGAAAGCCCGGGCCATGATGAAGGAAGTGCAGCCCGACCTCGTCATCGGCTGCGGCGGCTACGTCTCCGGCCCGGTGGTGCGCTGCGCCGCCAAGAAGGGCATCAAGACCGCCATCCATGAGCAGAACGCTTTCCCCGGCGTGACCAACAAGCTGCTGGCCCCGGACGTGGACATCGTGTTCGCCGCCGTGCCTGCCGCTGTGGAAAAGCTGGGTGCGCCCGAAAAGACGCAGGTCGTGGGCAACCCGGTGCGGCCTGAAGTGTTCGAGAAGGCAGGGGAGCGGGACGCCATCCGCGCCCAGCTGGGTGCCGGTGACCGCACCGTCATCCTCTCCTTCGGCGGAAGCCTCGGCGCCCGCCGTGTCAACGAGGTGGTGGCCGACCTCTGCGCATGGGAGCAGAAAGAGCACAAGCCTGTGCTCCACATCCACGCCACCGGACAGTACGGCGTGGAGCTGTTTCAAAATCTCGAAAAGGAAAAAGGCTTTGCTCCCGGCGAGAGCCTCGTGGTGAAGGAATATATCAACAATATGCCCGAGCTGCTGGCCGCTGCCGACCTCGTCATCAGCCGTGCTGGTGCGCTGACGCTGGCCGAACTGGAAGCCGAGGGCCGCGCCGCCATCCTCATCCCCAGCCCCAATGTGGCGGAGAACCACCAGTATTACAACGCCATGGAGCTGCAGAAGGCCGGTGCCGCTGTGGTCATCGAGGAAAAGGATCTGACCGGCGAGAAGCTGGTCTCGACCGTCTCCGGCCTGCTGGCCGAGCCGGGCAAGCTGGCTGCCATGGGCAAGAACGCCCGCACCCTTTCGGTGGACGACAGCCTCGACCGCATCGCCGACGCCCTGATGAAACTGGTCAAGACGCCGTGATTGATTCGGCAGCACTCTTGTGATAAAATAATCAGACGGAAAGGAGGCGACGCCGCACCATGCAGCAGGATCGGAACAAGAGCCGACGCCCCAGCAGTTCAATCCAGCAGAACAGCGCCCGACAGCAGGGACAGCCCCGCAAAGCCTACGACTGGACGCAGGACCGGCGTCCCTCGAATCAGAACCGCCGCCGGACGCAGGGCTATCAGGAGCAGACGCTGGACTTCTCGGGCGGCAATGTGACGTTCGAAAACCACAGCTCGGGATATGCGGACAACAGCATCCAGTTTCCCCAGCAGACGGCGCGACGGCCCAATAACCAGAACCAGAGCCGCCGTCAGGGCCAGCAGAGAAGCCAGAGGCCCCGTCAGAACATGACCGCCTACCCCACAAATGGGAGCCGCCCCCGCAATGGCCAGCGGCCCCAGAATGTCCAGAGCGCCCGGAGGCCCCAGAGCGGCGGGCGCGACCCCCCCACGGAGGCGAACCTCCGCAGCCCGGCCCGGCGGGAGGGCAGAAAAAAGCGCCGTCTGACTCGTGCCGCCGTCCGCCGCCGCAGGGCCATCCGCCGCCTGACGGCGCTGGCGCTGCTGCTCTGCGTCATCGGGGTGGGCGTCTACCTCACCGTGACCATGCTCTTCAAGATAAACACCTTAGAAGTGGCGGTCGATGGAGAGGTGGTGCAGGAGGTGGGCGGCTATTCCAGCGCTGAGATCCTGCAGGCGCTGGGCGTCCACGCGGAAGAGAACATCTTCAGCTTTGACCCCGCCGAAAAGGCCGCTGCGCTGGAAAAGCAGTTCCCGCTGCTGGAAAATATCCGGGTGGAGCGGGATTACCCTAACACCGTAGTGGTGCGGACCAACGCGGCCACTGCCGTCTACGCCATGCAGACGTCCAGCGGCTGGCTGAGTCTTTCTGCGGGGCTGAAGATACTGGATAAGGATTCGGCCCAGCCGGACCTTATCATTCTCTGCGGCGGCGAGCCGGTATCCACGACGCCGGGTACACAGCTGGAATTTGAGACAGGACCGTCCGGCGCGTCTTCGGGCGGCGCAGCGTCTGACAGCGCCGCATCCAGCGAGGCCGGACCGCCCACGGATAAGCGGCTCGAGTCCCTGAACACTCTGCTGACCGCACTGGACAGCAGTGAGCTGGGGGCGGATGTCACCCGCATCGAGTTCGAGGACCCGGAGCAGATGGCGTTTTTGTATCAGGGCCGCATCAGCGTGCTTCTGGGTACCCTGAATGAGCTGGACTACAAACTCCGGCTGGCAAAGTATGTCCTGCTCAACGAGGACGGCAAGGGCTGCTCGCCCACCGACACCGGTATGCTGGATCTGAGCCACTTGAGCGCCTCTTCCAGCCGCAAATTCCGCTTTGCACAGGGTGAGCCGACCCTGCCCTCGGGCTGGACGGCCTCGGAAGAGCCTGCCGCCCCGGCGGAGGCAGAAGCCGAGAGCCAGCCGGAGGAAGCCTCCGGCACCGAACCCGATACTGAGGGCGCGGAAGCCGCGCCCGCCGAAGACCCTACTGCCGCAGCGGCAGAACAGCAATAAGGAGCATTTGAACGATGAAACTGGAACAACTGTTGGAGGGCGTGTCCTATACGCTGGTGCAGGGCAGCCTTGAACTTGACATCGAGGACATCATCTACGACAGCCGCAAGGCGGCCCCGGGCCGGCTTTTCGTCTGCATCGTGGGTACCCAGCGGGACAGCCACGACTACGCCGCCCAGTGCGTGGCCGACGGCGTGACGGCGCTGGTGGTCCAGCACGACATCGACCTTTCCACCGTCCCCGGTGCTGCCGTACTGAAGGTGGACAGCAGCCGCTATGCGCTGGCACTCATGAGCGGCAACCTGTTCGGCAACCCCTCCCGCCGGATGACCATGATCGGTGTCACCGGTACCAAGGGCAAGACCACCACCACCCACATGATAAAGAGCGTGCTGGAAGCCGCAGGCCGCAAGGTGGGCATGATCGGCACCAACGGCATCTACTTCCTCGGCCACCATCAGGAGACGGCCAACACCACCCCTGAAAGCTATGAGCTGCAGAAGACTTTCCGGGAGTTTCTGGACGCCGGCTGCGATACGGCGCTGATGGAAGTGTCCAGTCAGGGCCTCATGATGGACCGCGTGGCGGGCATCCATTACGACATCGGCGTCTTCACCAACCTCTCGCCCGACCACATCGGCCCCGGCGAGCACAAGACCTTTGAAGAATACCGCAGCTGGAAGGGTCAGCTTTTCAAGCGCTGCACCACCGGCGTCGTGAACATCGACGACGAGAACACCGAGGCCCTGCTGGAAGGCCACACCTGCAAGCTGGTGACCTACGGCTGCAGCGAGAAGGCCGACTACCGCGCCGGTACTTACCAGCTGCTCCGCACCCATGACTTCCTCGGCGTCCAGTTCCATGTCTCCGGCAAGGATGATATGGACGTCAAGGTGAATATGCCCGGCGAGTTCAGCGTCTACAATGCGCTGGCCGCTCTCGCTGTGGGCAAGGTGCTGGGCCTGCCTGATGAGGCCATCCACGAAGGTCTGGGCCGCTGTGTGGTCAAGGGCCGCGTGGAGCTGGTCCCCATCAGCAGGAAGTTCACCATCCTGCTGGACTACGCCCACAACGAAGTCTCCACCGAGAGCCTGCTCACGACTCTGCGGGCCTACGCCCCCCACCGCCTCGTGGTGGTGTTCGGCTGCGGCGGCAACCGCTCCAAGCTGCGCCGCTACGGCATGGGCGAAATTTGTGCCAAGATGGCTGATTTCTCCATCCTCACGGAGGACAACAACCGCTTTGAGAAGGTGGAAGACATCATCGCCGACATCCGCGTGGGCATGAACAAGGGCAACCCGGACGCAAAGTTCGTGGAGATCCCCGACCGCCTCGACGCCCTGCATTATGCTGTTGACCACGCACAGGAGGGCGACCTCATCGCCGTCATCGGCAAGGGCCATGAGACCTATCGCGACCGGGAGGGCGTCAAGACCCCCTTCCTCGAGCGGGAGCTGCTGGAAGAGTACGCCCAGCAGATCGGCCTTGAGTAATATTCAGATATAAAAATACCGGCTGTGTTTTAAGCACAGCCGGTATTTTTGTAGTATTTGGACTTTAGTTCTTTTCCACCAGAGCCTTCTGAGCCTTTTCCTCAGGGATGAGGTTGGTCATGCTCTTGAGGCTGATGCCGATGGTGGAGAGGTTGTGCAGCATGGCAGAAGACGCAGGCTGCAGGATGCCCATTGCCCCCAGCGCAATGAGGGCAGAGTTGAAGGTCAGCACAAAGCGGTAGTTGGCGCTGACACGGCGCTGTAGGGAGTTGGCGATGGTCTTGAGGATGACCAGCTCCTCGAGGCTGTCGGCCTTGATGGTCACGTCTGCGATCTCGCGGGCGATGGCAGCGCCGGAGTTGATGGCGATGCCGACGTCAGCGGCAGAGAGGGCGGGGGAGTCGTTGATGCCGTCGCCGATCATCACGACGGTGTGGCCCTCGCTCTTGGCCTTCTGGACGAAAGCAGCCTTGTCCTCGGGCAGGACTTCGGCGAAGAACTGGTCCACACCCACCTGCTTTGCGATGGCGGCGGCGGTGCGCTCGCTGTCACCGGTCATCATGACGGTGTTGGTGATGCCGAGGCCGCGCAGAGCGCGCAGCACGCGGGAAGCTTCCGGACGCAGCGGGTCGGCGATGCAGATGACGCCGGCCAGACGGCCCGAAGCGGCCAGATAGAGGTGAGAATACTCCGGCTCAAGGTTATCGAACTTCTCGCGCTCGTCCTCGGGGATGGTGCAGTGCTCGTCCTCAAAGACGAAGTGGTGGCTGCCGATGACGACCCGCTCACCGCTGACGCGGCTGGCGATGCCGTGGGCCACGATATACTCTACCTCGGAGTGCATCTCTTCGTGGGAGATGCCGCGCTCTTTGGCCTCCCGGACGACAGCATTGGCCATCGAGTGGGGGAAGTGCTCCTCGAGGCAGGCGGCCAGCTGCAAAACTTCGCTTTCGCTGCAGCCGGAGAAGGGGACGACCTTGACCACCTTGGGGGTAGCGCGGGTCAGGGTGCCGGTCTTGTCGAAGACGATGGTGTCGGCCTTGGACAGGGTCTCGAGGTACTTGCCGCCCTTGACGGTGATATGGCTTGCGCCGCACTCGCGCATGGCAGAAAGAACGGCCAGCGGCATGGAGAGCTTGAGGGCGCAGGAGAAATCGACCATCAGGCAGGAGATGGCGCGGGTGGCGTTCCGGGTCAGGGCGTAGGTGACGACGGTAGCACCGAGGCACCAGGGGACCAGACGGTCGGCCAGAGCCAGCGCACGGTTCTCGGTGCTGGACTTCAGCTTCTCGGACTCCTCGATCATGGCCACGATCTTGTCGTAGCGGTTTGCGCCGCCCTCGGCCCTGGTGGTCAGGACGCACTCGCCCTCTTCCACCACAGTGCCGGCGTAGACGGTGGCACCGATGGTCTTGCGCACCGGCATGGACTCGCCGGTGAGTGCAGCCTGGTTGACCATGGCTTCGCCCTCGATGACGGTGCCGTCCAGCGGGATCATGTTGCCGGAGCGGACGACGATCTCATCGCCGGGGTGGACCTTGGTGAGCGGCATGAGCACTTCGGTACCCTGTGCGCGGACCCAGACCTTATCGACATTCAGGGCCATGCTGCGGGCCAGGTCGTCGAGGCTTTTCTTGCGGGTCCACTCCTCCAGCAGGGAGCCGACGTTGAGCAGGAACATGACGGAGCCTGCGGTGGCGAAATCGCCCCGCAGGATGGAGACGCCGATGCTCAAAGCATCCAGCACTTCGACTTCCAGTTTGCGGCGCCACAGGCAGCACACACCCTTCCAGAGGAACTCGATGGAGCGGAACACGGTGTAGGCGGCGTTGAGCGGGGCGGGCAGGAACAGCTCGCGCAGCACCCGGCCTGCCAAGAGATTATACATCTTTTCCTGATATTCCTGATTGATGCGGCGGCTGTCGGCGCTGGTGACCAGTGCGTCCAGTTCGGGGTCATCGAAACGGTAGGTGCTCAGGGCGGCGACGGCGTCCTTGCGGGAGCCGGTGTAATACACCACCACATCGCCCGTCCGCTCGTAGACCTTGGCCTTGCTCACGGCGTCGTGGTGGTTCAGATAGGCTTCCAGCACATCGGCCCGGTGAAGGGTCATCCGCACATTGCAGACGTGTACCCGCAGGCGGCCGCGGCTCTCATGAAGAATAGTACATTTCATATCAGAATATCCTCTGCGTATTGCAAAAAATAACCATAAAAAGAGCCGCCCGCAGGCGGCTCAGAGACTGCAAAATTACTCGTTGGTCTCGGTAGTCTCTGCCTCAGCAGCGTCCTCGATGACCTCAGCCTCAGCCTTGGCAGCGCGGGCCTCGTTGATAGCCTTTGCATCCTCGAGGATGTCACCGGCCTGCTCCTGGACCTTGCTGACGGTCTCCATGGTGGAGTCCTTCATGCGCAGGACAGCAGCGGTGGTCTGGGTGTAGACCTTCTTGGCGTCGCTGCTGGACAGCAGCTTGAAACCAGCGGAACCGAACAGGGTGCCGGCAGCGAACAGAGCAATCTTCTTCATATCGACCATAGTAGTATACCTTCCTTTTTATCGTATTCCCTCATGTACCCCCAAAGGGCATGGAATAAGTGTTTCTGCGGATATTATAGCGCAGATTTCGGAATTTGCAAGGTTTTTTGACGATGTTAAGACGTATTAACTTTTTACGGGAAGTAGTTTGAAATGTCTATCTTTACGTGTTTTTTGCCGCAAACTACAGTTTGTATTTTCAAACAAACCGGGAATTTCGGAGAAATCTCGGCCAGAGTCTTGCGCAGGATGCTGCATCCGTTGTACAATAAACATCGTATGACCAAAAACAGCGACAGGGCCGGGACGTTCTGGCCTGTAAAAATAAGTGAGGCTGGGTATGGAAAAGAAAGATATTCGTGTGCTGGCGCTCGACCTCGACGGCACCCTGACCAATGACCAGAAGGTCGTTACCCCCGCCACCCGCGCAGCGCTGGATGTAGCTGCTGCCAAAGGTGTGACCATCGTGCTGGCCTCGGGCCGTCCCACGGCAGGCATCATGCCGCTGGCAAAGGAGCTGGGACTGGATAAAAAGGGCGGCTGCATCCTCTCGTATAACGGCGGTGCCATCATCGACTGTGCCACCGGCGAGACGCTCTACCGCAAGCAGCTGGATGCAAAGTATGTGCCGCAGCTCTGTGCCTTCGCCAGGGAGCAGGGCGTGGCCATCGTTACCTATAATAAACAGGGTGTCGTTTCGGAGAACCCCGAGGACGAGTGGGCGCTGAAGGAGTGCTTTACCTGCAAGCTGCCCATGCAGAAGGTGGAGGACCTCGCCGCCTATGTGGATTATCCCATCTGCAAGATGCTCATTACCCTCGACCCCGCCCGCCGCGACGAGGTGCTGGAAGCAGGCCGGAAACAGTTTGCGGGCGAGATCGACCTCTACCCGTCCAGCCCCTTCTTCATCGAGGCTGTGCCGCTGGGGGTCGCCAAGGACGTGAGCCTCGGCAGTCTGCTGGAAAGCAGGGGTCTGACCCGCGACAACCTCATGGCCTGCGGCGACGGCATCAACGACCGCTCAATGATACGCTTTGCCGGCGTGGGTGTGGCCATGCAGAATGCAGAGCCCCCCGTCAAGGAGGCGGCGGACTATGTGACCGTCGCCGACAACAACCATGACGGCGTGGCTGAGGCCATTGAGAAGTTCATTTTTTGAAAGGATACCAGACGCAAATGCCGCGCAACTTAGTTTTATTTGATTTGGAGTGGAACATCGGCTATCGGCCGTTTATCTTTAATTATCACGGCGTCCAGCAGACGCTCCGGGGGGAGATCATTGAAATTGGCGCCGTCAAGATCGACGAGGACGCCAACGTGCTGGATACCTTCTCCATCCACCTGCGTCCCCGCATCTTCCGCTGCCTGCAGCACCACATCGCCAAAGTCACCGGTCTGACGCAGGAGGACCTCGACAAGGGCGAACCCATCATCCAGGGCCTCCGCCGCTTTATGAAGTGGTGCGGTCCGGACGCCGAGTTCGCCGAGTGGGGCATGGATGACGTGCCGGTGCTCAAGCAGAACCTTTTCCTCTGCAATCTCGACGAGAGCCGCCCGACGGTCTGGTACGACCTGCAGCAGCTCTTTCTGCGGGAGTACCCCCGCAAGGAAGGCGAGGGGATGAAGCTGGAAAATGTCGTCACCCGGATGGGCATCCCGCTGGAACGCCCCTTCCACGACGCTTTGTCCGACACCCTCTATACCGCCGACCTCTGCCGTATGCTCGACCTGCGGGCCGGACTGGCCGCTTACCCCAGCGAGGAGGACACCCTGCGCCAGAGCCTTTGCCCCACGCCGGGCGACTACCGGGATTTCAGGGTCTTCCAAGGCTATCTGGAACAGTCTATGTGGAAGCTGGACCCCGTCATCGGCACGATGGCCTGCCCGGTCTGTGGCACGGCCCTGCAGCCGGATGACGTCTGGCTGAAAAAAGGGAGCAGCGGCTGGTATACGCTGTCCCAATGTCCCGTCTGTAAGGGCCGGGGCGGCGAGGCAGGCCGGGGCGTGTTCCAGAAATACCGGATGTCGCGCCGGGACGGCCTGCACTGGGCCTTCGCCCGCTGCGTCCAGATGCCGGACGATGCAAGCCTGGTCCGCTGGAAAAAGCAGAAGGCCCAGTATCTGGAGCGTCAGCGCCTCAAGGCCGAACGGCAGGCCGCCGAAGCAGAGGCCGCCCCGCACCTCTTCCGCGGGCGCACCATAAAATATCGTGCAGGAAAGAACAACGCTGTTTCGTATTGTAAGGAGAGACAGGAAGAAAAAGGCAAAAATGCTCAGATTTTGTTCATATCCCGGTCATAGATGCTGGATATACTAAGAAGAAACATCAGGCAGAAACGAAAGGGATGGTACGAGCACGATGGAAACGACGCTCATCGACTGGCTCCACCAGCTGGGTACGCTGGAATTTTGGGAGGCATTGTTAGAGGGCTTTGAAGGGCTGGGGCCGTTGGTCCCTATCCTGCTGGCGATGCTGGAATCCATTTTTCCGCCGCTGCCCCTCGTCGCCATCGTGGCCCTCAATGTCGCGGCCCACGGCGGATTTCTTGGCTTCGTCTACAGCTGGCTCGGTGTGGCCGCAGGCGGCACGGTGGTGTTTTTATTCTGGCGGCGGGTGGTCAAGCGCTTTTTCTGGAAGCTGGCCTCCCGCTCTGAAAAGCTGAAAAAGGCCCAGCAGTGGGTCAGCCATGTGGACACCGCCACCCTCTTCATGCTGGCGGTCCTGCCCTTCACGCCCACGTCGTTCCTGCATCTGGCCTTCGGCATCTCGGACTTTGACGAGAAACGCTATCTGCGCACCCTTCTGGTGGGCAAGGCCGTTATGGTGGCCATGATGGCTCTCTTCGGCCAGTCGCTGGTCAGCTCGCTGAAAAATCCGGTGTATCTCATCCTCGCCATCGCTATCTGGGCCGGGATGTACTGGGTAAGCAGGAAGTTCTGTAAGAAGCACGATTTGGATTGATATAACGCAAAGAGGCCCCGGCAGCAGCTGCCGGGGCCTCTTTGCGTTATTCTTTAGTTCTCGGCCAGATTACCGGTATAGAGCTGGTAATACTTGCCCTTCTTGGCGATGAGCTCGTCATGGCTGCCGCGCTCGATGATGCGGCCCTGCTCCAGGACCACGATGCAGTCTGCGTTGCGGACAGTGGAGAGGCGGTGGGCGATGACGAAGCTGGTGCGGCCGTACATCAGGCCGTCCATGCCGCGCTGCACCAGAGCCTCGGTGCGGGTGTCGATGGAGGAAGTAGCCTCATCGAGGATGAGCACTGGCGGGGGGGCGACGGCTGCACGGGCGATGGCCAGCAGCTGGCGCTGGCCCTGCGACAGGTTCGCGCCATCGCCGGTCAGCATGGTGTTGTAGCCCTCGGGCAGGCGCTTGATGAAGCCGTCGGCGTTGGCCAGACGGGCTGCGGCGATGCACTCCTCGTCGGTGGCCTCCAGACGGCCATAGCGGATGTTCTCCATGACCGTGCCGGTGAACAGGTGGGTATCCTGCAGCACGATGCCCAGAGAGCGGCGGAGGTCGGCTTTCCTGATTTTATGGATGTTGATGCCGTCGTACCGGATCTTGCCGTCCTGGATGTCGTAGAAGCGGTTGATGAGGTTGGTGATGGTGGTCTTGCCGGCGCCGGTGGAGCCGACGAAGGCGATCTTCTGGCCCGGACGGCCATAGAGGTTGATGTCGTGCAGGACGGTCTTGCCCGGCACATAGCCGAAATCGACGTCCGTAAAGGTGATGTCGCCTTCCAGCTTGTGGTAGGTGGTGGTGCCGTCGTGGTGGGGGTGCTTCCAGGCCCAGATGCCGGTGCGCTCGTTGGCCTCCACGAGGTTGTCGTCCTTGTCGTACTTGGCGTTGATGAGGGTGACATAGCCCTCATCGGTCTCGCTGGGCTCATCCATCATCTTGAAGATGCGCTCTGCACCGGCCAGTGCCATGATAATGCTGTTGGCCTGCATGGACACCTGGCTGATGGGCATATTGAAGCTCTTGTTCAGGGACAGGAACGCCATGACAGTACCCAGCGTGACGCCGCCCATGCCGGTGACGGCCATGGCTGCACCCACCAGAGCGCAGATGGCGTAGCTGATATTGCCCAGCTGAGCGTTGACGGGCATCATGATGTTGGCGAAGCTGTTGGCCTGCTTGGCGCTGTCCTTGAGCTTGTCGTTCAGCTCGCGGAAGCCCTCGAGGGCCTTCTGCTCGTGGGTGAAGACTTTAACGACCTTCTGGCCTTCCATCATCTCTTCGATGTAGCCGTTCACTTTGCCGAGGTCGCGCTGCTGTGCGATGAAGTACTTGCCGCTCTGCTGGGTGATCTTCTTGGAGCAGAAGAGCATCAGGGCTACCATCAGCATGGTAACGATGGTGAGCTGCCAGCTCAGCATGCACATGCTGGCAAAGACGGAAACGATGGTGATGGCGCTGGACACCAGCTGCGGGATGCTCTGGCTGAGCATCTGGCGGAGGGTATCCACGTCGTTGGTGTAGACGGACATGATGTCGCCGTGCGGATGGGTGTCAAAGTAGCTGATGGGCAGGCTCTCCATGTGGGTGAAGAGCTGGGTGCGCAGGTTGCGCAGGGTACCCTGGGTGACGTTGACCATGATGCGGGCGTTGAGCCATGCAGCGAGGATGCCCACCACATAGATGCAGCCGACGCGCACCAGCGCACCGGCCAGCGGTGCAAAGCTGGGGTCCTGCTGCTGGGTCATGGGGATGATATAGTCGTCGATAAGGGTCTGCAGGAACAGGCTTGCCTGCACATTAGCCAGCGCGCTGACCACGATGCAGATGAGCACGAGGATGCAGTGAGGCAGATAGTGCTGGAACACCTCTGCCATGATGCGCTTGAGCAGCTTGCCCGGGTTCTCGACCTTCGGACGCGGGCCTCCCATGCCGCGGGGGCCGGGGCCATGGACGACTTTTGCTTTCTGTTCTGCCATTACTGCTCACCTCCCTGCTTGTCGAAGTCGCCGCCGCCCTGAGTCTGGCTGTTGTAGACTTCCTGATAGATCGCGTTGTTCTTCAGCAGTTCCTCGTGGGTGCCGAGGCCGTTGATCTGGCCGTTGTCCAGCACGAGGATACGGTCGGCATCCTGCACCGAGGAAATGCGCTGTGCAATGATGATCTTGGTGGTGCCGGGGATCTCCTCACGGAACGCCTTCCGGATCTTTGCGTCGGTGGCGGTATCCACGGCACTGGTGGAGTCGTCGAGGATGAGGACCTTCGGTTTGCGCAGCAGGGCGCGGGCGATGGTCAGACGCTGTTTCTGGCCGCCAGACACGTTGGAGCCACCCTGCTCGATCCAGGTGTTGTACTTGTCCGGGAAGCGCTCGATGAACTCATCGGCGCAGGCCAGCTTCGCCACACGGATGCACTCTTCCTCGCTGGCGTTCTCATTGCCCCAGCGGAGGTTGTCGAGGATGGTGCCGGAGAACAGGACGTTCTTCTGGAGCACCATGGAGACCTCGTGGCGGAGGACGTCGAGATCGTAATCCCGGACATCCACGCCGCCCACGCTGACGGTGCCGGTCTCGGCGTCGTACAGGCGGGGGATGAGCTGCACCAGACTGGACTTTGCGCTGCCAGTGCCGCCGATGATGCCCAGTGTCTCGCCGGGCTTGATGTCAAAGGTGATGTCGTTCAGGACAGGCTGGCCGGAGCCGTGCTTGTACTTGAAGGTGACGTGGTCGAAGCGGATGCTGCCGTCCTTGACTTTCTGCACGGGAGCCTTGGCGGGGGGAAGGTCGGTCGTCTCGTCCAGGACTTCCACGATACGCTTTGCGGAAGCGGCGGACATGGAGATCATGACGAAAGCCATGCTCAGCATCATCAGAGCCATCAGGATGTTCATGATGTAGCCGAACAGAGCGTTCAGCTGGCCGGTGGTCAGCGCGCCGTGCAGGATGTACTTTGCGCCGAACCAGCTCAGGGCAATGTTGCAGCCGTAAATAGCCGTCAGCATGGCGGGGTTGTTGAAGCTCAGACGGCTCTCTGCGTTGACGAACTGCTGATACAGACCCTCGCAGGCTTTGGTGTACTTCTCGTTCTCGAAGCCCTCGCGGACGAAGCTCTTGACCACGCGGATGGCGGAGACGTTCTCCTGCACGGAGGAGTTCAGGTTGTCGTAATTCTTGAAAACACGGTCAAAAATTTTGAAGGTGGGGACCATGATGCTTGCCAGCACGGCCAGCAGGAAGGCGATGGCCACCACGAAGATGAGGGCCAGAGGGCCGCCGATGCTGAACGCCATGATGAGTGCGAACACCAGATGGACCGGGGCGCGCACACACATGCGCTCCATCATCTGGAAAGCGTTCTGCAGGTTGGTCACGTCGGTGGTCATACGGGTGACGAGGCCGGCGGTGGAGAATTTGTCGATGTTGGAGAAGGAGTAATGCTGGATATTCTCATACATCGCATCGCGCAGGTTGCCGGCAAAGCCGGTGGACGCCTCGGCGGCGTACTTGCCGGCCAGAACGCCCAGCAGCAGGGCGATGGCCGCCACTGCGAAGGTGAGCAGGCCGTATTTGACGATGGCGTTCATATCGCCCTTTTCAATGCCAAGGTCGATGATGAACGCCATGATGGTGGGCAGCAGGATGTCCATGACTGCTTCCAGTGCGGCAAACATCGGCGTCAGGATAGCGGCGCGTCTGTATTCGCCCAGATGGGAAGCAAGCTTCTTTATCATACTTTGAGCCTCCTTTGATAAATTGTTTGGTACGGAACAATTTTATACAAAACAAGTTTAAAGTCAATGCTTTTTCCAAAGTTTCGGAAAAAGTTCATATTTGTTTCACTTTAGGCCCAGATACAGCTTATTCAGCAGCCGCAGCAGCTCGGTATTCTCTTCTTCGGTGAGCAGGCCGGCCACATATTCATCGGTCTGGTGGAAGGCCCGCATGGTATCCTCGTGGAACTGGCGGCCTTTTTCGGTGAGGACCAGCTGCTTGAGGCGGGCGTCCTGCGCGACGTTCTGACGGGCGATGTAGCCCTTGCGCTCCATGAGCTGTAAAATATTGGTAACGGTGGAGCGGGTGATGGAGAACTCCCGCTCGATGTCCCGCTGGAATACGGGGGTGTCGGAGTTCCGGTAGAGGTACTCCATGATCCAGCCGTGCATGGGGGTCACGGCCTCCACGCCATTGGTGCGGGCGATCTGTCCTATCTTGCGGAAAATAAGGTTGTTCACCCGGCGCAGCTGGGCCGGGATGACCTGCGGTGTCTCCCACGGCGGCGCGATGGGGGTGCAGGTGGGTTCAAACGCTTGGTTCATAGTATCATCCTTCTGGTTTGGCTTTTGCTGTGAATGTTCGATCGTCGAACTGTTTCACATAAAACTGTTCGATACAGGACTATTATGCTCCGAAAAAAGAGGGCTGTCAACCCTCTTTGGATGATTCGTCCCACTGGCCCAGCCCGGTGAGGATAGCAACGGCCACCTCGGGCTTATTCGTGACCACAAGCTCCGGGTCCAGCCGGAACAGCTGGCGCAGGTCGTCCCGGCTTTCCACGCCCACCGGCCAGGGCGCGACCTTGAAGCCGTGGGCGTGGGCATTGGGGATAAGGTCTTTGTCCCGGAAAAAGGCGTGGTACTCCGGCCCGACATAATCCACCGGGAAGCCGAACTGGGCCACATAGTTCACAAAATCCGTCTGATAATAATACTGCTGCAGAATTTCGGCCAAGTTCATGCCGGGGTAGATGGAGTAGAGAAAATCGAGACGGTCTTTCAGGTAGTAGATGAGGACGCTGTTCTCTTCGTCCAGACTGCTGGGGTCTTCCAGCAGAGCGGCCGCTTCGCTGAGGGCCTGGGGGCTGGAAAGCTTCTCCACGAGAGGGTCAGTCTTCTTGAGGCCCAGCTTCTCCCAGAAGGTGGCCGGCTGGCTGAGCTGGGATTCGGGGCTGAGGGTCATGGCGCAGGTGGCCATCTGGGGCATCCGCTCCTTCACCCGGCGGAGGGTGCCGTACTCGAAGGAGGTGAGCACGGCCTTTTCTTCCAGCCCGGCGTCAAGGACGGCGTCGATGACCCGGTCCACGATCTCTTCGTCCCGGTCAAAGTAGGGCTTCAACTCAATATGTATCATCCTGAAGTCCTGCGCGACTTCCAGAACCTCTTCGAGGGTGGGGATCTTTTCGCCCGCGAACTCCGGGCTTTTCCATTTTCCGAAATCCAGCTGGCGCAGGTCGTCAAAGTCCATATCCGGGATGTTGCCGTGGACGCCGGTCTTGAGGTCGGTGAGGTAGTCGTGGGCCACCACGAGGTGACGGTCTCGGGTGATTTGAACGTCACACTCGAAGCCGTCCGCACCCAGCGTCTTTGCCAGACGGAACGCGGTCAGCGTGTTTTCGGGGGCCAGATGGGACGCGCCGCGATGGGCGATGATGAGAGGGCGCATGGCATGGACCTCCTTAAAAGACAAAAGTTGAAAAATGCGATGCCGTTACCCATGATACACGTTTTCACAAATTTCGTCAATGACGGCGTTTCGGCCAGCAAGGCAGGCAAAAATGGGGCGAAAGTACGACTTTTACCGTCAAAACGACGAAAATTTAAGCTGGATTTTAGCACTTTTCACGAGAAAAAACCAAAAATCGGCCCATTTCTCTCCCATCTGTTTCTTCCCAACGGACAATTCCTGTGATAAGATTATAGTGTAAACGGTGAAACCTCTCCGTCACGCCTACGGCGTGCCACCTCCCCTATCGAGGGGAGGCTTTGGCATTCCGTAAAGCTTTATCTCTTCGCCAGAGGCTCCCCTCGCTAGGGGAGCTGTCGAGCGATAGCGAGACTGAGAGGTTGTTCCTACGCTGAAAGATACCTACGGAATAAGGGAAATGGAGAGTTTTGCTATGACTGAGTTCAAGCCCATCAAGGAAGGCAAGGTCCGCGAGATCTACGACAACGGCGACAGCCTCATCATGGTCGCCACCGACCGCATCTCTGCATTCGATGTTATCTTAAAGAATAAAGTCACCAACAAGGGCAAAGTGCTGACCCAGATGAGCAAGTTCTGGTTCGACTACACCCGTGACCTGCTGCCCAACCATATGCTGAGCGTGGACGTGAAGGAGATGCCCGAGTTCTTCCAGCAGCCCCAGTACGAGGGCCGCAGCATGATGTGCCGCAAGCTGACCATGCTGCCCGTCGAGTGCATCGTCCGCGGCTACATCACCGGCAGCGGCTGGGCCAGCTACCAGAAGACCGGCAAGGTCTGCGGCATCCAGCTGCCCGAGGGCCTGAAGGAGTCTGAGAAGCTGCCTGAGCCCATCTACACCCCCTCCACCAAGGCTGAGATCGGCGACCACGACGAGAACATCTCCTACGAGCAGAGCATCGACGTGCTGGAAAAACTGTTCCCTGGCAAGGGTGAGGAGTACGCCACCAAGCTGCGTGACTACACCATCGCTCTGTATAAGAAGTGCGCTGAGTATGCCCTCTCCCGCGGCATCATCATCGCCGACACCAAGTTTGAGTTCGGTCTGGATGAGGAGGGCAACGTCATCCTCGGCGACGAGATGCTGACCCCCGATTCCTCCCGCTTCTGGCCGCTGGAGGGCTACGAGGCCGGCCACGGTCAGCCCTCCTTTGATAAGCAGTTCGTCCGCAACTGGCTGCTGGCCAACCCCGACAGTGATTACGACCTGCCGCAGGACGTCATCGACAAGACCATCGCCAAGTATGAGGAAGCTTATGAGATGCTGACCGGCAAGAAGCTGTAAGCACTTCCATAAATTCAACATCTGCCGCCCGCTTTGTGGAAAACCAAAGCGGGCGTTTTTTGTGCGGAAAACTTTTTCCTCTTGAACGGCGCGGTGGGCAGTGTTACAATAACACAGGTAATGGGCAGAGAAACGGCCCTTCGTGTGAGAAGAGAGTGCCGCGCGGACGGCGAAAGGAAACAGTCAAATGGAGATCAGCACGCGGGAAAAGATCTTACAGATCGTCAGCCGATACATTATCATCACCCTGAGTATCAGCATCATGACCATCGGCGTATACTTCTTCAAATTCCCCAACAACTTCGTTTTCGGCGGCGTGACCGGCGGCGCGGGCCCTGTGGGAAAGCTCACGCCCCTGTCGGCCTCAGCTTTTTCGTCCTGTGCCAATATCCTCCTGCTCATTCTGGGCTGGATATTCCTCGGCAAGGATTTTGCCATCAGCACCGGCTGGGCCACTGTCGTCATGACGGCAGAGCTGGCTCTTTTTGAAAAATATGTCCCCCTCAGCGGCCCCCTGTCCGACCAGCCCATGCTGGACCTGGTCTTCGCCATCGCCCTGCCCGCCATTGCGTCGGCTCTGCTCTTCAACGTGGGCGCGTCTTCCGGCGGCACCGATGTCGTCGCCCTCATCCTGAAAAAATACGCCCATATGAAGAACACCGGCGAGGCGCTTTTTATCACCGACCTCGCCATGGTGCTGGCAGCCTGCTTCGTCTTCGACCTCTACACCGCTCTCTACTCTTTCGTGGGTCTGACGGTCAAGAGCCTCGTTGTCGATGCCGTCCTCGAGCAGATGAAGATGTGTAAGGCTATCCTTATCATCTGCGACGACAAAGACCCTATCTGTGACTTCGTCATGCGCAAGCTGGTGCGCGGCGCGACTTATACGCCCTGCTACGGTGCCTATACCGACCGGCCCCACTACATGATCTATACGACCCTCACCCACCGCGAGGCATTGCAGTTGCAGGCATTTATCCATAAGGAAAACCTCAACGCCTTTATCTCGATGCTCAGCACCACCGAGGTGTTCGGCAAGGGCTTCAACCACGCATAAAAAATAATCAGCAACATCAGCAGCGCCCGTCAGCGTAGGCATCGCGGCAGTGTTCAACCTTGCAGTCTGATGATGCTGTAAAAAATTCAAACCGAAAGCCCTCTACGCGGAGGGCTTTTGTGATTCATTCCCTTTTTGGATGGATAAGGATTCCATCTTTTCATTTCACAAATGCTGCCGAGTGCGGTAGGATAGAGCTGAGAAAAAGGCAAAAACAGCGCCGGATGGCATCTCGTGCAGGAAAGGAGGGAAAATGGAAGAGAAAATGCACGAGCAGCATGACCAAATGGAATGAATCTTGTGTACAAGAGAAATTTTTGGCGATTCTTAACGAATATTAAGACTGACGCTATGCCTTTTGTAAGATTGTCCGATTATGATAGAACCATCAGGAGCGGCGCAGTGAGGCGCTGCCCCGCAAGTACGGTATAACGATTGAAGAAACCACCTGCCAAGGAGGAAAAAAGCATGGAGATCAAGAAAGCAGCCACGGCTGGCACTCTGGAATCCAGCGACTGCATGGTGACCGTCGAGCCGGGTGAGGGTAAGATCGATTTCTCCCTCGAAAGCTCTGTCATCCATCAGTACGGCAACCAGCTGCGCAAGGTCGCACTGGAGACCCTGAAGAATCTGGACATCGACAACGTCCGCATCACCATCGTGGACAAGGGCGCACTGGACTGTACCCTGAAGGCCCGCATCGAGGGCGCGGTGTTCCGCTCTGTTGACCAGTATGAGAATCTGCCTTGGGGAGGTGCCATTCGATGAATAATCCGAACAAGAAGCGCCTGCGCCGCACGATGATGTTCCTGAATGCGCAGAAGCCCGGCCTCATCAAAGACCCCTACATCTATAAGGCCGACTCCCTGATGCTGGACCTCGAGGACGCTGTCGCCGAGAACCAGAAGGATGTCGCCCGTTTCAGCCTGTATCACGCCCTGAAGACCGTGGATTACCGCGGTGCAGAGCGGGTCGTCCGTATCAACGGTCTGGACACTCCCTACTGGCGTGAAGACATCCGTGCCTGTGTGGCCGGCGGCTGCGATTCCATCCGCATCCCCAAGACCGAGCACGCCGAGGACGTCCACCGCGTGGCTGCTGCCATCGCCGAGGACGAGAAGACCTATGGCCGTCCTGAGGGCGAAGTCCTCATCATCGCCGCTCTGGAGTCTGCCCGCGGCGTCATGAACGCTCTGGAGATCTGCGAGAGCGATGAGCGCCTGTTCGGCATCGCACTGTCCGGCGGCGACTACACCAAGGACCTGCAGACCCACATCACCGGCACCGGCATCGAGCTGATGGGCGCCCGTCAGCAGATGATCATTGCAGCCCGCGCAGCAGGCGTGCAGTGCTTCGACACCGTCTACACCGACCTGAAGGATATGGACGGCTTCCGCAAGGACGTCGAGAACATCCACCTGATGGGCTTCGACGGCAAGTCCATCATCAATCCTCGTCAGATCCCCATCGTCCACGAGATCTTTACTCCCACCCAGAAGGACATCATCTTCGCTGAGAAGGTCGTCAAGGAGATCGACAGCAAGAAGGCACTGGGCATCGGCGTCTTCACCGTTGACGGCAAGATGATCGACATCGCCTTCTACGACGGTGCAAAGCGCACCATCGATCTGGCAAAGGCATCCGGCGTGTATAAGGGGGATTTGTAATTATGTTGAACGCAGTCGGCAGAGAAATTCCCGAAGAGATCCTCGAGCGCACCGGCAAAGAGGTTTTTCAGGGCAACAACTATAAGGACGGCAAGGCTTTCCAGAAGGCAAGCCCCAAGGTGACCCCCGTGATGCGCAATGACCACGACAAGATGGTCAAGGACATCCACGAGGCTCTGGTCAAGTGCAATGCCCACGACGGAATGACCGTCTCCTTCCACCACCACTTCCGCGAGGGCGACCTCGTGGTCTGCATGGTCATGGAAGAGATCCACAAGATGGGCTTCAAGAACATCACCCTGAGCGCAAGCTCTCTGGGCAAGGCTCATGACGCCCTCGTCCCCATGATCGAGGACGGCACCATCGTCAACATCGAGTCTTCTGGCGTCCGCGGCAAGATCGGCGATGCCATTTCTCATGGCAAGCTGAAGGGTCTGGCCACCATGCGCAGCCACGGCGGCCGTGTCCGCGCCATCGAGACCGGTGAGACTCACGTTGACATCGCCTTTATCGGCGCACCTTCCTGCGACGAGTACGGCAACTGCTCCGGTATGGGCGGCAAGACCAACTGCGGCGTCCTGAGCTATGCTTACGTGGACGCTGAGATGGCTGACTATGTCGTCGCTGTCACCGATTGCCTCGTGGACTACCCCAACTACCCCGCAGAGATCAACCAGACCAAGGTGGATTACGTCTGCGTCGTGGACCAGATCGGCATCCCCGAGAAGATCGCTACCGGCGCTGCAAAGCCCACCACCGACCAGCGCAAGATCCTGATGGCAGAGTACTGCACTCAGGTCGTTGCAAACACCCCCTACTTCAAGGACGGCTTCTCTTATCAGACCGGTGTCGGCGGCGCATCCATTGCCTCCACCATCTCTCTGTCCAAGATCATGGAAGAGAAGAACATCCACATGGGTCTGGGTGTCGGCGGTCTGACCAAGCCTATGTGCGAGCTGCTGGACCGCGGTCTGGCCCGCAAGCTGGTCGATACGCAGGACTTCGACCTGGACGCTGTCAACAACGTCCGCACCAACCCCAACCATTTCCCCATCTCTGCTGGCGAGTACGCAAGCCCGATGAACAAGGGCGCTTTCGTCAACAAGCTGGATTACGTCATCCTGGCCTCTCTGGAAGTTGATACCCACTTCAACTGCAACGTCGTCGTCGGTTCCGATGGCATCATCACCGGCGCACAGGGCGGCCATCCCGATACTGCACAGGGTGCAAAGTGCACCATCGTCATCGCTCCTCTGCTGCAGGGCCGTATCCCGGCCATCTGCACCGACGTGACCACCGTCACCACCCCGGGCGAGAGCGTTGACATCGTCGTCACCGACTACGGCGTGGCCGTCAACCCCCGCCGTCCCGACCTGCTGGAGGCTCTGAAGGCCGCTGACTGCGTGCCTCTGAAGACCATCGAGGAGCTGCGCGACATCGCCTACTCCATCGTCGGCGAGCCGGAGAAGGTCCAGTTCGGCGACCGCATCGTGGGCATCATCGAGGCCCGCGACGGCACTGTCATGGACGTCGTCCGCGAAGTCAAGCCTTTCTCTTTCCGCGAAGATTGAGTGATATAGCGTAAAAGCGGGAATGTGGCTTGCCAACCACGCTTCGGAATGGATTCACGGAGATTCCTTCGCTCTTCTCACCCCCCCCCCCCCCCCCCGT
>ERZ791621.427-NODE-427-length-23007-cov-2.01494_pt1 | contig 23007 bp, 21 predicted proteins | sample MGYA00510270_ERZ791621 | MGnify/ENA primary metagenome ERZ791621 (study PRJEB30046, sample SAMN00715189) | human gut metagenome | study: EMG produced TPA metagenomics assembly of the A metagenome-wide association study of gut microbiota in type 2...
AAAGAAAAACAAACTGCTTTAAATGGTATGAACAGATAGGGAAACAGATACATCTATCTGTATATCAAACACAAACGATGAATCGAGCTTGCCCAATCGAGGGTGGAAGATGGAAGTACACTTTTCGTATGAGAAGGCTGAATTTTGAAAGGAAAATAGTTCTCCTCCACCGGATACTGAATAATCAGACTGCTTGATGATATTCACGTCAGTTACAGATGATGTTGTATTTATTTTCCCGTAACCCCTCGATAATAGCCAGTTCCTCCTTACTGAACGCTTCGGCAACCGAAGGACCTGCAAAATAACGAAAAACCCACTCCCGGAATTTATCTGTAGATAGAGCCGGATGCATATACTCTTTCAGATTCGTCACTTCGCTACGTACCGAACGGACAGCAGGATGTACGGCAACCTTTTCCTCAAGTCCTTCTACCTCAAGCAACTTATTCAACAACACCAGATTTGTATCATACAGCAGTGTGCAATGATACATTGCACGATTGCGATGTACGCATTGCGCACTGCCCGAGACTTTTCGCCCGTCGACATAAATACCCAATCGTTCGTCGCCTCTCACTGCAACTCCGGCGGCAGTCAACATTTCAACCGTTCGCTCCAGATAAGTTTCGAAACGCGCCAGACGGGTAGTTTCAATGAACGTAAGATTGATGTTGCCCAAATCGTGATATACGGCACCGCCACCGGAAAACCGCCGGAATACAGGAATCTTGTTTTGTTCCGCCATCGTCCGGTTCACTTCCGTTTCCACCCGCTGATGCTTGCCTATAATTACGGACGGAGCACTTTGCCAAAGCATGAATACATCTTCTGTACCCTGCTTCAACAAATACTCTTCAGCCGCCAGATTGAAACCGGCATCCGTAAAAGAGCTATTTATAAACCGCATCAGGCAAACAGTGTCTCGTGATAAATTTCACCGACTGTCGGGTGCGGGAAAACACTCTTTCTGAATTCATCGACCGTATATCCTCTCTGGATAGCAATGCCTGCCACAACAATAATTTCCGAAGCCGGATTGCCCGATCGATAATCAGTTTACACAGTCCGTTCCCCAACTCGTTTTCGGCAACAAAACGCCCCGAATAAACCATCGGTAGTTTTTGTATCCGGTAATAAATACCCTTAGCTATCAGCTCCTCCTCCGTTTTACCCACACCGGCCAGTTCGGGATTGGTATAGACTACGCCCGGAACACAATCATAATCCATCCGGTCATCTATTCCCAAAATATGATTAATGGCAACTTCTGCTTCACGAATAGCCGTATGTGCCAATAAAGAAAAGCCGGTAATATCACCGCAAGCATATACACGTGGATGAGAGGTCAACATGTGTTCATCTACAATGACCCCATTCCGGTGCAACTCAATATTCAGTTTATCCAATCCTACTTGGGTGATATTCGCTTTACGGCCTACGCTCACTAAAATCCGGTCGGCATCGATAAACGAACTCTTTCCATCCTTTTCCACTGTTACTCCTTTATCACTCACCTCGGTTACTTTCGTGTTCAGATAGAAATTAACCCCTTTCTTTGTATAGTCAGCACGCAACATCGCACTGGTTTCTTTATCCATTGCTCCAAGAATCTCCGGCATCATCTCGATCACTTTCACCCTAACGCCCATGCTGTTAAAGAATGAAGCAAACTCCATTCCGATCACTCCGCCTCCAATAATGGCGAGCGATGATGGAAGAACAGTGCTATCCAGCGCCTCTCGTGAGGTCCAGTAATCCACGTCCGAAAGCCCCTTTATCGGAGGGATCACGGTATCCGATCCGGTACAAACCAACAGATAGGTTGCCTCGTATACCTCTCCATCACAGCGGATATGGAATCCTTCTTCACCTTCGCCCTCTATCACCGCTTCCTTATCTACAATAGTCACTCCGTAAGAGTTTACCGTCATTCTCACTCCGCCCGTCAACTTCTGCACCGTTTTGTTTTTCCGACCGATGATTTTTTCCATATCAAATGCAGGAGCCCCCTCTACCGAGACACCGTATTTCGGCGCACTCTTAATACCGTCCAGCACCTTAGCGGAATAAAGCAGGGCTTTGGTAGGAATACATCCTTCATTAAGACACACACCGCCCATTGCTTTTTTCTCAAACAAAACAGCACGCAAACCGTTAGCTCCTGCTCTCTCGGCAGCAGTATACCCGGCAGGTCCACCACCGATAATAGCTATATCATATCTCATAATCGTATATTTTTTTTAGTTATTCATATGATTAACAACAAAAAAAGATAGAGCTTAGTTTTAAAAGACCGTTTTTTTACAATGGCCCTCATAAGGTAAAACAGTTACTTTTGCTACACAAAGTATAAATCATAATAAAACTGTTCACTAATAAAGAAATACCTACCGCTACAGGGAAAGAGCAAAGAGCCGGTTACGAAGATCGATGACATTCCAAACAAAAAGATTATCTACAGGCAAATTCTATTATAGAATGAATAAGCAGTCACACCTCATTCATCTTTATCAATATGATCGTTTCCTTTTACTCTGTCCCCCTTTACCCGTATAGAAAGCAGGACTTATTAATCAATTTTAGATAAGGGAAGATATTTTTCTGATAAATTATTTGTCTATTAAGCGACAAGCCTGCATATTTGCGCACTTTTGAAACCTACTATCTGTATTTACGGAAAGTCGGGATACAAAAAGCTTTCAGGATATCATCCGTCTGATATGAACGGATAATATCAAGATAGAGCTAACTATAAAAATAAAACAGTATAAAGAATCCATTTTTAGTAATATGAAGAAATTGCTTTGTCCCCAGTGTAAAATAGCCGGTATGTATGTAAAAAACGATCAGGGTGAACGTCTGTTAGTATATATTGCCCAAGATGGAACAGTCGTACCCAAATATCCGGAAATCCCAATCGAAGGATTCGATTTTACGGAAGTATATTGTCTGGGCTGTTCCTGGCATGGATCGCCCAAACAACTGACAAGATTCTAAGCGATACGCCACCATCCTGTGCTAATAAGCCAAAACTTCACCACAGATTAACAGATTACACAGAGAAACACTATTATCACTTATCTCTTGCTATATAGTTGTGTAATCTCTCAATCTGTAATGAAGCAGGCTTTAGGCATGGATAAAAACCTCATATAGCCGTAGAGTTAAGGGTGCAGGTCAATTGTCCCACTGCCTGAAATCAATCCACACCATCTTCGACATTTTGAGATCCGTCCTAGCCGAATCGTGCCCATAGCGAATGCCGCAGTTATAGTGTACATACGTCTTTTGTAAATCGATGGCGTCTGTGATAGCCACAGAAACGACTCCGGGCTGTGCGTCCGACTCTAGAGAGTAAATGCACTGCTGTTGATGCAACTTCATACTGTTGTTGATGTGATTTAAATAATTCTGGCGAAGGGTCCAGCCTCCCCATGTCACATAATTGGGTGTCATCGCTTGTGCAGCGTCTATCCAACGCAATCCCTGACTCGTTTCGTAAACAAAGGCTTCCGCCCTGTCGTAGAACTCTCCGGGAATAAACTGCCAAAGTTTGCTGTACAGCCCGTTACCAAACTGCCCCTTGCAGGAATAGTCCATCGATTTAGTCTTGTAAGACACTTCGGTAGACGATTCTTTACCAAACGACACTTTGAACGCCTCCCAAGGTTTGTCTTCCAGTTTGGTGGGCGATACGGAAACAGACACTTTCCAGAAAGAGTTCTCGGTATAGCTGGCACCGTGATTCACCGTCTGCGGCTGATAACTGATCTCCCTGAAAATTCCTCCGTCCGAATGAACGGTTATCTCACTGGAAGCCTCCCGCATCAAATTCCAGATGTAAGCATAGACATTGGCACCTTTGGGAGTGGTATAGTCTTTGATATTGGCAGTGAAGCCATTTCCGGCATTATTCGTGATACTCAATATACAGTTGTTGTTCTTACTGTATATCTGGAAGTTATAGGCATCTATCGCCCAGGAGTTATCTATAATCACATCGGGTGCGGCACCCGATTTCATCTTATAAGGGACCGCCTGCATGGAGTAGTTCATGTCTCCCTGAGCATAGCCATAGATACGGTTGTAAATCTCAATCCTCTTCAAAGCCTCCTTATCCGCCATTTGTGCATTATATCCGGGATCCGGATCGTTACCTTCGGGTAAGGTATCGGCAGAGCGGGTCAACAGTTTTTGATTGAAGGAAGCCACTCCCTTACCAATCATATTATCTTTGGCATACGGATCGGCAGAAGGAAAAATACGGTAATGCTGTACGTTATCATAGTTGATCGCATAATAACCTGCTTCCATATAGACTCCTATCAGTGAAAGCATCTCCTCCTTCTGTTCCGGAGTGGACTGAGTGGCAATCACATAAAAATCCCTTTTATAGAACTTCAACATACGGAACAGAGATATCGGATATTTACCGGAGATAACATCATCGATATTCAAAATGACCGTCATATAAATCTTCGGATTCTTGATGTCAGCATTAAGTTCCGTCTCAGGATCTTTCATCTTGTCATAGTCCACAATGGTCTTCTTCCCTATTTCCCAGGAAGAAGGAATATTGTTGAACAAGCGGGATGTAATATCTTTCACTTCCGCATCGTTAGTTCCCATACGTATCAGGACCACGTCCTTCTTATCTGCCGCATAGTCCTCATCCGTCCCCGGAACATCATCAATGACATCCCTAACGCATCCCCCGAAAAGAATACTTGAGAACAGAAGTATCATATATATCATTTTTGTTTTCATCATAATCTTTTTTTAATGGTTCGTTTTACCAGTTATTATAGTCTATCCACACTGTAGTGGTTTTGTGTACATCCACAGTGGTATTGTAAGCTGTTCCGGCACTGCTCGGCAAAGAATGAATCACCGCCGCTCCCCAACTCGTAAACCAAGCTCCTCGTAAACCAAGCTCCTCCACGCTGTAAGACCATTCCATCGGTTATCTCGATGGCTACAACACCGGCCGACGCACCGGTTGTCCGGGCAGTAATGGCGCATTGCTGCTCGTAATTGAGCAGATTCTGGTTAAACTGCAAGTCGTTGTCATAGTCACAGAAAGGATTATCCGTACCCGGAGTTCCCGCCACATGATCATAGAGAATATCATACCATGCAGGCGAAATCATAGTAACAGCATCGATCATCCCCTCTGCATTCATAGCCTTGCTACCCCGGAAAAGCGTTTCAGGATACCACTTCCAGCAATAACTCATCTCGGCATCGACCAACTGATATGTAATGGACTTGCCCCAACGATACTCACCCTTTAAAACCGGAGTCGCTCCCAAATCAAATCCCACGCTCTTTTCGTATGCATGCTCAATGGTACTCTCTGTCTCCGGCAAACCCGGCGCAAAGTCAATCAGTTTGAGATTCAACTGTGAACTTTGGTCGTCACGGATATTAATCTTCGTATAAGCATTGTTTCGCAATCCCCATATCAATGCCCAAAGTTCATACATCGGTGCATTATTCAAAGATACCAATGAATGGTCGAGCCTGTTGGAAAAACCATTTCCGCCCGAACTATAAACAGCAAGCATATTATCTCCATTGGTCGGTGCGTAAATACGCAGATTATAAGCATCAATGGTCCATTCGCGATCGACCATCCCATCATACCTTTTATCATCCCTCGGGAGATACTCTTTGATATCAGCAGTATAGGGTAATAGCGTCTCATATCCGGTCATGTGATATTTATAATCACTGGTATATACATAATACCGATTGCTGATATAGATCTTCTTCATAGCATGCAAAGCCCGTTCGGTAACTTCCGGAGCCGAAGGATCATCCGTCGGTCCGGGAGAGCCCAACATGCTACGGGTGTGAGGATTGAGACCACCCGTTCCGCAAAGCTTCTTCAAAGCATCCGGATCGTTTGCGTCATAATAGGCATTAGCGCTGTTCACGCGGAAAGCTGACTTTATAATATCCCTTATCTACATAAAGCCCGAAAAGTTTAAGCATTTGCGCCTTCAAATCTTCTCCCTTACCGTCTTTGGCAATTAAGATGACTCCCTGACGATTGTGACGGATGTCCTGTATCATCTCAGGACTGTAAGTACCTGCTATGAAATCGGCAACACTGCCTACAATTGTCAGATCGTTCAAAGAATCTTTTGCCATGGTTTCCAAGGTTTCCACCTTGTCTGTCCCCGGTAAATCATTAAAAGCCACCATCTTGTCATAGTGGTTCACGGTTTGCAGTTGATCTGCAACTTTCTTTGTTTCCGCACTCATTCCATTAAGCCAGATCAGATAGCTGCCCGACCTGGAAGCTACATCGACCTCATCCGTATTAGTACCGGTTGCAGCCGATAAGTCTTCTGCGCTGATCGGTTCATCCGTATCGCAGGAGTAAAATGCAAGCAAAACAAATAGAAAAATGAATAAAGTTTTCATATTCATATATGTTTAAAAGTGAGACAATATGCCACATTTACCGGCTGAAATGTGACGGGTTTAGTTACTTCGTCTATAAAAAGAGAACGTATAGCAAAAAGAATAGGTTCAACCCGATATCATTCGAGCTTAAAATACAGTCTATCAAACGGAAGCAATCTATGCCCGGAACCCCTATAAACACTGCAATGTAGAAAGTTATTAGAACTTTCTAATTATTTCATTTTAATAATCCTGACCGGACGGAAGATTTCTGTTGATTAACGATACGAAATAAAACGCCCAATACATTGATAGAAATCATCAGACAGAAAGTCATCCCATATTGAGTAAAGTTTTTTAGGAAGAGACCGGAATAAATCTCTCACTTAACGAAGTTTATCAGTCCTGCAGCTAAACTAATAATCCTCAGACGGGTTATACCAACAGTATTCACCTATTAATAATGTATCATGGACAATAGTATTTTAATCAATAACGTTCAAATTTTCGATGGAAGCAGCGAACAGACCGGCCGGGGAAATGTGCTGGTGGTAAACAGCCGGATTAAAACCGTTTCAGAAAGTCCGATCCCTACGGACGGAATTCCCAATGTTACCATTCTTGACGGAAAGGGAAAATTCCTGATGCCCGGACTGATCGACGCACACTGGCATGCTTATATGTCATGCAATACGATGATGGATCTGCTTACTGCAGACACCGCTTATACGCAGTTCAAAGCCGGACAAGAAGCTCGAGCTACCCTACTACGCGGCTTCACAACCATCCGGGATGCAGGTGGTCCGGTCTTCGGGCTTAAACGGGCCATCGACGAAGGAATCCTTTCCGGACCACGCATTTATCCCAGTGGCTCTCTTATCTCCCAGACAGGAGGGCATGGAGATTTCCGGGCGGTATATGACGAACCCCGTCCCTTTGACTGTTGCGGACTGACGCATACCGAAGAGATGGGAGCTGCCATTATCGCCGACGGAATAGACGCCGTGACCGTCGCCGCACGCAATAATCTCCGCCTGGGAGCCAGCCAGATTAAATTGATGACAGGCGGCGGGGTAGCTTCCTTGTATGATCGGTTGGAAGATACACAGTTCTTCGAGGAAGAGATTCATGCTGCCGTTAAAGCGGCGGAAGATGCAGGAACATACGTAATGGTGCATGTCTATGTGCCCAGAGCTATTCAACGAGCTATCCATGCAGGTGTAAAAAGCATCGAGCACGGCCATCTGATTGACGAACCCACCATGCAGCTGATCGCAGAAAAAGAGATATGGCTCAGTATGCAACCCTTCACTTTAGGAGATAATCAATTCCCGACAAAAGAACAACAGGAGAAGCATGCCTTGGTAGTTCAAGGTACGGACCAAACCTATCAACTGGCAAAGAAATACAACGTCAAGCTGGCATGGGGAACAGATTTACTGTTCAATCCTGCCAACACGAAGAATCAGAATCAGGGAATCCTTAAATTAAGACAATGGTTCAGTAACTTTGAAATTCTCAAGATGGTAACACATGATAATGCGGAATTGCTGGCTCTGTCCGGTGCACGAAATCCCTATCCCGGGAAATTGGGTGTTATAGAAGAAGATGCCTGGGCAGACTTAATTCTGGTAGATGGAGACGTACTGAAAGACATTACCCTATTAGGAGATCCGGAAAAGAATTTCATAATGATCATGAAAGGAGGAGAAATATACAAGAATAGAGTCTGACAACCCTGCTCTTCGCAAATGTCACTTTATAGAGACAGTTGATACATCATACGATAAGGGCCCTGAAAGATCATACTTCCAGAGCCCTTGCGGTTTCTATTCTTACTACTCAACCACCATGATACGTTCGTTCAGCCCCACTTTCGTATTCTCCTCCACAAAAATCTCTTTCACCACCCCATCGGCCACCGAACGAATTTCGTTTTCCATCTTCATGGCAACCAGTACGCACAGCGGATCACCCTTCTTCACTTCATCTCCCTTCCTGACGTAAGTTTTCAGGATAACGCCCGGCATGGGAGCTACAACTACCTGACGCCCTACGGCATCTGCTCCGCTACGGGCATTATGTATCTTCTCGAGTTCTCCTTTCAGCTCGATCTGATAAAGTTCCCCCTTATTCATAATGGTATAAGAGGAATGGGAAGTCGGAGATATCTGTACTCCGTGCGAATGATGATTGATGATAATGGAATAGATAGAGTCACCCCCTACGTTGTAGTCCACATCATACACTTTCCCGTTAACAGCCACTTTCTTCACCGGCCCGTCTTCCAACTTTATACTCGCTGTCGGGCACATCCTGTATTTTGGCATAATAAGTTGCTAATATTGTTGTCATAAGCATTCTGAGTTTAATAGTTATTGGCAGTCATTTGCAACTTGCCGTAATATTTCCAAAGCGAATCTCCTACTACCGGAAGCGTAGTGGCGCGTGAAGCAGCCTCTTTCTCTTCTTCGTAATGTTTCAGCGCAGCAGCAATCACCGCTACTGTCGGATCGGTATTCTGCCTGCGTTTCAGGTCTTCCTTATCGAAGCGCGTATCGATAAAGGTAGTATCGTACTCTCCTTTCAGGAAAGCCGCATTCTTCAATACACGCTGATGGAAAGGAATCGTAGTCTTGATACCCAGAATCTTATATTCGCGCAACGCACGGGCCATGTTCGAAATAGCCGAATCACGATTACGTCCCCAACAACAGAGCTTTGCAATCATCGGATCATAATGCAGCGAAACCTCAAATCCCGCATAAGCCGCACTGTCCAAACGGACATTACGTCCTTCGGGAGCTTCACGAACGGTTATCTATTCGGCATAAATGCGACATTCAATGGCAGCTCCCCGGAACTCGACATCTTCTTGCCTGTAAGGCAGACGATTGCCGGCAGCTACCAGTATCATGTCGCGTACCAGATCGACCCCGGTACACTCTTCCGTCACCGGATGTTCCACCTGCAGGCGGGTATTCATTTCCAGAAAATAAAAATTCTGGTCTTTATCCATCATGAACTCCAGCGTTCCGGCACTGTAATAATTAATCCGCTTACAGGCCTCCACTGCAACCTTCAGCATCTTGGCACGTGTTTCGGGCTTCACAAAAGGAGAAGGCGATTCTTCAATTACTTTCTGATTGCGTCGCTGAATGGAACATTCCCGTTCATAAAGATGAATTACATTTCCATATTTATCTCCCAGTATCTGTACTTCGATGTGATGGGGATTCTCGATATATTTTTCAATATAAACAGCATCGTTGCCAAACGACGTTCCGGCTTCAGACTGTGAAAGGCGCAATGCCGTCTCCATTTCTTCTTCACTGCGTACCAGACGCATACCTTTTCCACCACCCCCAGCCAGTGCTTTCAGCATGATGGGATAGCCTACTTCGGCAGCCACCTTTTTGGCTTCGGCAATGCCTTTCACCGGATCTTCCGTGCCCGGTACGATCGGTAAACCGGCTTCACGCATAATCCGGCGGGCCTCAGTCTTGATACCCATTCGGGCAATAATATCGGCACTCGGACCAATAAAGATTACCCCTTCTTCCTCACAACGACGGGCGAAGTCCGCATTCTCAGACAGAAAGCCATATCCCGGATGGATGGCAGCTCCTGTCTTTTTGGCTATTTGCAGAATCTTTTCCGGTTTCAGATAAGATGTATCTTCCGGAGAATCGGAAATACAATAAGCCTCTTCGGCATAACGCACATGCAAGGCACCCCGATCTACCCGGGTGTAGATAGCCACTGTGGCAATATTCATTACCCGGCAGGTACGGAAAATACGCATGGCTATTTCGCCACGATTCGCAACTAATATCTTTTTTATCATACGATGTTCTCCTCTGCTTTAAAGTGGAAGATTTGAATGTTTCTTAGGCGGATTAGACTGCCGCTTGTTGGCAAGCATCTCAAAACTGCGTATCAGGCGCATACGGGTTATGGCCGGATCGATCACCTCGTCCACGTAGCCCAACTCGGCAGCCCGGTAGGGGTTGGCAAACTTGCTGCGATAGTCATCCTGCAACTCTTTACGCCTGGCTTCAGTGTCGTCAGCTTTGTCAATCTCTTTGCGGAAAAGAATGTTCACCGCTCCATCGGGGCCCATCACGGCTATTTCGGCAGTAGGATAAGCCAGATTCACATCTCCCCTGATGTGCTTGGAACTCATTACATCATAAGCTCCGCCATAAGCTTTACGGGCAATCACCGTAACCTTCGGCACCGTAGCTTCACAATAGGCATAAAGCAACTTGGCACCGTTGCGGATGATGCCGCCATACTCCTGATCTACCCCCGGAAGGAATCCCGGTACATCTACCAGTGTGAGCAATGGAATATTGAACGCATCGCAGAAACGGACAAAACGGGCTGCCTTAACAGAGGCATTGATATCGAGCGTTCCGGCCAATGCCAACGGCTGATTGGCCACCACCCCTATCGTCTTCCCGTTCAGGCGAATATAACCGATAACGATGTTACGGGCAAACTCTTCCTGCAATTCAAAGAAACTGTTATCGTCCGCCACTGCACGGATCATCTCTTTCATATCATACGGCTGATTAGGATTGGTAGGCACCAGATCCGACAGTTCGGGCGTAAGCCTCGTCGGAGAATCGGTAGTAGCAACAAACGGAGGCTCTTCCATATTATTTCCGGGCAGATAAGAAATCAGTTCACGAATGTAATTGATGCATTCAATATCATTTTCGGCAGAGAGGTGTGCCACCCCCGACTTCATGGTATGGACATCCGCCCCTCCCAGATCTTCTTTGCTGACTTCTTCCCGGACTCTTCACCACATCGGGACCGGTGATAAACATATAACCGGAATTTTTCACCATCAGGATAAAATCGGTCAATGCAGGCGAATAGACCGCCCCACCCGCACACGGACCCATGATGGCACTGATCTGAGGGATGACACCGGAAGCCAAAGAATTACGCAGGAATATCTCCGCATAACCGGCCAGCGAACGGACTCCCTCCTGAATACGGGCTCCTCCCGAATCGTTCAGCCCGATGATGGGTGCTCCCATCTGCATAGCCATATCCATCACCTTACAAATCTTCTTGGCATACGTTTCGGACAATGCACCGCCAAAAACGGTGAAGTCCTGAGCAAAAACATACACAAGCCGTTTGCCGATCATACCATATCCGGTTACAACTCCATCACCGGATATTTTCTGTTTCTCCATACCGAAATCCGTACAACGATGGGTCACCAGTTTATCGAGTTCAATAAACGATCCTTTCTCCAGAAGCAGGTCGATACGTTCACGTGCCGTCAATTTTCCGACAGAATGTTGTTTCTCGATACGGGCGTCTCCACCACCTTTTTCGGCTTGCCTGTTCAACTCTTCCAGGCGATTGATAAGCTCTTTCATAGGCTATTATTTTAAAGTATATGTAAAATTAGCATGTAAAAAAGAGAACAGATGTAATCCAAGTTACAATTGCTTGTTTATTTTCACCCTCTTTCCCGAAGAAAATGAAAAGTTTGGAATCCTGACTTTATTAAGATAACAATTATTTGCTTAAAAATGTTAGCGTGCATGTCCTATAACATTATTTTGAGTATGAGTCAACAAAGTCCCCCTCTCAGACGTTTAATCTCGCAAATAGTTTATGTAAAAACCTAGACCAAAATGAAAATGAGAACAATCAAACATTTTTTAGCAGCATGCTTCCTGCTTGTATTTGCCACAAGCATACATGCACAAGAGCAGGGAACAAAAACTTATCTTCCCAAGTTCGCCATCAAAACCAATGCCCTCTACTGGGCCACCAGTACTCCGAACCTGGGATTTGAAGTAGCCTTGGCGAAAAAACTCACTCTTGATGTATCGGGCAACTACAATCCCTGGAAATTTTCCAAAGACAGACAGATCAAGCACTGGCTGGTACAACCTGAACTCCGCTACTGGCTTTGCGAACGTTTCAACGGTAGTTTTTTCGGTCTCCATGGCCATTATGCCGATGTTAACATGAGCAATCTCGACATCTTCGGGTTGGGCAACTACCGCTATGACGGCAAGATCTATGGTGCAGGTATCTCTTACGGCTACCATTGGATACTGAAAAACCGCTGGAGTATGGAAGCCACTATCGGTGCAGGATATGCCCGCCTGGACTATGACAAATACGCATGTGGCAAGTGTGGTGAAAAGCTGGGGCACAACAACAAGAATTATTTCGGACCGACCAAAGTCGGACTCAGCATCATTTATACCATCAAGTAAACGTCCCGCATTCACCGGAACCAATTATAAAAAACTAAACCAACAGTAACAATGAAAAGAAAAATCATATACTTCCTCTTGGCCCTCGCAGTAGTAATGCCGGCCAGTGCCCAGAAATTTTTTAAAGATGCCATCAGTCTATCCGATGTTTCATTATGGCAACAGGGCAATTCGCTTTATGTAGACATGAAGATCGATATGAAAAATCTGACAGTCAGTCCCGAACGTATGCTCACACTTACTCCGCTCCTGACAGACGGACAGCACAACGTAGCGCTGGAAGAGATCATCATCAACGGCAAACGCCGTCAGAAGGCTTATTTGCGCGGATTAGCCATCAGCCGCGAACTACCTGCAGGAATCGTAATTCCTTATAATAAAAGAGAAGTGCTCAACTATGCCCAGGTGATCCCTTACGAACCTTGGATGGCAAATGCTTCATTGAATCTGGTAGAAAATCTATGCGGCTGCGGCAACAACGAAGAGATGCTTGCTCAGGAGCTGATAACAAACGACGTTTCTACCGAAGCGAAACGCCTGAGTGCCATGATACCGGTGGTTGCTTATATTCAGCCGACTGTGGAGGTGGTGAAAAACCGTAGCGAACAGTATGAAGCTCACCTCGACTTTCCTGTCAGCAAAGCTGTGATCCAGCCGGAATTCATGAATAACCACAAAGAGCTGATGAACATTCATGCTATGTTCGACAAGATTCAGAATGACAAGAACCTGACAGTAACAGGAATCAGTATCGAAGGATTCGCTTCACCCGAGGGTCCGTTGAAATTCAACGAACAACTGTCGCAGAAACGTGCCGAAGCTCTGAAGAATTATCTGACTACCAACGAAAAAGTTCCCGGCAAACTTTACAAAGTAACTTTTGGTGGTGAAAATTGGGACGGATTGGTACAAGCATTGGAAAAATCGTCTATGAAGGATAAAGATAAATTTATCGGTATCATCAAGAATACGACTGACGATGCGCGCCGCAAACAGGAAATCATGCGCGTGGACGGCGGTGCTCCTTATCGCACAATGCTGAAAGAGATTTATCCGGGACTCCGCAAAGTGAACTGCAAGATAGACTACACCGTAGCCAACTTCGATGTAGAACAAGGACGGGTGGTGATAAAAGTCAACCCGAAATATCTGAGTCTGAACGAGATGTATCAGGTAGCCAACAGTTATCCGAAAGGAAGCAACGATTTTGTGAATGTATTCGACATTGCCGTACGCATGTATCCGAACGATGAAGTAGCCAACCTGAATGCCGCAGCCGTATCACTGACCAAGAAAGATCTGGAAAACGCAATCAAATATATGGATAAAGCCAACCATCAAACAGCAGAATTCATCAACAACGTAGGTGTATACAACTTCCTCAATGGAGATGTACAACGCGCCATCGCTGCCTTCAACCAAGCTGCCCAGATGGGTAACGAGGCCGCTAAAGCCAACCTACAGCAACTGCAACAGATCTTGAATATGAAGAAAAAATAAATCCCCGGCATTGGGGTGTAGCCATCCGATAAAAAGGGTGTAGCTATCCGGACCAAAGGGTGTAGCCCTTCCATGCGGAGGGCTACACCTTTTTTTATTTAACGCTATACAGCAAAAAAATAATTATTTCATCCGTCAAAACAGGTTCCGGTTTTGTTATATCAATATCTTAACTTAAACATCAACTATTAAAAACAGACAATTATGACACTGATCCTTGCCATCGTTCCGGTATTGCTCTTGATTGTATTAATGGCATTTTTTAAAATGCCGGGTGACAAAAGTAGCGTCATCTCCCTGATAATAACTATACTGATAGCTCTTTTCGGATTCCATTATGCGGTAGACAACTTGGTATTTTCATTCGTATACGGTGCACTGAAAGCGGTTTCTCCCATCCTGATTATCATCCTGATGGCTATCTTCAGCTACAATGTATTGCTGAAAACAGAGAAGATGGAGATTATCAAACAACAATTCTCTTCCATCTCTACCGATAAAAGTATCCAGGTACTGCTCCTTACCTGGGGTTTCGGAGGGTTACTTGAAGCCATGGCAGGTTTTGGTACAGCTGTTGCCATCCCCGCCGCTATCCTGATCAGCCTGGGATTCAAGCCCATCTTTTCGATTCAAGCCCATCTTTTCAGCCACCGTCAGCTTGATAGCCAATAGTGTGGCTACGGCTTTCGGTGCCATAGGTACACCGGTACTGGTACTTGCCAAAGAAACCAATCTGGATGTACAGGTGCTGAGTACGAACGTCGTACTACAACTTTCCGTACTAATGTTCCTGATACCGTTGGTACTGCTCTTCCTGACCGACCCAAAAATAAAATCATTACCCAAAAACCTATTTCTGGCACTGCTGGTAGGCGCTGTATCTTTAGGTAGCCAGTACGTTGCGGCCCGATATATGGGAGCCGAATCACCGGCTATCATCGGCAGTATCTTGTCTATCGTCGTTATCGTCATTTATGGCAAACTGACTGCCCCAAAAAAAGAGAAAGCGCAGCAGAACGCACTGAAAGGGAAAGATATCCTGAATGCCTGGAGCATCTATCTGCTGATTTTGTTACTGATCATACTGACCAGTCCGCTTTTTCCGGGCCTCCGAAGTACGCTCGAAAACAATTGGGTGACACGCATCAGCCTCCCCATCAATGACTCCACCGTGAATTATACCATCGCCTGGCTGACACATGCCGGAGTTCTGCTTTTTGTAGGCACATTTGTAGGCGGTCTGATACAGGGAGCTAAAGTGAAAGAACTGTTTGTCGTTTTATGGAACACGGTGAAACAATTAAAGAAAACGTTCGTCACCGTTATCTGCCTGGTGGGTTTATCTACCATTATGGATACGGCAGGGACGATTTTCCTGTGGCATGATTTCCGTGATTGCCACTGCACTCGCCACAGCTACCGGAAGCCTCTACCCTCTCTTTGCTCCGGTTATCGGTTGTTTGGGTACCTTCATCACCGGAAGTGATACCTCCTCGAACATCCTTTTCGGAAAGCTGCAAGCCAGCGTAGCAGGGCATATCAATGTCAGTCCCGACTGGCTATCGGCCGCCAATACGGTAGGGGCGACAGGAGGGAATGCGACAGGAGGCAAAATCATCTCTCCTCAAAGTATTGCTATCGCCACATCAGCAGGCAACCAGCAAGGTAAGGAGGGAGAGATCCTGAAAGCAGCCATTCCTTATGCACTGGCTTATGTAGTCATAACGGGAATCATTGTGTATATATTCAGTTAACCATTAACGATATTGATAAAAAAGGTGTGTCGCAACTCTTATTCACCGTAGAGTTATGACACACCTTTCGTCTATTATATTAATCTATCTGATTTTTCAGAAACAGTTCATATAAAATCAGTTGACTATGATTTCTTATTTCAGATTCGGATTCGCATTCGTTTCTTTTTCAGGAATAGAATACAAATAATATATGCTATTGGGCACAAACTTCGTTCCATCGGGGAAGCTGGTGAACCAATGACCTTCCGGATGATATTTTTTATAAGTACCGTTCTGTTGCCAGCAATCATATTCTTTGGCAGCTTCATCTTCGGTCAAAGCGACACGTACCACAGAACGTTGTGTACGGAGAACATCAGTAATGCCAAATCCTTCACCCCAAAGTTCACGGCGACGTTCCATCAGAATTTCATCAATCACCTGCTCCTGATTTTTTCCGGTAAGATCATAATCGGCCAGTCCGCGGGCGTTTCTCAAAGTATTGAGCGGTTTTACGGCTTCGCCCAATTGACCTTTACGCGCCAAGGCTTCGGCAGCTATCAAATACATTTCGGCAGAACGCATGATGACAATATCGCCCGTCTGGTCGGAACGGATGCGGAACTTGCGGTATCCCAGATAACCTTCACGCATCCACTGGAACAATTCCAGACGGATATCACCTTCGGTAAAGGTGTCCTTGAAATGCGGATCGGCCATAAAACTATTGTATGAATCGGGTTCTACCACATCCAGATAATAGAAGTTATAGCTGGCATCGGACTGGCTGACAGATTGCGGATGTCCCCAGATCCACTCGGTATTCGATATATCGTTGAAGCCCATATAGTTTTTGGCATCCGTCATCAGAGTGTAACCTTTGGCAGCTTCCAATGCGGCTTTGGCGGCTTCGTCCCACTGTCCGGTAAGCAGATAAGTACGGGCCAGAAGTCCGTTTACCACATCGGTGTTAGGTTTGTATTTCGACTTGTCATTCGGACGTACATAACCGTCAAGAAGTCCTTTGGCACGGTTGAGGTCATTGATGATCTGTGTATAGATCTCAATCGAGCGTTGCCTTTCCTTTAGGTTTGGTATTCGGATTGGTCGGTTCGGTATACAACGGTACACAAAGAGCATTCTTATCTTTCAGATAGGTGAACTGATAATGCTGTGCCAAATGAAGATAACAGAAAGCACGTACGGCAAGTGCCTGTCCCTGGGCATGCCGGAACTCAGGTGTATCATCGTCTCCGGTAGCTTGAATAGAAATGGCCGTATTACAGTTGTCAATGGTCTTATACATCAGATACCAGGCGAAAGTGGTACGTCCGTCGGAAGGCATCACCACGTCATTAAACTGATAAGAAGAATTAAACCCATACATAGGGCGCGAAACCACGTCGTCAGCCATCATGTCGTCCAGGCACATCAAAGCACGATAGCCGATGTTGGCATAAGTGGTACCATATTCGAACAGATTGTACCACGCACCGTTAAAGATGCGTTCGGCATTCGAAGGTACAGGTACGAGGCCGGAATCTACGGCATCTGTCGGCTTATTGTCGAGGAAGTCGCTGCTGCAACTCCCCAGAAACAAAAGGAAGAAGAGAAGGAGAAAGGAAAACTTACCTTTAGGGATCTTATCTCCGGAGGTATCACTCACGGAAGCCTCTCTCCCACCCTCTGTCCGAAGAAGAGGAGAAGGAGAAGAAGAGATATGTCTGTTATTGTTAAATCGTATTGTTCTCATATCATCTGTTATTTTATACTTTACTATATCTGTTATATGTGATTTATGCATGATTAAACCGGGGCGGAGCATATGATTGCAACAGCCCTTTTCCGGGGATTAAAGCCTTAGAACGAAACATTGATTCCTCCGGAAATGGAACGCATGGCCGGATAACGGTAATACGTCAGTCCACTGATATCCTGTTCGGGGTCGAGTCCCTGATTCTTCGAAACGGTAAGCAGATTATCGGCCTGCACAAACAATTGCAGACTGTTCAGGCTGATTTTCTTTATCATCGGTTGCGGGAAGTTATACGATAATGTGATATTCTTCATCCGCAGGAACGAGTTATTGAACAGGTTACGGGTGGAATTTGCATTCCAACTGTTCGATACGGTTTTCAGAGCCGGCACATCAGTATATCGATTCTCCGGTGTCCAACGGTTCAGAATCTCTGTCGACCAGGCACGTCCGGTAGAACTTCCGTTATGCCACAGCATAGTTACGTCACGGTCCACAATATAATTACCGATACTATAGGCAAAAATGGTGGACAGTTCAAAGCCTTTATACGAGAAAGCGGTATTAAATCCTCCGTACACTTTGGGTAAGGATGATTTGCCGGTATAGTAATAATCTGCTTGGGCATAGTCATTGGTAGTCGTACGTCCGGTGATCTTGTCATTGGCATCTTTCACATTTTTGTACCACAACGGATCGCCGTTCTCCGGATCAACACCCGCCCATTGCTTCATGTAAAAATCATAGACAGAACGTCCCACAGCCAGTTTATGAACTCCGCTTACAGGCATATCTTTCAATGGAAGGTCGGTCACGACATTCTTATAATGTGTCAGGTTAAGCCCCAATCGCCACATAAAGTCCCGGGTATGGATTAAGGTACCTTTCAGATCGATTTCCACACCGGTATTCTTCAGTTCGCCTACATTCTCGTCCACTGAATTATAACCGAGCGAGGGAGCCAGTGGACGGGAATAGAGCAAATCTTTCGAACGCCGCTGGAAGAAATCGAATGAACCGGAGAATCGGTTGTTGAACAACGAGAAGTCTATGCCGGCATTGAAGTTCAGGTTGGTTTCCCATTTCAGTTTTGGTGTAGCCAGACGATCGGATACCAACGCATTCTCCCCATTATTGCTTACCACCGAATAAAGTCCGCTGCTGGCATAATACGTTCCCAGGTTATCGTTACCCTGCGCACCATAACTGACCTTCAAAGTCAGGGCAGAAAGCCAGTCGCTCGCAGCTACCATGAAATCTTCACGGTCGATAATCATATTGGGCATTTAGGAAATATCCCACCAACGAGTAATCTACGCGGTATCCTGTCCCTCCGGTTACCAACGAACCGACAGCCAGTTCGGGAAAATCAGGCAATGCCATGTTCGAACGGGATGCTCGCAGCACATCGTAACGGTAGGAATAGGCTTCTTGTCCGGCCAGCAGATTGAAATGATGCTCTCCGAGGGTTTTGTCATAAGTCAGGATATTATTCCAGGTCCACGAGAAAGTACGGTCGTTTTCACGGCTCGATGAACCTCCGGTGTTAACAGCCGGCCCTATTTTAGGATTGGTATAGTCGAGTGAATTATAGTTGATCAGGTCAAAGTTGAAGCTGGTCTTAAACTTCAGCCCTTCGATAAAGGTAACTTCAAGGAAAGTACGTCCTGAAAATTCATCTTTCATACGTTCCGACTTATCATTGGGCAATGTGGCCGGAAGGTTCCAGTTAGCCATCGAACCGGAAGGACGGTAAGAACCGAAATCATACATCCGCTGTCCTTCGGAATCCAGTTTATAGGTTCCATCTTCGTTCATCTGATAGATGGGATAGAATCCGTTCATCAAACGGCCGGCATTGATGACATTACTTGTTTTCGTATCCGATGATACGGGATAATTCTGCAAAGAGTGGGCAAAACTCATGTTCACTCCTCCCCGAAGCCACTTGGTCATCTGGCTTGTCACGTTCGAACGGAGATTAAAGCGTTCATAACCGGACTCCAACGCAATACCTTTATCATTCAGGTATCCGGCAGAGAAGTAGTATTGATTGGTTTTGCCGCCTCCTGAAACATTCAGTCCCAGTTCCGTACGAAGTGCCTGCTGCTCCATGGCATCGTTCCATCCGTACCTACCGGCTGAGGATATTTAGAGCCATAAGGATTGGGGCCGGCCCCCATCAGTTTTCCTACCAAGTCTTTAGAAGCTTTGATAGCTGCTGTCTGAGGAGTATAATTCTTTGTATCCAGTGCATATTGGTTACGCAAAGCCTCCCAATAAAGTTCGAAATACTGATCGGTGCCGATCCGGTCGTAATCACGTACCGCACGATTGGAACCACCGAAGCTGGCTTTCACGTTCACTGTAGTCTTCGAATCGCTAGATCACACCGTTGGCTCCGCGCGAACCGTACAAAGCAGCTGAGGCCGCATCTTTCAGAACGGTCATCGATGCGATATCTTCGGGGTTGATAGAGTTCACACTACCGTCATAGGGCACACCGTCCACTACATAGAGAGGTGCACTGGATGCATTGATGGATCCGATACCGCGAATACGGATTGTGGCATCGGTACCCGGCTGACCACTTGCGGCACTTGCCTGCAGACCGGCTACGGTTCCTTCAAGGGCACGTGATACGCTCGAGGTTTGTAACTTCGCTATCTCGTCACCTTTAACGGTAGAGGCGGCACCGGTGAAACTATATTTCTTGGCAGTGGCATAGGCTACTACCATTACTTCTTCCAATTGCTTACTGTCGGGCACCAGCTCGACATTGATCACTGAGCGTCCTCCCACTTTATGTTCCACAGATTTCAGTCCGATAAAACTGAATACCAGCGTACCATCGGACGGAACATTGATGGAATACTTGCCGTCAATACCGGTAATAGTACCGACGCCGGTTCCTTTCACTAATACCGACACACCGGGCAACGGGTCTCCTTCGGACACAACAGTGCCCGAAACACGTATGTCATTCTGATTGTTCCGGCACGTAATGCAACAACCGAAACGACAAAGAGCAACGTAAATAATAGACGTAAATTGGTCTTCATACCTTAAGTTTAGTTATGTTTAAATTAGAATCTTTTGTTTAACACACAATCCGGCAGATTGTTGTTAAAAGCCTTGAAATTGTTATCTTATTCTTGAAGGTGTGTCAAAAGCCACCTACATTTTTTAATTAATTTTCACGGATCATTTCCTGCTGCAAAAGTAGAGTATGGGGATTGTTCTTGAAATCCCCTTTATAAGGGATTCTTATACCGTCTTTGTGGTAGAGGAGAGGTCCCTGCTTACAAACCGATGCTATCCCTTGGTCATTCCGTAGATTCTTTGTAGCTTTGCCGCCGTCCGATGACCCGATATCACCATACGGCTTATGAAAAAAGAAAGGTACATATCACATTCGTTTATCCGCTTCCGCCAGTGGAGCCGGAAGGCTTATGCTATATTTGCCACTCTGGGTTTGTGTGTCACCATCGGACAGTTGAGAAAGAACATCACCGAATGTGCGTTGTGCAAGCAGCAAACTCCGCATACAACCGGACTTGATCCGCAACGGGAAACAGAAGATTCCGTTCCGGAAGAAGATTGGGAGAACCTCACGTTATCTCCCGAACCATTGCTCTTGCTTCTTACTCAACTCCAATCATCCAAATATTCTTATGCCGGTGCCGCACAGTCAACTGTTGTGACATCCGCCTCATACATTACACCTAAAGAGGTTGCCTCCCATCCCAATGGGACCGGCAACCTCTTTTTTAATATCCCCACCCTATGACTATCGAAGAAATAAAAAACCAAGTATTACAAGGAACGGCTATCAGCCGAGAGCAGGCCGGATGGCTGGCGCTCTATCCCCGTAAAGAAGAGTTGTATGATGCCGCGCACGACATCACCACCGCCTGCGCTTCGCAGGAGTTCGACATGTGTTCGACCAAGGCCGATGTATACGATCTGGTGAGCGCAGAAGAGTGCCTGCGACAAGCAAAATACAACGAAGCACAAGGGGTCAACCGCTTTTCATTGGTGACCAGTGGACGCAAACCTTCTCCCAAAAACATGAAAGAGCTCTGTGTAGCGGCCCGGCGGATGCGTCGCCATTCGTCTATCCGGTTGTGCGCTTCGCTCGGACTGTTGGACGAAGAAGAGTTGCAGGCATTGTATGATGCCGGAGTGACCCGGTACCACTGTAACCTCGAAACGGCTCCTTCCCACTTCGACTCGCTCTGTACCACGCATACACAGGAACAAAAGCTGAAAACCTTGCATGCCGCACGACGAGTAGGGATGGACCTCTGCTGCGGAGGCATCATCGGCATGGGTGAAACTGTGGAACAACGGATCGAATTTGCCTTCACACTCCGCGATCTCAACATCCAATCCATCCCGATCAACTTGCTGCAACCCATACCCGGCACTCCGCTCGAGCATCAGTCTCCTCTCAGTGAAGAAGAGATACTGACCACTGTGGCTCTTTTCCGGTTCATTAACCCTGCGGCTTACCTGCGCTTTGCCGGAGGACGCTCGCAACTGACACCAGAGGCCGTCCGGAAATCCCTCTATATCGGCATCAACTCCGCCATCGTAGGCGATCTGCTGACAACACTCGGCTCCAAGGTATCGGACGACAAAGAGATGATTCTCTCGGAAGGATATCACTTTGCCGACTCACAATTTGACCGCGAACATTTGTGGCATCCGTATACTTCAACTTCGAATCCGCTCCCGATATATAAGGTGAAACGGGCTGACGGTGCCACCATCACCCTGGAAAGCGGACAGACACTGATCGAAGGAATGTCATCGTGGTGGTGTGCGGTGCACGGATACAATCACCCGATATTAAACCAGGCTGTACAAGATCAACTCAGCCGGATGTCGCATGTCATGTTCGGCGGACTGACGCACGATCCGGCTATCGAACTGGGCAAACTGTTGCTTCCTCTGGTCCCGCCCTCTATGCAAAAGATATTCTATGCCGATTCCGGCTCCGTAGCTGTCGAAGTTGCACTGAAGATGGCCGTACAATACTGGTATGCAGCCGGAAAACCGGAGAAAAATAATTTCGTCACCATCCGTAACGGTTACCACGGAGATACCTGGAATGCCATGTCGGTATGCGATCCTGTAACGGGGATGCACAGTATCTTTGGTTCGGCACTTCCCATCCGCCACTTCCTCCCTGCTCCCTCCTCCCGGTTCGGAGATGAATGGAACCCGGAAGACATCCGTCCGTTGGAGTATCTGCTGGAGAAACATGCCGATGAACTGGCAGCTTTCATCCTCGAACCCATTGTACAAGGTGCGGGAGGCATGCGTTTCTAAG
>ERZ791621.443-NODE-443-length-22411-cov-2.5717_pt1 | contig 22411 bp, 18 predicted proteins | sample MGYA00510270_ERZ791621 | MGnify/ENA primary metagenome ERZ791621 (study PRJEB30046, sample SAMN00715189) | human gut metagenome | study: EMG produced TPA metagenomics assembly of the A metagenome-wide association study of gut microbiota in type 2...
ACTGAATTAGATTCCATGAGTAAAAGAAAACTTACCACCAAATTTGAAGAACCATTTTTCGTAGGAGAAGTATGTTTTATAAAGACAATATTTCTCCTACGGATACTTAAAGCATCACACATTTCCCGGAAATTGGTCAAATCATTTCTCCGGATACAAGATAATCAGGCTACTTGTTTATACAAGCTATCTCAATGGCCAGCTCTTTATATTTCTTAGTAGTATTGACCAACGAACTGCCTACATAAAACAAAAACACCAGACTGACAATGGTCATCAATGTTCCTATCATGGCGAAACGACTTTTTTGCTGTAATTCTTCTCTACTCATAGGGGGATACTCTTTTAATTTGGGTATGACAAAGATAGCGGCAAGAATTTACGTTCTTTTTACAGGCTTGTGACAACGTTGTTTAATCTCTCAACTTCTTCACCCAACCGGGAATAATGATAGCACCTATCAGCAAATACATATAATAAGTAATAATCCGCCAAACGAAAGCAACGACCAAAGCCATACCTGCCACATCAAAAAAATCGGCATAATATTCACGAAACATATATTCGCTTACTCCGCTTCCACCGGGAGTAGGGCTGATAGTCATCACTACCCATAGAATAAGCTGACGCACAAAAGCCAACAGTTGGCTGCCCGAAGTGGTAAAGGCTATCAGCAAAGCATTGACTACCAGATAACGTGAAGTCCAAGCCAAGCAAGTAATCCCAAAAGCTTTCAACCAAAAGGTAAAAGACTTCTGACTCATCTCTCTGGAACTTAATACCAGATTGTCCGTAAGTGTTTCGATGGCCTTGTGCCAACGGCGAAGCAGTGGCAAGCGGAAAATAGTGAGCAACAAACGTTTTACCCATTCCGGACGGCGGAACAATGCAAGATATAACAGGAAAGTCCAAATCGTAACGACTCCATAGACCAGAAAAAACAGTACCTCTATTCCCGAAGATAGAATCGCCACATTACCAAACAGATCATCGAATGAAAATAGAAGTAAAGCAAACGGACAGGCCAATACAAGAAATAGCTCATCCAGAAACAGGCAGGAGATAGTCAAAGCTGTACTGCGTCCGGCATTAATGCCTTCTTTATTCAAAAATAACACGATCAGGCTACTCCCTCCCACTGCAGAAGGAGTCACTGCCGATGTAAATTCACAAAGCATATTTACCCGGAATGCCTGACGCCAAGTTAATTCCCGGTCAGTAATAAAGCGGAAACGCCACATCAGCCCACCGTCTCGTCCAAACATAAAAAGTACGGCAAGTAGCAATCCGCCTACCAGACGCCAAGAGAAACGAATGCCACTGAAAAGTTCCGGATTGAACTCCCGGTAGAACAACCACCCCACCACCGACAGCCCTATCAGGACAGGAAGCAGGATATAGCCGGTTTTAAAGGTTTTAATAGAATCTGACATAATGGAGGAAGAGAGTTTCAATGATAATCTTATTTATTTCCGTTTCGCTTTATCAACCGGTTATAACGATCGTACACTTCACCGGCCACGTCTTCCCATGACCGAGCAATGGTTCGTGATGCCTCCTCTCCCACCTGTTTTATTATAGCAGTACTGCATAATATTTCACGTATGCGATTGGAATAAGCCTCTGTGCTATTGGGACTCAGAAAACCATTTACCGAATCGGAGATTATTTCCGAAGCGGTAGAATCCCTGATCAATACCGAAGGAGTGCCCAATGCAGCCGCTTCACGTATCACCAGCGGAGCGTTATCGTACAAAGAAGGAAACAGAAACAGATCGGCAGCAACATAATAGCGTTTCAAGATCTCGCGTTCCACAATACTACCTACAAAAGACACTTTGGAAGCCAATCCCAGTTCCACCACCTTTTGTTTCAATTCATGGCTTGCATAGCCTGAACCGACAAAGTACATCCGAAAAGGTACATCAGACAAACGGACAAGCGAATCGAGCAAAAAACCGAGATTTTTCTCCCAAATATGTTGACCGACAAAAAGAAACATAAACTCCCCGGAACGGATACCTAAAGTCCTCCGAGCCTCCTGCCGGACAGATTGGAGAAAAGGCGTACCTGCAAAATCATTTCCGTTATCCACCACTTCTATCCTCCCCTTATACCCATACTCCCGCAACGTCTCTTCGACAGCTGCCTGGGGAATCCACACTTCATCCGCAGCTTCGTAAAAACGAATCACCTTTTTTATCAGATAGTTCACCAACAGACGGGAAGGAATGGCCCTCTCAAAATCCGCCCGGTACTTGGAGTGAAACGTAGCTACAATCGGAACATGCTGTTCTCTGGCAATCTGCATGGCCAGTGCTCCCGAAGAAAAGGGACAATGGGCATGTACCAGCTCAAATGAAAGCCGGCTGATACGCTCGTGAAAAGGCCAATCGATGCGCGGAAAACCCAGTCTGTAAGGCTTTCTCATAGGAATGGGAACAGATGAATAACGGTAAACCGGATATTCTTCCGCATCTCTCGCATCAGGTGACTTAGGAGTCACCACACAAACATTCCCCGCCTTCCTATGCAGCCAGTAGGCATAGTTCTGTGTAGTAAGTGATACCCCATCCATGATCGGAGGGAAACAATCATTAAAAAGACCTATCATTGTATTCCATTATCTGTTTGCAAAGAAACAGCTTACGTATTACAATTGTTTGACGGAAGTATGACGAGAGTGTTCTTCTTCAGGAGATAACGGGTTCCCACCTCCTCTGATCCGTCCGTCTTCTAAATTCCTTGCTTACAGCCTTCTTCCTTTATTCTGTACGATACTGTCAGTTTTTTCCTTATTTTTGCCCGAAAAGTGAAGATAAGCCTCACTTTGGCATAAAAAATGAACGAGTTCATTTTATTCTGCCCTCAGTTTGCTTATCTTTGTCACAAAAATAATTTATCAAGGTCATTGCTATGAAGTTCAAATCAACCTTTATGACTGCATGTCTGGGGATCGGTCTTTGCACCTCCTGCACTCCCGAAACTCCGACAGCACCCCAAGACTACACTCAGTACGTAAACACCTTTATCGGAGCAGCCGACAACGGTCACACCTTCCCGGGTGCTTGCCTGCCTTTCGGGCTGATCCAGGCAAGTCCGGAAACCAACGCCATCGGATGGCAATATTGCTCCGGATACAATTATCAGGATTCGCTGATCTGGGGATTCTCACAGACTCACCTCAACGGCCAGGCCTGTCACCGGACAGAGAGTTCGGGACGACTATAAAAGCGGATTTTCTAAAAAGACAGAAAGCGCTACTCCGGGCTACTATACCGTAGAACTCGATAAATATAAGGTAAAAGCAGAACTGACCGCTACGGATCATGTAGCCCTGCATCGTTACACTTATCAGAATGCCGACTCGGCTTCATTGCTACTTGACTTGCAACACGGATTGGTATGGAATCCCCAACAATACAAATCGCATGTCAAAGCCTGTGAAATCAACTGGGAAGATGCACAAACACTGACCGGACACGTACGTAGCAGTGTATGGGTAAACCAAGATTTGTATTTTGTCATGAAATTCAATAAACCGGTGACCGACTCCATCTATCTGCCAATGGAAGAGACGGAAAAAGGAAAACGCCTGATCATGAGCTTCGACATGAAACCGGACGAACAGTTGCTGATGAAAGTCGCTATCTCCACAGTCGGTGTAGACGGTGCCCATAAGAATATGGAGAAAGAATTGGCTGACTGGGACTTCGACGGGACAAGACAAAAAGCAAAAGACAGCTGGAACAGTTACCTGAGCCGCATCGAGGTAACAGGTACTCCGGATGAATTGGAGAATTTCTATACCAGTTTCTACCATGCACTGATACAACCTAATAATATTGCTGACGTGGACGGAAGATACCGCAATGCCAAAGATTCGATTGTAAAATCCTCATCAGGCGTTTATTACTCTACTTTTTCAATTTGGGATACCTACCGAGCCGCCCATCCTTTCTATACTCTGGCCGTACCCGAACGAGTAGACGGCTTTATCAATTCGATGATCGAACAAAATCAGGCACAAGGCTATTTACCCGTCTGGACCTTATGGGGTAAAGAAACGAATACGATGATCGGTAACCACTCGGTTTCGGTTATTGCCGAAGCCTACAAGAAAGGTTTCCGCGGCTTTGATGCCGAGAAAGCATTCGATGCCATCAAACAGACACTGACCGTTTCACATCCGAAATCGGACTGGGAAACTTATATGAAATACGGCTACTACCCGACAGACAAAGTAGATGCCGAATCGGTTTCACGCACCCTCGAATCGGTTTACGATGATTATGCCGCAGCTACCATGGCCGGGTTAATGGGTAAAAAAGAAGATGCGGAATACTTCGGGAAACGTTCGGAATTCTACAAGAACCTATTCGATAAAGAAACACAGTTTATGCGCCCGCGTTATGCCGACGGACGTTGGAAGACTCCTTTCAATCCCAGTGATCTGGCACATGCAGAAAGCCGTGGGGGCGATTATACAGAAGGAAATGCCTGGCAATATACCTGGCATGTCCAGCACGATGTACCGGGATTGATCGAACTGTTTGACGGTAAAGAAGTTTTCCTCAACAAACTGGATTCATTGTTTACTATCGAACGGAAAGGAAGCGGACTGGCCGACGTAACCGGACTGATCGGTCAATATGCTCACGGTAACGAACCAAGTCATCACGTCACTTTCTTGTACGCACTGGCCGGAAAGCCGGAACGCACTCAGGAGCTGATCCGTGAAATCTTCGATACCCAATACAAAAACAAACCTGACGGGCTCTGCGGCAATGACGACTGCGGACAGATGTCGGCTTGGTATATGTTCAATGCCATGGGATTCTATCCGGTCGATCCGGTGAGCGGACATTATGTGTTCGGTGCTCCGCAGATGCCTAAAATTGTTCTCCATCTGCCGGATGGTAAAACGTTTACGGTCATTGCCGAAAATTTATCGAAAGAACATAAATATATCGACAGTATCACACTGAATGGTGAACCCTATACTAAAAACTACATTTCACATGAAGATATCGTGAAGGGAGGTACACTGGTGTACAAAATGAAATAACCAATTATAAACTCAAAACTACAATGGACAAAAAGTTACTGATGATGGCGCTGTTGATAACAACAGGACTTGCCACACATGCACAGGAGAAGCTGACCCGCTATCAGGTGAGGAACGCCATTACGGTGCGTACTCCGATCATGAACGATAGCATCAACCCGAAAGGAGAAAAACACACAGCCAAAGCATTGCTACAAACACCGGTAGTACTCGACCTTGCCAATGCACCGACTCAAATGACAGCTGCCGATACAGCCGGTCTGGTCACCTTCGCGAAAGCTGATAAAGACAATCTGCTTTACCTGATCAAAACCCAACTGCGTGCCGAACGCTTTATGAAAGGTAAACTGAAAGTGACCTCTCCGGTCAGATGGGAGCTTTTCATTAATGGTGAATCGAAGATGGTAAAGGATGCTTCGGAAGACAGCATCTCTAAAGCAGCAACCAAAGAGGTCGCTTTACGCCTCGAACCCGAAATGGATTATGAAATAGCTATCAAACTGCTTTCGACTCCGGACGACAAAACCGTACCTTCACTGAAATGCGAACTGGTAAAAGATGACAAATTCAAAGAAGTGGCATGCAGCACCGATCCTGAACAGAAACATCGTTTCTCACTCGATAACACAGTATACGGTAACCGTGCCATAGCTGTTTCCGTATCACCGGACGGAAAATATCTGCTAACCCGTTATTGGGATAACCATTCGCTGAAACGTTCGCGCACTTATTGTGAACTGACCGAACTGAAAACAGGAAAAGTGCTGCTCACTAATCTGAGAGATGGTATGCGATGGATGCCGAAAAGTAATAAACTGTATTATACAGTAGTGGCTCCGGAAGGAAATGACGTTATCACTCTCGATCCTGTCACACTGAAAGAAGAAGTTCTTTTGCGAGGTATCCCCGAGCAGGGATTCAGTTGGTCGCCCAACGAGGACTTCCTGATATACTATCCCCGTGAAGAAGGTGTAAAAGATGAAGGTCCGTTGAAACGTATTGTCAGCCCGGCAGACCGTATCCCCAATACACGCGGACGCAGCTTCCTGGCCAGATATGACATCGCCAGCGGAACATCAGAACGGCTCACTTACGGTAATCACAGCACTTATATGCAGGACATTTCACCGGATGGTAAATATCTGCTTTACAGCAGTTCAAAGGAGAATATCACGCAACGTCCTTTCTCTTTGAGCTCTTTGTTCCAGGTAAATCTTGAAACATTGGCCGTCGACACACTGTTCTTCGAAGACCGATTCCTCGGAGGAGCCAGCTACTCACCGGACGGTAAGCAATTGCTATTGATGGCAAGCCCGGAAGCTTTTGACGGTATCGGTAAGAATTGCGGCAACCACCCTATCGCCAATGACTTCGACTCTCAGGCATTTATCATGGATCTGGCTACCCGTAAAATCGATCCGATCACCAAAGAATTCAATCCGTCTGTCAACTTCCTGCAATGGAACAAGGGTGACGGTTGCATCTACTTCAGCACCAATGATGAAGATTGCCGGAATATCTATCGCTATTCACCCAAAGATCGTAAGTTTGAAAAGCTGAACCTGGAGACTGATGTCACCAGTGCATTTGCCATGTCGGAAAACAATCCGTCGTTGGCTGCTTATATCGGACAGGGATGCTACAATGCAGGAGTTGCTTATGTATACGACCTGAAAAAGAAAACCTCTCGACTGATAGCCGACCCGATGAAACCGACTCTGGAGAAAATTGAACTGGGCGAAATGAAACCCTGGAACTTCACAGCTTCAGACGGAACAGAGATCAAAGGGATGATGTGTCTGCCGCCTTCATTCGACCCGAACAAGAAATATCCTCTGATTGTGTACTATTACGGAGGAACGACTCCCACAGAACGGGGTATCAGTAATCCGTACTGCGCACAGTTGTTTGCTTCACGCGACTACGTGGTATATGTTATCCAGCCGAGCGGAACAATCGGATTCGGACAGGAGTTTTCAGCACGCCATGTCAATGCCTGGGGCAAACGTACTGCGGACGACATCATTGAAGGTACCAAACAGTTCTGTAAAGAACACCCGTTCGTGAATGATAAAAAAATCGGTTGTCTCGGTGCATCTTACGGTGGATTCATGACACAATACCTCCAGACTCAGACGGATATTTTCGCCGCCGCAGTTTCACATGCCGGTATCAGCAATGTGACCAGTTATTGGGGTGAAGGCTATTGGGGATACGGTTATAATGCCATAGCCGCCGCAGACAGTTACCCCTGGAACAATCCGGAACTGTTCACCAAACAAGGTTCGCTCTTCAACGCCGATAAGATCAACACTCCACTCTTACTGCTGCACGGCACCGTAGATACCAACGTACCTATCGGTGAAAGCATCCAGCTATTCAATGCTCTGAAAATATTGGGTAAAACAGTAGAGTTCATCACTGTAGATGGAGAAAACCACTTTATTGCCGACTATCCGAAACGCGTGCAATGGCATAACAGTATTATGGCATGGTTTGCCCGCTGGTTGCAGGATAGTCCTCAGTGGTGGGAAGATATGTATCCGGAACGTCATTTATAAAACACATTCCACTGAAAAAGACAGGGAGAGCACTGATTTATTACGAAGATAATCTGAAAACAGTTAAAACTCTGTGATCTTTATGGCGGTGGAATCCGATGAAAACGGCAATCATCAATCCAATCAGTATTGGCGTTGAAAAGACTTATAAAAAAGAACGGGGCCTTTGGTTTTAAACCAAGGTCCCGTTCCTTTTATCTCCTTACCTTTTTTACACCAACAGTCCCCGGTTTTAAAAAGGTAAGGGCATTTTCCTTATTTTGTTAAAGCGCCAATCAGTTCTTCAGCAGTAACCAATTGCTGTTCACCGCTTTCCATGTTTTTCAGCATAGCTTTTCCTTCATTCATTTCATTCTCACCTACGATAGCAACGAAAGGAATGTTCTTAACATTTGCATAACTCATCTGTTTCTTCATTTTCGCAGCGTCGGGGAATATCTCGGCACGAATACCGGCTGCGCGGGCCTTAGACAGAGCCAGACAGAATACCCATAGAAAAAGCAGCTTCTTTCTCACCGAAGTTAATAAACAGAAGCTGAGTTCCATTAACGGCCTCCTTCGGATACAGTTCCAACTGGTTGAGCACATCGAAAATACGGTCGGCACCGAACGAAATACCTACGCCCGATACCCCTGCCATACCGAATACACCAGTCAGGTTATCGTAACGACCTCCACCGGTGATACTGCCAATCTGCACATCAAGCGCCTTCACCTCAAAAATAGCACCTGTATAGTAATTCAATCCACGTGCCAATGTCAAGTCAAGCTCTATTTCGTTTTTCAGTCCCATCGTTTGAAGGGTATTCAAAATAAACTCACTCTCTTCCACTCCCTTCAAACCTGTTTCGCTATCGGAAAGTACAGTCTTCAGTGTAGCCAACTTCTCAGCATTGGTTCCACTCAGAAGAATGATAGGTTGCAGTTTGGCAATAGCCTCTTCACTGATACCCTTCTCGGCCAGCTCTTTATTGACATTGTCCAAACCGATTTTATCCAGTTTATCGATTGCTACTGTAATATCTACTATTTTATCCGCCTCTCCTATGATTTCGGCAATACCGGTCAGAATCTTACGATTATTGATTTTAATGCAAACGCGGATACCGAAACGGGTAAACACCGTATCAACAATCTGCATCAATTCAACTTCGTTCAGCAATGAATCACTGCCTACGACATCAGCATCACATTGGTAAAACTCACGGTAACGTCCTTTCTGAGGACGGTCGGCACGCCATACGGGCTGAATCTGATAACGTTTGAAAGGGAAAGTAATTTCGTCACGGTGCATCACTACATAACGGGCGAAAGGCACTGTGAGGTCATAACGCAAACCTTTTTCACAGAATTTACTTGCCAGCTTAGCCGCATTGCGACTCAACAGCTCTTCGTCAGTAATGCCTGAAAAATAATCACCGGAATTCTGAATCTTAAAAAGTAGTTTGTCACCTTCTTCACCATATTTCCCCATCAGGGTAGAAAGCATCTCCATAGAAGGAGTTTCTATCTGCTGGAAACCATACAGATGATAAACGTCACGAATGGTATTGAATATGTAGTTACGCTTCGCCATCTCTACGGGCGAAAAATCACGTGTTCCTTTAGGTATACCTGGTTTTGCTGCCATTGTTCTAACTGTTTTATTGAATTGAGTTGCAAAGTTATATGAAATAATTGATTATTGAAACAGAAACCACAGACTTTCTGTGAATCTGTAAGCAAATGTATCCGGTGTCCGGTTCCGTTAAGACTGTTCATTTTCGGACAATACTTTTTAATGCCATTCTGCTCAATAAGAGATATTTATTAATTTGGTATACTATTTGCTTTCTGAAAGACAAAGAAATCACATTATCTAACAGAAATCATATGAAAACAGTTTTTTTGATCATTACAATGTTATGCCTTGGACTATCGGGAATGGCACAAAACAACGAAAAAAAAGAATTTGAGAGAAAGTACAGCGCACTCACTCAGGAAGTAGCAAACGCCCGCAAACAGAAAGATTACAAAAAGGCCGAGAAATTAAATTGGGAGAAACTGAAGTTGTATCAAGGATTGCCTCAACAACTTCAGGAAAATGCAAAAAATATAACAGGATTGGTTTATTACGACCTTGCTTGCTATCAGGCACTTCAGGGAAAGAAAAAGGCAGCCCTAAAAAACTTTGAGAAGGCTTTCAACTCCGGATGGAATGATTACAACCATGCTAAAGGTGACAGTGACATCGACAATTTACGTAAAGAGAAGAAGTATCTGGAAATAATGGCTAAAATGCGTCTGGACAGTGACTATCTGTATATTCTGCAACAAGCCGAAGGATACAACAGAACTGAAACAAAACCGATATGTTATAATGAATCAGTAACTGACACTCTACCCCGCTTCACCTACATGAATCCTAACGACAGTAATCTGGTACAGTTACGGAAACATTTCAACCTGGATAGTATCGCCGGAAGCGGAGACGAGATCTCTAAAATCAAAAACCTTCTCTACTGGGTTCACAACATAGTTCCGCATGATGGCAATTCACGTAATCCGGAAGAGCGGAACACAATAGCCATGGTAGAACTTTGCAAAAAGGAGAACCGGGGCGTAAACTGCCGGATGATGGCACAAATGCTGAACGAGTGCTATCTGGCTATGGGATTCAAATCCCGTTTCATCACCTGTATGCCCAAAGTGATGATCAACGATTGCCACGTCATCAATGCGGTCTACTCCAACACCCTCGACAAATGGTTATGGATGGACCCGACATTCAACGCTTATGTAACAGATGAAAAAGGAAACCTTCTGGGCATTGGTGAAGTGCGCGAACGCCTCCGCAACAATCAACCCGTTGTACTAAACGAAGACGCAAACTGGAATAATAAGAATAAGCAGACCAAAGAGTATTATCTGGATTACTATATGGCCAAGAACCTGTATTACGTAACTTGCCCTCTGCAAAGCGAATATAACGCAGAAACAAACTATCCGGGCAAAAAGTGGCCGATGTATATCTCGTTAGTTCCGGAAGGATACAGTAGCAATGGAAAGCCCGGTGCCACCGCCTACGACTCACATAATGACTCTTACTTCTGGCAATCACCTTATCAGGAATAAGCCTAAAAGATCAAACTATATTATCCCCAAACATCATAGACAACACCAATTCTAAACGTTATTTGTAGAATCCATGATGTTTGGGGCAACCTTTAAACGACTTATTTCACATGATATGTAAAAATAACCGGATTGTCTCCCTCCTTTATCTGCCCTAGCAAACTGGACATTTTTTCATTAATATCTTCTTCAGCAGACAATTTCTTTTGCTCGCATAGTACTTCAGATGAATAAATGAAGAAAATCCGACTTTGTTTTCCCTCTACCGACATATAATTGGGCAAAGGCAACTGATAATCCGTATTGATAATTACCTGATAATTGTTCACTGTACTAGTGGCTTTTGAAAGCAAACACATGCCGGGTTGGTTGGTTCTAAACAACAAATAGGAAGGAGTATCACATAAATCAGTCATAGTATATACATATTTTCCTTGATAACAGAACTGATTCAAATCATTACATTGGAACTGACGCTGCTTATCACTCTCCGGAAAAGCCTTATCTTTCCAATCTACCATATAAAGTGGTTCAATCGATTCTCCCGTTATCCGATATATATGATTGTCAAACTTACGGGTAAATAACACTGAGGCAGTATTCGTAATTTGGTAATTACCAGAAGAACAAAACGGTGCTGTTTCGTATAAAGGTTCTAATAAAGAAGTTTGTTTACCCGTTTCCTTATTAATCACTATCAGAGAATAATCTGATACCACTCCATTAGCATAAGTATCATTCTGCAAATAGATAAATCCTTTATCCACGGCAAAAGATTGATACATATCGTCTAATGGATAAGAAGACAGCTATGTACCCTCCAAATCATAGTAAAGAATTTGCGAAGGATAGGTTAAAAGCAACAATTTATTTTCTGCTACATCAATAGCGATATCGAACAGGTCAACATACTCTCCCTTCCCATTCCCCACAGCACGTATCGTAAATAAATGTTTCCCGGAAAGAGTATAACAAAGCACCTGCTTCATCCGCTTATCCAGAATAAAATATCGTCCGTTAGATTCATAGACTCTATCAATGTTATTTATTAAAGCTTCTTCATTTGTTTCGGGCATAAAAAGAGATAAGCTATCTAAGAAAAACGTATCAGCTATCATAGAAGAACCGACTTCAAAAGAAACCGGCTGCACCCGAGACTCTGTAGCAACATGACTACAGGCCCCCAACAATAAAGAAATGCAAAATATAAAAAAGGCTGTTCTAATTTTCATACTTCTCAATCTACCGGAACCCAACTTTCGGTTATACCTGATGTACAGTTTATCACTCTAACTCCAAAACAGGATGTTTCTGTTACCACGCGATATGCAAAAACGTTTTGTCCTCTCAGGGTTATAAGATAAGGACCATATTGATTGGTATTTGATTTTTTACTATATACCCGATCTCCACCATCGGCATTTACAAAGATATATATAAAAAGAGACTATCAACATTTAGAACATAAAAAACACTTCCCTATACACAATAAAAGAGGCTCCGCAGAAAAATCTACGGAGCCTCTTTTATTGTGTATAGATGAAAGATCACTCTCTACGTCCCATAAATATCATAATGTAGTAAATCAGTGTAGCCAACGAACCAAGGGCAGCAACTACATAAGTATAAGCGGCTGAACGAAGGGCATCTTCTGCCTGTCTATGATTATATGAATTCGTTATACCTGAAGCACTCAGCCATACCAATGCACGCTTACTTGCATCGATCTCCACCGGAAGGGTGATAAAACTGAATAACGTAGTCATAGCAAACAAGATAATGCCGGCAAACAACAACTGCGGGAAAGGCTCTAACAGCAAAATACCGGCAAGCAACAACCATGTCATCCACTGAGAAGCGAACGAAACGACCGGTACCAGCTTGCTGCGCAGTGTCAAGGGTGCATAAGCCCGCGCATGCTGCACCGCATGTCCACACTCGTGAGCAGCTACGGCAGCGGCCATGATACTGTTACTGTCATATACTCCTTCACTCAGATTCACTGTCTTATTGGCAGGATTATAATGATCGGTCAACTGTCCGGGAGTATGAGTCACCTGAACATCGTATATTCCGTTATCTTGTAACATTTTAATAGCTACGTCGCGTCCTGTCATTCCATTTCCTGTCGGTATCTTGGAGTATTTTTTGAACTTGTTCTGCAGATTCATCTGCACCAGCCAGCTAACGAGAGCAATGCCAATAAAAATAATCCATTGAAATCCTATTACCATATTCTTTCTTATTTAATTGTTATATATGTGTTATCATACAAATAGCTTGCCAAAAATAAACAAAAGCGACGTACAGGGAGTTTACCGTACATCGCTTTTATGAAGAATTAGCTAAAAATTAGTCAATTGTAAGTTCTACCACGTAGTCTACATCCGTTGGAACTTTAGCAAGTTCCAGTACAATTCCTTCCTTATTCTTTGTGAAACGTACCGGTGTTTTGTCAGCAAAGACCACCGCCTTTTTCACTTTCTTATCGACAATAGGCAAGAAGAGTGCCTTATCCTGTAAATTAAGAATGTGTACATAAAGTTTATTGCCTTTTTGAGTCGTTACTCCCCAATCATGCGGAGCAACCAGACCGCCTCTGGTTCCATAAATAGTTTCACCATATTTCGACATCCACTCTCCCACTTCCTTCAAGCGCTGAACGGCCACTTCCGGAAGTTCACCATCAGGTTGCGGACCGATGTTCATCAACAGATTTGCATCTTTACCGGCAGCTTTCACCAGATAGTGAATCAAAGTTTTAGTCGATTTATAATTCTGATCTGTAATCTTGTATCCCCACATACCATTCATCGTCTCACATGTTTCAAGAGGCAGATGGCTGACGCTTTGTCCCGAAAGTCCTGCAGTATTCTCTCCCGGCAAATCACGCTCGAAGATTTGAATATCTTCTCCGGCAAAAGGTGTCTGATGGTGGTTGTTACCTACCAGGCAAGCCGGCTGCAAACGATGAATAAGTGCATATTGCTCGGGAAGTTCCCAATCGAAATCGGGATTGATGTCCTGATCCCACCAACCGTCAAACCAGATAGCGCCGATCGGACCATAATTAGTCAGCAGCTCTGTCAGCTGATTATTCATAAACTGATAATAGCTCTTCCAATCTCCTTTCGGATTGGGACGTCCGGTTCTACGTCCGGTTCTTCCCTGAGGAGCATCTTCACGATACCAGTCTATATGTGAATAATAGAAGTGAAGTTTGATGCCATGTTTGGCACATGCATCGGCCAGCTCCTTCACCACATCACGTTTGAAAGGAGTCGCTTTTACAATGTTATAATCAGAGTACTTGGTATCGAACATCGAGAATCCCTCGTGATGGCGAGTAGTGAAGCAAATATATTTAGCTCCGGAAGCCTTGATGGCTGCTACCCATTTGTCTGCATCAAACTTCGAAGGATAGAATCCCCCGGCCAGTTTGGCATACTCTTTATAATTCAGGTTATTGTTTGTCATCGTCCACTCTCCGGTAGCGAGCATGGCATAGAGTCCCCAATGAAGGAAGATTCCAAACTTATTGTCCTGAAATTCACTCCGGGCTTTCAGGTTAGCCTCTGTCGGTTGATACTTTTGCTGTGCTGTCAGGGAAGCTGTCATTCCCACTAATAGCAAAAACGTAATAAAATGTTTCTTCATAAGTATTATAAATAAAAAGGCCTCACTTCGGGCCTCTCCGGAAAGAGAGGGAGGAAGAAAGGCCTCATTTTAAATCAATGCTTTTTATAAAGTCTGCTTTTCCTTCTCCACAAAAAAGGGAGAAAGGTGAGGCTTTCTTATTCTTCTGTATATCTAATGATAGTTTGTTCGCGGTCAGGGCCTACCGACACAATCTTGATCTGTACGCCCAACTGTTCTTCAAGGAACGAAAGATAAGCATTGAATTCTTCAGGGAATTCATCTTCACTCTGCATTTTTGTCATATCAGTCTGCCATCCCGGAAGTTCCACATAGATCGGCTCTACCTCATCGGTTATGTCGTAAGGGAAGTAATCGATCTCTTCACCATTCATCTTGTAAGCAACACAAGCTTTGATCGTTTCGAACGTATCGAGTACGTCGCTCTTCATCATGATCAGCTTAGTGACACCGTTAACCATAATAGAATACTTCAGTGCAACCAGATCCACCCATCCGCAGCGGCGTTTACGTCCGGTTACCGAACCAAACTCGTGGCCAAGTGTACAAATCTGATCCCCTGTCTTATCGAACAACTCTGTCGGGAACGGCCCCGAACCTACACGTGTGCAATAAGCTTTAAAGATACCATATACATCACCGATCTTATTCGGAGCAACCCCCAAACCTGTGCATGCACCTGCACAAACTGTGTTCGAAGAAGTTACGAACGGATAAGAGCCAAAATCAATATCCAGCATAGTACCCTGAGCACCTTCGCAAAGAATGGATTTGCCGTTATCGAGCAAACCGTTTATTTCATGTTCACTATCCACCAACTGGAATTGTTTCAGGTATTCGATTCCTTCGAACCAGGCTTTTTCAAGTTCTGTCAAATCATATTCATAGTTCAAACCTTTCAGGATCTGTTCGTGGCGAGCTTTTGCCGCAGCATATTTCTGTTCAAAGTTATGCAGGATATCACCTACACGAACGCCATTACGGCTCACTTTATCCGTATAAGTCGGACCGATACCTTTTCCGGTAGTTCCTACCTTAGCATCGCCTTTGGCAGCTTCATAAGCCGCATCCAGAATACGGTGTGTAGGCAAAATGAGGTGCGCTTTCTTCGAAATATGCAGTCTCTCCTTGAGGTTATGTCCCGATGCCTCCAGCGCTTCTGCCTCAGCTTTGAACAAAGCCGGATCGAGCACAACACCGTTACCGATGATATTTACCTTGTCCCCCTGGAAGATACCTGAAGGAATGGAACGAAGCACATATTTCTGTCCTTCGAATTCAAGTGTATGACCGGCATTCGGGCCACCCTGGAAACGTGCAACCACATCGTATTTCGGAGTTAAGACGTCGACAACTTTTCCTTTACCTTCGTCGCCCCATTGTAATCCTAATAGAACATCTACTTTCATTTTTCTTTTTTATTGTTGTTATTTACTTTTTTCCGTTTGTTAGCTCTGTCGCACTTGCTGCATATACCATATATATATAAGGAGTAATGCGAAAGTTGAAAGCGGCTTAATTTACTGTTTTCAATCGCGTTCTGCAAAGCCTCGTTCTGAAACTCGGTGACCTTGCCGCATTGTGTACATATCTGGTGATGATGCGTCTCGCGATTATATGATTTTTCGTATTGGGAGGAAGTACCGAACTGATGTTTGATAACCAGCCGGGCATTGATAAGTAAGATGATGGTGTTATAAAGCGTAGCTCTGCTCACCCTGAAATTCTCCTGATTCATCATCTGTGAATACAGCATATCGATATCGAAATGCCCGTCAATGGAGTATATGGTGTCCAGTATCGCATAACGTTCAGGAGTCTTGCGATGTCCGTTCGCATTTAGATATTCTGTGAATATCTGCCGTACCGTATCTTTCACATTTTGAGTTTCCATATCGGCGCCGTTTTAGCGCCAACAAAGTTAATTGTTTTTTGCGGAAAGCAAAAATATATCTGTAAATTTGCAGCCAACCACTAAAAAAATGTTTTATGACAAGAGTCCCCTTTACACAAAACCATCGCTGGCACTTGCCTCTCCTCCTTCTCGTTTTCTGCTGTTCTTTCTTCATTAACAATGGAGCTATCTTTGCAGATATCATGGAGTCGAGAAATATCATCACTGCACGTGAGATGGTATACGATCATAATTGGCTGGTACCAACCATGAACGGAGAATTAAGATTGGAAAAGCCTCCTCTCCCCACCTGGATTGCTGCCATAACCGAAATGATTTCGCCAGACAACCTTCCTTTACAACGCGCCATGGCCGGATTTGCCGCTGTCATGTTAGTACTCTTTTTTTATAAATTCGCCACCAAGCTAACCGGCAACCGAACCTATGCCCTGGTATCTTCACTCGTCTTATGTACTTCGTATAACATTATTCTGATGGGACGTACGGCTACCTGGGATATCTACTGCCATGCGTTCATGATGGGAGCCATTTATTATCTTTATCTTGCTTTAAGGCAGAATCCATGCAAGTGGACTTATTTTATCGGTGCAGGTATTTTTATGGGATTATCTTTTCTCGGCAAGGGTCCCGTATCTTTCTATGCCCTGCTTCTCCCGTTCGTATGTGCCTACATCTTATATTACCGCAAAGAGACTCAAATGAAAGGAAAGTGGATTGCACTCGCTGTCATGATTCTCATCGGCATCGTACTCAGCACTTGGTGGTATGCCTATATTTATATCTATCATCAAGAGATGGCTTCCTACGTGTTCCACAAAGAGTCTTCTTCCTGGAGTAATCACAACGTACGTTCCTGGTATTATTACTGGCAATTCTTTTTGGAGACGGGTGTATGGTCACTGCTGACACTGACCACTCTTTTAGTACCCTTCTGGAAGAAGCGAGTAGAATCATCCAAAGAATATCTGTTCTGTCTGAGCTGGATGTTACTGATCCTTTTCTTTCTGTCCCTGCTTCCGGAAAAGAAAACACGCTATCTACTCCCGATATTGTTGCCCGCAGCCCTGACAATGGGACATCTATTTGTATATTGGATTCGGCAGGCAAAACAAAAAATGCCACAACTTAAGGATAGGGTACTCTACCGCATCAATGCTTACTTGATTGTAGTAGCCGCATTGGCCCTACCTATAGCGCTTTATCTATTCATGTACCGGGAAGGACGGATGGGAACGGGAATGTTCGTATGGTTGGTCGTATTGTTCCTGACAGTAGCAGTATGGCTATTCCGATCTGCTTTCAAACTTCAGCCCTTTTCCTTCCTGATGGGAATCGTGGCGTTATTTGCTGTTGCCGAACTATTTGTGATGCCTTATATAGGAAGTTTTGTGAGCAACTCGGATCCCAAAAGTATCAGTGCTACCCGAGAGAATCCGGAACTGCAACCTTTACCGTTTTACCACAGTAAAGACGAAGTGTTGCGCATCGAACTGGTATACGAAGCACATAAAAAGATCGGGGACATGGATTTAAGCAATAAAGAGGAGATCATAAAAGCGCTGCCGTTCGTCCTTATCTCACAAAAGCCGGCGGAACAGCTGATTCCGGATTCTATCCGAAAGGACCTGAACCTCCGTTTTATTGATTGTTATGACAACAACCGCTGGGCAAAAGGACATAAAAGATATGACAGCGTATTTATCAGCAATGTGACAATTGTAGAACCGATAAAGGAACAATAACCAGAAGACAGTATATAAAAACGATGAATGGTGAACAATAAAGGGTATATTCGTAATCAATACCACCCGTTTATTGTTCACCATCCGTCATTTATAATCAATCGTTTATCTCGTCTTTCACCATCGCATACAGCATCTGTTCCGCCTCTTTTTCAGAGTTCTCCATGCCTTCTACCAGACGGCAAACTTGAAAAGCATGTTCCTCACTATGCTGCATATACTTACGGATGGCAAGCATTGCCGCATTGCGAACATGATAACTCCCTGACTGTACGGCACAAATCGCCTGATCGAGCAACTCACCGGCAGGACGCTGGGCCATATCTCCCTTTTTCATCAGCAACCGGGCTATGGTGAGATAGCCACACACTTGTGTATATTCCGCCTCATCCGCAATCCATTGGAAAGTTTTCGCCGGAGCATAAGGCAAATTCTGAAACAGATTCATACATGTCAGTTCAGCGATCTCGATATTCCGAATATCCTCTACCCAAATATCGGCTATCTCGGGAAAGAAAGTATCTATCGGCTGTAATAAGCCTGCCAGAATCTTACATTCACGGATATTCTCTTTCCACAAGGCTTGTGCCAGATCATGACTCTTCTCGTAAGCGGCAGCAATGCTTTTGATACGGGGCAATTCAACACCAAAGTTCAGTTTATAGTCCAGCCCCTTTTCACGCATGCTTTGAGACACGACTCCGTTCATAGAGAGGCGGAGTTGTGTTTTTATATCTTTCAGTTGTTCTTTTACGTCCATAAGTTAATCATTTATAGAAGGCAGCGGCGAATAGTCCCTGCTATAACGCAGCATCTGCTCGGCATAGCCTTCATCATAGGTTACTTGTACATCTACTATATTTCCCTGCTCGTCAATGACCGCATCGTATCTCGGATTCACAAATCCCTTATAAGGTGCCAGGTTCAATTTTTTATAACGAGTCAATACTTCGGAATGAAGTCCCGGGTCTACTTTCACGGCATAGGTCTCCACCAATGAGCGGGCTGCGTCAAAGTCTCCGGTAGACTTGATACGTTGTATCTCGGCCAGCAGTTCGCCGAACAGATGACGAAGCTTCTGATAATCGTTTACTACGACATAAGTCTTTCCATCTTTCTGTACCATTTCCACCACTTTATCAGCCTTTCCTTTCTCAAATACCCAACGGGCAATAAGCTGACGATTACGCATATGCGCCTCTTCAACACTGTTGCCCGGCTCGATACGCACCAACTGGGTCATGAGTCCATTCATCAGATAAGTATAATATTCGGCCTTATAAGCATCTTCACTCGGCACCAGTCCCAACTCCAGCAGTTTGGGATCAGCTACATAATAAAGACCGAACAGATCGGCACGTGCCTCTTCTATTGTAGAGCCATAGGCTTTCAATGCATCCGGATCGACTCCCGGAAGCAACTTTCCGGAACCGTGTCCCAGGCATTCGTGCAGGTCGGTATGCAGTTCACCCGTCAGATCGGCATATTTATCAATCAGCTGCTTTTCTGTGTCACTGTACACAAACTCCTCGTTGAACCCGTTTCCGTGGGCCGCCTTATTATAAGCATCGGTAATATTCCCGATAGTCACCGACTTGGAACCGTGATGACTGCGAATCCAGTTAGAATTGGGCAAGTTGATGCCAATGGCAGTCGAGGGATATAAATCTCCTCCCAAGATAGCGGCAGTGATTACTTTGGCAGTTACTCCTTTCACCTTTTCCTTTTTAAACTGTTTGTCCACAGGTGAGTGATCTTCGAACCATTGGGCATTACTGCTTATCAGTTCTGTCCGACGGGTGGCCTCCAGATCTTTAAAATTCACAATCGACTCCCAACTGGCTTTCATGCCAAGCGGATCACCATAACTTTCGGTAAATCCGTTTGTGAAGTCAACACGGGAATTCAGATCCTTCACCCAAAGAATGGCATATTCGTCAAACGTCTTCAGATCACCGGTCTCATAATATTCAATCAACTTGCCGATAGCCGCTTTCTGAGCATCGTCTTCGGCCACTCCTTCAGCTTTCTTCAGCCAATACACAATCTTCTCGATAGCCTGAGTATAGAGTCCCCCTACTTTCCAGACCTTCTCTATTATTTTTCCGTCTTCTTTCACCAAACGGCTGTTCAGCCCGTAAGAGACAGGAGTTTCGTCTTTAGGGTTCTTCAACGCATTATAAAAAGCCTCAGCCTCCTGCTGAGTCACCCCGTCATAGTAATTGCTGGCCGAAGTCAGCACCAAGTCTTCACCATCGGCCTGATTCACACGTTTCGGCATTACCTTCGGATCGAAGATCACGGGAGACAGTTCTTCAAAAAGTTGTTCTACCGTCTGCCCTTGAGCCAAAGGGAGCTTCGAAGCGTCAACACTGAGCAATGCCTGCTTCAGAAACTCCGGTGTAAAGCCCGGAACAAACTTCTCCGAGCCATAATGGTGATGAATACCGTTCGAGAACCACACACGCTTCAGATAGGTGGTCAGATTCACAAAGTCCGGGCTGTTTCTGTCACCCGCATAATCCGTATAGATCGTCTCAAGCATCCTCCGGATGGTAAGATTGTATTTTCCGTTCTGATCGAACAGGATATCCCTTCCTTCGAGCGCAGCTTGAGTCAGATAGTATACCAACTCTTTTTGTTTGAGAGTTAAATTCTCAAATCCGGGTACGCGATAGCGTAATATCTGTAAGTCTGCAAATTGTTCCACTGTATATTTAAAATTATCTGCCTCAGCAGTGTTTGTTTTTTTGGCGCCGCCGCAAGCAGTCAACAAGATTACGGTTGCAGCCATTGAAATTAAATGTTTCTTCATACTTTAGACATTATGGTTATAAAACAAAAAAGGAAATATCTCAAAGACATAGCCTGAGATAATTCCTTTTTATTCCGTTTCAAGAAATGCAATTATTTCTTTTTTTCTGCGTGTTTTTTACGATATCCGTTGGGTGTTTCACCTACGTTTTTATAAAATGCAGCGTAAAAAGACTGACGGTTAGCGAAACCAACCATCGCACTGATTTCCTCTACATTCTTGTCGGCATATCTTTTATCCGTCAACAAGTGCAAAGCATCTTTTACTCTGTACTCGTTCAGCAGGCAAGAATAGTTCATACCAAAGCGAGAATTAACTACAGCTGAAAGATAACGGGTATTGGTTTTCAGTTCCTTAGCCAAATCCTTAGCTGAATAGTCCGGGTCTCTGTACTTCTTCTGTACAACAATGATGTTCAGGATTCTGTCGTACAATTCATCTGCCAATTCGGGTCTGATCAAAGACCGGTAAGCAGCTTTCTTTTCTTTTTTCTCCCTTAAATTGTAAGGGCGTTTTTTAGGAGTTTCTTCCTGGGTTTTGTTTTCTAAATCACTCATTGAATTAACTGGTTAGGGTTTGTTTTTAAATATCACTATTAATTTGTAACTTTAGATGTCACAAATTTCATACATTATTTTGATATACACAACTTTTTCGTATATATTTTTGATATAAAAACAATCAAAATCGTCGAAAAGTAGGTAAAAAGGGCTGTTAATAAGAATATTTAACTTTTAGTAACCCGAAAATAAAGCGTACCTTTGCCCGAAAGATGAACGAAAAATATCAAATGATACAGACCCTCAAAACTTATTTCGGTTATGATAGCTTCCGTCCTTTGCAGGAAGAGATCATCCACAACCTGATAAGTAAAAAAGACTCACTGGTATTGATGCCTACGGGGGGAGGCAAATCAATCTGCTATCAGCTTCCGGCTCTGCTTATGGAAGGCACAGCCATTGTTATTTCGCCCCTTATTTCACTGATGAAGGATCAGGTAGAAACTCTACGTGCCAACGGAATACCGGCAGGTGCACTAAACAGCAGCAATGACGAAACCGAAAATGCCAACTTACGCAGAGCCTGCATCTCAGGACAACTTAAGCTCCTCTACATCTCGCCCGAGAAATTACTGTCTGAAGCCGACTATCTGCTGAGAGACATGACCCTCTCACTGTTTGCAGTGGACGAGGCCCACTGTATTTCACAATGGGGGCACGACTTCCGCCCGGAATATGCCCGGATGGGATTCTTACGCAACCAGTTCCCCAATGTGCCTATGATCGCCCTGACTGCTACGGCAGATAAAATTACCAGGGAGGATATCGTCCGCCAGTTGCAATTGAGACAACCGCAAATATTTATTTCATCGTTCGACCGCCCCAACCTGAGCCTGTCTGTAAAAAGAGGCTATCAACCCAAGGAGAAAAGTAAAGCGATCGTAGATTTCATTACCCGTCACAGGGGGGAAAGCGGAATCGTCTACTGCATGAGCCGTAGTAAGACCGAAACAGTGGCACAGATGCTGCAAAAGCACGG
>ERZ791621.494-NODE-494-length-20458-cov-2.5532_pt1 | contig 20458 bp, 19 predicted proteins | sample MGYA00510270_ERZ791621 | MGnify/ENA primary metagenome ERZ791621 (study PRJEB30046, sample SAMN00715189) | human gut metagenome | study: EMG produced TPA metagenomics assembly of the A metagenome-wide association study of gut microbiota in type 2...
CTCCATTTCCGGCTCAGGGTGCAAACTCCCGTCACCAGGCAGGCCAGTGCCAGAATAATAAGCTTGATATAAGGAATAAGATTCTCCATAACAATTTACTTTAATGATTTACTTTAATAATCTGATTACTTTAATTTGATTGATATATGATTTACTCTTTAAGTATTTATATGTGTCATACTACATTTCCGTCTGGAAAGCCCTGTTCCTGCCCCTGGTTATTTCCAGGCACCTGAGAGTATATCCGGATGGGGCTTTGAACAGCATGAACGGCTTTTCACAACCCGGCAGGCGTGTAGGTTGCCCCCGGAGCAAAGAGATCCACCTGGCGGGAGAGAGTTTCCCGGGATCTACTCCGGATTCGCGGAGAATATCCAGCATCGGCTTCGTGTCATAGGGTATGCCCCCCACATACAGGCTGATTTTGTCTGAGGAAATGGTAAACTCCCTGTTTCCCCAGGAAAAGGAACGCAGGGTCGTATGTCTGCCCTCCTGCAGAGGCCCGTCGAAAGAATCATTCTTATCCATATTCATAATCTAAATCTTATATTTCCATTTCTGCCGTTTTGATACTCCGGAGAGCCGGAGCGGTTATCTTCAGTCCATATCCGGCCGGTTCCTTTACGGTCATAAGCATCCTGCCGTCGGGAAGCGCTATTCCTTTACCGCTGAAAAGAGATTTCCATCCCTCCGGACTGAGGGAGGCCGGCTCCAGCCCGGCCCTCTTCATCTCCTTCAGGAACGGTGTGACATCCCGGACTCCGTCTTTACTTCTGAGAGATCCGGCGGCATATCCGGGGGTAAGCTCAAGTTCTCCTTTCGGGGTCTGTATCTTTTCCGGTATGCGGGTGGCCGCCGTTCTCTTCAGGTTTTCCCGGCTGGCCGCGAGCAGACCCTTCAGCTCCCTGTCATCAACCTCGATGCTGACTTACCTAACTTCCGCAGAAGGTTCCTGAAGGCAATGCGGATCTTGTCCCATACACGGACATCCGCCCCGCTTTCGGCCATATATGCCAGGTATTCTTCCGTTGCGGTACGTATATCCATTTTTCCCGTACCGGCCAGCCGGACAATCTCCCCGCGCACCTTTTCCCCGCATCCGGCGAAAATGTCATCCAGGAACGCGTCCATATGCTTCCGACCGGCCAGTTTGCGCAGGCCGTAATGCCCCACTCCTTCGTGCAGCAGGGTGCGCTCGATATCCTCCCTGCCGGCCGCTTTGGGCAGGTACAGGCAGATACGGTCCGAAGGGATATCGTACCAGCCCCTTATATCCTTTCCGCCCGCAATAAGGGCACGTACTTTGGGAGAATCCACCTCGCCGATGGAATGGATGATGCTCACGGGGATATGCTGTTTGCGGGCCAGGGAAGCGGCATGGCGGGAGAGTTCCGCCATCCGTTCATCCCCGTAAAGAAAAACCTGCCCGCTTCCGGTATGGGCAGGAGTGAAGGCTCCCGTCCCACCCGCAAGCCGGAACCGCACACCTTTAATTTCCGACGCCAGTTTCACAGCCTCGTTTCTCGAGGATTCATCCTTGGGTTTATAAACAAACACTTGCAGCCCGCTTTCACGGATCGATTTGGAAACGTCTTCATTTACATTCTCCGGTACGATTGCCGCTACAAATTCATTCAAATAGACCGGCCGCTCGAACTTGGTCTCAAAATACATGGCGGGACATTCGTTCTGTATGGCATCAACCATCTCTTTAAGTTGCCGTACATCCTCCCGGGTAAGTTCCACCCCGTACTCACGTTTGGCAAAACTTCCGGGATCAGGTTTCAGCGCGATATCCTCCACACGGTAAAGGCCGGTATCATCAAAGGTGCCGCCACCCGGGTTAAGCTTGATTCCCAGATCAAAGTAGACCTCCTGCCATTTGTCCCTGAATGCCTCCAGGTCACTATGGTCAGTGATCAGTTTCCCCTTCTGCCGGCGAATACCGTCCAGTGTTCCGACCGGCTTCATAAGAGCGGCTGCAAATTTAGAGAAGGAACCTCCCCAGCCGGTCGCGGCGGCCAGGCCCTGCTGTTTCATTAACCCGGAGACATTCTCCAGGGTATGGGGAAGATAGATCCTGATACCATCCGGAGTATAACCTTTAAAAAGGACCTCTTTGATACCGTATTTGTCCGCAAGACTTTCCTTCCACTCCGCATACTGCCAGCTTAGCGCTTCCGATCCGTTGATCTTATCCAAAGCGTCCTGCAGGGTATGATAGGTATCAACACTGCCGGCCTGGCGGATATCGGTCTTCACCCTGTCATAGAAGTCTTGTACGGAACTGTATTCATAGCCCCTTTCTTCTATATCATTCAGCTTCTGGACAGCTTTTCTGTAAGCCAAACCTTTTTGTTTTTGTTCCGGGAACGCTTGTATTTTATCCTGTAATCCCCGTTTCCTTGTTTCGATATAATCTTTGAATTTTGTCTGATCACCACCGAAGTTTTCTTCTATATAAACCTCCAGCAGGGCCGTGTTGCGTTCATCATAGTTATCGAGCGCGTCGATGGCAGATATCCGGTTCCGCAGATGTTCCCCAAAGAGCGGCTCCACCTTCCTGAATTCGGGTGCCTCGCCTCTTTCATATAAAAACTGATAAGCGAACGCACTCCCCTCGTCGCGCCCGTCCATGTAATTATTCCAGGCACTGCGTACATCCGGTTGCATCTCTTGCGGCAGCCTGGAAATGGCATCCCGGACACGCCCGCTGCCGTCACCGGAAAACTGCCTTTCTATTTGCGGATAAACGGGTGTCCACGCGTCTCCGCTGAATGTTCCGGCATTCCTTCCGGTGCGTTTGTCAATCATGGAAGAAGGGAGTATCAGGGAAATCTCCCCGTATCCTTCATGTGACTGCCTGGCTATATCGATCACGGCGGCACTGGGATTGGCAAGCCCTCCAAGCTTCAAGGCTTTAAGCAGCTTCTCCTCACTGATATTATGCAGGCCCACCAAAGATTTGCCGCCGTCATTTTCTTTGACCTCACGAAAGAGTATATCACCATTCTCTTTTTTGAACGCTTCCATTACTTTTTCATCAGCGGCATTCAATGCTGCAACGGCTTCTTCTTTCATCTTCCTGAGTGTTTTGTCTTTTTTCATTGCCTCCCTCTCCTTCAGTCCTTCCGGAGATCTTGTTTGTGCGGAAACGGTCGTTTGTGTAGGATAATTCTCTGCGATATAATCAAGAATCCTGTCCTGCCATTCCTGTTCCGTATCCTCCAGCTTCTCACGGAGGGCAGCTAAGACGGCAGGAATATTGTCATTGCGGACCGTTTCCGTTTTCATACTCCTGTAACCGGTAAAGGAAGCGGGGACGCCATGATGGACTTCCCGGAAACGTATGTCGTTGTTGCCCGGTGAAAAAACACCTGTGTTCCGTTCGGAATATAAATATTTACCGGATGCCTTTAATTGGTTTGGAGCGAATACCGCCATATATTGAACACCTTCATCCAAGGCATGGATGGCGTCATATCCTCGTGACCGGATGATTTCCTGCATGGAAGGTGTCTCAACCACACGCCATGAATTTCCCCCTTCCAATATCTTTTCCGCCTCTTTCCGGGAAACGGGAACTTCCATGCCAAGATAGAAATCATAGGCCGTGAGCTGTCCTTCTAATGCGTCCAAGATATCTTTTACGGCATTTGGATTCTTTACGTCAAACGGTTGCCTGGCATTGACGAAGAGGTCATACACATAACTGTCTGTGGTCCACTGTTCCCTTCCGTCTTCACTGTCCGGGATACTCATGCTGCGCGTTTCACCGATACTTCTGGCTTTTTCTTCCGTCAAAGAGGTAAAGATCAGTCCATTGTATGCACCACCCCTGAACGTATGGAAAGGTGCGTTAATTGTTTGAATCTCCCAATCATCGGCAATTCTGAATTTACTCCTGTCAGCCGCCTGATCCCGTGAAATCGGAGTGCCATGATACACCACCAGAGGCTCCCCATTGGCATCTCTGACCTTGGATGCTTCATTCAGATTGTTCTCCCAATCCCCGAACCACTCCCTGAATGCCCGGGTACGTACCTGTGCCCACTGCTTTTCATTCAGGTTGGTTGCCTGTCCGTTCGGAGCTTTCATGTAACTGCCTTCCGCCTTACTGCGGGCTATGATTGCCTGCTCCTCGGTTGTGAAAAGATGTTCGGATATCTGTTTCATCCCATGAAAGAATAAGTATGTTACTTGATTGGTCATTAAAGAGAAATACTTGTTTACTTAAGCAGGACTCAAGTAAACAAGTAAATTCAAAAAACATGTTTTTATCGGTCGTACATTGGTACGTTACATGTCGGCACTGGCCTGCCGGGTAAGGCTGTTGACCGTATTCACAGCTTTTACCGCATACCCGACCGGAGTCTTGGTAAGCATGAAGGAGGCTCCCTTTGCGGCCGGCTTGGACGCTCCGGATATAAGGGAGGGTTGTATGGCCTTTCCATTCATCAGGGAGTGCCACTCTTCGGCTTTCATGGCTTCCACCTTGACTCCCTTCCCACGAAGATCCTTGAGGATGCTCTCCACGTTGGACCCTTTCTTTTCGGGGACAGCGGATGAATTGAATTCCTCAAAGGCCTTGATAAGTCTTTGCTCCCTGTCCTTACCCTGTGGGAGTTCCCGGATTTCCCGGATCTCCTTATCCAGTTTGGTTATTGCCGTCTTAACCTGCCTGGCGGAAGTTTTTCGCGTGGATTGCGTACTCTGTTCGGTCTTTTTTCTGGGTGCGCGCCGTGTCGCGGAAGATTCCGGCGCTTCGGATGACGGCTCCGCTTCCCGGTCCGCCGGCTTCTCCAGCTTCAGCCCGTACATCTCTTCAGCCTGTTTCCTGACTGCCTCTGAAGGAGAGCTGATAAGCGCAGCCGCCTCCCTATCGGCATGCAGGACAGACAGCTGAACCTTTTCCGTAGGGTGCTCAATATACCGGATATTCATTGGATTGTTCCTGACAGCGGCCAGCTGTACAGCCTCCGATGGTTCGGACACATACCTGATGGTTTCTCCTTTGGCTTGGACTGCCGCCAACTGTACGGTATCTGCCGGGGACTTGATGTGCCGCAGGGTATCCGCGTTGCCTTGGATAGCCATATGCTGTACTTTCACCGTAGGTGATTCAATGTGGCGGATGTATTCCGGATTCTTCTGCACGGTTACCAGCTGTACCTTTTCGGCCGGTTCTTTGATGGAGGCAATATGTGCCGGATCTTTCAGGACAGCCATTAACTGTACCTTTACCGCAGGCTTATTTATCAGGGAGATACATTCAGGCCTCTTTTCAACGGCTGTCAGTTGCGCTTTTTCCGTAGGGTTGGAAATAAAACCGATGTAGCCCGGTTTATGCCGGATGACGGATAGTTGTACCTTCTCACCGGGCGAAGCGATGAAATGAATATTGTGTGGTACATTCCTGACTGCGACGAGCTGTACTTTTTCCACCGGCTTATCTATAAAGCAGATGACACTTTTATCCCTCCGGATGGCGGCCATTTGGACACGTATGGAAGGATTCTCAATCATACTGATGGCACGCGGATTGCGGAGGACGGCCCGCATATCCCGGCTGAACAATGCGGCCAGGCGTTCTAAAATGGTAGGCATGGCGATTAGTTTTTAATGGGTTTGACTTCATCCAGGAATTTCTCAATGGCGGCTCCGCTTGATTTTCCATCGGCTTTATCCTTCTTCATCTGCAGTATCAACTCCCTTGCCGCATTCAGGACACCCGGCACGGGAAGAAGTTCCTCCTTGAGCATCCGTTCCACGGCCATGAAGCAGGCGCCAGGTGCGGGAGTATCTACAAGCAGGATGCTTTCCGGACAGGCGATAACCGCCGCAAGCTGCACCTTTTCTCCCGCGGGCGGCAAGCAGGCGATCAGCTCAGGTTTCTTCTGTACGGCAGCCATCTGCTGCTTCAGAGAAGGATTCTCAATTTTCAGGATCAGGTCTGGATCGTCCAGGATCCTCTCGGTCAGAATTCGGTCCGAGGACCGGTTGTTTTCATTTAACATAACATGGGTTTTTTTGGGTTATACATTTATGATTTCGGGGGCAAGATACGGCGGTTCGTTGCAATTATATTGCGACATACGTTTTTTCTCAGGAAAGAAGCATTTTTATCGTTAGAACAGTTTTCTGTAATTGGCTGATAATAAAAAATGCCTGAGCCTATCCGGCCGGACACAAAAAAACGGCAAGGTACTGAACCTATTGCCTAATGTTATTTTTTATAGTATCTTTTTATTATTCTACAATTCGCGATCGTTTTCCCAAACTGTTGTGGATCCTAGATTGAATCATATTCTATATAAAAATGTAATATATATATTGTTATAAGAAAAAATTTTGTGATCGCCCCCAATGATTGGAATCGCAACAGCTTCAATTGTCAGCTGCTTGATATCACCGAATAATAAACAATAGGGAAAAGGCATATACATGTAAACGTTTTTAGGGGGTAATACTACTTTCCTCTAGTTAAGAATGAATACTGAAAGAAATATGCAGTCAGATTGTTACTTTTGCAAAAAAAAACTATTTTTGCGAATTGTTTATCTTAAAAATACATAGAATGTCAACACATGGTAGCCTTTCAGAAGTGGAACGATTCAATCTTTTGTATAAAAGTTCGTTTAATAAGGTTTGCAACTTTGCATGCTTTTATGTGCGCAATAAGCAAGCTTCTGAAGACATCACTATGGACGCCTTCCTGCAACTGCTCGAAACCATGAAGGTGGAATCGGTTGATAACCCCATGGCTCTCCTTATCACCATCGTGAAACATAAATCGTTGGATTATCTCAAAACACAAGTACGACGGGAAGATACCAAAGATGATCTTATACAATGGAAACAGCGCGAACTAGCTATCCGAATCTCAAACTTGGAAGGCTGTAATCCCAGCTATATTTTCTCACAGGAAATCAAATCTATCGTAATGAAAACCCTCAACCAATTACCGGAACAAACCAAAAAGGTATTCATTATGAACCGCTTTGAAAATAAATCGGGAAAGGAAATTGCCCAAACTCTGGGCATCTCGGTCAAAGGGGTAGATTATCACATGAACAAGGCCCTTAAAGAACTTCGTGCTGCCCTCAAAGACTACCTCCCTATCTTAACTTGGCTCTGTTTTATGAACCCAATCAATAAAGGGTGAATTTCTTAATAGAAGTTAATTTCCTGAATCAACACTAGGGAATCCCTTCCTTCAGTCGCCATTATTACAAACGATAAAGAATTATGGACGACGAATTATTAATAGCTTATTTTAAAGGAGAGGTTTCGGATGAAGAAACTCAACGAATTACTGAATGGATAGAAGCGGAGATAGAACACCAGCGTTACTACCAACAGCTTTGCCGTCTGTTTGAAATGAGTTACTGGATTGAGGACATGCCCGAACAAACAGAAGTTGCCCTCCCCCAAAAAGCTAAAATCCTCCCGTGGAAACATTATGCCATATCTTTCATGAAGGTAGCGGCTATCTTCGTGCTGGGCTTTGCCCTGCACTTCTTCTTGAACCGGCAGACAACAACAACCCACCACGAACTACAACACCAAATCCATGTACCAACTGGACAGCATGTAGAAATAATGCTGGCCGACGGATCCAAGGTATGGCTGAACTCCGGCAGTACCCTGACCTTCCCCTCGAAATTTAACGGAAAAAAACGCCTGGTAGAACTTGACGGTGAAGGATTCTTCGAAGTAAAATCCGACAAGGAGCATCCCTTTATCGTTTCTACTTCTAAATATCAAGTAAAAGCGGTAGGTACTTCCTTTAATGTATACGACTATCAGGATTCTCCTCAATTTGAAGCGGCCCTATTGAACGGTAAAGTGGAAGTCACTACTAATGCAAAAAAATCATCGGCCGTAATTCTTACCCCCAACCAGCGTGCAGCGCTATGCCAAGGAGTATTGAAGGTCAAACCGATTGAAAATACTAACAATTATCTGTGGCGCAAAGGGATACTCTATTTTAACGAACCTCTGTTGGAAGTATTCGACAAACTGCAAGAATACTATGATGTTGAATTCCAAATCAGAAATACTTCTTTAACCAGAAAATCACCCTACTGCACCGGTAAGTTCCGTGCCAAAGATGGACTGGAACACATCATACGAGTGCTGAAAGAAACCAATCATTTTGACTATCAAATTGATTACGAAAATAAAAAAATTATCATCTTATAAATTGTGTAACTTATAAATTATAAAATGCCTATGTAAAACACCCTATTGTAGCGTAACGTAAGGCGGTTCCGAAAATAATACCGCCCGTGGCTTGAAGCCATCTGATCTTAAACAAAATACTAATGATTAAATTAAAGTAAATTATGGATTTTAATTCCTACAAAAAAGTTATTTCAAACTGTAACCATATCGTTAAAGTTGGTATGGTTTCGGCTTATGCTCTTTTTTTAGGCGTAAATACTGCCCTGGCGAGTGTAAGCGAGTACATGGATCAAAAAGTATCCCTTAAGACACAGAATTATACCATTGAATCTGTGATTCAACAAGTTGAGAAACAAACGGATTATTTGTTTGTATATGACAAGAACGATGTGGACGTAAAACGCACCGTATATGTAAATGGAAGCAATACCGATGTAATAGAGCTGCTGAAAGGCATCTTTGACAACACCGATATTGATTGCAAGGTGCTAGGTAACAATATAACTCTCTCTAAAATTACTAACGTAGCGACTAGAATTGCTCAACAAGACAAGAAAACAGCCAAAGGTAACGTTATCGATTCTACTGGTGAACCGGTAATCGGTGCTTCAGTAGTAGAGCAAGGTACTACCAACGGCACTGTGACCGACATCAACGGTAACTTTACACTGAATTTGAGTACCCCAAATGCCAAAATTGAAATTTCTTTCATCGGCTACAAAACTCAGGTACTGACTGCCCAATTTGGCAAACAGATGGCTGTAAAGCTGGTGGACGATACCGAATTGCTGGACGAAGTTGTTGTAGTAGGTTACGGTTCACAGAAGAAAGTTAACATGACCGGTGCTGTTGCTACGATTGACTCTAAATCATTGGCTTCTAGACCAATATCCAATATATCTCAGGGATTGCAAGGTTTAGCACCGGGTGTAACTGTAACCAATGCCGGCGGTCAGCCAGGTCAGGATACCGGTAAAATTCTAATCCGTGGTTTGGGTTCATTCAATGCTTCTTCTCCGATGGTTTTGATTGACGGTGTAGAAGGCGATATGAACGTGGTTGACCCGAGCGATATCGAAAGCATCTCTGTATTGAAGGATGCTTCTTCAGCTGCCATCTACGGTTCTAAAGCTGCTAACGGTGTAATCTTGATTACTACCAAGCGCGGACAGAGTGGTAAACCCAAATTGACTTACAGTGCTTTGTTCGGATGGTCAAAACCTGCCGATTTGATGGACCGTACCAACTCTGCTGAATTGGCTGAATTGACCAATGAAGCTGAATACTGGGATGCCATCTCTCAAGGTGCTTCTCCTGAACAAGCTGAAAAGAGAAAACCCTACACTCAAGAAGACATCCGTAAATATGCCGAGGGTTCTGACCCATACGGTCATCCCAACACTGACTGGTACGACTTGTTCTATACCGGCTCTGGTTTCATGAACCGCCATAACATAGGTATGGACGGTGGTTCTGAATGGGCGAAGTATAGAGCTTCCCTGGGTTATGTAAAACAAGAAGGTATCGTTGAAAACGCTTCTAACAGACAGTTCAATGTTCGTACCAACTTAGATCTGAAGCTGACTGAACGCTTGAAATCAAGAATCAATCTGGACTTCGCTAATACATTGATGAAAGAGCCTACTGACCCGATTTCTTGGTCAAACGGTGCTGCTTATCAAGTATTCAGACAAGTAAACCGTATCTCTCCGATGGTTCCTTACAAAAATGAAGATGGTACTTATGGTACCATTGCCGATGGTAACCCCATTGCATTCCAAGACTTGGGTTCTACCGGTGATACAGACAAAGATTACTTGAATGCTTTCGCTGAATTTTCATACGATATCTGGGACGGTTTGAAAATTACCGCCAACGGTTCTTACAACGTAGTGAACAAGAGTTACAAGCTGTACAGAAAAGACTTGCAATATAATGCAAACAAATATGACGGTCCAATCCGCCTGACTAAGAGCCACACTAAGGAAATCCGCAGACAAGGTGATATCTTGTTGAACTACGACAAGACCTTCGCCCAGAAGCACACCGTAAACACTTTGGCTGGTTTCCACACAGAACTCTATTCTTATGAATATGATGATGCTTACAGACAAAACTTCCCGTCGTCAGACGTAACTGATATGAATGGTGGTTCAGTAGTAGGTATGAGAAACTCTGGTTATACTCGTGAACTAGCAATGAATTCTGTATTCGGCCGCTTGAAATACAACTACATGGACAAATATCTGTTCGAAGCTAACGCGAGAGGTGACGGTTCTTCCCGTTTTGCAGAAGGCAACCGTTGGGGATGGTTCCCCTCATTCTCAGGTGCTTGGCGCGTAACTAACGAAGATTTTATACAAGGTACTGCTTTCAACGAAGTAGTAACCGACATGAAAGTAAGAGGTTCTTGGGGAATGCTCGGTAACCAACAGATTGGTAACGACTACTATCCGTACATCAATACATATGCTACCAACGCGAAATATCCATTCGACAACAAGGTAAGCGGTGGTGCAGTACAAACTGAAAATAAAATCCAGGATATCTCTTGGGAAAAGACTACTACTTGGGGTGCAGCTGTAGACATGACTTTATTCAACGAACTGCAGGTCACTTTGGAATACTACAACAGAAAGACAACTGGTATCTTGATGCAGGTAAATGTACCGAATACTTATGGGTATCCTGGTTACTGGGACAATGTGGGAGCTATGAGAAACCAAGGACTTGAGGTTTCTTTGGCTTGGCATAAAACACAGGGTGGAGTTCAGCTGAACTTTGGCGGTAAATTTACTTACAACAAGAACGAAATTTTATCACTAGGTAATGTAGACGTTCAGAAAGATGCCCGTACTATTCGCATGGTAGGTAAGGAATTTAATGCCTTCTATGGTTACAAATCAGACGGTATCTTCCAAAGCAAGGAAGAAATAGCAAATGCTCCGAAATACACAATGATAAGCAACGACCGTTTAATTCCTGGTGATATCAAATTGGTCGACATAAACGGAGATGGTGAAATCAACCCTGATGATAAGGTAATCTTGAGCTCAGAAAACCCGAAATATACTTTCGCATTCAATCTGGGTGCCAGGTGGAAAATGTTTGATATCAACTTGTTCTTCCAAGGTGCTGCTGGCGTATCACGCTACTTCACTGATGAATTCTACGGTGAATTTAACGGTGACTCTGGTCATCCTTCAAATCACTGGTTAGGCCGCTGGACCCCGGAAAACCCAACCAACAAATGGCCTAGAGCTTCTAAATTCAGAACATATAACTTGCCGGAAACTACCTGCTCAGACTTCTGGTTGGTAAATACCAACTACTTGCGTCTGAAAGATATCCAAGTTGGTTTCAATGTTCCTAAAGAATGGCTGCAAGCTGTACGCCTGGGATCTGCTAGAATTTACTATAGCGGTACTAACCTGCTTACATTCAGCAAGACTCCTCAAGGTATCGACCCTGAAGCTCCGGCAGGATGGGGTGCATACTATCCGCACGTGAAGACTCACTCTATTGGTATTAATATTACATTATAATTTAACAACTATGAGAAATATATATTTGTCACTTATTTCAGGTCTCTTATTCACAGCTTGTTCGCTGGATAGAGTGCCGTACGATGCCTTATCTACCGCTACTTTCCCAAAAACAGAAGCAGATGTAGAAATGTTAGCTGTAGGTTGTTATGATGACTATGCTAACCAAGATTATACTATATACAATGACGTGTTCAGTGATAACGGTTATTGTGCCATCAATACTAACTGGGCTGTTTTTGCCAATGGTACAGCTACTCATGCCGTTCCAGGCATCAACTGGTATAACTACACTCTAATTACCCGTTGTAACAACTTCTTGCATCAGGTTACTACCAAAGAAATTCATTTCAATGATCCCAAACGTTTGGAAGTGTTGAAAAACGAAGTTCGCTTTCTACGGGCTTGGCGTTACTACATGATGGTAACTGCATATGGTGACATCCCCTTGGTTACAGAAGTGGTTCCTTCTTTGGAAGATGCCAAACTGCCGGCTACTCCAGAAACTGATGTAGTGGAATTCATCCTTGATGAACTAAATGACATCACCAAAGACGGAGCACTGGACGTAAGTCCAAAACAGAAAGGAAGAATTACACGCGGTGCTGCTTTGGCCTTGAAGGTAAGATTGTGTCTGTTCTACAAAAAGTATGATGAAGTGATTGACGCTGCCAATGAAATCAATAGCTTGGGTGTGTATAATCTGTACCAAGAAGGTGAAGTTCCTTACTCTGAATTGTTCAAAGAAGCCAATGAAGACAACTGCGAAATCATTCTGGCTGTAAAGAAAGTAATGAACGACTACAAAAACCAAACCATCATTGAATTCTGTAACGTAATCGATGGCGGTTGGTCGGCATTCGTACCCATCCAATCTCTGATTGATGCATATGAAATGAAGGATGGTCTGACAATCGAAGAAGCTCAGGCTAAAGGTGAGTATAATCCAGAACATCCTTACAAAGATAGAGATCCTCGTTTCTATGCTACAATCCTTTACTCGGGTGCTGATTGGATGGATAACAAGGGTAGAAAGAGAATCTATAATACGCTGGACAGAAACATTAACGGTGAACCTAACAAAGATCATCGTCTTGATTCTAGAAATGCTTCTCAAACTAGCTATTCTATCTGTAAATACATGAAACCACTGACTCAATATTCAGATATAAACAACACTGGTCTGGATATGATTGTATTCCGTTATGCTGAAATCCTACTCTCAAAGGCTGAAGCTATGATTGAAAAGAATACAGACCTTTCGGGTGCTACTGACTTGATTGACCTGATCAGAGAAAGAGCTGGCATGCCAAAAGTAGACAGAGCAAAATATAATACACAAGCTAAACTGAGAGAATTGCTCAGAAGAGAGCGCCGTGTAGAATTTGCTTTCGAGGGCTTGAGAAGAGATGATATCATCCGTTGGGACATTGCCAAGGACGTACTGAATGGTCCAATCTATGCTTCTAACCAAGGTACCGTAGATATGGATACAAGCATTCCCCAAGAGGAGCGTGCTACAATTTTCCAAGGTGAAAAGAACCAGGTGGTACTCGAGATCCGTAAATTCAGGAACCGTTACATGCCGATTCCACAAGCTGAATTGGATAAGAACCCGAACTTGAAACAAACTAACTTCAAAATATAATTTTATTAAGTAGTCCTAATATTTGTTGGGTCCCTATGCTATGATGGATGCTTGGTGTCGTCATCGAGTATAGGGACTTACTTTTTAATTGTATACCATGAGAAAAATATCAATTTTAATTGCGGCTTTAACCCTCAGCATAAGCCTGAAACCACTTGCCGCTCAGAATAAAAAGGTTTTTATCATCGATAAACAGACCGTCTATCAAGAAATAGACAACTTCAGCGCCTCAGACGCTTGGCGCTGCGCCTTCATTGGTAAAAACTGGCCTCAAGAGAAAAAAGAAAAAATTGCCGACTTACTATTCAAACGTGAATTTGACGAAAAAGGTAACCCCATCGGTATGGCCTTGACTAACTGGCGCGTAAACATCGGAGCCGGAAGCTACGAAAACCGTGAAGCAAAGGAGGTGGATAACTCCTGGAACCGTACCGAATGTTTCCTCTCACCCGATGGTAAATATGACTTTACCAAACAAGCTGGACAACAATGGTTCATGAAAGCGGCCCGTGAACGAGGCATGAACAACTTTCTGTTTTTCACGAACTCAGCTCCCTACTTTATGACTCGTAGCGCTTCTACAGTTTCTACTGACCAAGATTGCATCAATCTGCAAAATGATAAATTCGATGACTTTGCCCGTTTCTTGGTGAAGAGTGCCCAACATTTCCGTGAACAAGGCTTTCACGTAAATTACATCAGCCCGAACAATGAGCCAAACGGGCAATGGCATGCCAATTCCTTCCAAGAAGGCAGCTTTGCCACCAAGGCCGACCTTTACCGCATGGTAGAAGAATTGGATAAAGCAATCAGCGAAGCTCAAATCGACACAAAAATTCTAATTCCAGAAGTAGGTGACATGAAATATCTATTTGAAATTGATTCGATAGCCAAAACTCCAGATGATATCATCCACTCTATGTTCTACAAAGACGGACAATACAGCGTGCTGAAGTTCAAAAACCTGTTTAATTGTGTAGCAGCACACGACTATTGGTCGGCCTACCCCGCTACCTTGCTGGTGGATATACGTAACCGAATTCACAAAGAGCTCTCAGCCAACGGTCACAACACCAAATTTTGGGCATCAGAATACTGCATTCTGGAAAAGAATGAAGAAATTACTATGCCAGCCTCTCCGGAACGCAGCATTAACCTAGGCTTGTATGTAGCCCGTATCATCCACAATGATCTAACTTTGGCAAATGCTTCGGCTTGGCAATGGTGGACTGCCGTATCACTAGGCGAGGATGTGCCCATTCAGCTATTGCCACTTGAAGGTTCAAACGGATTGTCACTACAATATGACGGTGAAATCTCTACCACCAAAATGCTGTGGACTACTGCCAACTACAGTTTCTTTGTGCGTCCGGGTATGAAACGTATCGCCGTAAAACCTACCTATAAGGTAAGTGACTTGGAAGCCGCTACTTCACTGATGATTTCATCGTATACTGATGGGAAAGAAGTGGTGACCGTAGCCATCAACTATTCAAAGGAAAGTCAGGTGATTAGCCTAAACTGTGACCATGCCCAAAAAGGAAAAGTTTATCTGACCACCATCGACAAGAATCTGCGATACATGGGTGAACAACCGCTGAAAAAGTTACAGCTGCCAGCACGTTCGGTAGCTACCATTGTAGTAGAAGACAACTAATTAAATCCGTTGGCGGAATTAACTTAGTATATATTTAATTCTACCAACGGGTATCTTAAATAAAATAAAATAGAATAACAAAAACAAACTCTGTTGATCTGTAAATTGGCCATTCCAAGCGGAGAACTACAGGAAAAGAATAATTCAAAAGATTAGACAAACAATGCATTAAAGAGAAAAATAAAAGATAAATAATTAATTTAATATATTGACTTTTAATCATTTCTTTTATATATTTGCAAAATGTCAAACCTAAAAAATACTTCCATGAAAACCTATTGTTTATTTTTTATCCTTCTATTTTCCATTTCTTCTTTATTAGTCTCTTGTGACAAAAACTCTTTAAATGAGAATGTAACCACACAAGAAGAATCCAAATTTGTTATTTCTAAAGGTGAAAATATTGAAGCTATCAAACAACTTTTTTCTTCTCACACATTTCAAACGCGCTCCCTTAAAAGTGGGATATTATTAAACGAATACGATTTCACAAAATCCATGATAGCAAATTTTTCGGATAAACAAGAAAAACTATATCTTATACCTTCTACTAAAACGGAAAATGAACTTTTAGCAGGAATTAGCCTTGATAATGAAATTGTTTATCTACTGAAACTCTCAAAAACATCTGATAACATTTACACTCTTTGCAACGAAACAAGCGAACCTATATGCGATGTCAAATATGATTTTGAAAAACAAGATATAGTTATTATCAGCAACTATGGAAATGATGCTATTGCCACCCCCACAACACGAGGACGTTGGTACAGCTTTGCTTGCAATGTAGGCATTGGAACTGCCGCTGCCGCTGCAGGTGCACTTGCAGCACCAACAATGGGAGCCAGTGTTGGTATGGTCGTATGCACGGCGTTAGTACAGATGTTGATTTGCTAATTTTTATAATCGCTTTAATTCTCAAAAATGAAAGATAAACTATTTAAATATTACTTTTCCTTTTGTGGAATAGTTTTCGTTATTATTTATGCGGACTATTATATGAGTCTTCTCCCTACTAATTGGAAAGAATATTTTCTTAATATAGAACTTCTTGCTTTTATTTGGGTTATAGGTGTTTTAGTAGTTCGAAAAAGAAAATAGTTTACTATTAAACAACACTGTTATTCAGTTTTAATCCCAAACGCAAAAAAAACTTGATCATTTACGGATTGGATTTTCTATTTGCTGTTTGTAGTATTCATAGAACTGCTGGTACTTATCTCTTTCCTTTGCTGCATCCGTCCACAAATATTACATGAAACAGGCGAACAATAGGGAGATAACAGCACAGAGAATGGAGTAGAACTAAATCTGTTTATCCACATATCCCCCGTTTTTCATTCTGTTCCCCTGCCGTTCAAAGTCCTCTAACACTTTTTTTAGGCGATTCTCGGCACTTTCAAGACTGTTCCCGTCTATTTCTGTTGCGTCCTCTATGCGCTTCGTATAGACCTCTACCCGTTTCAGTTCTTGATATATCAGTTCTACCGCAAGCTGCGGGTTTACTTTCGGCATGGTGTCTTTCCTTTTTCCGTGGGCTGTATTGTCCTTGCTTAACGGGTGAAGCTGCCGCCTCCGGGCGTGAGTTTGTTTCCATATGATATGTCTCTTTGGCTGTACTTCTTGCGACATGCCCAAAAACAGTGCTCCCTGTCTACATCCGGAGCACCCGCTGAAAAAGAATTCAAGGTGGAGTCTATGGCTTTTCAGGCAGTACAAGCCATATTGCTGTAAAGCATGATATCGGTATAGGAGGAGTTGTAATTCATCCGTGCGGTAATTGCAGAGCGGCCGGCCCCCTTGAAAGGATTGCCTGTTCCGGGATGTTCCTCCATCCATTTGCAGAAATCCAGTATGGGTGATTTGGAGGAGGTAAAATAAACGAACGGGTGTCCTTTCAGTACCGGCAGGACATCCAGGTAATCCCCTAGCTTCCAGTCCATCCGGTACGTGCTGATATCCGTTCCCATGTAAGGGGGATCAACCAGGAAGACCACTCCCGGAAAGACCCTGTAGGTCTCTGCCAGTTCCTTATAGTCGTAGCAGACTACCTCAAGCCCGTCCAGATAGCCGTCACACCGGTAGTCAGCCCAGCATATCTTGTTGTAGAAACACAAGTGTTCAAGTTCCTCCATGCTTTGTGCGTATTTTCCGGAAAACAGCAGGGAAGTGGAGAGGGTGAGATAGTCCACAAAACCGGTTGTCTCCTCCAGACGGATGCGTTCCAGGAAAGCTTCGCGCATTTTTCCGGTAATCTTCTGATTGCGTGGATATATCCCGACTATTTTACGGAGATCTCCCAGAAGGGTATTGGTCCGGCTGATGTTTTCCAGACGCTCGCGGTAGTTGTCATGGTCATTGTATATGACCACCGCATCCGGCCTTTCACGCTTGGTGATGTGTGAGAGCAGGCCGGAGCCGCCGAACAGGTCGACAAATATCGTTTTGTCATCAAAATGTTTCAGTATCTTTTTGAATTCCGATACGAACATGCGCTTCTGTCCCACGAAAGGGAGCGGAGCACGGGAGTAAGTCTTTTCCTTTTTCATAACCATTTTGTCGTGTAATATATGTGTTTGTATTTCCGGACAACAAAATTCTTCAGTTTTTCCCATGAAAACAAAAAACGGACGGCATTTATACTGCATGGAACGTACACTCCTTTTTGAATCTTCCCAGGATCTCATAGATTTTGCGTTCACAAACGCCGTGCCGGATGGAGAGAACAGCGACACAGTATGTCACCTTATCACCCTGCCGGCGCATCTGTTCATACTCCTTGTACAGGTCGATATACTTATAGTCATCCGGTTTGAAGCCCATGCGGGTCAGACGTTCCAGCAGTTCTCTATTAAAATTTAAAATCTCAAATAGTGTCATAGCGAATATTTTTTTATCTTTGCAAAGCCAATCATTTTGTCGCATAAAAACAGAATCGCAACAGAGGGTATTTGCCCCCGGTTACGCGATTCTGCGTGGTGTTACAAAGTGATTGGCGTTGCTTATAACAGGCCGGGGGCTTTTTCTTGAACCGCCCACAGTGAATTCCCCGATCCGGAAATCCCCGAAACTCCTGTCCGTATATGACCTGATGTCTTTTGCGCCCGCAAGATAAGACAGAAAGTCGCAATTTTATTGCGATGTAGCTTTTCCCATGAAAGAAATACGTTATTTAACTAAGTATTCTACTTAAAAGAGTATATTAGTAATATAGTATAATGCATCAAACATATATGATTACTATTAAAGTATTATACTGTTAAATGTATTTAAGGCTAATTACTATTAAAGTAAAATATGACAAGAAGTTTGGTCACCTCCCTAAAAATAGCTATCTTTACATCGTAATAATCAAGGAGATACAAACGTATGAAAACAATTACAACAGCATGTGTGAACCATAAGGGAGGTGTCGCAAAGACAACCTCGCTGCTGAACCTGGCAGCCGGGATCGCACGGATGCATAAGAAAAGGGTCTGCATTATCGATGCGGATCCGCAGGCGAATACGACAATGGCAGCGTTCGGAGAGGAAATGGCAAGCCTTCCCCGGGAGGTTCTGCTCGAGAGTGCGCTACAGGACTGTATGCAGGACACTCCGCCGGATTTAAAGCCGCAAAAGTGGCTGGAGAAGGTGGATATACTGCCGGCCTCCCTGGATCTGGCGGCTACGGAAGTGATCATGTACACCACACCCGGAAGGGAATTCCTTTTCAGGGAAATAGTAAAGGGGCTGGAAGAGAAGTATGACCACATACTTATCGACTGTCCGCCATCATTGGGGATCATCACGCAAAACGCGCTGATGGCAAGTGATTACGTGATCATACCTACGGACGGGAATTACTTCGCCATGAAAGGAATTGAAAAGATACACTATATCATCGGCCTGCTCAAAAGGAAACTGGGAGCCGATGTCCGGGTACTCGGGTACTTTATGACCAAGTACAATGCCAGGAGAAAGCTGGATGTGGATATCAGGGAGAGTCTGGTAAGAAGTTTGGGAGATGGTGTCTTCGAAACGGTAATACGCAGCAATGTTGCCCTGGGAGAGGCACAATACAAGGCACAGAGCATATTTGACTATGCGCCTTCGTCAAACGGGGCTGATGACTACAGGGAGCTGGTCAAGGAGTTCCTGGGCAGAGTTAAAAAAATGAATAAATAAAAGGCAGGATTATGAAAGACTTTACATCGAAAGGAATATCCCTGGAAAACATGGTGGGAGAAAATCCAGGGAAAGAAAAAGGTATGACAGGAAAAACATCACCCAAAACGAACCAGACCGTTGCGCTGACGGAAGATCTGAAATGGGAGCTACGGACGTTCGCTTCGGACCATCGCTGCAGGGGAGTCAAGACACTGCTTGAAACGATGATAGGATGTTTCGTAAAGGAAGATGGTACGCTCAACCGGGATAAGCTGGAGGGCTTTTGGCGGGAATACGTTAAGAAGTAAAATTTGAAAACGCATAAAGAAGTAACTTCAAATAAAAGTAAAACACTGGATCTTGTAAAAAGTAAAATAATGAAAATATTTATATATATATTGCTCGCCTCGCTTACCAGTACGCTTTTCTCATGCGGCCCGGATGAACTGATACCGGAACCCGTGCCACCAGTGGTGAATCCCGGGGATAAGGACGAGCCGGGTGAAGAACCGGGAGCAGCCGGAAGAGCCTGCAAAGATACAGCTGGGCATCACGGTATCGCTGCAGGACATGCAGCAGACCAGGGGAATCATAGAGGCTTTTGCTCCCGGGCATGAAATGGGAGTGTTTATCAGCACAGGCCGGACGGACGAACTGGCGGGTACAAAAAACGCCTCTTATCTCTTTGACGGGAAGGTATGGAATGCCGGGCAGGATGTACCGGTGGAAGCGGACGCCGATGTGGTCGCATACCTCCCATATAACCGGGAAGTGACCGATTTCAAGAGCGTGCCTTTCGACCTGGCGGATCAGAATGACATCCTGTACGGAACGGCCAAAGTGACCAAAGATGTACCGACGGCCAGCCTGATGATGCAACACGCCATGACACTGGTACGTGTGCGGCTGATGAAAAACGAGTATATGGGCACCGGGCTTGTTTCGGACATGACGTTCTCCGGTGTATTTACATCAGGAACAGTCAACGCCCTGACCGGAGCGGTTACAGAAGATTATAATCACGGCCGGGGTTCGGTAAAAGTCGGGGGGAACTATATGCTCAATGACGAGAATCCCGTCATTGTCGATGCCATCATGATACCAAGATCCTCTTATGAAGAACAGGCGGCTTCTGTCAGCTTTGTCATCGACGGGCAAAAGCACACGTACACTTTTCCCATACAGCATGAATGGAAAGCCGGCATGAAATACACCTATACCCTGAAGATGACGGGAAACTACAATGCGCCGGTCAACAAGGAGCAGGTGGAT